>Ga0102957_1000054_pt1 | contig 26968 bp, 29 predicted proteins | sample SalPon2_A_H2O_MG_2_FD_84517 | JGI IMG/M metagenome (GOLD analysis project Ga0102957, IMG submission 84517) | Salt pond water microbial communities from South San Francisco under conditions of wetland restoration - Salt Pond MetaG SF2_A_H2O_MG | ecosystem: Environmental > Aquatic > Non-marine... | reverse complement strand
CCAAGCAGCTCCTGAGCCCATCCACTTGATCAGAAATTCAGTCGAAGTGATCTGAATCAATTCAAGCACTTGCCGAGGCCTCTCGGTCGGTGGAACTTGGTTAGAGTGAGTCTTTCAAATTTGGGAGACTCAACGCATGCAAACCACAAACCATCGTCAACTGATGCACGATGTAAATGATGTCCTAGCGCCATTTCGCGCGGCCAATCCCGAGCTGATGCAAGGTTTTGGGGGGATGGCCAAAGTCGCAATGGCTAACGGTGAAATCCCGTCAAAACACAAAGAATTGATCGCTCTGGCTCTTGGGATTAGCCAGCACTGTTCGGCCTGCATCGCATTCCATATGAAAGCGCTCATCGGCCTCGGGGCAACACGAGCAGAGCTCGAAGAAACCCTGGCTGTTTGTGTGTATATGGGAGGTGGACCGGCGCTGATGTATTCAGCGGAGGCTCTCGCGACCTTTGATGAACTGGCGAATCCCTAAACATTGACACAAGTCAAAGATTTCCTCCGCAGAGGACAGCATACTTAACCCTCAATGCCCACGATGATCATGAGATTATCGAGCTTTTCCGGGGAGCTTTGCTCCCCTTTTTTTCATCATGGCTAGCGGCAACAGTGGCCTTTAGGTCATTGAGAATCTCAGCGTTTACCCGATCAACATGCCATACAGCTGATCTTTGAGGTGAACTCGCTGAGACTTCAACGTTTCCTCAGTGATATTGGAAGCAGGAGTCACTTCGGTAATCATGTTTTCAATTTGCTTGGATAATTCCGTGTATTCATCATGCAGTTTTTTAAAATGTGCATTACTCATTTTCATGTCGTGAATACGTTCTTTGAGTTCAGGAAATTCTTGAGATAAACAGTGATGTTCGACGTTTTGCATGGCTTGCTCCTTCAGTGACCGGGTAGTGTGGCAGATGGCTCGGAATTGGATCTTGAGATGGGTCAATGAATCAACCGACTGAATCATTCGTCACCGATTGATCAATGCGGCGATCAACGAACTCTATGCACTCGAACTGGAAGCATTGATGAAATGAATCACTCTGGCCAGTCCCACTGGACCATCGAAGAACTGAACGGACTTGAAACCACCTTGTCTCAAATATCCAGTCCAACAGGCAAGTCGCACGTACGTCCCTGAGTACCGAAGGTAACGTAACATTTCAGCGACGAAAACGCCAATTCGACGCGAACAGACGAAGTGCATCGTCAACAAAGAGTATCTATTACCCAAACAGTGTGTTCTACTACCGTCGCTTTCATTAGATCTTCCTAGCGCAGTTTCTGACTTTTCTTCGAATTCCTCTTTGAAATCTACGGACCTCTCGGCATCAATGCCGTGGGGCAAAAACTATCTTCTATATGAGAAAATTATTATGAGCACAGGTGTTGTTAAATTTTTTGACACGAGTAAAGGTTTTGGTTTCATCACTCCAGATGACGGCGGGAAAGATGTCTTCGTACATATCTCAGCTCTGTCGTTGAAGGGCATTCGTTCTTTGAATGATGGCCAAAAAGTCTCTTACGAGTTGCAAGAAGAGCGCGGTAAAACCTCTGCAACGAACATCAGCCTCGAAAGCTGAGTTTACTGCTAAAGCTACGCCGTCCTGGCGTAGCTTTTTCATCCGTCAGAGGGACATCAGGTGTCTAACGAATATTGGTCAAACTTAAGCCTCAATACACCCTATAAATATGGTGATCGGATCACCGTCGGCGCACCCGAAAGGAAAGGAACCGTCACTGGTTTTATCGGGAAAAAACGCGAAACGATCATTGTCCAATTTGAGGACAATCCGGGCCAAAGCGTCTCAATCAAGAAAGATCAAGTGATTGAACTCGCACGGAAAGATAACCGCTAACCGTTCAATCGCCTTATCCAAACCTCAATTGGCTCAATCCTTCATCATCAAGCGACACCTCAGTCGTTCATGCATCATGGCATAGATCAGATTACTATCTGACTATCGACCAAAACCGAGACAAGGCTATGAAGGACGCCCAGCATCAAGCTAACCAATCGAGCCATGCCATTCAACATCATTGGGAAAGCCGCTACGAGCAAAATGGTGACCACAGTCTCTCGTGGACAGAGAGTGCGCAATCATTGTCGCAACAATGGATTCGTGAAACCCTCCCCCGATCGTCGTCAATTGCAGACATTGGTGCAGGTAGGTCAATGTTATTGCCCGCACTACTCGATGCTGGCTATCGCAATTTAACTCACGTTGAATGGTCTCAGTGTGCTTCGCAGGCATTACAACATCAACTCAAGGATCAAGCGTCTCACATCACCTGGTTTGTGGGAGATCTCAATCAGTGGCAACCACCAGCGCTCATTGATCTCTGGCACGATCGAGCCGTCTTTCACTTTCAGATGGATCACACATCCATTCAACAGTATCTGCACTCTCTTCATCGAGCGGTCCGACCCGGTGGCTACGCTTTATTGGCAACATTTCACTTAGATGGACCTGAGACCTGTTCTGGGCTGCCTGTTCAACGCTACGATGCCAATTCTTTAGTATCGACTTTAAACGACTCCAAAGACGCGAACTGGAAGCCAGTCAAAAGCCAGATATGGACACATCGAACACCCTCCGGATCCGAACAAATCTTTCAATATCTTCTTGCGCAACAAACGTCATTTGACCCGTAAAGCGGTATCGCGACGCTCGCCATGTCCTCCACATCACTGATTCATTTCCAGCCTTGTTTCCAGTGGTCGCTATTGGTTAGATCTCGCCAGTTAACAGAGGTTTTTCGGCGACTCATGACTGCTTCGAGAAGGCAATCGATCACGATACCCTCCTCATCGTAGTCAACCTCAACAACCAAAAAATGCTTTTCTTTATTTTTGGGCTCAACAGCCGTCCATTTGCTGTGCAGTAATTTCGCTGGATTGATTCGGTTCATTCGGACTCCTCAAGGCAATCGTATATTCTCGGTTGAGTTGTTTGGGGCACATCTTTGAATCGCCAGAGTTGCTGGCAACCTATCGCTGACCCATAGCGTGCTTCGGATACTGCTCTCTCAGTCTTCCCATGGCTTTTGCTTGTCATTTGTTGCGATGTCCTTAAGTAGAAAGGATGAAGACAGAACTCGATGACCAGTGATTCACTGGCACACCACCAAAAAGAGGGACTCCCTTGGTATTCATCATATTGATTGCTATTGGCGCGCTGATTCTATTTGGACCGAACCTTTGGGTTTCTCATGTCCTGAAAAAATATAATCGCAATCCGGAATCGAATTTTCCAGGAACCGGCGGTGAGCTAGCTCGTCATCTATTGGATCGATTTGATTTACATGACGTCAATGTCGTCGTGACCGAAGCAGGTGATCATTATAATCCTCATGATCGGTCGGTTGCGCTGACACAAGACAAATATGACGGAAAAACATTGGCCGCGATTGTGATTGCCGCCCATGAATGTGGCCATGCAATTCAGCACGCGCGTGGAGAAACGTTTTTTCACTTACGTCAGTGGCTCGCTCAGTCTGCATCGACCGCACAAATAGTGGGATCCGCAATGTTGGCAATCAGCCCGTTCTTTGGAGCGCTGACACTGTCGCCTCATGTAGGATTGTTCTCGTTCGCAGGCGCCTTTTTAATTCTTGGCTACGGCGTTTTAGTCCAATTCATCACGCTCCCTGTTGAGATTGACGCAAGCTTCAACAAGGCTCTGCCATTGTTGGCCTCCGGCTATCTATCAGAAACACAAATTCAACCGTCTCGACAGATCCTGATGGCCGCCGCCCTGACTTATGTCGCAGGCACACTCTTTCAGTTGCTCAATTTTTGGCGCTGGTTAGTGATTTTCCGTCGATAACCGGGGCGTCCGAATCCCTCGTCGCCATGTCAAAACAATCTGATGAAAGCCAGATATCAAGGCCGGACCTTTCATGAAAATCAATGGAGGTGCATACCGGAATCGAACGGATATCCACGGATTTGCAAAAGCCTGCATCACACTTAAATAACTGTATTTACTGCTGAAAATAAAAATGAACTACAGAGTGTGCAACTCCATTTAGTTAGTCAAAACGGGACGACTAGTGATCGATTATGTCGCCAGCGATCACTGGTTCAAATATGGAACTGATTGTTTTAAAGACGGCTTGACAGATTGAGTTCATGAGGCGTATTACGGATTCATAACAATAAATAAGGAGATTTGTATGTTGGATACACGCCTACAGAACCAGACTCAATCTTTTCTCGACGAATTTGGGGCAGCACTCGAAACTGGGGATATCAACGCGGTTGTGGAGATGTTCCAAGACGAGTGCTATTGGAGAGATCTCGTTTCCTTCACATGGAATATCAAAACAATGGAAGGGCGAGATCAAGTCAGCACAATGCTAGAAAAGCAATTAGCACGCATCAAGCCCTCGAATTGGCAGATTGCTGAACATGAATTGCCAACAGAAGATGGCGGCGTAGTAACAGCATGGATAACCTTCGAAACCTCAGTTTCACGTGGGTTTGGACTACTCCGTTTGAAAGATGGGAAGATTTGGACGTTGTTGACGACCATGGTTGAACTCAAAGGCCATGAAGAACCAAAGGGCTTTGATCGTCCACTTGGTGCGAAACATGGAGCTGGCAAAAATCGAACAACCTGGCTTGAAGAGCGCCAGCGTGAAGAGAGCGAACTGGGCTATAAGACCCAACCTTACTGCCTAATTATCGGGGGAGGACAAGGAGGAATCGCTCTCGGAGCAAGAATGCGTCAATTGGGCGTGCCAACAATCATCGTCGAAAAAAATGATCGTCCCGGAGACAGTTGGCGTAACCGCTACAAGTCGCTGTGTCTGCACGACCCGGTTTGGTATGACCATTTGCCTTACATCAAATTCCCTGAAAACTGGCCCATTTTCAGCCCGAAAGACAAGATCGGCGATTGGCTCGAAATGTACACCAAAGTCATGGAATTAAATTATTGGACCAAAACGACTGCCAAGTCAGCAGAATTTGATCATAAAACTGGTACATGGACCGTCGTTGTGGATCGCGATGGCGAAGAGGTCGTCCTGAGGCCAACCCAATTGGTGATGGCTACTGGGATGTCCGGTAAAGCACGGATGCCAGATTTTCCAGGCATGGATAAGTTTAAAGGAGATCAACACCATTCATCAAAGCATCCTGGACCTGATGCGTATAAAGGGAAAAAAGCGATTGTCATTGGTTCCAATAACTCGGCCCACGATATCTGCGCAGCTCTCTGGGAAAACGATGTGGACGTCACCATGGTGCAAAGATCCTCAACCCATATCGTTCGCTCAGATACATTAATGGAGGTGGGACTCGGAGCTCTCTATTCTGAGGAAGCAGTTGCAGCCGGGGTGACCACTGAGAAGGCTGATTTGATCTTCGCCTCGCTGCCCTACGCAATCCTTCACGAATTCCAAATTCCAGCTTATGCAGAGATGAAGGAGCGCGACAAAGAGTTTTATGAAGGACTCGAAAAAGCGGGCTTCTGGCTAGATTGGGGAGATGATGAGTCCGGTCTTTTCATGAAATATTTGAGACGAGGATCGGGCTACTACATCGATATCGGCGCGAGTCAATTAATCATAGACGGAAAAGTCAAGTTGAAACGTGGACAAGTGGTTGAAATAGATGAGACAGGAGTCCTACTTGATGATGGAAGCCATCTCGATGCTGATGTCATCATTTATGCGACCGGTTACAACTCAATGAATGGTTGGGTGGCTGACTTGATGGGTCAACAGACGGCCGATCAACTCGGTAAATGCTGGGGCTTAGGATCCGATACGACAAAAGATCCTGGGCCATGGGAAGGTGAACAGCGAAACATGTGGAAGCCAACTCAAGTCCAGAATCTCTGGATGCATGGAGGCAATCTTCATCAGTCTCGTCACTATTCTCAATTCCTAAGTCTCCAAATCAAAGCTCGGATGGAGGGTCTCGAAACTCCTGTATATGGGTTACAGGAAGTTTTCCATCTAGCTTAAAAATGAGTCGACGCGTTTGCCCCTAGGGCAAATGCGTCTGACCAGCATGAGAACCAAAATTAATATCTGGAGGCGCGTACCGAAATCGAACCGATGTCCACAGATTTGCAAAAGCTCGCATACCATACAAAGTAGAGTATTAATAAGTAAAAATAAAAGTGTGCTACAGAGTCTGTTCACAATCAGGCCCGATTTCGGCAACTCCCCCACCGAAACACGCTTCAGCTTTAGACTCTCTGTGAAATAGGGTAGAACCCGAATCGAATGTTTCTAACTCACCCTCGCCATCGAAAGCTTTCGTTGACCCTTCAGTTTTTTCCTTTCGAGTGTATACTTCATATGAACACATTTGGGAGCCTGTCATGGAAGCATCATTTGTTGATTTACGAAAGAAATCTAAGGAAATTATCAACGCGATTAATCGCAAAGAAAAGGTGACGGTGCTCTACAGAGGGAAACCTGCCGCCATCATGAACCCCATCAATACAACATCAGATACGACGCAGTTATCTGCCTCTAAGCACAAGGCATTTGGCATGTGGGCTGCAAATAAAATTGGTGAAACCAGCGCAAGTGATCAAGTCGCCCTACTCAGACGAAAGCGCTACGATGATCTTTGATACAGATGTTCTTATTTGGTATCTGCGTGGAAGCGTGGAGGCTGCGGCTGCTATTGATGATGCCTCAGATAGAGCGATCTCTCTGGTGACGCTTATGGAACTGCTGCAGGGGGCAAACAGTAAGCGGGAGGCACATCAGATCAAGGGATTCTTGAAGGAATTGTGTTTTGAAACATTACCACTGTCAGAAAGGATTGGTTATCGAGCCTCGATTTACGTCGAAGAATATGCGTTATCGCATGGAACGGGTGTTGCCGATGCGCTAGTCGCGGCCACCGCAGTTGAAGAGAACCGCGTACTTCTCAGCGGAAATATAAAGCATTTCAAATGCATCAAAGATTTGCAGTTGACCACGTTCAGAGCATCTCTGTGATAGACAACAGAGCTTAATAAGGCCATTAACGTTGGCACCGGTCACACCATCCGAAACCTAAGATCGTCTCTGTTGGTCATGGGAAATTCGGAATAAATCAAATGACAAACTGTTTAAGTCAATAACTCTAAAAGGCTTGGAGGCGCGTACCGGAATCGAACCGATGTCCACGGATTTGCAAAAGCTTGCGCACTATATAACCAATTGTATTAGTTATAAAAAATATAGGTGTGCCATAGAGTGTGCCATTCAAATAGGCGATTTCTCCAAAGACAGCTACATCAGGTCGATGGAGGTCTGGCTCCTGCCAGAGCTGAACAACATAAAATGGTGTCCGGTTTTTATTTGCCACTACAATGACTTCTGCACGAGACTGAAAACTGCTTTTGTGCCAGTCGCCTCCGCATATCGATAAAAGCTTTTCATGCTAGGTAGACTGCGGCCACCCTCGAGACGCGCAACAGCAGATTGGGTAGTTCCCATGCGTAGAGCAACCTCTTCCTGTGTAAGTCCGGCCTTAATGCGAGCATCGATCAAGCCACGGCTAATTTCAAACTCAGGCGTCATCTCAATAAATGCGTCTCGGACGTCGGGGTCCTCCATCCATTTCTTTTTCAACTGGGCGATGCTGCTCATGGTTATATCTCCTTGGCACGTTCAAGCGCTAATTGATACCGGCACTTAAACTGACACATTACTTCCATCGAAGATCCAGTTTTCTATTCTGCGCGACACAGTCACGGAGATATAAATTGATCAGACTCTGGTATGGAATCCCGACGTCAGCAGAAATCCCCTTGAAGTACCCAATTGAGTCTTCATCCAGACGAATAGTGATCTGCTTTTTCAATTGAGCCGCATACGGGTTTTTGCGTGCTGCAGTGAAATCATATTCTTTTCGCATAGTGATCTCCTTAATGGTATTGCCCGGATTCTTTAGCAGATGCCTTTCGGGCTGAAATGATACGGATTACTCCGCCTTCGGCCCTGACGCAATGGCATACAAGGATGACTCGCAACGCGCTGCTCAGACCAAGCAGGACAAATCGATCCTCATCTTCAGAATGGTCAGGATCATCAATAAGTTTCGCGTTTTCATCAAAGAAAACAGTTCGGGCCTCCTCAAACGAGACACCATGCTTTTTCTCATTTGAAGACGCTTTTTTGGGATCCCATTCAAACTGCAAAGCCATAATTACAGTGTAGTTCCTCATGACGCCGATGGGCAAGTCAACACCTATCACACTCGACAATGCTTTAATCCACTTTAGTGATCGAACAGTAAAGGAGACCATAGAACAACTAAGACGGAGTGGCAGTGACTCAACTCGCTAAAAAGCCAAGCTCACAATTCTTTGAACTATGGAGGGCGTACCGGAATCGAACCGATGTCCACGGATTTGCAGAAGCTTGCAGTCCTATTACGTTATTGTATTTATTGATGAAAATAAAAGTGCGCAACAGAGCATCCTGTTTAGAGGAATTACCAGCGGTATCGTTAGACTGCGATAGTCATCGTTTTTAAGCCGCCCTCGGAATTATGCGAAAACCCTCGAAATACTCAGGCCGAGAACAAGACTGCTGAACAACCTGAATTCATTAATTGCTAACACTTGAGAAAGGAGTAATCTCGAGCTCTGTGACACGTGCTCGGCCTTGATCTGATCTTTCCGGCCTATCCTTGGAAATTCCGGCAGGCTCTTGGATTGACTCAATTATATACAGGAAGCCAAGGATCATATCGGTGATACGTTCTCAGAGACATTCGTTAAAAGGTCCGAGCTTGATCATTGCTGGAATGCTCTGTTTTGCGACAATGGATTCCTTAACCGTTTTCCTCATCAAGGAAATCAGCGTCATCCAGCTTCTTACGGTCCGCTATTGGATTTTTGCTATTTTTGCATTGATCTTCGCCTACCGACAAATAGGATTCAAACAAGCGTTTCAAACACCAATTTTGGGCTTACAAGTCACTCGCTCATTGTTTGCTCTTGCAGAGGTCGGGATTTTTGTATTCGGTCTTAAGTTTCTGAGTTTAAGTGAAGCACACGCGTTACTGGCGACATTCCCACTTCTGACGATAGTAATGGCGGCCCTTTTTTTAAAAGAAAAACTTCGGCTCATTGAAATCACAGGGGTATTCGCAGGCCTCATCGGAACGCTGATAATATTAAAGCCTGGCTCGAATGTTTTCACGCCCGAGGCTTTGATTCCTTTACTCGCCGCCATCCTATTCGCGTCCTATCAAATCATGACTCGGTTCGTCACTGACATCGACCCTTATCCCACCACTCTTCTGTATACAGCGATCACAGGAACTGTCGTCTCAACTTTGATAGTCATACCTTATTGGAGCGGCGCTGACGTTGCTATTTGGGGCCTGATAATCTTAATGGGCAGTTTAGGGGTAGCTGCCCAGTGGCTGGTCATTTCGGCGCTGCACACTTCAACCGCATCTAAACTGCAACCTTTCAATTATAGTCTGCTCGTATTTGCAACCGTGCTTGGTTACGTCATTTTTGATCAAGTTCCAGACATCCACACCATAGTAGGAGCTACGATCATACTATCTGCAGGCCTATTTGTTGTGTTGAACCGGGATCAAAACCAGAATCAATGACATCAAGCGACCTGAACCTCTCTGGGAGGCTCTCTTAATTCCCCCAAAATCTGGGCCGCCTGCAAGATTATTTAAGTTCACTCGACTGAGACCAGCCTTAAATCACGCACATAGACAGGTAGTTTCGCAAGATTATACGGCTGCAACCTCGGCCCGAAACATATCAATATCTTTAACGATACCTCAACGCACAAATCACTAAGAATCAACCCTTTCGGATTAGCAGGTGATGTAGTACGTTATCTTTCCTGGGCAGTTAAAAATTAATAATCATCAGTCCAGCCATCTCTCAAGGAGTACAGTCAATCAGGACTTCAAAATCTATACATATCATCGGTTGTCATGCGGAAGGTGAAGTTGGAGATGTAATTGTTGGCGGGGTTGCACCACCACCAGGCGATACAATTTGGGAGCAGGCAAGATTTATCCATTCTGATGGCGAATTAAGGAACTTCGTACTCAATGAACCGCGCGGGGGTCTGTTTCGGCATGTCAATTTGCTGGTGCCACCAAGGAATCCAAAAGCGCAAATGGGTTGGATCATTATGGAGCCAAACCATACTCCACCAATGTCAGGATCAAATTCGATTTGTGTCGCGACTGTGCTTTTAGAGACTGGAATTATTCCCATGATCGAGCCGGAAACACAGATGACGCTTGAAGCTCCAGGGGGTCTAATTGAGGTTAGAGCTAAATGTAGCGGAGGAAAAGTCGAGCGCGTTTATGTTCAAAATGTCGCCTCTTTCGCAGGTCAGTTTGACCAAGAGCTTGAAATAGAAGGCGTCGGAACACTCACAGTAGATACAGCGTATGGGGGAGACAGCTTTGTGAGTATTCATGCAAAGCAACTCGGATTTCAGATCACCCCCGATGAAGCGCAAGATTTAGTGGAGATTGGACAAAAGATTACGCGAGCAGCTAATGATCAATTAACATTTATCCACCCCTCCAACAAAGACTGGAACCATTTCTCATTCACTCAAATCCATTCTGACCTCACTATTGTTGATGGCTCAAAGACATATACAAACACCGTCGTGATCGATCCGGGGAAGCTAGACCGATCCCCGACAGGCACTGGAATATCTGCTCGCATGGCTATTTTGCATGCGCGTAATCAGCTATCGGTTGGCGAGCCCATTGTTGCCCGATCAATCATAGGATCCTCCTTCGAAGGAAAAATTTTGGGAACGCACGTTAATTGCGGGACCACGATGATTGAGCCTGAAATTTCTGGGCGTGCCTGGATTACCGGCTCATATCAACATTATTTAGACCCAACAGATCCATGGCCCAATGGGTATCGAATTAGTGACACTTGGCCATCTCGGCTGGTCTGACGCATGAATCACATTCCATTTATCTCTGCTGAGCATGTAGAAACTCGATTGACTTGGGCCGGAATCACAGATGCCTTAGTCACGGCTCATCAAAAGCCAAAAGCGGATATCGATGACATACTTTTCAAGTCTGGGAATAACTCTCTATTGACCAGAGCCGCATGGATCAGAGGACAAGGCATGGCAGTGAAAACCGCCACAATTTTTCCTGAAAACGTAACCAATTTTCCAAATCAACCCACCGTGCAATCGCTGGTGACTCTGTTTGACGATCGTTCCGGCGCACCCGAAGCTATCATTGATGGCAATCTCGTCACAAAATGGAAGACTGCCGGCGACTCTGTTCTAGGCGCCAAACTGCTCGCCAAGCCAGACAGTCGGGTCCTCACAATTTTAGGTGCAGGTGAAGTCGCACAATCCATGATCGATGCATATCGGGAAATATTCCCTCATCTTGAAACCATCTACTTATGGAATCATCGATTTAAAAAAGCCGTTGAAGTGGCTGCTGAAAAACAGGTAATCCCTTTGGAAAGCTTAGAAGAAGCAGTCAAACTCGCGGATATTATCTCCTCTGCCACAACAACGACTGACCCGTTTATTCAAGGGGAGTGGCTTAAAGAGGGTTGTCACCTTGATTTAATCGGAGCCTTCAGGCCTGACATGCGCGAGGCACATGACTCAGCCCTACTCCGTGGCACTATATTTGTGGATTCATACAGCACAGCCTTGCATGATATTGGAGAATTAGGCATTCCCTTAGCAAATCAAGTAATTTCTGAACGCGATGTGATCGATGATTTTTACGGATTATGTTCTGGAAATCCGGGGCGACAAAATGTTTCTGAAATTACGATATTTAAAAATGGCGGTGGAGCGCACCTGGATTTGGCAGTGGCTAGTCATATCAAAAAACTATTTGATCAAGAGAATCTGTCGTCGTTAGATCGATAACATGCCGGCAAACCTGGCCGGAGAAAACGGAGCCGAAGCAATCGGCCAAGGCTTCCCCAAGATTGTGTCTCGAACTAACTCTGCGGTAGCGGCTGACTGTGTCAAGCCGAGATGACCATGGCCAAATGCATAAATAACCCGAGGTTGCTTTGGAGAAGAACCGATAACAGGGAGACTATCCGGCATAGATGGCCGAAACCCCATCCATTCTTGACCAGCACCAACATCCATCTGTGGTAAAAACTGTTTCGCTTTTGACAACAAAATTTTTGCGCGCTTAAAGTTCGGGGGCGCTTTCAGCCCACCTAATTCGACTGCTCCTCCGACTCTCAGACAGCTGCCAACTTTGGATACAACAAAGCCATGATCAGCAAAAGTCAAATGGGTACGTAAATCAAACCCACCAGACTCAACCGTCGTGTTATAACCACGCTCAGTCTCAAGTGGAATGTTATCTCCAACCGTCAGAGCCAAGGATTTCGACCAAGCCCCAGCTGCCACCACCACAAAGTCGCTGCACAACTCGTCATTATCGCATCGCACTGTGGCCAGGTTCGAAGCAAAGCCCAGTGAGAGAGCGCGCCTCTCTTCGATCAAGCCGCCCCCGCTGATAAATTGGTGGCGAAGATGTCTCAACCATAATTTCGGGTCACAAACGTTGACCCAGTCCGGCGTATAACCTGCATAACTAAACCTTTCATGGATCCCCACCTGGATCTCGTTAATTTCCTCGTGTGACTTAAGCAAAGTATGAGCGATCCCAAACGCTTTACACGCAGACCAATAAGATGAGCTCTCAAGAAAAGACTTTTCACTGTCATATAGCCGGAGTTGACCTTCTCGCCTTAAAAGGGATTCCCCACTGTACGACTCAGCTTGACGATCTAAAGCAGACCTAGACAGTGCCATTAGTTCCGCCTGGGCCTCCATTAATGCAGGATATTTATCGCTCCAACTCGCCCGCCAAAACTTCATCAACCACGGAGCAATGAAAAAAATATATGAAGGTCGAATACTAAGCGGGCCCAATGGATCCAATAACCATCGAGGAGCAGCTCGCATAATTCCGGGCGTCGCTAAAGGAACAATATCCGAAAAAGCGAAGGCTCCAGCGTTGCCTTCTGATGCTTTTTCACTCGGTATCGGTTTATCAAGAATGCGTACGAAGAACCCTGCCTTCTGAAGCGCAAGACCAACACTGATACCGATAATTCCTGAGCCAACGACGATGACTGTTGTTTTCGAACTCATAGCGTTAAGTGATAGCCTCGTTGCGATCATTTAGGTGAATATCGCCGGCCATATTCATATACCCATTCGATAAGGGTCTCGACTATCAAATACGGGCGTTAACTCTGCTGTGACGTAAGCGGATCCTTCGACTGTTACGATCACACCACCGGTGTCTCCATGCTCGTAAGAAAGAGAATACGTACTCCCTATTACACTCTCCTGAATCCAAGTCTTACCAACTGGCCAAGCATTATCAGCCGCTAAACAAGCCATTTTCGCGGAGCATCCTGTCCCACAGGGTGATCGATCATAGGAACCACTTGGGACTAGAACAAAACTCCTGCTGTTTGACCCATCTAATTCTGGCGGACCATACAATTCGATATGATCGATCCATGCCCCTTGAGAACCTGTCACGCCATTGATCTCGAGGGAATCTCGTATCTGAAGACTCAAATCCGTCAGTTGCCTGAGATTTTCTAATTTAATCGGCACAGGCGAATCCTTGACTAGAAAGAACCAGTTCCCCCCCCAAGCAACATCGCCGACAAGCTCACCGTTCGATCCAAGATTCACCAACACATTCTTTTGTAATCGATAGCTCTCAACGTTGGTCACTGCCACTCTATTTCGAGATTTTAGTTCAATCGCCACTTTGCCAACCGGCGTCTCAAATTTATGGTGGCCAGGCTGCAACTGGTCTAAATAAGCCATTGTCGCAGAGAGGCCTATAGTGCCATGGCCGCACATTCCCAAATTTTGGATGGTGTTGAAAAAAATCACACCAACTTCACAGTCTGGCTCATCGGACTCAACAACTAATGCTCCGACATATGCGTCGCTCCCTCTGGGTTCCTTAAGAATCGAGCCACAAAAATCTCGGTACTTTGTTTCAAATATCCTTGCTTTCTCGGATAATGAACCAGTGCCCAGATCAATGTCAGCATTGAAAATGGCCCGCGTCGGTTCACCTTCAGTATGGCTATCGATGATTTTCACGAGAGATTCTCAGTCTTGATCCAAGAGGCATACCAACTTTTGAAGAGATGAAATTGGGATTCGGCATAGTTTCGTTGAGCGTCTGTGAGACAGTCTGACTCGTTAAAATGTAGTCTGTAATCTTCATGCCCAGAAAGCACCATCAGATGCTTGTAGTAGAGCACGAGGTCGACACCCTCATCAAAACTTGAAAGCACCGCCATGGCCTCATCGAGCTCTCGAGCTCGACGTCGAGCAATAACATCGCCCGCAGCGGCTTTCTTGCAAAGTTCCGTCAATAGCAACACTTCGGAAGGCAGGACATTGCCAATACCTGTGATCGCGCCGCCAGCGCCACAATTCACAAACCCATGATAAACCGCCGTATCAACACCAATCATCAAGGTTACTTCTGGATCTTTCGAAGTGATGTGCTCCGACGCGTACCGCAGGTCGTCAAAACCACCGAATTCTTTAAACCCGACCAAGTTCGGATGCTCAGACCTTAGGCTAAAAAACAAATCAGCTCGGGTCGCGAAGCCATAATAGGGACTATTGTAAATTACGGCAGGTAAGTCAGGAGCGGCCGCTAATATCGATTTAAAGTGGTGCCGTTGTGCCTCTAGAGAATTACCTCGTGAGAGTACCCTCGGAATCACCATCAATCCATCAGCCCCCACTTCCTGTGCATGAGCTGCATGCGCAGTAGCCATTTGTGAATTCACAGCCCCAGTACCCACAACAACTGGAATGCCCGCCTCAACGAGCCGACTCACGCCCTCCATCCTTTGAGCATCGGTCAACAGCGGCCAATCTCCCATCGACCCACAGTAGACTACAGCGGACATGCCTCGCTCGATTAACTCCAATCCTGTCTCAACTAACACATTGAAATTTGGCTTCCTGTGATTATCACAGGGAGTCATCAACGCTGGCATACATCCATTGAATATCTTGTTTTGCATTTTTAACTACCTTTACCAAAACAGAGGCTCGTATCGTTCATACCTATTGGGATAATCAGATCATCGGACTTTCGCTAAGAACTTCTTCGTATGCTCAGACTGAGGATCCGAAAATATCTGGGCTGGGGCTCCAATTTCTTCCACGATTCCCTCATGAAAGTAAGCAACGCGATCGGAGACATCCCTAGCAAATCCCATCTCATGCGTCACACAGATCATCGTCATACCCTCCTCGGCGAGGACACGCATTGTATCTAAAACCTCTCCGACCAACTCCGGATCGAGAGCAGAAGTCGCTTCATCAAACAACATGTACTTCGGGTCCATTGCTAGTGCTCTTGCAATTGCTAGACGTTGCTGTTGACCGCCAGACAGTGCATTTGGGAAAACATTAAGTTTATCGCCGAGGCCCACATGCTCTAACTGGCTAGCCGCAATTTCCATCGCCTCAGATTTGGTCATTTTTTTCACAATTTGCGGGGCCAAAGCCACATTCTCGATGGCGGTCAGATGCGGAAAGCTATTCCACTGCTGAAATACCATACCCAAACCCTGCCTAAGCTTATTGAGATCTGTGGTTTTTGCGTGCACATCGATACCGTCAACGAGGACTGAGCCTTTCTGTACGGGCTCAATGCCATTGATGCAATACAAGAGTGTTGACTTGCCTGAACCCGATGCCCCTATAACAGACAGCACCTCTCCTCTCTGTACCTCGAGATCGATCCCTCGCAGAACATGAAGATCGTCGAAGTATTTATGAAGTCCCTCTATCTTGATCACTGTGACCACCTTTTCTCAAGTTTTGCCGAGTATCTCGATACGGGATAAGAGAGCGCAAAGTAGAAAGCTCCCACCACTAAAATGATTAATAGAGGCTCTTGTGTTCGCGTAATCAGGACCTGACTGGCTTTGACAAGCTCAACATAACCAAGGACCGATACCAGAGCGCTATCTTTCATCACCCCCAACGCCACGCCAACCCATGAAGGGAAAATAGCTCTCACACCAATAGGAAAAACGACATATCTCATGTCCTGCCAATACGACATGCCGAGGGAACGAGAAGCTATCCGCATTGGTTTTCCAACCGCCTCAATACCCCCTCGAGCCACGTTGGCAACTAAGGCTGACGTATAGAGAGTCAAGACCACTAATCCAGATTCAAATGCATCCAAATTCAGGCCAACGATTGGCGCAAAATTGTAAAAAAGAACTAACTGGACAATTAACGGTACAGAGCGAAATACATCCAGAAACGGATTCAGAACGATTGCACCCCAAATTTTCATCTCATAGAGAGCCCAACCGAAAAATACCCCAAAAAAAGATCCCGTTGCGATAGACAAAAAAGAGATCCAAAGTGTCCTCAACGCTGCCTCACCTAGAAACGAAAGGTCTTGGACACTGAAGCTACTAAAAACGGATACTGATTGTTCCATTAAGCCACCTAATACCTAAAGAACCGCGAAGCAAACAATTTGGAAAGGCCTAAGATGATTTTTACCATCACGTAATAGATAACCGCAGTCACAGCGAAATACTCAAAGATTCTGTATGTTTTGCTTGCAAAAAATTGCGTTTCCCCGGTCAGCTCTCGATACCCGACTAACATACCGAGCGATGACATTAAGACGACCCAAACAAATTGATTAGTCATTGGGTAATACACGATCCGCATCACCTGGGGGATTAAGATCCTCGTGTAAGCCTGCCACGAATTCATCCCAAGACATCTGGCAGCTCGAAGTTGCGTGGATGGAATAGCCTCAAAACCGCCTCGAAAATTTTCACCTAAATAACCCGCCGTGTTAAAAGTTAAACCGGCTAAGACGATGACATAAGGGGAGAAGTGGATACCTAGTGCACCTAAGCCAAAGCCAAAAAAGAATAGTTGAAACAACGCGGGCGTATTCCGGGCAAGTTCCACCCATGCGCTAGCAACCCAGTAGATAGCTCCCCTTCCCCGTAAACGGCTCACCGCAAGAATCAAGCCTAAGATGATCCCTAAGAGCATTGCCAGGGTCGCCACTTGAAGTGTTGTTAAGCTCGCCTCAAGAAGGTCGGGCAAGCTTCTAAACACCGGACGCCAATGAAAGTTATATTCGAACATTCAAATCTCGATAGGCGCTCTGTGCAATCGGACCAGAGCGCCTCGAGCTCAACATCTGCTAGTACATAACGCCAGGGATACGAAGCGCAGGGGCCTCACCACCGACGAACTTACCCCATAATTCCTGGTATCGACCTGACCGCACCTGATGTGTGACAAACAGGTTTAAGTAATTCAACCAACTTACATCTTGTCTCTTACCCACAACAGACGTGTAATCAGTGGTCCAAGGCATCCGAGGTCCAGCGTCAACGGTATCGTATTGGTCAGCGACCGGCTTAACGGCTGTATTGGTCGTAATCCCGATATCTGCCTTACCCTGTGCGACAGCGAGGAAAACCTCGTTTTCACTTTGATAACCTTGATACAAGTTCTCTTCACCCCACTCCTTAGCAATTTTCAGCCACTCCTGCTCTGGAACTGTTCCTACCGCAGCTGCAACGCGCTTGCCTCTGATATCTTCGAAAGTCTTGATCCCACTCTTAGAATTGACAATACCCTGAGCGTAATAAATAGCGTAAGGGATAGAAAACCCAACAGTTTTCGCACGAGCGAGACTATCTGACGTCGCACCAAATACAACATCGGCACGACCGGTAACGATTACAGGTAAGCGATCGGCCCAAGTCAATTCTAGCAATTCAAGTTCAACCTCTAATGCAGCAGCCATGTCTTTGCAGTACTCCACATCAAAACCAGCCGGCTGATTATTAGCATCTCGATAACCGATCGGGGGGAAGTCTAATACCACTCCGCATCTCAAGGTGCCGCGATCAATCACATCATCCAGTGTATCTGCCACTGTAGTCCCGGCGATCAACATCGACATTGCCGCCATGCTTACTAATTTTTTAAACATTTTATTACCCACCATGGTTGTTATTAGCTTTATTGCCACAGCCGACGGTATCGCATATTGTATCCAATGTACAAGGGTCCTGTGAGAGAAAAAGTTGAAAGTTGATTTCGTTGATATTTCAAAAACAAGTTCGGCATCAAAAATCATTTTTTCCGCGCTTCGAAAGGCGATTATCGAAGGCGATATCGCCGTTGGAACGCCACTTCGCCAAGATGAAATAGCTCGATCGTTTCAAACGAGTCGAATTCCGGTGAGAGAGGCTCTCTCGAGATTGGAAGAACAGGGATTAATCAAAACCCACCGGTTCAAAGGGGCTGTCGTTGTCGGCCTATCAGCTGACGAGGCCTCAGAAATTTTTGATCTTAGAGCGCTACTGGAGCCCGAAATCTTAAGGGGTGCCGTACCTCAAATGACCGATGCAACCAAACAAACCGCAATCATTCGTTGTAATGACTTCTCGAACTCGTCTGATCCACTGGCCTGGGGAGGCCTCAATAGAATCTTCCACGATACCCTGTACGCCGATAGCAGCCAGACTTTTACTAGAGAAGTGGCTGACAAAGCCATGGATCGAGTCGACCGTTACATCAGGGCTGTACTTTTAGAAGGTAACGGGATGCAACGGGCAAAGAGTGAACACCTCGCGATACTTGAAGCTTGTCTTTCTGGTAATGCGGATTTAGCGGCAGACCTCCTCCGAGAACATATCCTTGGCGCCAAAAAGACTCTGTTAGCATCGTTTCCCACCTTGTCCAAGTGAGCCAAGTGAGAGAAATTAGTGTATGGCACCGACCCCTATGAAACAAAGCGAGAGCAAAACAAGCCGAACAAATCGACTAATAGTCAAAGGAGATGCAGACGGAGAGGTAATGGTTTGCTCAGAGGGCTTGAGTTTTTGGGGTGGTGTTGATCCAGAAACCGGGCTCATCATTGATGCTCATCATCCAAATCACGGAGACAGCATTTCTGGCAAGTGTTTGTTAATGCCAACCTCGAGAGGCTCATGCAGTGGTAGCGGTGTGTTACTGCAATTGGCTCTTAATCAGCTAGCGCCCTCCATGATTATTTTTAATGAGTCAGAGCAGGTCTTAACGTTAGGCTCTATTGTCTGCGATCGAATCTTTTCGACTCAAATTCCAATCATCTCTCTCACAAAGAACTGGTATGAAGTTACCGCTAAAGAAGCAAGGATCGAACTACGCGGTCATCAACTTCTGGCAGGCGGAACACGCATTGATTTGGAACCGACCTTATTGGATCAGCTAAACCTCTCTGAAAAAGATCAAGCGTATCTTCGTGGTGATCATGGTCAAGCCGCCAAAGCCGCGATGGAAACTATCTGCATCATGGGCGCCGTTGAAAACGCGTCCGAGCTAGTGAGTGTAGAGCGAGGACACATTGATGGGTGCATCCTAGCGCATGATGCAAATCTTATTTTTGCTGAAAAAATGGTTCAACTTGGTGCTCGAACGACCATACCAACCACAATCAATGCCATCTCTGTTGATCGCGAACATTGGCAGCATTCCGGACTCGCATCTGATTTCGGCAAACGAGCAAGCCGTCTAGCTGATGCCTACGTGACTATGGGTGTAAAACCGACATTCACATGTGCTCCATACCTTCTGAGTGACAAACCTCAGTTTGGTGAAAAGATCGGATGGTCAGAATCAAATGCTGTGATTTTTGCGAACACTGTTTTAGGTGCTCAAACACAAAAACATCCTGACTATTTGGATCTGTTCATCGCGATGACCGGCAGAGCGCCAGCTGTTGGCGTGTATTCAACCGCAGGAAGACAAGCATCACTTCGAATCGCAGTGCAAATCCCGAAAAATTGGAGCTCTGATGATGACAGTTTATGGCCGCTCATCGGCTGGCTTGCGGGCAAATTCGCACCTGACGCGATCCCTCTGATCACTGGACTCGAAAGCACCAATCCCTCGATTGACGACCTCAAAGGGTTGTGTGCCGCTTTTGGAACAACCTCTGGCGCTCCAATGCTTCACATCGCAGGTCAAACACCGGAGGCGTCGGAACAGACCTCGCAGGAACTGCCCGAGAAACAAATTCAATTGGATGACCTAAGGGAAGCATGGTTTGAGTTAAATAAGGGGCTTGAGAACATCGATTTAGTTGCGATTGGAAGCCCGCACGCATCAATAGATGAGCTCAGAAAAATAAAATCACTTTTCAATGGTCGACGGTGCCACCCACATACTCGCATGAAAATTACGACGGCGAGACACACTATAAAGCTGGCAGAGTCCGAGGGCGTGCTCGAACATTTAAAGCAGGCAGGCGTGGAATTAATGCCAGATCTCTGTTGGTGCTCAATTGTTGAACCCATATTCCCACCCGAGGCCAAGGGTCTCATGACGAATTCAGGAAAGTATGCGCACTACGCTCACGGGCTCAGTAACCGACACTCAAGACTAGGTTCGCTGCAGGAGTGCATCAATGCTGCAATTTCAGGTTGCGCTCCTTACGAGCCACCTATGTGGCTTTCTGCCAATGCGTCTAAATGACCCGTCCTGATAGAACAAGACGAGCTTTTCCCGATCATAAGCTGAGACATGTTTAGATGAAGCAATACACCGCCGATAACCTTAACAAGTATTTTACGTTTGACGACAAAGTCCAACCAGACGCTGAGTCATTAACTAAGCTCATTGCGATAGCAAATTTGTCTGACCAAGATCGTGAGTCCATCACCCAAGATGCAACGAGACTCGTGGAACAGATTCGATCGACAAAATCGCCTTCATTGATGGAACATTTCCTTGCGGAGTATGGCCTATCAACCAAAGAAGGGATCGCGCTGATGTGCCTCGCTGAGGCCATGTTGCGCGTGCCTGACTCTGAGACCATAGATACATTAATCGAGGATAAGATCGCACCCTCCAACTGGGGAAAGCACCTGGGAGCGGCATCCTCATCGCTGGTTAACGCCTCTTCTTGGGCTCTCATGCTGACCGGCTCAGTACTAGACGACAAGCATCCTGGGGTCGCGGGCGTTTTGCGCGGTATGCTCAAACGCCTGGGAGAACCTGTCATTCGCCGAGCCGTCAGTCAGATGATGAAAGAAATGGGCCGTCAATTTGTGCTAGGGGAGTCGATTTCTCAAGCTCTTCGTCGAGCAAGAAAAATGGAGCACAAAGGATTCACCTATAGTTATGACATGCTTGGTGAAGCCGCAATGACGGAAAAAGATGCGATCCGCTATCGTCAGTCCTACAGTCAGGCGATTCACTCCATCGCAGCCGTATGTACAAAAAAAACAGTGGAAGAAAATCCTGGTATATCCATCAAGCTCTCGGCTCTTCACCCTCGTTATGAGGTCGCTCAACAAAATCGAGTAATGACTGAACTCGTTCCGGTTGTGCTTGGCCTAGCGCGCGAAGCAAAGGCTGCCAATATGGGGTTCAATATAGATGCAGAAGAGCAGAATCGACTTGTCCTATCTTTACATGTGATTCAGGCAGTTCTCTCTTCGCCAGATCTCGCTGATTGGGATGGCTTCGGTGTCGTTGTTCAGGCCTATGGAAAAAGAGCAGCTCTGGTAATTGATTGGCTATACGGCTTAACGACCACTTTGGATCGTCGAATCATGGTCCGCTTAGTTAAAGGAGCATATTGGGATACCGAGATGAAATTAGCCCAAATCGAGGGCTTAACAAATTTCGCTTTATTCACCACCAAAAGCGCGACAGATGTCAGCTACATCGCAAATGCACGAAAACTTTTCAATTACTCAGATAGAATCTATCCTCAGTTTGCCACCCATAACGCTCACTCTGTTGCCGCCATTATCTATATGGCGAATGGACGCAACTTCGAATTTCAACGGCTTCATGGAATGGGTGAGCATTTGCATGAGGTCATACTTCAGCAAACACATGGACGGTGCCGGATTTATGCGCCGGTCGGAGCACATCGAGACCTATTAGCCTATCTCGTCCGACGTTTATTAGAAAATGGCGCCAATTCATCTTTTGTTAACCAGCTAATCAACAAGGCCGTCAGCGCCAAAGTGATCGCAGCAGATCCTTTCAGGGCTGTCATGTGCACACCACCCCCCAGTAAATTGGTTCCACCACCCAACATTTATGGTGAATCGCGAAAAAACTCGACAGGTTATGACCTCTCAGACAACCAAACGCTTCTTGATATTTTCACTCAACGAGAAGTCCAACTACCCCCTGCTGCACCAATCACCTACTCTCAACCATCAGGTACTTCGAGACAGGTGTTTAATCCGGCAACCACAGAGGTAATCGGATCCGTATTGGAATCCGATGAAGAAACCGTATCGCGGGCCATCGCCAATGCTCAGACTTGGAGTGCATCCGTTGACGAACGAATTAAAGTTCTACAAAAAGCCGCTGACCTCTATGAACAAAATGCTGGCTTATTTTTCGCAGTGCTCGCAAAAGAAGCGGGGAAAACAATCCCAGATGCTGTCGGAGAACTCAGAGAAGCAGTTGATTTTCTTCGATATTACGCACAAGAAGCTGAGACAAGTGTTACAGAACCACGAGGAATCTTTACCGCAATATCTCCGTGGAATTTCCCGTTAGCAATTTTTACCGGACAAATTGCTGCCGCGCTAGTTTGTGGTAATGGAGTGCTCGCTAAACCTGCCGAGCAAACCTCGATCACTGCATCAATCGCTGTCCGATTAATGCATCAAGCTGGCGTTCCCGTCGCATCGCTGCAATTACTGCTGGGCTCCGGATCTAAAGTAGGCTCAGCACTGACACGAGATCATCGTGTGTCAGGAGTCGTTTTCACCGGATCTACGGAAACGGCGATGGAAATCAGACGGAATATGGCGAGGTTTCTGCCTTCAAATGCACCGTTGATCGCCGAAACCGGTGGCATCAATGCAATGATTATTGATTCCACAGCACTGCCGGAACAAGCTGTTCGAGATGTGATCGCATCAGCGTTTCAATCGGCGGGGCAACGCTGTTCGGCACTTCGATGCCTTTATGTCCAGGAGGATGTGGCAGACGATATAGTGAATATGATTATTGGAGCAATGAACGAGCTCACTGTCGGAGATCCTTGGCAAATCAATACAGATGTCGGGCCAGTTATTGACGAGCACGCTAAAGCTCAAATCGCCGACTACATTTCCGAAGCAAGGTCATTCGGCCGCGTGCTACATTCTTTACGAAGCGATGATCATGGCTTCTTCATTCCGCCAACATTAGTCGGTGTGGAGAGTATCAATGATCTCGATCGAGAAGTTTTCGGTCCAGTGTTACACGTCGCCACTTTTAAAAGTGAAGACTTAGATGAAGTCATCAACACAATAAATGCGAGAGGTTATGGTCTTACATTTGGACTTCATACCCGAATTGACTCTCGAGTTCAAAAAGTGTCAGAACACATCCACGTTGGCAACATCTACGTCAACAGAAATCAAATTGGCGCTGTGGTCGGAACACAGCCGTTTGGTGGAGAGGGTTTATCTGGAACAGGTCCAAAAGCTGGGGGACCAAACTATTTGAGGAGATTCCTGAACCGTCCGGCAAAACACTCTGAAGAAACATGGCAATACCCTTGCGATCTTGATGCACTCAGAAAATCCCTCTCACAGCAATTAGATCAGAAACAAATTCGACTCGATGAGATGCCAGGTCCGACAGGAGAAACTAATCATTTGCGATCTATTCAAAAAGGTCCAATCCTTTGTCTCGGCCCAGGGGAAAAAACAACTCAAGAGCAAGTCGAACGAATCGTAGAGTTGGGGGGTATTGCAATAGGAATTAATGGATTCCTGAAGCCTAAGGAGCTGATTACGCTCGATCATATTTCAGGAGTTGTTTGGTGGGGTGACGATGCTCGTGAGTACCTAATCGCGTTAGCTCATCGTACTGGACCGATCATTCCACTCATCACAGAAGATCCCGATTTGAGTGCGGTTATCTTTGAGCGCCATCTTTGCATCGATACGACTGCTGCTGGTGGTAATACAACACTTCTCTCCGGTTAAGATGCAAATGCATGGATTCGGATCTGAACGACTCAACCCTTTTGAAAGAATTAAACCAACGTAAACTTTACGTAGTACGAGGGCACAAGCCCTCACATAATGGTGTCATGCGATATCGTTGTATTAGTCAGGTGAGTCTTCAGGATGCGCTACGCTCAAAAAAATAATCAATCCTGAAAAAAGAGCGCCAAGCACTTTACTATCAACAACGAATGGTGGGTTGGCTAGAGGAAAGTACCGAAATTGAATCCAAATCCACAAATTGTCAAAAGCCTCCTGCAACTCAGGGCGATTCATGCAGGCCCCATAGATCGTTGGATTACAGTCATATAAAAAAGTGCGCGATCACATTGAGGCTCAGTTACGGATACTCACCGAAAGAGAGTCGGGCAGCTAAATTCCCGACTCCCTCAATCCGACGGTCAGCAGAGATCTTTAGGCAATAAATTATCCGGAATATCCTGAAAGCAAACTGGACGTAAAAAGCGTCGGATGGCCATACTGCCGACGGATGTTGCACCGAAATTGGTGCTCGCTGGATAAGGCCCTCCATGAACCATGGCATCACAAACTTCAACTCCAGTCGGATACGCGTTAGCCAAAACACGACCGGCCTTACGCGTCAATATAGGCATCAGAGCACGCCCATAATCCGAGTCGTCATCTGATGTATGTAACGTACACGTTAGCTGTCCCTCCAGATGCTTAGCAACCTCGAGCATCTGCTCAAAATCTGAGACCTTAACAATAAGCCCCAAAGGGCCAAATACTTCATGACCAAGTGACTCGTCTGCTAACCAAGTCGCTCCATCTGTTTCATAAAGATAGGGAGTTGCCTGTCTTTGGTCACACATCGATGTGAGAACACTACGAACACCCGCTGTACTCGATATCTGTTTTTGCCCTTCTTGATAGGCAGCGGCTATCCCATCAGTCAACATAGTTTGAGGTGCAGCATCAGCAAGCGCATCCCTAGCTACATTGATCAGACGCTCAGCTGGCTCACCCTCCATCACAACAATAATCCCAGGATTAGTACAAAACTGCCCAGCTCCCATGGTCAGAGATGCAGCCCAACCTCGACCAATCTCCTCACCCCTTTCCAATACTGCTCCCGGAAGCATAAACATCGGGTTTACTGACCCAAGCTCACCGAAGAACGGGATAGGGTTTGGACGCTGTGCGCAGAGGTCAAATAGCGCTCGACCACCCACAAGGCTGCCGGTAAAGCCAACAGCAGAAATCAATGGATGTTTCACAAGAGCCTCACCCACTTTCCTGCTTCCGCCATGGATCATGGAGAACACACCATCTGGCATATTTGTGCGAGCTATCGCACGCGCAATCGCTTGCGCAACAAGATCGCTTGTTCCTGGATGCGCTTGATGCGCTTTGACAACGACTGGACAACCCGCAGCTAATGCTGAGGCTGTGTCACCTCCAGCAGTCGAAAAGGCCAGTGGAAAATTGGAAGCACCAAACACAGCTACCGGCCCCACAGGAAGTTGCATCAGTCGCAAATCTGGGCGCGGCAACGGTGTTCGATCGGGCAGTGCCTTATCGTGGCGACAATCTAAATAATCACCCCTATCCAAGACATCGGCAAACATTCTCAGTTGCCCACAGGTCCTCCCCCGCTCACCGTCCAATCGCGCAGCGGGTAAGCCAGTCTCCTCGCCGGCAATTGCTGTAATCGCTGCCCCGACCGCTTCAATTTCTTCCGCGATAAACCGCAAGAATTGGGCCCGCCTCTCCCGGGTCGTTTGCGAATAAGTAACGAAAGCTTCTTCGGCGGCTCGAACTGCCTGCTCCACCAAGTCATCTGTCCCTGCAGGAAAACTATGCTTTGGGCCGGAGCTAGGAGAAGATTCAAAACTATCAGAGCCTCCAACCCAGTCACCTGCAATTAAGTGCTTCAGCTTCAATTGATAACTCATGAATATTCTCCTATTGGTTTTAACAATTCACTTAAGACAGTCTCGTTTGAATGTTCTCGTAGGCTCAATTTCGAAGCAACAGCAGCGGCGAGGTCAGAATCTTGTTTACCCACAATCTGACTGACAAGAACCAAGTCTTTGATTGCATTGTCAACGGAAAATAAGTGACCGTTATCGTCTTCCCCTAAAATTGGTATCACCATCTTTTCGAGTGCCCCGCTACGCGCCGCACTCGACATTGAAATCGCAGTCATCTTGTTAAGATCTACGTGATTTTTCCTTGCCGCTTCAATCACGTCGATAAGTGCTGTTGCTGTCACGCAGGTCACATAATTATTAAGAAGCTTCGCGACTAAAGCGTTAGACTCTGACCCAAAATAATGAATGGTTTCAGAGTAGCTGGAAACAATTTTCTTTACTCTTGGATTCTGAAATTGATCAACCAAACCCAATAGAGTGACCAAGGCTCCTGCCTGCGCTTCTTTCGGTCCTCGAATCACAGGTGCGTCGATGTAATCAACGCCAAGCTCTTTTAAAAATACTCGATTATGAAGACTCTCCTGTTTGCTTAAGGTCGTCACATCAATTACGACTTGATCCGTCTTCCATCGACTCAAATTTTAGTCGAGTATTACGTTGACCTGATTTCAATTACTGAGACAGAGAAGTACATGGGACAAATGATCCACCACACCTTCGATAGAGGTAACACTAGCTCCCAGTGAGCGAAGCTCTTCTACTGCAGCTTTAGCTCGATGTTCTGGGATCGTTATTGGGGCTCTACCCGGTTGCAACGAACACAACCAAAAAGGCGCATGTCGCGACCAGGAGTGGTCGTTAAATACACACACACGAAATACGGCTCCGAAAGATAAAAAATCTATCTAAAACAGGTATTTAAAGAGCGTACCGGAATCGAACCGATGTCCACGGATTTGCAATAGCTTGCATAACCAATAACTAGTTATTTTTATTTGTGAAAAT
>Ga0102957_1000048_pt1 | contig 27972 bp, 18 predicted proteins | sample SalPon2_A_H2O_MG_2_FD_84517 | JGI IMG/M metagenome (GOLD analysis project Ga0102957, IMG submission 84517) | Salt pond water microbial communities from South San Francisco under conditions of wetland restoration - Salt Pond MetaG SF2_A_H2O_MG | ecosystem: Environmental > Aquatic > Non-marine... | reverse complement strand
GATTATGTGAAATATATAAGGCAAAATCCAGGGGGGTGCCCGGGACACCTCCCTAAAAATGTTCATTTATTCCCTGCACATCTAATCCCATCATCGCGATTATGTGAAATATATAAGGCAAAATCCAGCGTTCCTGCGGAGCTTTAAAACAAGGAGAGGTCGGGGACCTCTCCCTGTCTCAAATATCCTCTTCCAGGAATACAGTCAAATATATAAGGCAAAATCCAGCGTTCCTGCGGAGTTTTTTTAGACTGTCCAACTTGGACAGTCTCAAATATCCTCGTGGAGTAACACGGACATATTCACCGCTGTGCCGAGTGTCGTAGAGAGCTTGAATATCAGCTCTTCACCTGGTGCCAGCGTAATATCCTTAAACATCAGCTGATCTGAACCGCTGCTAGTGAGGTTCACTGCGCCTATTAATACACCATCTGCTGATGGAGTGCCAGGATTCGTACTCACTTCAATGATAGAGTTACTAGCATCCAAGTTGGATAGATTAGCCATCGCTCCAACGCCCCAATCAGGGTTTTTGTATACTGAAATAGCTGATACGTTACCACCACCATTTTCAACGGCTACCTGTACATCCTTGATATATATACGGCCGAAATTGGACTGTGTAGCGTACGTGGTTACATTCCGAATGCCTAGGAAATATGCGCCATCTCCCAATCCAGTCTGTCTAGTTGCAACCGTGCGTGGCTCAATGTTAGGCACGGACTTACCTACCACGCCCAGATATACGCTGTGTGTATCCACAGTCACTGCACCTGTAGGAGTACCGGCTGAATCTACCAGCTGTACAAAGCTCAGATTGCTATTATAAATGAATGGGAATCCAGCGAGCACTTTATATTTCTCAATGATATGCCAGCGCTGTGTATCCACGTTGTATACGCGCCATTGAGCTCCGAACGCTCCTAGATACGAAAACCTGATCTCAAATAGATAGTACTTGCCTAGCTCTGTGTCTAGCTCGAATATATCGCCGGTACACGTGGTGAACGGCCTGCTGAATGAGTCACTGCCTCCACGGCGTATACGGACTCCGATGCCGTCAGTGGTACAGCTAAAGAATATACCGTTGTCAGGGACTGTGCTTGCATCCAGTCGATCTCCGATACCTACCAGGATCTCTGCGCCGGGTCCCAGTCCAGATCCATTGAATATCTTGCTAGTAAACCGCACTACAGCCATCTCACCGTTGCGGTAGTTGACTGTTTCATAGCTCCAGATACCTGCCTGGCCTACATCCGATGCCTCGAGCTTGCATTGCGCAGATCCACCGTTTGCAGTGATATAGCTCACTGTGGGATCACCAGATGTCACTGTGCCGAATAGGCGATTGTTGATATTGCGACTGAAGCTGTACTGCAGCATAGGGGTCTCCTCCGCTACCATCAGTTGATTAAAGTCCGTACTATAGGTCTTGAGATCTGTGACAGGCGCTGGTATGCCTGCATCACGTCCCTGGTATACGTTGAGTACAGAGATATCTGTCCATTTAGCGCTGGCCACCACTACACCAGTGCAACGGGCATATACACGCAGGTTCTTGATGTTATTGAACCAGTATGTGTTGTTGTCATCGCGGGCATATATAGTGTGGAATACATACCAGTCAGGCTGCGTGGAGCTCCGGTAGTAAAACTTCAGTACTGGTGCACCTGCTGGATATATCACGATCTTGAAGTCATGCCATTCCTGAATCGCTAGATTGCCTATATCCACGTCGAAGTCAAAGGCCTCCGTAGTGAATATGGTACCGCCTTGTATCTGCCGGATCTCGATATCCAGCGTATCAGTCTGCACGATCAGTATACCGTCCGTAGGGGCTTCACTCACGTCATCTACGAGTCCGATAGCTGTCTCGATACCCGTTTGATTTTGATTGAATGTACCCTCGAACTCCACCGGTACTCCAGGCACTATACTGAGTGTAGCTGAGTATATGTACGCGATATCTGCGGCCGCTTCCACTCGCAATCGACTACAGCATTGCAATTCCTGTCTGGAGGCTCCACCTATCACTCCTAGGTTCATTCCTGAGGTACTGAAGCCAGTTCCGAGGTCAGGGTAGTACTCCACGATGCCGTTGGATGTACGGATGCGCGCTTCATCGCTAGCTACGGTTACTGGTAAACTAGCGGATGCCGTGGTGGTACCTAGATCAATAAAAACGCCGCCGACCTGGTCTAAGCTCACTGGCACTCTCTGTGAACCATTAATCACTTTGACCTGTACATTACCAGCTGTATCCGTAGTAATATTGCGGAATACGCTGCCGTCATTGCCTAGTACAGGGATACCGTCGTAACTCCCCGGTACTGCCGCCTCCTTTGTCTGCTCTATATTGATTAATTCTGTCTTCATTGTGCCTGTCTGGTTCACCTCGTCTATATGGCACTCGACTGCCTGACGATCGTCTGCGTTCAATTTTAGGGTTACATAGTCACCTGTGCTATTTTCGACTAAAAATAAGTCTCCTTTGTCGCCAGGTGCCGTAGTTGTGCCCAATACATAGCTGCTGTCTGCGATAGTATACAGAGGGGTCTCCTCCTCTCCGCCGACCTTTATACCGTCATTCAGGGTGTTAATGAGGTTCTGCAGTGTGGTCTCAGAGGCTGAGTCCGTGGTTCGTACGTCCGATACTAAAAATCGATTGGGCATTGTCTATATATATTGTGAGGATTTTCAGTCGCAAGGATCCTTGCGGATGAGGATTATTCTACGCCGGCACCCATAAATACTCTCTTGAAGAGCGCAGAGGCATCCGTGACCTTCCTGGCGAGTGTGCGCATATATTTCTTCTCAAACAGTCCTCGCCAGTCCTGCATTACAAAGGAGTCCAGGGATGTCACGCCCATAGTATGCAGGAACGACTGCACGAATTTTTGACAGTTATTGTCCCACGCCTGATAAAGGTACAGTGACCGCATACCGTATTTCTTCTCCACCGCGTGGACCAGGTCATTGAATACTACAGGGTTCACGTGCGCCTGTTGGCACTCGAAGCCCTTGCCGTGGACACCGCTGAATTTTTGGATCTCTACCACCTGGTTTTTCTCAAATCGCCATATCTCGCCGTTGTCCAGTGTCAGTAACATATACAAGTGATAGGCGTCGTCGTAGGCCATCTTGCGCTTCAGTTTATTCACTCCACCGGCTGTCAGGGCATTCAGGACCTTCATAGGCAGTTCCTGCACCGGCGCACGGCATACAGATACACTGATCACTTTACTGTCGCCTCTGTCGGCCATAAATTGATTCAATTTGGCTGGACGAGACTTTAATTTATTCAAGGCCCAGCCTTTACCACTCTGTTTCTTTTTCTTGCCTTTTGGACTGCTTTTTTTCTTTTTCTGTTTCTCCTCTCTATTCTCCTCATCGTATTGCCCCAGGACAAGGTCCGTAGGCTCTGTACCATCCAGTCGGCGTTTACGAGTGGCTCGCAGTGCGCTCTCGTGGTAGCGCTTCCAGTCTTCATCCACACCTGTGAAATCATCTACGTGCTGCAATAAAAACTGCCGGTAACGCTCCCTCACGTCCTGCTGCCACTGAGTATATCTGGTCATTAATTCATCCCTGTCTTTTTGCTTACTGCGACGTAACTCGCGCAGTTTTTCGTTTCCTAACACGATCGCGTCACCGTACTCCTTCTTCAGGGCTGCATAGTACATTTTATGGAATGCCCTCTCTATACTGCGGTCCGGTGGCTGCCCTCCTGAGGTATACTGTTGTTGGGCAGTACGTAACAGGACTTGTTCGGCCCTCTCCCAGTTTACGTCCGAGTTTTGCCCCTGTTTCTTTAATAAATCTATCACCTCTCTCTTCCTGTTATTGATCTCCGTCTGGTAGCGATTGAGTAACGCCATCTGGTATGGATCATTCCTGTCTACATTCTGCGCACGCTCCCTGTACATATACAGCGCCTCTCCCACACGAGCCATCTTGGCCTTCAGGGCTGCCTTCTCTGCCTCGGTTGCTTTCTTCTTTTTTGTAGGCGCAGGAGGAGGAGTCGGTGTTTTTTTCTTCTGTTCTTGTGATACATCTACTATCGCTGGAGGTACCTCCAGTGCCTTGGCGTCGTCATCTTCGTTCTCCTCGCTAGATGCGTCCATCTCACGCTTCATACTCTTCTTGGATTTCTTGGACTTGATTGACGCAGCGATAGGCTGGTCCTCGTCCGATATCTCCAGTTGCTCGAACTGCTTCTGCATAATTTTGAAACGCTTGTGAGGACGGTCCCCGAATCCTGCTTCCGTGGCTGTGCGCTGCTTTAGTAACGCTCGCTGCTTCGCTGCCGCTAGTTTCTCTCCCAGCGCTTTGATACGTTTCTGTATGTCTCGGACTTGACTGTTCAATTGGTCTCTGTAGGCCGCCGTTTCCTCGTCACTCATTCCAAACGGTGTAGGACGGCTGAATACATCTTTCGCCTGCTGTGAGTAAAAGTCAATCTGGGCCTGCAACTGGTCGATCTCCGAGGCTGTGTTCATTGCAAGGATACGACGCACGTGGGAACCAGGCATTGCGTCCAGGTCACGGACAGTAGCTCCAGGGATCTCCGTGATCATATGCAGGACGTACATCCACAGATTATACACCTTCGCAGGGTCGTCGTTCGTTATCTGCTGCCACGTAGGCAAGTACTGCCAGTCACCGCTCAATATATTAGGAAATACCTGAGGGAAGTCCATACGGTTAAATAAACGAGTATGCCACGGATTACGGGTGTATGCACGCCACATAAGACTGTGCGCTGACTGTAGCAGTCGCTGCCACAATATACTGATTTGGTCCGCGTCCAGGCGACGGATATTGCCCAAAAAGTCTTTACGGTCATTTGTAAACAACATACTGGATTTAAAAGTATTAAATCTGATTTTTAATACCTCCGTCTGGTGGTCCTCGTCTACCTGCTCCTCGTCATCAGGCAAGGTCTCCTCGTCTGATTCGTATTCCTCCAGTTCTGCAGACTCCTTCTTTTCGTCTGATTTAGCTCTACGTCTACGCTTGGCCTGAGGCTCCATGATTTGTTTCAGAGAATCATTGGGCGATAAATTTTCTAAATCCTGGAATAAAGCTCGTCTTCGCTTCACAACCTCTGCGATTGGAGGAGTATCCTCTGAGTCCAGTTCCGCACCTGCAGGAGGCGCTGAACCTGCTCTTTCCGCTTGAGGTAGAGGCTGAGGTCCAATACGTTGCTGCTCTGGGGAGCGCTCGTCGCTTCGTACAGTGGATGGTGGAGGCTGGACCAGCTTCTTTTGACTTGGACTCACGTCTTGGACCTGCTGCTGCGTAGGGATTGTGTCTGGCTGCTCTGTGTGCACAGTATCGCGGTTCGCAGGATGGAATATGCTGCGGTACTGCTTCAGGATGACCAGCATTTCTTGGATTGCAGGGTTGTTGCTTCTAGCCGCTTTCATTGCAAGTCTGATATCGTCCTCAGATACCATATCCACCATATGATCTCTGCCAGTCATCATACGGATAGCGTCTCTAGCCTTGATCGCTAGGCTCTGTATTGCAGCGTTGTCTGCTCCTGTCAGGTTGTCTGCAAGGGTGTCCATACGCAGGTATTGCTCGTTCCTTGTATACTGGCCACGTTGACGCCAATATGTGTCCCTCTGTGCCAGATATTCTTCGTAGATAGGTATCACCTGGTCCTCTACAAGATCCACGATTAAGCCACGGTTTGGATCGTTACTAAATTTACCATATTTTATCATTAACTCGCGCGCACTGTTGATATCTTGCACGTCCACCACTGGCATATCCGTACGGTTGCGTTCAGGGTTACGCAGCTCCATTATGGCGTTCTGCGCTTTATAGAACACGTTGCCGGCCAAGTGGTGGTTATCGTTCATTAGACTCCATATTTTAGTATTCATTAATATCCTGCCGGACTCGCCGGTGTATTCCACGCCTATCACCATACGTTCATCCTGGTGTTGGTCTTGTGGACGCGGCTGGGCCATTTCCTGGATCTGTATCACGTGACGAGGCTGTTGCATCTCTATCTCCGGTGCTACAGGCTCTGTCTGTTGATCCTGCACTTTTTCGTCTGACTGATGCTGTGCGCCAGGACCAGAAGGCTTCTGATGCTGTCTCAGTTCAGTAGTAGTCACGCCTAGACCGCTCGCTGCAATAGAGGTCAGGCCACGGCTTATCATTGGCGATATTTCGTCAATAGGTGCGCTAGAAGACGAGGATTTTTTAGCAGGAGATTTTTTAGCACTGCTAGGGGACAGGAATTGCTGCTGCTTGTGGGAAGGGGATGCGGATTGACGCTGTATATCGTCGTCGTCGTCAGTGTAGTGACTAGGGACAGATATAGGACGCGCGAAACGGGTACCTTGACAGAATGGACAAACAACGGTGTCTACAGGAACCATATTTTTACACTGACGGCACTTTATTTGTCTTTCGTCTTGTTCTGCCTGTAAACCTGCTGGATTAACCACTGTGCCACATTTAGGACACTGGTTATTGTCTGCGTCCAGTCTAAATTTGCATTTTGGACAAGGAGTCTTGCCGTCGTTAAACACTGGGTCCACTGCTGTATCTCCGAAATTATATCCACGCATCGCTTCACGCCCTCCACAGTTTGGACATATACTGATGCCACGTTGACCCATGTAGTTTTGACCACACACACTACAGTTGATTACATCGTCATTCTGAGGCTGTTGGACTGCAGGAGGGATATTACTCACTGCACTGCCTGGTAATGTGCCCACACTTGCGACGCCACTAGGGGCAGTACTAGCAGGTACAGGAGGGACCACTGGACCAGGTAATGCAAGTTGCCTACGGGATGCACGTTGCCCAGGACGTATTGGGTTCATTTGCCCACAGACTAAACAAGTACTATTATTATTGATATTTTGAAAGCCACAGGTTGTACATTTGTAGTCACGCAAAGGAGGGACATTTACTTGCTGTTGAGCCACTGTCAATTGACCCAGAGGAGGCTGAGGCACAAACGGAACAAGACTATTAGGGTCGCCCTGGATTGCTCCCATCATTCCAGTCATTAGAGCGTTAAAGTTATTGCTAGGGTCACCACTAGCCAGCTGCTGCTCTAGCTGCTGCTGCGCTGCAGAGATTTGGTTGGGGTTGTTTTGGGCAAAACCGTAACGTGGATAATTGCATAGGAAGCATCTAGCGTCATTCATAGTGTTAATCGAGTCACACATATCACACATCCAGCGCGTAGGGTCTGTGTTTATACGGTCACGCTGCTGCTGAGACACTCTAGGTTGTGGCTGTGGTGGTTGTGGTTGTTGTTGTTGTTGTTGTGGAGGTACATTCACTTGAGGTTGGGTGCTAGTTTTTTTTTTTTGCTGTTGCTGCTGCCGAGGTTGACCCTGGGGAGGTAAAGGAGGTAATCCGGCCGCAGGACCGAAGATTCCTGGTGGTACGCGAGCTCCTGGGTATCCTAGACCCATTCCTGGAGGTGGAGGAACACCACCGTAGGGAGGTGGAGGAGGACCACCTGGACCGCCTGGACCACCTGGACCGCCTGCGAATGGACCGCCGATCACTGGAGGACCACCTGGACCGCCTGCAATAGGACCACCAAAGGCTGGAATAATACCCTGCATGTGAGCAGGTAACTGCTGGTCAAGCACTGGACGACCTGGCAGTGGTAAGGTCTCACCACGCCACCAACGACGGTACGAATCACGCACCGCTTGACCCATCACGTTGATATCTTCCATAGGACCACGAGAACGCCACTGCGATAAATAATCCGCAAAAGCCATAGAATTGTTTCCAAGGACAGACGCAAGCTCCCTGTGGAAACCAGGCGCACGTTCCAGGATCATACGAGGCACTGTGGTGTTCGGTAACATCACGTTGCCAGGCTGAGAGTTCTCCAAGTTGCCTAGGTCGTTCGCGAAAGTGTCCAGCACCTGGTCGTCCAATAATCCTTGAGGTATCTTCATAAATGCGTTGTAATATACGTCGAACTGCTCGCGCTGCGTAGATTGCTGCATTGCTCCCAGTAAACGCATACCGATCATTGTAAGCTCCTGCTGGATCTCGTCGGCCTCTTGACCCTGCACGCCCTGACGCAATCGCTCCTGAGAATGACCGATCAATTGAGCCATCAGAGATACATCGCGCATTATTTCTGTAAAATTAAACATTTTTGCTATACGTTTGCCAGTTTTTGGATCCGTTACGTAGATCAGGTTGCCGTATTTATCGTATTGAGTCACACCGCCCTGTTTCTCTAGCTCGTACATTGGGTACTGCTTGTCGCCGAGCCTGTTTACGATTGCATCCACACTCATACGGGTGTCCAGGGGATCGATACCGTATAGTCTACGGCCCTCAGGCGCTGGCTTGATAAATGTAGACTCACGGAACGTAGGATTGTGGACCTTAGGCTCCGCATTGGGCAGTTGTTTCGTACGGTTGCCTGTGTTCTTTCGTTTGGTATAGTCGAATTCGCCACGGCCTTTGCGTATTTCAGTAATGTCTGATTTGTCCACTGCGAACATATCTGCTATATATAATATGAACTATTTTCATTCCACAGATATATAGACAATGTCACTCGTACCTATACGCGATGAATGTGTGGAAGGAGATAAAGGTCGATGTATTCTTCGATGTGGAGCTACCAATAGAAAAAGGCCTGGCGCAGATATCGCAGACTGCCCTCCACCGAGGGCCAGGGCTCGCAGGAGACCTAGGTCAGTGGCACAGGAATCTGCAGCTAGACAACGCCGCAGGAAAAGAAAGCCTCCGCCGCCTCCGCCGCCACCACAGGAGGAAAGAACGAGAGAGAATCAACGACAGCAGAGGGCACAACGCACCATGTCAAGCTTACATAGTACCAGGTCTAGACGGAAAAAAACACAACGTAGGAGACCAGTAAGGCCTGTAGTCGTAGACAGTGATGACGACGTTGTAGACGACGAATTAGACAGGATGGCTGGAAGAATACCGTTGCCCCCACAGCCACCGCCAGGGAGTCTGCCCAGTGTACCGTCAGGACCACCGTCAGGGCCTCCAGGGAGTCTACCAAGGATACATTCACGGTCGCCCAGTATGACGTCCACGGAAAGAGCCTGGGTACAACGAATGACCTTTACACAATGCCCCAGCTGTAATTTAGCACTGGATAAAGGCACCAAACAGTGTCCAAACTGCCTGTATATGATCGACAGGCCACGGTTACGTAATCGAGGAAGAAGCCCCAGCCAGGACTCTAGCCATAACCATAACCGCAATCGTAACAATAATGATCACAACCATAACCGCCAAATAACCATTGCTAGACAACCAGTCACGGATGCACAGAATATGCTATTGAACCGGGCAACACGTAGAGCTATGAGTTTGAGTCCTACAGGGAGTTTAGATCAGTTTAGTGTCACTACAGATTCACGCCGCAGTGCTCGAGAATTTGATGATGTTTTGACAGGTAAATATAAACGTAAAGCACAAAAACACCACCCAATAGATACACCACCAGCCTCACTACCAGCTTATCCAGGTCAAGTACATAAACTAGACGACGATCTACAGGCAATCTTTCAGAGAGCACATATGAGAAACACTGGAAATTATACAATGCCGATTCCTTGGCCTCCACCACGAGCACCACTCGGTCAAGCCACTGGAAATTATCCTATCAGTGAAAGAAACGACCGATCATTGAATAGGCTTGTGAATCAAAGGCTCGGTCTGGACTCGGATAATTTTAATCGTATGATTCGTGCCCCAGGAACGTTTCCATATGGATCAGAGCGAGGGGAAGAACCACACCAGCGTATGGAACCAACAATAGCTCCTAGACGTGGAGTCACTCCTAGCCTTGAGAGACGTGTCAGGGATCCTCGCAGTATCGTTTCAAGGACTGTAATGCCCAATGTGGTCCCACCAGTGCAGCCTTTGTCTAATAGGAACGCAGCAGTCGTAGAGAGTATGCGCGAGTCCCTAGCAGTGGAACAGAAGAAAAAGAAGAAGAAAAAGAAAAAGAAAAAGAAAAGACCGGCATCCAGTGACGGTATCCCTTGGCCAAATAGGTGGCCTAGGATATACACTATGCGCCCAAGGGAAGACCAGTGGTGGGCAATTCAGGACTATGAGGAGCAGCAGGCGTGGCTCAAGGAGTACAAGAAAGGGAGAGACAACGATAAGGAAGAGAAAGAATAAAATCCTGCACTTCATATATAGAACATGGCACTTCCAAACTGTATAAAAGGCAAGAAAGGACGATGTATGCAGCGATGTGGCGCTACTAACAGGAGAATTAAACTGGTGGATACCTCAGACTGCCCGTCAATGGCGCAGTGGAGGGCCAGGCATCGACGGAGACCACCGCCGGCAGCTCCTGCAGGCAGTAGGAGACCCAGCAGGTTTGCAGTCAAGTCCACAAGACCTCCCTCCAGTAGACGTAGGGCTTCAGGAAGAAGAAGGTCCGCAGCACCAAGGAGAGGCAGGGGAAAGAGACGTAGGGCTTAATACTGTATGTAGCATTCGACCTGTACCTACATCTACCTACACCCGATGCTACACACCCTGGGTGTATCTATAGAGGCTATATATGAGGCCTAGAGACACACTGAGATATATTTGTGTAGGTTGTGTAGGTAGTGTAGCTTCTTTTCTAAAAATAGATAATATTATATAGTAGTATAGAGAAAGAAAAAAGAGTAGTAATATATATATAGTTTTGTATGTAGTATTTTTTCCTACACCTACATACATACCTACATCCTGTAGCAGTGAATAAATATATTTCCTACGTATATATAGAGCACCGTGGAAACATGTATAGTAACTTCACGAACACTAAAATGATTGGAAACATAGGTTATCAGTCACGTACGCGTTTCTGTCCAATGGATGTGTGCTATCAACTGCCAATGAAGAGTATGCACGGATATCAACTAGGCCATCGAGGGAAAGTGGACCTCATACGTAACGGCGTGGACGGCGTAATGGTCGGCGGAGGTTCAGTATATACCAAATATCAAACCAGCAGGGACTATGGAGATGTCGCGCCCACTGCCATATTACAAGCAGCTATGAACACTATGTTGACGCAACCGACACGCGCAGAGACCTATAGATCTGAACGTATGCCTGACTGGGCACAGGCTCCACTCCCACAGGACACAGCTGCCCCTGAAATCACTCCTACGGTCGATGTAGAGCAGAAACAGGCAGAGGCAGAGACTAAAAAGGAAGAAGAGGCCAAAGTCATGACCGAGGAACAGAAAGAAGAGCAGGCAGGCAAAGGAAAGGTCAAACCAGTCCGTCCTAAAAAAGGCAAACGTATACCCAAACGTAAGCCAGATCCACCGCTGCCGATCACTATCAAGCCACTCAATGATGATGGATTCATTAAACGCAAACAGGAGACTAAGGGCAAACGTAAACAGGACCCGGCTGCACGTCTACGCAAGATGTTATCAAAAAAAAAAATAAATGATTAGTATATATATATCAGTCACTATGCTGTCAATATTTGATATTCCTACAAAGAAGGAAGACTTGACTTCAGTGAACCAAGGTATTGCGGACCTACGATACGACGAGGTGCAGTCTCTGCGTAACCTGAGTGATGATGCAACGAACTCGCGATTCAGTGGACAGGAGATTACATTTCGTTGGGACTATGCCAATGGTAAGTGGTGGATTCCATCGCGGTCCTATTTCAGGATCCGTGTGAAGCTTACCAAGGACGGTACGATCCCATTGGGCCAAAACGATAATATCGCGCCAAACATGGGTATGGCAGACTCTATGATTCAACAGGTGCAGTATAAACTGGCAGACAAGACTGTGGAAGATATTAGTAATTTTTACCCACAGGTGGCCTCGTTGAAGACACGGCTGGGCAAAACGGCGCAGTGGCTGAAGACTACTGGTAATAACCTCAATTTCTGGGAGTCCTCCCCAGTAAAACGACAGCAGCATATCTGTCAAGACGGCTACTTGGAGAGCGATACTATGAAACAACACAATATGACTCCACTGGTCACCTATAGGACACAACTAGGCATTGCGGCGGCTGGTACTGTGGTATTTACACGTAACACACGTGTAGTCACCTTTGCAGCTGCAGGAGTGGATCTACGGACTGCCAATATATTCAGGCCGTATGACTGGATCGTATTGAAGGATATAGACGTTGTAGGAGGTGATACGAATAAATACAGGATGTATATGGTCACTAATATCACTGGCGCCTTGACGATGCTGGTAGCACCTACGTCTGTTGCGGCAGGTGCGGCGACCTTCCCTGCTGCTGGTGCAGCGAATATAGATTTCTGGCGTGTACGGTACTCCGAAGTACTGTCACATGAACAGGTAGCTAGCAATGCCGACCAGTATCTTGCGAATAACATATTACAGCACAATGCATTGTCAGCTTCCCCGCCCCTGGGTATTCCTATTCTTTCGGACGGAGGTAACGGTCGTGCAGCACAGGTGGTGGCATTCGCAGGTGCACAACTGAGTGGAACTACCTTTGCCGTGCATACCTCCGTGGATGAATTCGCAGCAGCCGCGGTGAACAACCAGCTGAGACACCATATCGGCCACAGTAGATTCAAGTATACCTCAGCTGCAGAATTAGGTATCCCTGCAACCGCTAGAGTAGGTCTATTGGCACAGGATGGAGGCGGTAATGAGCAACGGTATGAACTCTATTGGAGTGTACCGGATCAGAATACTACGTTGCCAGATTTACGCAAGATCTTCAAGAAAGGAGACTTCATTGTCTATGGACTCTCGGCCGCTGCGAACAATGTAGCGCGTGTAGCAATGGTGTGGGACGTAGATGTCCTGGGAGTGGACGGTAGTACTGCTACTGAGTTCCAGTATAGTCAGGTATTGCACGTTATTACCTCGGACGTCCTGGGAGCTGCGGGTGAAGGATATGCGGCAGGTGGACCGCAGACATCGATACCACTAGGCAGAGTGCAACTGGGAGGTCCTACGATCCCTGATAAACGAGTGAATGATGCTAGGAACGTTACGGAGTTTGAGCTTATTTGGAAGCCAGCTCTATCAATCTTCGATCTGCCGCACGCACTGCCTGGATCTGCCAAGAACGAAATCGTCATCACTCCGTTTGCGGACACAATATACCAGGCCAAGGCGATAGAGTCCGTGGATGGTACAGGCAAGACCCACAGAGACGACTATGTACTAGAAATCCAGGATATGCGGCTGTATAATGCAGTGTGTGAGGGTCCACTGGTCACACAGGCACAGTATATATTGGACCTACAGGAGACCAGGTGTCAGAATATCCCTATTACGACTGCTAGTAGGTCTCAATGGACTATTGATGTCTCACCGTCCCTGAATGCGATCACTGTGGCATTCCAGGATCAATCGGCTGTACAGCTACCGCAGTATAGTAACACTCGATTCAAGGTGAGGGATGACCTGGAGCTATCATTGGAGGAATTCTATGTCCGTATCTCTCAATTACAGCGACCGCAGCCGAATGCAGACTTATTATACCTGGAGTACCGCGGACAGGACCTGTTGACAGAGGTATATTCGCGTAATATGTTCTATAACGGCGGTTACTACGACAGCTCTCAGGAGACATTGAAAGAGTGGCGAGACCGTGGGTGGTACCTCCACTATGCAGTGCCACGTACAGGCACAGATAGATCCACACGGTGTAATATATCGACCAAGTTCAGGTCCACTGGCAATACCAGTCTCGCAAATAATGCCAATATCCTTGTATTCCATCACTACAAGAAGGTATGCATCATACAACTGGATCAAGGCCGTGTTACTTCGATGCGTATCAGTAATGCATAATCCAAGGGTCGAAATATTTCGACCCTAGGAAAATCCACAGGGGTAAATATTTACCCCTAAGGAAACATGTTTCAAAAAGTGCAAAGGGGGCTGTGATATAAGGCCCCCTTACAAAAAGTGTTTATGCGTGTATTTTTTCCAGGGGCTCAGATATGGAGCCCTTTGAAAAACACAAAAAAAATACTAATAGTATATATATACTTCTGATGAAGCCACAGTATAGTTACTACAACCAGGTCACATGCACTCGCGATATCAGTGGAGATAACTTCAACCGTGGACAGATGAACTTCCATTGGGATAACGAGGGACAGTCTATGTTTAATCCTGCACGGTCCTACTTCAGAGTACGATGTAAACTTACCAATGCTGCTGGTACTGCCCCGTTATTCGGTGATGCGGATATTGCTCCTAATATGTATCTAATGGACAATATCTTCCAACAAATGCGTATGCGGGTCAATGGACAGACTGTGTCGGAGATCGCAGACTATATCCCACAGATCAGTGCACTCAAGAGGAGAATACAGCAGTCTGAACATAGATCGAGGATCCTAGGACAGACTATGGAGTTCAGCAGTGGTTCATTCTATGCCAGACAGTCCGAAGTATGCCCTTCCTGCTTCAGAAGTAACGCCAATGAACCGGCGAACCCTGGATATATGGGTGCCGGTACTACGGGAGCAGTGATTGGTAAATTTGAACGTCCAGCAGCAGGATTTGCCAACGCACGGATTACATTCGTTTCAGGACCGCCAGATACCATCACTGTGGACCGGTGTGCGTACAAGATGTCTGATTTAGTGCACGTAGGTCAATGGCTTACTACGAACAACAACGGTGGTCAAAGATTCCAGATATTGTCTATTGTGGACACAGATGATGGCGGTACTATGTCTATCACTGTAGGACAAATTGTAGCAGCAGGACAGGCCAACATTGCAGCAGGCAACCTTAATTATGCCAATGGCCATATAGTACTGCCAAAGGAATCATTAACGCGCGGTGCCTCTGAATTTGAATTAATATGGCATCCCTGTATGGGTTTTTGGCAAATAAATGATTTCCTATGTGGTAAATTTAACTTCGAGTTAACGCCGCAGACAAACGCGCTGATGCAGCAGTATGTCATTGAGTCATTGCTGCCCACGACCAATGCAGACTACGCCTTTGAAGTAGTATCAATGATACTGTATGCGTACACCGGGTACACGAATAAACCGTATACAGGCACACTCAATTTCTCTATGCAGGAATGCGAGATGCAGCAACAGAATTTGACTACGGCTTCATTAACGAATAAAACGTTCAGTGTGCAGCCTAATACCTTTGCACTCACACTGGCCATACAGACGGGACTCGCAGGTGATAGCAGGTATCCATTGACCAAGTTTAAACTGCCACTGGAAGAGGAATTGAAGCTAGTACGGTACTACATACAGTACAAAGGTATTATGCTGCCAAGGACGATTCCAGACCCACAGTTTATCCAGACTACTTCAGTCAACGAATTTAGTATTGACTATACCAAGCACAACTACTATGAGATGTTGCAATACAGTGGTGCGTTCGATAAAACGGATTGCGAGGACCTGTTCACGTGGCAGCAGAAAGGGCCGTTCTACCACTACGAGTGGCCGCTACAAGAGAATGCAGGTACAGAGGTCGCGGTCAGTACCCAGTTCAATTGGGACGATGCAGCCACAACGATCAACGAGAGCGTACCGACTGTGCTGTTATTTTCGCACTATCTCACGCGCCTTAGTATACGGTGTGAATCCGGCCGGTGTAAATCAGTAAATGCATAGAGTCATCAAAATGATGACTCCAATAAAATATGGTGACCAAAACGGTCACCTTTGGAAAAAAACACAGGGTGTCCAAAACGGACACCCTGGAAAAAAAAAACACAAGGTCACCAAAACGGTGACCCTGGAAAAAAGAAGTAATAATATAGAGAATGGTAGATAAATTGAATGCTGCACTGTTAGATGTTATATATAAGCAGCTAGGTAGAGATACGACCACTAATATACAGCTCAATAAGTATGGCAAACTAATATTCGGCGATAGATACCTAGGAACGTTCACTGCTGATACTATACCTGATATGCCAAAGGATACACTCGCCATTGTCAATCTAGACGACTCTGGTGGAGACGGCACACACTGGGTCGCAGTGGTAAGGGCCAAGTCAGGGGAACATATTGTGTACGACTCCTTTGGACGTAAAACCAAAGATATACTGCCCTCGATGTACGGTAAGGGAAGACGCGTGGTAGCTACTGAGGATGACCCGGAACAAAAGGAGGCAGAGTCTGACTGCGGAGCCAGATGTATCGCCGCACTAATGATGTATGACCTGTACGGCAAGAATACACTGCTCAAACTTTAATTGCTACTTATATACAGACCAATGCCTCTACTAGAAATCCCGTTAATCTTCGATAGCAGCCAGGCATCACTCAAGACCGACGACGGCAGTCAATTCACTGTCAATCTAGAGGAGCCACTAAAGATACCCATAGGAGCCCTGGAGGCATATATACAGGTATACGGCTGTACTGTGTGGAATAATATCTACAATGTCAATACAGGCGTCAATAACTTGATATACGTCGCATACTTCGATGGATTGACCCTGTGGAATGAAATAATAACACTGGAAGCAGGGCTGTACGATGTAGATCACCTGAATGCGGCATTGAAACGAGAATTAAATAATAACGCTAACTTACCGTCTGATTTATTTACTATTGTGCCTGATACCGCCAGTAATAAAGCAGTAATACAGTTCAATTACTCCGGTACACAGCTAGATTTCACACAGGCCCTGACGATCCGCGGTATACTAGGATTTGACAGTAGACTGGTACCGTTAGCACAGACTACAGGCGTAGAGTACGTATTAGGTGACACAGTCGCGAATTTTAATAATATCGAGTATTTTACCATTGGAAGCGATCTAATACACCGCGGTATCCGTATCAATGATAGATTCAATCAAACATTGGTCAAAGTACCCATAGATGCGGACCCTGGGTCCCAAATAAACTATCAGCCGTTCAGTCCACAAAAGATACCCTGTAATGAGCTCATAGGTACAGAGAAGAAAGAAATCACTCTATGGCTCACTAATAACCTGCTGCAGCGCGTGGATACCAATGGAGAGGCGTTCAGTATCACTATGTCCATCCATTACGTAGTCTAAAATAATAAAATCCTGCTGGTCATCAATGACCAGCAAAAAAGCATCTATGACGTTGTGTATGACACGATGTCATGCAGAAAAATAAAAAAAAATATTTTTGGGGTGGATCCCTCAACCCCAAAAAGTAAAAAAAATTCCGATCACGGAAACACTCAAATTCCGATCACAGATGATACCACGGGTTAATGCAGCAGTATACCGGCGTATTCCAGCAGTACTTCGCAGTACTTCGCAGTACTTCGCAGTACTTCGGTATGTAGATTGACACTCGATGTACATTGACTTAACACTATGTACATTAACAGTAATCATACAAAATGACTATGGATCTCACTCTCGACGATTTACAGGTATTGCCGGAATGCATTGAACGTATGATCCTTCGACAGGTCTATGACAGCGAGATGGAACGGCGGCTGCAGGAAAGACGCGAACATTCCGATCGTTTCTATCTGCTGCACTTTGAATTAATGATGAGTGATAACCCGCTGATTAAAGCACAGAATGATGGATACTACCGCGGAGATTCATTAGTCTTCCGTAGGCTTAATAAAGCTATTTATGTAGATCGCACCATTGAATTGGATGCATACGATATCACTCTAGAATACTATCCTATTGAGTCCGACTGAACATGTAGCTAGTAGCTCTAAGTCTAGAGTACTAGCTATTTTTTTCTACTTCAAAAACTTCATTCCTTCCTTCTCTTCCCCTCTCTCCTCTCTTGACCATGTCGTCTTGCTCCAACTTCAATTATGCAGCTTGTGCCAATTGTGCCAACTGCCAACGAGTATTACACCTCGGCATCGCATACGATGACCCATCCAGGTGTTTACTCCGTGCTAATGCACAATGGAGTTCAATGGGTGGCTCCTACCATCCATCATTGGCATCGAACACGGAATCACAAAATTCCGAAAACAGCAACAACAATGCATCGTGGTATCGCCCACAACCACCGCAAGCACCGCAGCAATGGTACACACCGACTCAATTCAATCCACCGACTCCAATGAATCCACCAAAACAGGTTTCGTATTTTTTTATTTTTTTGCTGGTCATTGATGACCAGCAGGATTTTATTTTGACGTCACAGGCCAAAAGTATCAACGAGATCTTAGATACGTTATCAGCGATCTGTATTGAGTTCAATGGAAAGTATATCGTCCCTTCCCCTGTGCTGTGTGATGCATTGAAGCTGACAGAGTATGCGTGGAAGAATATCAGACGCAGTAAAATGGTGGAACTCCACAAATTGACCGCCTACATTCATCAAGCATACAATCCACGAAAGATGAAACATAACGCAACGTACATTGAGATTAACGATGTGACTGTGGCAGAGATATTGCGCTGTATGGGTGGCAAAGTCGACAATCTCACAGTGAATACTTGGTACCGTGCATTGGCAGCTCGTAATCAATGCAATACGTTGGATCTCAATGTATGTCGTGATATGAATATGGACAACGCAACGTTTGCAGATTATTTACAATCGGCCAACGCTCCCTCGACCAATACGAGCTATCAAACATTACCGTACCAGAATCAGCAGTATGCGGTATTAGTGGACCAAATGAGTGCATTTAAACCACCGAGTGTATGCCAGACATCGTATGGTGTACCGCCGCAACGTGCTCAATCAGTCATTGTACAGCCAAAGAAACGCGCTGTATTACCGCCACAGGACGACAGTGTATCGCAGCAGCAGTATGACAGTGTATCGCAGTATTCCGGCCGCAATCACGGCAAGATGGAGATGGATGAAGACAGTGACAGCGACAACGACGTGGTGCAAGGATTAAAAATTCCGACGGAAACAAAAAATTCCGTGATCGATGAACAAAAATTAAACATACAAGACCCTGCATTGGAGTATGCATCATCATTGATTCGTTCTCGTTCATTGGAGGATATTGATCCAGAGGCATTGAAAGCTATGATTGACAGCATTCAGGCTATTGTGCGCCGCCATCCTGAACGTAATCAGTGGACGTGGGAACAGGACCTGTTGAATCCTATGATTCCATTGAAGTTGCGCTGGAGTGATATTATTAACTCCACAGAGGACAAGATTGGAGTCAATGATAAAGGAAAGCCACGAGTGAAACGCAATGTGTTTAAGAAGGCATTGAAGAAGCTGTTACGCACTCAGAATGCTATTTGCCCAGACCACATTACCATTTATTGGGTGAACCGGAGATGAAAAAAAAAAGAAAATTTGGGGTGGATCTCTCAACCCCAAAAAGTCAAAAAAAAAAAAAAACAAGGGCTCAGATACAGAGCCCCGAAAAAAAAGACATTGACTCTATCCTATCCCTAATCACATAAATAACATAACTTGAATCTATCCTTTATTGGTTTGTTGCATTTCCTACATTTATTAGTATATGATTTCATTCGTTTGATATAACAGCCAAAGCACTGGTAGTAGTTCTGTTTCTTGTAGGCTCCACATTCACACTTGGTCCTGACTATAAGAGGGTTCGTCTCTTGTACCTGCTGCTCTGTTAATACATCGCTGTATCTACGTGCGTTGTTATTTTTTTGTTCTTCCATTCCTATACTCTATACAGATACATTTATTGTTTACATTCTACTGTTCGAAGTGGTGCTTGATCTCTGCCTCTAGCTGTGATACTTTGAAGCTATAATACATACCCTCTGCCTTGCGTGTGAGATGTATAGTCTCTACTGCTTTTATTTCGAATCCAAAGCGTTTCCTGGTGGTAGGTTTACGTCTAGCATAGTTAGTTTCTTCCCAGTATCTATAATCCTGATATAGTAGCTTCCCAGGGATATTTATATCATCGGTGGACCTCTGTTGTGTCACATAGATCTCGTATAGGAACTCTATGACTCTGGGCACACTCAGTTCTTTGAGATTGCTGTATGCCTGTGTATTGACCCGTTGTTTCGGCGAGTATGCAGATATATCGCGTGTCTTGAGGTATTTATAGAACTGTATTGCTGCTAGATCATTGTGTATGCATTCAAATATCTTTGTGAAGTATCCTGGATCCTGTGCGTGTTCGTTGTCGCATACTATCAACATATGCCGTCTATCTGTGGGCTCTATACGTATCGGATTGGACTGGTTGGTAGTATATATCATCCGTGCGCAGTTACGTACTGTCATTAGGCGTGAATACTTCTGTTCCCACTGGAGGTGTGTAGCAGTAATAATATTCTTGAGCTTGTGTGTAGCCTTATTGGTATCACTGAAGTCTGCCTCGTCATAGATGATTAATAGCTTGTGTGTCGCTTTATTGAACTTACCAACGATATGCTCTATATCTGCGGTCTGCAGTGTATATTCTTGGCCTAGCACCTTATATCCCATAAATTCTGTCCAGAAGGCATCTTTGCCTGTTCCCTGTGTACTCTGGAATATCAGGGCGCACTCCGGCAGTTCTCCAGGTCTCTGTACTAGATGTGCGCAATAATTGAGTACGTATTCATACACTTCGTCTGATTTACCACACAGTCTATGCAGCAGGTCTAGCATCGGTGTATACAGTATTGTGTCAGACTGGTCATTAAATTTCTGGTCTCTCTCTATAGGGAATCCAGTCCAGGTATTAAAGGTCTCCCTAGGCACCGTGAGTGGTGGTGGAATGAAATCTATAGCCTGGTAGGTCTGTATCGACATATCGCGTAACCACCGGTTAATAAACCTGCCACTGTCTAAATTCTCGTGTAAGTGCATAAAATCTGTCCGGCTGTATACGTGCTGCGTACCGTAGTCAATATTGACATATACGAGTGGTCTCTGTGTCTTGAAGTGGAACTGGTCAAAGTACTGTTTGCGCATTGCATAGGTGGCGTCCTTATCCACTACTTCATTGCCTTTATCGTCTATACCCATCTGTATGAATCCGTGGAACGTGCGGATATCGAATTTACGTCCTATCGCATTAGTATCGCCTCTATACGCGCCATACACCAGTTTAGACCAGCCTTTACACTTCAGGCTGTGGCAGTATAGTGTGACTGTGTGCAGTATTCTGTCTACTTTGAGGAAATTGTGGTTACTTCGGTGTGGGCCATTGATACACTCATACTCCTTTATATTTAGGAACTCTATGCGTCCATCCTCCTCCGTGCGTTTGGATACAATGGTATATTTCTGCAGTACTTCGTCTAGGTTGGATGCTAGTTCTATATACCCGTCAGGCATCTCTGTGCGTCGTTGCACTATCTTGGGACCATCATTGAACTCTGGCAGTGTAGTATCTACTGCGGATATGAGGTGACAGCTGAACTGGTTAGCGTCGGCATAGTGGTTCAGTGGGCGCATTAAGCTCTCTATATCCGTTTCTGATTTCTTGGTGAACGGTATACGCCATTTATTGAGTCCATTCCTGTATACAGCTGTATCTACATATTTATCGTTGCGGTGTAGCTTTCTAGCCACCCGTTTCATTGCATTGAGTCGTATCTTATACTTTGTGCATACCAGGTGATAGCTGATTTTGAGTTCAGCAGCCTTCTTATTCGGTCTACTATACAGCCGTGTATCGCAGGCGATTGCCCAGTCATCCATTGTATTAGTGCCAAAGGTTTCGTGTAACTGCTGCATTATACCGAGAGTGTCCAAGTGCTTCATAGGTTCTCTCAATATATCCATCAGGTTACCAGGGACCGGTTCTATACACTCCCAGTCGATATACGGACGTACATAGGCCTTCATAGAGTCCGAGTCAAAGTATTCATAACATATACCGCCAGTACGTGTGCGTGGGTCGAATACTTGCTTCAATTCGTCGAATAAATCGGTTATACACGCCGTTTCTACGTTCTTTGAGTTCAGGGCTCGGACTATAGTGACTGTGGACATAGTTCTATTTTTATATACAGGATATTTATTGCGCTACTTATTACATTAGAGTATGTAGCATTGGGCCTGTTGCTACATCTACCTACATCCGATGCTACACACCCTGGGTGTATCTATAGAGGGCATATATGAGGCCTAGAGACACACTGAGGTATATTTCTGTAGGTTGTGTAGGAAGTGTAGCTACTTTTTAAAAAATATATAATTATTATATAGTCGTATAGAGATAGAAAAAAGAAGTAGTAAATATATATAGTTTTGTATGTAGTATTTTTTCCTACACCTACATACATCTGCTGCATTGAGCACTGATGTCCACTGTATATATATAGAGGATGCCTGCGCCAACAATCCCACCTTTACCGCCAATAGACGAGATCCCTGACTATCCCACAGGCCACAAGAAGAGAAAGACGACTAGAAAGAAGAGTATATCACTGCCTAACTGCATAAAAGGCCCCGGTGGTCGTTATATACAGCGCTGTGGAGCGGCCAATCGCCGGTTACAGATAATGGATACCTCTGACTGTCCTCCAATGGCTGTATGGCGCAAGATGCGCAAAGGCAAGAATAAGAACGACTGTAAAGCACCGCCAAAAGTGAAGAAGCCTAATCTCAAATGGAAGTATAGGAAATACAATATTAAGCCTGGCGATGTACCAAAAGGGCGCCGTGGTAGGCCTAGGAAGACTCCTGCCGCAGGTAGTAGTAGTGAGACAGTGGCACAGATTAATAAAATCCCTGCCCCTGCGCGGTGGAGCACTAGTGTGGATGCCCAGATGCGACAGAACATCAAGTATTCCACGCAGGCAGCCGCCGACAGGGTAGAATATGCCAAGAAACAGCTACGTGACCGCGCAAAGTATAGTAATATCGAGTAAGCCTGATGTATTAATCAGTAGCCACTACAGTTTAGTAATATATCATCGTCATGTGTAAGTGTAAGTCTCGTCCACTCTCTGAATACCCTTTCATCTGTGAATGTGGTTACCGTCACTATATCTCGACACAATACAGGAAGCTAGCCAGTGGTGTCCGCAAGAAGTATGTCAATCGCTGTAGATACAAGTACAGTGAACGAAAGTTAGCGCGTCAAAAAAAAAGGGAGTCTACGGGTGACTCTAAATAATCTTTTTTTCATCCGTACACATCTGCACGGATGAAAATCCTACACTAATCTTTTTTTTCAACCGCTCACATCTGAGCGGTTGAAAATCCTGGAATAATCTTTTTTTAGCCTCTCACATCTGAGCGGCTTAAATAGTATTAATCAAAGCAAAACGTGTTATTGATCTCATATCCCATCAATAGCTTATGTTTCTCGGTCAATAGTATCATAGTGAAGCCCTCGTCGGCATTGGACTGTATTGCGGACTCGATATCCATAATGAGTGACTCGTATTGTATGCGCATGTCTCTATGTTTGGCTATTTTTTTCTCTATTTGGCCAAAATTGAGTACACTATTGAGGAACAGTACTGCAAACGAGGTGCCAACCATTGCTCTCTGTTGTTTCGGGTACTGTGTACTGATTAGAGCTAATGCGGACGACCCGACAGTACTGATGAATCCCAGTGTGTAGTATATCGCGTTCAGTATGCGTTCATTTTTACTGTGTCGTTGTGAGATAGCGATATACTCTTCCTTGCGTTCCTGCAGCGTCTGGCCGTGTCTTTGCATTTTTATCTATAATAAAACACAATATTTCCTAACCGGCTCTAGTAGAGCCGTCTCAATCTTCTGGTACTATGACGCGTTCATACCCGTTTTTGCGCACAGGATACGGCGTATGTGGTGTATTATCGAACCATAGGGAGTCTGTGTATTCATTATAGTGTTCCTTGGACAGCTGTATCATCTGTGAGCCAGTGAGTCCTACCCTGCGTCCTATCGTCTTTAGTAGATCTCCATCCCTGACCTTCCATAGTATAAAAAAATTGGCCATTCGCCTAATGGGTGCAGGGACATCAAAGAAGTTCTGTGAAGTCATATAGATACTGATATTCCTGTGTGTGGACATATACCCAAAGAGCCGACTCAAATCTTTTTTTTCCTCTCGTGTAATATTATCGAACGCCTTATCCTCTACGATCAACAGAGTCTTTTCTTCACCATCGAAGCGTGTATCTGACGGTGTGGGTATCTCTTGTAGGCATTCATAGTCTATTTCATCATATTCTGTGGTCCATTCGCCTCCACAGTGATATAGATATATTTTGCGAAACGGCGGGTGTGCCCTGGCTAGTATATTCTTGACGGTGAGTGTCTTTCCGGAGTTGACACCGCCTAGTAGCAGTACTCGCGAGGGATGTGGTATATTGAGCATATCCCTGTCCTTTGTCCATTTCTCGTGCTTGCCCTCTTTTTCTTTATTCTTGAGCACCATCAGTTCTTTAGGGAACTTGACCTTTGGTTTCTTCGTGCGTGACATAATATGCGACCTATATACAGGGAATTACTTTGAGAACTTACCTGTGTACTCCCTGAGTCCATTGGCGGTAAAGGCGCGCTGTCCTGCCTTGTGCTGTTTGATAGACACAATTTTACCTCTTTTATTCTTCATGAGTCCTTTCTTTGTGATCCCTGACCGTGTCATCTGTGCATTACCGTTCCATACTTCACGTTTGGTGCCATATTTCCTGGCCCTTCCACTGCCCTGTCCAGTGAGTACTACGCCTCCTCTGCCACATACGCAGGGTCCCTCACACTTGCATTTATTGCGGTCACAGGTGCCGCCTTTACTGCAGGACGTACAGCAGGATTTCTTTTTACCTTTACCGCCACCTGCAGGCACAACTCCCTTGCCTGACTGCATTGATTTATAGAGTGCGTGTGCAGCACTGAGAGCCTTGCCCTTTAATCCTGTGGCTGCCCTGATCGCTGCCTTGTCCAGTCCTTTATTCTTGGACAGGACCTGCAGTAATTTATGGTGCGCATCACTGAGACTGCCTGAACCGTGCATTCCTCTGCCTGTCTGCTTCAATGCATCCCCTGTAGCCTTGAGTCCTGTCGCGATAGTCGCCGCAGTAGGCACTGAGACCAGATCCACTCCAGGGATGACTGCAGAGGCCGCTCCCGCAACCGTGACTGCCGCTGCTGCGATCTTCGCTAGGTCCGATGGCTTCACTCTCGTCTTACCAGCTGCGAACTGCTTCAGCTTCTTCAGCGCTTTCTTGCCTACGCTCTTGATTGCCTTGCCCACTTTGCTACCGCCCTCCTTCTTGCTCAGGTGCTTGTCCAGGATAGTACGCATATCTTTGCCCCATGAGACCCAGTCCTCTCCGAATACGTCCGAGATATGAACGTTCTTGTGCTTGTGTTTCTCGATCCAGTCTTTGGCGTGCTCCTTGGTCACTTTACGAATATCTCCGATTAAATGCCGGTTCTTGTGCAGTGCTCTGCGTACATAGGTCTGGATGTGTTTGCCATCGATCCCTGAGCCTGAGCAGTAGCCGCTGCCTCGCTTCTTCAGTCTCGCGTGCGCTGCAGATGCCAGTGCAGATCCTGCCACGATTCCCGTAGGATGCCCTGTCTTGGCTGCCAAGTCAGCTGCCTTCTTCAGCAGAGCCTTGAGTGGACCGCCCTGCCCTGCGAGCTTCAATCCCTGCCCTGCTAGCTTTAGTCCGGATCCTTTCAACGGGTTAATCTCGATAGATACATCGTCATATGCATCGTCTTCCATTTTATTCGCACTGATATCTGCCATTGATATATAGTATACTTAGAAAATAAATGGCTAGCAATCAATTCAGTGCGCGACATCAAGAGAGACTGAGTGAAATACTCAAGAGATCCCCCACACGTAAGACCGTGTCTATGTTGGTAGACCTGGTCAAGGACGGCAAGTTCAGTGAGCGCTCACTGCTAGTACGGTATAGTATCGTGCGCTCTCTATTGAAGAAACACACGACTGACCAGAAATTACTAGACATGTTGCTGCCACCGCGAGACCTGTCCAACAGAATTAATAAAGAGAATCACGACCGTAGAGATCAAGCCAAGAGGGTGACTGTACACCGCGCATTTATAGAGAAAGTACTCGCATTCCAACACAGTGATAATTTATACGATCTCTGTATGGTACTGCTGCTGATTACCGGCAGACGCACTATTGAAGTTTTGACTGCTAAAATATACGCCAAGGGATCTGCCAATGTCCTATATATCGACGGGGTAGTCAAACGCAGTGATGATGGCCGCTGTAAGTTCCCTCCTCTGTGGAGCAAGGCCAAGACCCTGAAGCTACTGCAGAAATTTAGACAGAAGCTCAAAGACAAGTATGGGCCCTCATTCAACAGGGCTACCTTCCGCAGAAACCTACTGTCGCGTATACGGTCCAAACTGGATGCAGAGGCACACCCGCATATGTTCCGTGGGATATATGCCAACTACCTCTATAAATTTCGTAACCAAGATCAGAAAAAAATAAATACCTTCCTCATGGACGTACTATGCCACGAGACCGTCAGTACTTCCATGTCCTACACAGGCTATGATCTACAGGTAGACTCGGATTTTATTCGATGAATGTAAGAAATAGGCACATTATACAGTCAATACAAACTATGGGTTATTTTTTGTTTGACACACTCAAAGTACGATACTTATTTGTAAACGAACAACTGTACTTGGTCGCCACTGATATACCTGAGTATGAGCAATGGATATCCCACATACCAGAGGCCGAGAAGAATGTAGTTGAAGGTGAAGATATTATATCTTTCACTGTTTCACTGGTGATCATACCGCAGTATATGTCGGATTCAAAAAAAATGAGTGTAATCAGTAAGATGATGACATTGCAAAAGATTATTGTGAAAAAAAATGCTGTGGATTGGATGATACACTGCTTCTTTATTGAACCGTTTGATGAACGAGTAGTGCACATTGATACATTCCCTGAACTAGCTGCGGTCATCTCGACATCTCCACATGTGAATTACCTGATTATGGTCCCCAATACTACACGTTCATATGAAGTGCATATGATGTAAGACTAACATGTACTAGAGTAATTATAAAATCATCAAACATGGCCCTTCGAGTTACCTCTTCTACACACCTGACATTCAACTGTGATAACGAATCATTCCAAGTGCGATACAAGCTCATTGATGGCAAACCGTGGATAGTCGCGCGTGATTTAGCGGCTCCATTAGGAAAGACAGAAGTAACCATTCGATGTCAAATTTCAAAGCTAAAGGACTCCTGGAAAGGTGTTGATATTTTCAACACCCTTCGTGGACCACAAAACCTTACAATTGTGAGCAAAGCAGGCGCAATCCGTATTATCGAAAGAACGAGCGCAAGACCAGGCAGTGCAGTGGAAAAATTCCAAGATTGGTGCACTGAGAGACTTGATGAACTGATTACAACAGGACGTGTGGATATTCGATCGCAACAGCCACAGCAACTGGCTGTAGCAGTGAATGATATGGAGTTACAATTCCGTTTCCCTAATCAAATGTGCGAAGTGCGATATGTGACTGAGAACGGCAATCTATGGATATCTATTGAGGATTTGGCGGCTCCACTGCAGAAGTCGACAGCTGCTGTATTGGCTCAAATCCGTGGGTTCCCAGGATCGTGGATGCGGATGATTAATGGTCGATTACATACAAGTTTCGAGGGATGTATCTATATCATACACAATACAAGAGCAGCATTTGGCACAATCGTATGGAGATTCAAGATATTCGCGACTACCAAGCTGACTGAATTTATGCTATTGATAAAGGATGAGGAGCGTCTTGCATTGGAAGGCGTGTAATCACCAGAGATATTTATATGCAAACCAGGAGGGACTAAACTTTTTTTTTGCCGTTTTTGCGTGTCGCAGTCTATACCGCCGTCTCCTTTCAGAATCGCCGTGATTCTTGTGTGTATAGGCGCCTACTCCTGTGCTATCTTTGTACTGTTCGTATCTATTGTCTCCGAAGCTTACTGTGTGCCTCCTTCCTGTGTGTTTGTGCATTAATATTGCGTCATATTTCTTATTCTTTCTTGTACTCTTGCGGAATTTGACAAATATATAATCATCTGGGTGCATAATTACAAACATTCTATATATTCAGCGCATATTTTCAGACCCGTCTACCAGACG
>Ga0102957_1000034_pt1 | contig 31635 bp, 51 predicted proteins | sample SalPon2_A_H2O_MG_2_FD_84517 | JGI IMG/M metagenome (GOLD analysis project Ga0102957, IMG submission 84517) | Salt pond water microbial communities from South San Francisco under conditions of wetland restoration - Salt Pond MetaG SF2_A_H2O_MG | ecosystem: Environmental > Aquatic > Non-marine... | reverse complement strand
TTTGACACCGAACTTAACTCAACACAAGTAGGACAATTAGCAGCAGAAGATTATACAGACCCTAAAAAATCAACTACAGATTACTTTGGAGATGGTTCGGGTGTTGCTTTATATGAGTTAGATGAGGATGCTAATAGCAGTAACTTTGAACAAGCTGCAGATTTTAACGGAAGTGATAGTAGAATAAATACGAATGATAATAAAGCATTTGTAGCTGATGAAATGTCTATTTCTTTATGGGGTAAATTAAATGCAACAGGTTCTAATGAAAATCTTATTAGTAATTGGAACTCAAGTGGCACAAGAGAAACTTCATTTCAATTTACAATTACAAGTGCTAAAAAATTACAATTAATTGTATATGCAAGTAATGATTCTACTGATTATAAACAATATGTATCAAACTCTGCTTTAACAGGCTTAACAAATTGGAATCATTTTAGTTTTACATTAACAAGCGGTATAACTGCAAAACTTTATGTAAATGGCTCTGAAGTAACAACAACAGTAACAGATGGTACTAATTATACAAGTGGCACTATAAATACTACAGGAACATTCGACACTATTATAGGTGCTATAGGTAATGCAGGAACTGCAATAGACGGCTCAATAGACCAAGTAAGAATATATTCATCAGCATTAAGTAGCACAAACGTAACTAACTTGTATAATGAATCAAGTGTACCAACTGCTAACCTTGTTGCCCATTACAAATTAGATGGTAACGCAGAAGATGTGTTAGATACTTACGATGGTACTGCGAGTAATATAACCTATTCAACAGGAGTTTATGGAGGTACACCTACAAACGTAGACTTTTTAGGTATGGCATTCCAACCCGATTTTGTTTGGATAAAGAATAGAACATCGGCTACATCACATAAAATATTTGATTCTATTAGAGGGGCAACTAATTTTATTGAGTCAGAAACAACGGATGAAGAAGGTACTAATACAAGTACACTACAATCTTTTGATGCAAATGGATTTACAGTAGGTAGCGCACAACCTACAGGAAAAGATGGCGATGATTATGTTGCTTGGTGTTGGAAAGCAGCTTCATCAGATTCTACGAATACTGATGGAACGATAACCTCAACTGTTAGGGCAAATCAAGATGCAGGGTTTAGTATTGTGAAGTATACAGCAGGAGGTGCAGCAAACGTAGGGCACGGACTATCTTCTGCTCCTGAATTAATTATAGCAAAAACTACAGATGTGGCTGCTAATTGGTGGGTATATCACAAAGACGTAGGAACGGGTAAATACTTAAATTTGAACACAACAGGAGGAACAGCTACAGATTCGGGTGTATTTTCAAGTGTTTCATCAAGTACTTTTACAAATAATATAAGTTCCTCTTCATATACATATATTAATTACTGCTTCCACAGTGTGGATTCTTATCAGAAGGTGGGGAGTTATAATGGGGGTTCAAGTGGTAATGCAATTACAGGTCTTGGTTTTGAACCAAGATTTCTTATGTTAAAAAGAACTGACTCCACAGGTGGATGGTTAATTTTTGATTCTGTAAGAGATACAACAGACCCAAGAACAGAGTTTTTAGGAGCTCATCAAGATTTAGCAGAATCTACATTAACAGGCGGTGTAGATTTTGATTCAGATGGGTTTACTTTACAATCAACAAATAGCACTATAAATACATCAGGAGGAATATACATCTATTTAGCAATAGCATAAACAATGGAACAATTGAAGATATACGGATTCAACGCAATAGCATTAGCAATATCAATAACGGAGATTAATCCCTATCTTCAGACGATTTCCCTTGTCTTGGCAATAGGATATACAATAATACAAATAATTAAAAAAATAAAGTAATGGATATAGATATAAACGGAGACAAAAAAGCAGATCTTTCTATAAGTATACCCCAGATAGTTACTTTGTTAGCTATGTTTGCTTCTATAGTAGGATCTTATTATTCTTTAAGTGCTAAGATAGAAGCTAACGAAACGGCAGTAAAAAAGCTTAAAGAAAACGAGCAGAGTTATACATGGCCAGCTCAGAGAAAACTAGAGGCAGAGTTTAGAACTATGGAGCTAGAAGTTAGGGGCTTTATGAAAGACTTAGAATACTTACAAAGAGATAAAAGAAAATAATGGATAAGATAAAACTATACGGAAACAGAGCTTTAACTTGGGTTAAAAATTGGTATATTACTAATTGGAACGGAGGTATATTTAATAGAGGTAAAACTATATTTATTACTTTCTTTTTATTAATGGTCCTAATTGCTATTATAGCATGAAGCTTAATTATTTTTCTCTCTCGGAGTTTGACTGCCCTTCTTTGGGCGGTTCGTCTGTTAATATGGATAGGGACTTTCTTATCAAGCTCGATCTCGCTAGAGAGTACGCAGGTATACCCTTTAAGATTACAAGCGGATATAGAACTAAAGAACATAACGAGGAGCTTAGAAAAAAAGGATATAAAGCCTCAGCTAATAGCTCGCACCTTATCGGAAAGGCCGCAGATATCGCAGTCGGAAGCGGAGCAGAAAGATACATTATACTTAATGCTCTTATTAAAGCAGGATTTAAGAGGCTCGGAATTAGTAAAAATTTCATACACTGCGATACCGACTCTATCGATCAAGGAGGAACTAAACCTAATTCCGTCTGGACTTACTAATACTACTGGTAGTACGCTATGGCTGAAGTAAAAGTTAAGTCTAACGGGCTTAGAAACGAATTAAAAGAGATACGAAAGAGTATCGACAAACTAACAGAAGTTTTACTTCTACAAACTAACAAACATGCGAATACTACTAATACTACTTGTAACGACTCTAGCGGGGTGTGCAAGTGCAAGAAACCAGAAACTAGCTGAGTATAAAAAAATAACTAAAGATATCTGTATAGATAACCAGCACGAGGTTAAGTTAGCACAGATACTTTATAATAAGATGCTTCGGGAATAATGTTAAAACTACTTTTAGGACTTTTAAAAGGTGGAGACGGTAGAAAATCAGTAGCTGGTAATCTAGCTTGGGAGATAAGAGAAGCTATAAAAGGAAAAGAACTAGATCCTAACGAGCTACTAGAAATCCAAACTAGAATTAACGAAATAGAAGCCAATCACCGCACGGTATTTGTAGCGGGGTGGAGACCTTTTATAGGCTGGGTATGCGGTATAGCTTTCGCATTTCATTATATAGTAATGCCTTTACTTATAGCCTATACCGATATAAAACCAGTAGAATTTGATACTAATAGCTTATTTACCGTACTAATGGGTATGCTAGGACTAGGAGGTCTAAGAACTTACGAGAAACTAAAAGGTAAGTCTAGTTAGTAATGAAGAAAATAGTTATTAACTACGAAAAGAATAAGGTCCGTAGAAAGGGAACCCATAGTAAATCTAAAACCTCAGCTTTAAAATCCTCTAAAAATTATAAGAAAAAATATAGAGGGCAGGGTAGGTAATGTTAAAAACTTAATTTAGTAACTGTTTAAAAAATCCTCTACCTTTGGCGGGTGGAGGCTAATTATATATATTAACCTTTAATAAATTTAACTAATGAGTGAAGATATGACTATTAGAAAATTAGCTGAGAAAATAGCTAAAGACTTTCAACTATCGGTAAAAGAACGTACAGACGCTATACTAGAACTAGACGCTATAAGTTATACTAACTTAGGTATAGATTCTACTAAAACCGAAAAGAATAAAGTAAAAAGTGATAGTAAATATCTTTATAAGCTTTTAAAAGGATTTAACGAAGTAGACGGAAACTTACTACTAAACCACTTAGATAAGTAATTGCTTAAACGTAAAACGATGCCTAAGACTTCTAAAAAACCTACTAGAAGTAAACTAGTTAAAAAACTAGACGTAGTATTTTCTAAGTATATAAGATTAAGTAACGCAGATAGTAGAGGTTTTTGTACTTGTATAACATGCGGTAAAAAGGGTTACTGGGAGAAGGACATTATTGACGCGGGCCACTTTATCTCAAGGACTGCTATGGCTACGCGGTGGGATCCTAGAAACGTTAAGCCTCAATGTAGATACTGCAATAGATTTAAAGCAGGCCGTCAATACGAGTACTCTTTATATCTTGGCGATAACTTATCGCAGGAATTACTAGAAAAAAGCAGAGAAGTAACTAAATTTACTACTGACGAACTAGAAGAAATGATAACAGAGTATTCTAGTAAGTTAAAGAGTTTTCTCTAAACTTAATTATTTGTTTTAATGCGAAAGGGGTAAGGTTTAATCTTTACCCTTTTTTTTTATTAAATTTTTTTTACTAACTTAGCGTTATTAATTTTAAAATAAATAATTATGGATAAAACTCAAGTATTTATTATTAAGCAAAATGCTTTAACTAACGCTAACGTATTCTGGGCCAAAGACGATTCTAAAACAGAAGAAAAAGTCTTAGCTACTGCTCAGCAATTCGCAGACTGGGTTCTAGGAGGAGAAGTTAAAAGCTCCTTACCTAAACTTCCGAAACTAAGTGAAGAAGAAAAAAACTGGTTAAACTTTAATACTCCCGATTATAATGAAGCTTTAGACTTAATTAAAAAGGGTTATACTGTACAAGATCTTAGAAACAAGTATAAAATTGGAACTAAAGTAGCTAATGAACTCGCCAAACTCTAAGATCGGAAAAACGTATTTTAATTACTTAAATTATAAAATAGAAATAACATGGAAAAAAAGACTACCGCAATTATCTCGGGAAGCATTGAACTTACTGCAATCGATAAGAATAGGCTTATAAATGCTAAGAACGGAAAGACCTATCTTAACTTTACTGCTATGGTCCAAGACGCTTCTTCTTACGGTAATAACGTTTGGGTTACTCAAACTATCTCAGAAGAAGAAAGAAAGAATAAGGTAAAAGCTATTACTCTAGGTAACGCAGCCGTTAAATGGATAGGAGAAGGAGGTATATCCTTAGCAGAGAGAAACGAGGTTACGAACCAAGAGCAAAACGAAGCGAGAGCTTCTAGCGACGTACCTTATTAATTAAATGGGGCTTTTTAGCCCCTTTTTTTATATATTTATGAAAAAGATTCTTAAGGGAGAAATGCCAGACGATTTCTGGAATTATAAGGTAAACCCTATAGTAGGATATTATATAGAAAGAATAGACGAACATTCAGAGAAAATAGTTAAAAAATATGGAATAATAACAAAAGCATTATAAACAAATGATAGCAGAAACCGATAGAATTAAAAACCGTATCTTCGATATAAAAAACGGAAAAGTAGTCGAAGGTTTAAAAATAGGAGTACCAAATATTGACGAATACCTACGCTATAAGCAAGGTAACTTCTCGCTTTGGATTGGGCATGCAAACGTAGGGAAAAGCTCCGTAATGATATACTTCTTAGTATTGTGGGCTAGTATACATAAACTTAAATTTCTAATTTGGTCTAGTGAAAATACTCCAGACTCTATAGTAAGAAAGATTATAGAGTTTAAAATGGGTAAGCCTATACATACCGCAAGCGAAGCAGAGATAAATAAAACTATAAAGTGGTGTAATAGCTTTTTTAAAGTAATAGACGTAGAAGATCTCTATACCTATAAAGACCTTTTAAAAGAAGCTAAAGCAATAAAGGACGTTTGGAAGTACGACGGATTACTTATAGATCCTTATAACTCTCTAAGTATAGATACCCAAGTAATGAGAGGTATTGGTTCGCATTTATACGATTACCAAGTAGCTTCTGAGTTTAGACTTTTCGCTAAGAAAGAAAATATAACTGTATTCCTTACCGCGCATGGAGTAACGGAAGCCCTAAGGCGCGTTTACCCAAAAGAGCATGAGTATGCTGGATTACCTCAGCCATTAGGATTAGCTTCTGTAGAAGGAGGGGGTAAGTGGGGTAATAGAGCAGACGACGTAATTTGCTGCCATAGAATGACTAACCACCCTACCGACTGGATGTACTCGGAGCTTCATGTTCTTAAAATAAAGGAGACAGAAACTGGCGGAAGATGCACCCCGTATATGGAGCCAATTCGTATGCGTATGGTTAAGAATAACGTAGGCTTTGAATTTATGGGGCAGGATATATTACATAGTAAAAAATCCGAATTAAAAGAAGTTTTATTTTGATAACGTTTTTCTTTTTATTGGTGTTATTAGGTATAACTATTATTTACTTAGGATATATAAACGGAGCAGAGATTTCTTTTGCTCCTATATTTGGTTTTATGGTAGGTAGTCTTTACGCTTATACTGATTACGAAGAAGGTAGAGAGCATACCCTGCAAGTATGTATAATATTTTTAAGTATAACTGTAATTTGGATCGAGAGTTAGACTGGTTAAGTATAGTAGCTAAAAGGCATAAATACTGGGTAGGGATAGTTCGTAGCCTAGTAGGGGACTTCTTCTGCGAAGATATTGTACAAGAGGCCTATATCGCGCTAGCTAAATATAGTAATCCCGATAAGATTATAAAGGACGGCAAAGTAAGCGAGGGCTATATGTTTTTTACTTTAAGATCTTTAGCCTACCAGTTTTATAATAAAAAGAAAAAAGTAACTATAATAAGTATAGATAAAGACGAAAACTTCTTAGAGCTTCCGCATGAGGACGATATAGAAGAAAACGAAGCCTTCCATAAAATCTGCTTAATGGTAGACGAAGTAGCGAAAGACTGGCATTGGTACGATAAAAAGATATGGAAGCTTTATAGCCAGACAGATATGAGTATAAGAAAGCTTGCTAGCGAAACTAAAATAAGCTGGGTAAGTATCTTTAATACTTTAAAAAACCTTAAATTAGATATTAAAAATAAAATTAGCGAAGATTATGAAGATTTCAAACAAGGAGATTTTGAACGCTTATAAGGGTGATAAACGATCTAAAGAATATCGAGCTTTAAAAGAAGCGGTAAAAAAAGAAGAGTACGAAAACTTTAAAGAAAACCATGCTGCCCTTTCTACGGGTCTAGGAGATAAAATAGAAAAGGTAACTAAAGCTACTGGTATAAAGAAAATAGTAGATACTACCTTTGACGCTCTCGGCCTCGATTGCGGATGCAATTCTAGAAAAAAACGGCTCAATCAACTCTTTCCTTCTAGAAAGCCAGAATGTTTTACGGAGTCTGAATTTGATTTAATGAAAATGGCCATAGATACTAGAAAGAATAAGTTTAGCGCAGAAGAGGTAAAAACTTACGCTGCTATATACGAGCGGATATTTAGAACTAAAGTAGAATGTACTCAATGCTCTTTTAGAAACACAGTCTGGAATGCTTTAGTAAAAGTTTATAACGAATATTCTTAATATGGTATCGGGAGCTAGATATAGATATTCTTTTAACGAGGGTAATAAAGCAGAGGATAAATTTCTAAAGCTAATGCTAGAGAGAGATAATTCCTGCGTAAAGTCTAGTACCCAAGACGATATTAATAAGCATATAGATTTTTACGTTAACGACATAGGTATAGACGTAAAAGGTAATAGGCATCTAGAGACTATCTGGCTAGAATTAAAGAATGTAAAAGGAGATAAGGGCTGGTTAGAGTGCTGCGCAGAATATATAGTATTTGATATTATAGAGCTTAATTCGTTCTGCTTTTTTAAGAGAATAGATCTATACGAGTACGCTAGTCAGTTTACAGAAATAGCAAAAGATAAGAAAGACTATAAAAAAAGATATACTAGAAAAGATAGGAAAGATGTTTTAATTAAAGTAACTTATAACGATATTAGACACTTACAAAAACAAATAATAGAATATGAGAAAAATCCAGAACCTTAAAAGCCTCCAGTTTAGTAACGACTTCGAGATAATAGCTAGTAAAGTATTAGAATGGAAAAGAAGAAAACCTATTCCAGAATTAGACCAACTTATAGACGCTATTAATAGCTGGTATTTTTATACGCATGAACTAGAAACTAACGAATGGTATAGAGAAAAGATTATAGAAGAGTTTCGATCCGATAAGCTAAGAGCAATAGAACGAGCAAGGAAAGCAGAAGAGAAACTAGCTGAGGTAGAAAAAGAATTACAAAAATATAGAATAGCCTATGGATAGTTTTTTAGCTGGCTATATAGCCTTTAGGATATTAGAATACTTTATAGTAAAAATATATTACTTTATAATAAATGAATAGCTACATGGATAACTTAAAAGGGTTCGTTACTGATTCTACTACGGGTTTAGTATACGAAGCAAAGAAAGACGGAATAGTAGAGAAAGTTAAGAACTTACTAGATTCTAGATCCCAGAAGGGAATAAAAGAATACGGTACTACCCTAGAAGATAATCCAGATGGATTTTATAGATGGGTAAACGAACTTCAGCAGGAACTTTTAGACGCTGCCTTATATTTAGAAAAAATTAAAAATTTAAGATAATGCCAATACCTAAACCTAAAACTACAGAAACAGAAAAAGAATTTATCCAGCGGTGCATGATAGATCGCGTAATGGTAAACGAATATAAAAACAAAGACCAGCGTTACGCAGTCTGTAAGCAAGCTTATAATGAAAGAGGCTAAACTTATTAAAATGCAATACGATTTAAAGCTAGTCCAGCAAGCGTTAGTAGTGGCTTTAAGTAGAATAGAAAAGCTAGAGGAAAAAATTTTAAAAGAAAATAGCGATAGTTAATAAAATGTTTACTATATTAGCGTATAACTTTAAAACTAATAATTATGGAATTTGAGATTTATTACCAAGAGATGACTAACGAGCAGCTCCTAGAGGATGCTACTAACGAGAGTCTTTTAGATGCTTATAGAAAAAAATGTAAGCAAGTATTATTATCAAGGCTAGAGGCCCAACAAGAAATTATAGAGCTATGATAACCTTACTTAATAACGAATCGTATTTAAAGGAAGAGATCCTTAGTATGATGTATAGCGACGAATTTTATTACGGCCACTTAGGTAAGCACGCTTTAAGTAGTAGCTCTTTAAAAACTTTACTTAAATCTCCTAAGACTTATAGGAACGTAATTAAGTACGGATCTGGAGATAGTCCAGCCCTTAGACTAGGAAAGCTTTTGCATTGGACGGTTTTAGAACCCCACAAAATAGACGCTTTGAAAGTGGTAGACGCTACGACTAAAAATACTAAGATATATAAAGAGGCTCTAGCAGAGCATGGGGAAGTATACCTAAGAAAAGAAATAAGCGAAAGCGAAAGATTAGCAGATGCTCTATTAAGGAATGAAGAGGTATTAAAATTATTAGGCAAGTCTGAGTTCGAAGTGCCAGAGATAGCTATGTTAGAAGGATTACCTTTTAGAGCTAAAGCAGATATCCTTAGGGACGATATGATCTGCGATATAAAAAGCTCAGCCGACCTTTCTACCTTCCGTTTTTCAGCTTCTAAATACGGATATGACCTACAAGCTTACTTATATTTAAAGATGTTTAACCGTAAGAAATGTACTTTTATCGTAGTAGATAAAGCTTCTACAGATATAGGTATATTCGAAACAAGCGAAGAATTTATAGAAGCAGGACGCGCTAAATTTATCCAAGCCGTAGGAATATATAAATACTTCTTTAGAGAAGAGAACGATATAGACCAATACGTTTTGAGAGGAATATTATAACAAATAAAACAAATAATTAGAAAACATGAAAAAACCCTTATTTAATTTACATTCGACTACCGATTACAATTTATTTAACTTCTTAGACCACAATAGAGATATAGATAATAAGAATCTTAAAACTATAGAAAAGTCTATATTAGCACACGGTTTAAAGACTCCTTTAATGGTTAATAGCGATGGCTATATAACAGATGGCCAGCATAGGTTTATAATTCTAAGAAAAAATAATCTACCAGTTTGGTACGTCGTAAATAATTACTCCACCAATAACGATATAGAAGTAATGAATAACGACAGGAAAGACTGGAAGGCAAAGGATAGATTACATAACCAAGCTAAACAAGGTAACCTAGACTGCGCTAGAATTTTAGAGCTTACTGAGGACTGGGAGGATGACTTTAATTTTATGACTGTAGTAGATGCTTATAACGCTACGGGAAAAGGAAGTAATACTGCCATAAAGAATAGGTCCTATAAAATAAATTTAGAATTAGGAGATTCTGTTTTAAATAATTGCGTAGAACTCTCAGAAGTACTAGATAACGCTAAACAGTCTAAATTTGTGCGGGCCATGAAGAAAGTAATGATAAAAAACGATAACTTTGATTTGGACCATTTAATTAAGAACTGCTATAAGAGAAAACTAAATATCTATAATAGAGAAGGAGATATAGTAAAAGAAATTGTAGAGGTTTATAATTACTGCAAGAAAAAGGACTTAATTAGTGAATAGGAATATAGTAAATGATTTTTATTATATGGCCTTGCAAGATTTATCTGAAGGGGCTTCTATAGACGATTTAGAAAAAGCGATCGCCTACTACGAGGCCCTAGAAGATTACGAAGCCTGCGAGGGTATTCTTAGAGCAGTCAAAGAAGTAAAAGAAAATACCATTAACTCAATAAAATTAAAGATAGATGAAATTAGAAACAATACTCGAAATAGTCGAAAAGGAAACCGAGACTAAACTAGCAAGTAAAAACCGAAAAAGAGAAACAGTATACGCTAGGGCTATATATTATAAACTAGCCAGACTAAATACTAGAAACTCTTTAGCTAGAATAGCTAGCCTAGTAGAAAGAGATCATGCCACTGCCCTACATGGTTTAAAAGTATTCGACCAGCAGATAAGCGTTTACGAAGATGCTAGAGAGTACTTAGAGATATATAACAAATTAGTTATATACATAAAGAAAGAGAACGGAGTAAGGGACAAAGAAATAAATCCTGCAGCTTACTATCGTAAGAAATACGCTTCTGCTTTATTAGCCCTAAGACAAGAAAGAAAAGAGAAAAGAATCCTAATAGATCAACTAGTAATTAACAGTTAACCCTTTTTTTTATTATATACTTGAATAATCAACTTATATCAAATGGCTCACGGAGGAAAAAGAGAAGGAGCAGGACGTAAACCTAAAGCAGAAGAAATCTCTTTAATAGAGAAGTTATCTCCTTTAGAAGATACTGCATTCGAAGCTCTAAAGAAGGGAGTAGAAAAAGGAGACTTTAAATTCGTACAGTTATTTTATAACTACTACGCAGGAAAACCTAGAGAGACTAAGGATATTAATATCTCCGAAGATGTCCCTCTATTTATGGATTAAGAGATAACCTAAGCTCTTATCTGTACTTATATGCGGATAAAGAAAACCCCAGCATTTTATAAACTAAGAGAATTAACCCAAAGAACTAAAGTAGTGAAGGGTGGAACCTCTGCGGGTAAAACTATCTGTATACTAGCTATACTAATTAACGAGGCAATTACTCAAGAAGGAAAAGAAATAAGCGTAGTAGCTGAGTCTATTCCTGCAGTAAGACGGGGAGCATTAAAAGATTTTTTAAATATCCTAAAAGGCCTTAATAGATATAAAGAAAACCAATTTAATCGCAGTACTTTAAAATATACTTTTACTAACGGAAGCTATATAGAGTTCTTTAGTACGGACCAGCCAGACAAATTACGCGGTAGTCGCCGTACAGATCTCTTTATTAATGAGTGTAATAATATCTCTTTTTCTGCTTTCTCGGAACTCCAAATAAGAACCTCTGGGAATATCTGGTTAGATTATAACCCTTCGCATGCCTTCTGGGTAGATAAAGAAATAATAGGAGAGCCAGACGTAGATTATATAACTCTTACCTATAAAGATAACGATGCTTTAGCGCCTTCTATAGTAAAAGAAATAGAAAAGGCTAGAGAGAAAGCTAAGACCTCAACTTTTTGGGCCAACTGGTGGAGAGTCTACGGTCTTGGAGAGCAGGGATCTCTTTCTGGGGCATGTATACCAGATTGGAGAGAAATAGATAATATACCAGAAGAAGCTAGACTTATAGGGTATGGTATGGACTTCGGTTATTCTGTGGATCCTAGTACGCTAATAGGATTATACAAATGGAACGAGGCCTATATCTTTGACGAAGTACTTTATAAGAAAGGAATGCTAAATAGAGATATCTCCTACTTCTTGCAAGAGAATAATATAAAAGAAAATATAATAGCCGATTCCGCAGAGCCTAAGAGTATAGCGGAACTAGTAAGCTACGGCCATAATGTTTTCCCAGTATCCAAAGGAAGAGATTCCGTAGTATATGGTATAAATCTAATAAACCAAAACGAGATATATATAACTTCAAGAAGTAAGAACTTAAAGCGAGAGCTGGAGGGTTACGTTTGGGCTAAAGATAAAGACGGTAATACGTTACAAAAGCCAAGCGGAGCGCACCCAGACTGTATAGATGCGGCTAGATATATTCTTACCGATACTCTAGAGAACCCGAATAAGGGGGAATATTTTATTTACTAAATTTGTTTTATTAATAAAATGTTTATATATTTAAACTTTAAAACTTATAATTATGAAAGATTACAGAGAAATTAATACCGATAACTGGAGAAACGATTTCAGTATGGAATACTATTTAATTAGAAAGGCTACTTCTAAAGCTCGTAGAAAAAATGCCTTAAAGATTATAGGCCAAGCTGCGCTATTTGTAGCGTTAAGTTTCTTCTTTATGTACGCTACTTTAGACTTTTTACTTTGGATTTGGTATGCGTGATCCTAGTATAAGCTGGTGTATAGATAACGGTATAACTATATACCCTATTATCTGGAGGGAGGCTAGTCCAGAAAATCCTCCTCGCTTAGCTATTCAAGTAAACTATCAAGGTTTTAAAAGAACTGGAGATATGATCTGGAGCCAAAGAAACAAAAAAGAAAATTTGGCCATGTACGAAAGAATAGCAGAACTTTATAAGTATTATTATAATAGAGATAAATAACCTTTTCATTTTGTTTTGATTAATTAGTTAGGAGTCGTAGAAATACGGCTCTTTTCTTTTATACATATTTAAGAATAAATTATTATTAATATATGAAGCTAGAAATAAACGTACCCGAAAACCTTAACGAGATTACGCTAGAACAATATCAGCGATTCGATAAGATAAATACGGAAGAAAACCAAAACTCTAATTTCTTATTCCATAAGACGGTAGAGATATTCTGCGGCCTAGAGCTTAAAGATATAGCTACTATAAGAGTTACTAGTATAAAAGAAATCTTAGGAGATATAGATAGGCTATTTACTGAAAAAACAGATCTAGTTCCTACGTTTAGTTTAGAAGGTATAGAATACGGATTTATCCCTAAGCTCGACGATATGACTATAGGGGAGTTTATAGATCTAGACGAAAACCTTACGGAGTGGGAAACAATCCATAAAGCTATGGCGGTCCTATATAGACCTATTAACTATAAGAAAGAAGGTAAATATCTTATAGAAGAATATAAGGGCCTAGATAATGCTGAGGTATTTAAGAAGATGCCTCTAGGTATAGCGATGGGAGCTATGGTTTTTTTTTACCGTTTAAACAACGAGTTACTAGAAACTATCCTGAATTATTTGAAGAGGGAAGCTCCGAACCAAATGAATACGGAAGTATTAGCGGCTTTGGAAAGAAGTGGGGCTGGTTCCAATCAATTTACGGACTTGCTAAGGGAGATGCTACCCGCTTCGATATTGCTACCCGATTAAACATGCACCAAGCTCTATTATTTTTAGCCTTCGAAAAAGAAAAGATAGAATTAGAAAAGAAACAGTTAGAAAAATTTAAGAAATGAAAGCCTTCTACGAATTAACCGATAAAATAAAAGATACCTTAATAGCGGAGCCTTTCGTTAATACTGTCTCTTACGGTAGCCTAGACGATATAGATTTGAATAAGACTACTATCTTTCCTCTATCGCATATTATAGTAAATAACGCTACAGTAAATTCTAACTTTATTACGTTTAATATTAGCGTGCTTTCTATGGACGTAGTAGACGAAAGTAAATCGGAAACTACAGATAACTTTATAGGAAACGATAACGAGCAGGATATTCTAAATACGCAGCTAGCAATCCAGAATAGATTAATAGCTTTATTACAAAGAGGTACTTTATACCAAGATAAATACCAAGTAGAAGGAGCGGTTACTTGCGAACCTTTTGTAGATAGATTTGAGAATAAACTTGCAGGCTGGGTATCTACCTTAGATATTTTAGTTCAAAACGATATGACAGTATGCTAACGACGGGAGAAGGTAGAAAGTACTTAGAAGAGTTTAGAGATAAGATCGTAAGAGAGGCTAAGCATAATCTATCCAAGAAAAGAAAGAGGGTAAGTAAAAAGTTATACGAAAGTATAAGCGGAGACTTCGAAGTATACGAGAATAGCTTCGAGCTTAGTTTTTCTATGGAGGAATATGGTTTATACCAAGACAAAGGGGTAAGCGGTACGGAAAGAAAATTTAATACTCCTTACTCTTATACTAATAAGATACCTTCTGGTAAACATTTTATAGACTGGGCTAGATTTAGAGGCCTTCAGCCTAGATTAAAGAACGGAAAATTTGGAACCTATAAAAGCATGGGTTATATAATAGCTAGAAGCGTATATAAGAAAGGAATAAAGCCTAGCTTATTTTTTACTAAGCCCTTCGAGAAATACTTTAAGAAATTACCAGACGAACTAATAGAAAGATTTGGATTAGACGTAGAAGATTTATTAGCCTTTTCGCTTAACGAAAAAAGATTAAGACCATGAGTACTAAAATAAATATAAGAAGCCCTTATTATCTAAGTTATACGGAGCCTATAGATCCTACTCCCGAATTTACTTGCGGGTATGCTAATGCAGCTAACTTTTCTGTAGACCAAAGCGGAACTATATCTTTGCCCGTCTTAGAATATGGAGCTATACAGTCTTATACTTCAGATGCTGCAGATTTTTCTAATGATACTTTTGCGGAGGTAAGTAGCGATACTATTAGAACTCTAAAACTTACTATTATAGCCCCTGCGGGTTTTAGTAATGAGGGATCAGCAATTATTTGCGAAGTTACGGCTACTCAAGAAGCTAAACCAGTAAGCTGCCCTGCCGTAGTAAGTCCTAGCGGATCTATTCCTAGTCAATCTTTAAATACTGGAGGAAGTTCGGTAACTATAGACTATTCTAGTTATTTTACGGGTACTACTTCAGATTTTAACGATATAGTTTTAAATTCTAACGGAGCTTACTTAGATACTAGCATAAATACGATAGACGAAGAAATAACTATTACCTCTAGAGATACTGCAGGAGTATTTACAATACAATTAGAAAGAATAGATAATGTAACGGGCTGTAGTGCTAAACAAACTGTAAGTACTACTCTTTCTGCTCCAGTAGCTTTCGACTGTAGTACGGCTAATCTAATTGGGGGAGCAGTAGCAAAAGACGGAACTCTTACTACCCCTTCTTCTATAGGCACAGTTACCGCAACTAAAGAAACTAGCGGAGGTGCTTCGGTTGCGAGTATAGCTGCTAATAATACTGGCTCAGAAATAAGCGTTACTTTATATTACGACGTATTAGTACCTAATGGGTATTCTAATTCTGGTTCGACAATAGAATGTAACGTAACGTATACGCAAAAATCTAATATTACTCTTTTCGCCTTTGAATGCTCAGACGTAGATTTAGACGATCAAGCTATATTAGTAGACGGCAACGTAACTGCAGGAGTAGCTAAATGGCATGCTGCACCTCTAGGAAAAGACGATCCAGAATACTATTTAACTATCGATAGCTTTACTCCTAGTAAATTTACTAGAGTACAAGAGGCTACTCGTAGAACGGTTACCTATACTATACAGACTCCTGCTTCTGGTTTTTCTAATAGCGGTAGTACAATAGATTGCGAGGCTAGAATTTGGCAGCCTGCAGAGCCAGTAGAAATCGTAGATCCTTGTGCAGATAAAACAGAACTTTGGTATTTTGGAGTAAAGACTGGAGACGTTTATACGAATTTCATAGAAAAGAATATAAGCTATTGTAGATACGAAATAAAGGCGGAGGACGTATTAGCTCCTAGTGGAGCATGGGAAGGAAAGCAGCTCTGTTATTTAGGTAAAGTAGCGGAGTTTCCTAATGGGCATCATACTTATATAAGAAAGACTAAGGGTAGTACTTATCTCGCATCAGTTACTCAGTTTGAATACGTTTTAACTTTCGGTAGTAATTATACTATCGCTGCGGTTTATTTAAAAGATTGGAATACTAAAGAATTAAGAAGATTGTAATGGCATTTGATAACATAGTTTTAGATATTTATATATATACGGGATTATCTTCTGGGTATACTGGTAGCGATAAAAGATATACTCTAAATAAGTCTTTAATAACGGGAGAGACTAAAATTAATTTCGAAATAGCAGAATTAGTAAGGGATTATATAAATATAGAGTTTAACGACGATTACCTTAGTTACTGCGTTTGGGTATATACAGACGCTACGGTAAGAGACGAAAACGATACAGAATTTACTTACGGAAGTCCTATCTCAAATACCTATCTAGCTTTAGACGGCTTTGGATATTTTGAGGAGGGCATAAATCCCGAATTAAATAGGCATGCTTTAATTTCTACCTCAACTCTATATATTCCAGAAGGTACTATAGGAAAGCTTCCTTTATTCGCTGAAGGAGTAGGTAAGGTAGTAGTAGATAGTTCCGAAACAGAGATAAGCGATAACGGTAATACTAATCAAAAGATACAATACTTAAATATACCCGCAAATAGTTCTATTATTAGAGTATACGATACGGACGATACTACTCTTTTAAAAACTATAAATATAAATAACGTCTGCGAGCCTAAGTATACTCCTTATAAAGTTACATTCGTAAATAAGTTCGGAGCCTTCCAAGACTTATACTTCTTTAAAAAGACTACAGAGAGTTTTAACGTAACGGACGAAACTTTTAAGAGAAATATCTTCGAGAATAATAATGTTACCTACGATACTTATAGAGGCCAAAGGGAAAGATATAATACTAACGCTAAAACTAGTATAAGCCTTAATACTGGATTCGTAAACGACGATTTTAATAGTGCGATAGAGGAGCTATTTTTATCTGAGAAAGTTTGGATTCGCTGGAATAATAAAACGCTCCCTATTATACCTACAAGTAAAAACCTAGAGTTAAAAACAAGCCTAAATAATAAATTATCTAACTATACTATAGACTTCGAGTTCGCATTTAATAAGATTAATAACGTAAGGTAATGATTAATTTACAGTTATATATATTAAACGAAAACGGGCAGTCCTACGACGAAGTAGAACTTTACGATAATGAGACCGTAAGTTATACGCAATCGCTACAAGATGTACGGGATATATCTAAGGTTTTTTCAGACTTTACTAGGACTTTTAACGTACCCGCTTCTCGTACTAATAATATTATTTTTAAGCATTTTTATAATTACTTTATAGACGGCTTCGATCCTAAGAAAAGGCATAAAGCTAAAATATATCTTAACTACGAACTTTATAAAGAAGGTTACATAAAGCTAGAGGGGTCTACTACTAAAGATAATAGGCCATTTACCTATAGACTTACTTTCTTTGGAAGTGGAGTTATTTTAAAAGATGTATTTAGAGAAAAGAAATTATCCTCTCTATCTTATTTAATTAGTAACTTTCAATTTGACTATACTTCGTCCAACGTAAAGCAATATCTACAAGACGGTAAGAATGAGATAATGTATACCCCTATAAAGGGACTAAGTGGAACCGTAAGTCCTATAGAAATTCAAGACGCTATAGTTTTTCCTCTTATATCGCACACCGATAGAATGATATTCGATAGTAATACTTCTTATACTGGAGTAGCTGGAGAGGCTAACTTAGCGAATGTAACTAATGGAGGATTAAAGCTTACGGAATTAAAGCCAGCTATTAGAGTTCATGCTATTATAAAAGCTATAGAGGCCCAATATAAAGAAAGTGGTATAGAGTTTAGTACAGACTTTTTTACTGAGACTAATCTACCTTATTATAATTTATATTTATGGTTACATACTAAAACGGGCGGATTATTTGTAGACCAAGAGGGCGGTACTTATTTTCAAGACTTAACTGTTTCTGCGGGTTCAGACGTAGGGGCTGTAGGAGTGGGAATTATACAAAACGGTAATACTTTTACTACCCCAGATCCCGACCAAGTAATTAGCAATCCTGAAAGAGCAGAGAAGCAAAGGTTTTTGAGCTTGAGCGTAGAGACTACAGTAAGCGGACCTTTTACTGTTATTATTTACGACGAACAAGGAAACGAATTTAATACCTATACTGGGACGCAAACTAACGGGATATTTACCCCTATAGCATTAGCGGACGAAATAGAAATAGATAAAGGCTCTTATACTTTTGCAGTAAAATCTAATACCCCTTCTACATTTACTCTTAAAGCTAAAGTTAGAAGAAAGAAAAATTTTGGAGGATATAGAGAGATAAATTTTACGGGAACTGCGGTAGTAGGTTCGGATAGCGAGGTATATGCAGCTAACCAGATGCCAGATATAACTATTTTAGGATTCCTTACTGGACTCTTTAAGATGTTTAACCTTACGGCCTATCAAAACGAAGAAGGAAAAATAGTAGTACAAACTCTAGATCAATTCTATGGAGGTAGCGATAAAGTTTACGATATAACTCCTTATTTAGATAAAGATACTATTACAGTAGACTCGGTAGTACCTTATAGACAAGTCTCCTTTTCTTACGAAGGAAGAGAGAGTTTTTTAGCAGCTACTTACGAGGATTTAAATAATAAAGACTGGGGAGGATTACATTATAAGGAAAACGATAATAATTTAGGAACTGAATATAAAATAGTAGCTCCTTTCGAACATATGCTTTTCGAGAAGCTAACGGATGCTAACGATAGTTCCGATACTGGTATACAAATAGGCTGGAGTGCAGACGAAAAACAAGAAGCGACTATAGGTAAACCTCTTTTATTTTACGCAGTAAGCAAAGAAATAAACGAGCCTATAAAACTTATAAACTTCGATAGTAGTACGAGTACTTTAACGGCAAATACTAAGGTCTATATGCCTTCTAATTCTATAGAGTTAGGAGAGAATTTAACGGACTCAGTTAATATAAATTTCGCTTCAGAGATTAACGAATACGCTGAGGTTCCTTTTAAGAGTACTTTGTTTGATCAGTACTATAAGAATTATATCTTAGATATCTTCGATAAGCAAAGAAGATTAACTAGTACTTCAGCTTATCTACCTCAAAGAATATTATCTAGCATAAAGTTAAACGATAAAATATTAATAGCAGATAGGCTTTATAAAATAAATAAGCTAACTACTGATTTTCAGAAGCTATTAACTAATCTAGAATTAATTAACACTACTGCAGTACAAGGTCAAAATATAGTAAGAGATACTATCTTTAGAAGAGACCAATTAGTAACTGCGGATAACGCTCCTACTATAGATTCTACTGTAATTACTGTAGATAATACGGTTATATTAGCAGATACCGACGGAGTACAAGTCTCGGACGGATATGTAATCGTAAATGATTCTGGAGACGGTACTACTGCAGATAGTAATACTCCAGATACGAGTATAAACGGGAACCCAGTAGAGGTTACTCCTCCTACGTTATTCGATCCGCATATTACCGTAGATTCTATTATAGTAAAAGCAGATACGGAGGATTATAAAGCAGATGCTAATTTAAGAGAGGTTACTTCTTCTTCCTTTAAGATAGGTTATCAAATTAAGACTTTAGGTAAGATAGGAACTTCGGATAATATAGACGAATACGGATTCTTATATAGTACTACCTCAGACGATTTATTAGGAACGGACGTAGACGATATAGCTGCGGTAGCTGGGGTAACTAAAATAGATTACGTTACGGCTAGTAATAATAAAAGGCCTACAGTACCCTTTAGTTCTAGTTACCAGAAAAATAATGCGACCTCTGCGACTACTTACTACTTTAGATTCTATGGTAGAACGAATACAGATTTAGCTTACGCAGAAGCAGACGCTTTAAGTGAAATAGAAGAAATTACTACGACATGATAAGTAATATATTAGAAATGCTAGAGATAGCGAAGCAAGAAGATAACATAGGGTACTATACTTTTATAGCCTTAGGTAAAAATAAAGCTCCAGAGAGTATTAAGGAAGCTTACAAACAACATAAGAGAGAGGTATGGCAGTTAAAAAGACAATAGAAATAGACGTAAACTCTAAATCTCTAGGTCAACTAGAGGGTATGCTAGAGGACGTAAACCAAGAACTAAAAGACCTAGATAGAAATTCAGACGCTTTTAAGGAAGCTGCTAAGAAGTCGCAGTTACTTACTAAAGAGATAGAAAAGGTTAATAACCAGATAGAGGGATTTAATCTAGACGACAAACTACAAGCTGCAGACGGTGCGGCTAAAGTTTTCGGAGGTTCTCTCTCTGCGGTAGTAGGTACTCTAGGAACTTTAGGAATCGAATCGGAAGCTTTCGGAGAGTTCGAACAAAAAGCTGCTTCAGCTATTGCGGTAGGTTTAGGAATTAAAGACGTATCGGAAGGATTTGGCCAAGTAGCCCAAGCTGCTAAAAAATCTGGAGTAGCTGCTAAGTTATTTGGATCTACTACTAAAAAAGCAATATTAGCTACTGGGGTAGGAGCCTTTGCTATATTATTAGCTGCTATAATAAATAACTGGGATAGTATAACTAAGGCAGTAAAAAGATTTGCTAGTAACGTACCCTTTGTAGGTAAAGCTATAGACGCGGTAAAAACTACCTTTAATAATTTATTCGATGCTGCTAGACCAGTATTAGAGTTCTTAGGTATTTTACCAGACGAAGCGGAAAGAGCGGCCATAGCAACTAAGAAAGCGGTAAGCAATTCTATACAAGAACTAGAAAGAGAAATAGCAGTAGCCGAAGCTGCAGGAGAGTCTGCTAAAAAGATTTTCCAATTAAGAAAAAGCCTTTTAGAAGCAGAGTTACAACAATTAAGAGATAGTAACGCAGAGAAAGAAGAGATATTTAAAAAGGAAACTGAATTACTAGCCTTAGAAGCTGCAGAGCAGAAAAGAATAAGAGACGGTAAAATAGACGTAGTAAAAAGAGAAAAGGTAGAAACGGTAAACGTAATTACAGAGCAAGGAATTAAAGAAGTAGAGGCTGAAGGAATAAAAGCTCAGCAAATAAGCATCTTCAATAAGGATGCTGCAGATCAAAACGCTGCTCTATTACAAGCGCAAATAGAAAACCAGCTTAAATTAGATGCGGCCCGAAGAAGCTCTCTAGATAATGTAATAGCTATAGCGGGAGCAGAAAGTAAAGTAGGTAAAGCTGCTCTTATTGCTAAATCAGTACTGCAGGCTAGAGAATTAGTATTAGAGGCTACTAAAACTATAAGCTTTGCTACTCAAGCTAGTGCAAGAAGTACAGTATCGTTAGCAGAAGGTACGGCCCAGACTGCTAAAGTAGGTTTTCCTCAGAATATACCTTTACTTATAGGGTATGCTGCTCAAGCTGCGGGTATCTTCATGAGTATTAAAAACGCGGTAGGTGCTGCTAAAACTTCTACGGGAGGAGTAGGCGGAGGAATGAGCGGAGGTAGAGGAGAGTCTCAAGCCCCAGCTTTTAATATAGTGGGAGCTGCTCCAGAAAACCAATTAGCAGAAGCCTTAGGCCAAAACGAAAAGAAGCCTATTAAGGCCTTTGTAGTAAGTAACGAAATTAGTAACCAGCAAGAGTTAGATAGAAATATTACTAACGAAGCGTCGATAGGATAACAAAACCTCTTAAAATTTATTATAATAGTATGGATATAGTAGAACTTTTTATAGACGAAGAAGATGAAATTTCGGGAATCGAGGCAGTATCTATAGTAGAAAACCCTGCGATTGAAGAGGACTTTATAGCACTTAAAAACCATGAGGTTAAATTTGCAGAAGTGAACAAAGAGAAGCGTATTCTAATGGGTGCTGCTCTTATTCCTAATAAACCGATATATCGAAGAAACGAAGAGAACGAATATTACATTTACTTCTCTAGAGATACGGTAAGAAAAGCTAGCGAATTATTCTTTATAAAAGGAAACTATAATAAGTCTACTTTAGAACATGGTAAAGCATTAAGCGGACTAGTAGCCGTAGAGTCTTGGTTAGTAGAAGATTCTGAAAAAGATAAAAGCGCAGCTTACGGCATGAGTATGCCAGTAGGTACTTGGATGCTTTCAATGAAAGTACAAAACGACGACGTTTGGGAAAATTACGTTAAGACTGGTAAGGTAAAAGGATTTAGTATAGAGGGGTATTTTGCAGATCGTTTAGAAAGACCTAATGAACCTAACTCTCTAGCAGCCCTAGAAGAAGAAGAAGCAGAATACCTATTAAGCGAGATTACCGCTATTATAAAAAGCGACAAAAGATATAAAAACGGTAAGACGGTAGAAATGGAGTCCTATAGTGATTATCCAGACTCAGTTAAGAATAATGCTAAAAGAGGTATAGAGCTAAACGAAAAAATAAATAATAAATGCGCTACTCCAGTAGGAAAGATTAGAGCGCAGCAATTAGCTCAAGGTAAACCTATAAGCATAGAGACTATTAAAAGAATGTATAGCTACTTATCTAGAGCGGAGGAGTTTTACGATCCTTCAGATAACGAAGCATGCGGTACGATAAGTTTTTTATTATGGGGAGGCCTCTCAGCAAAAAGATACGCTGAGTCTAAATTAAAAGGTTTAGGTTTAATAGAGTAATGAGAGATTATAACGAAAAAGCTCCGAGTCCTAAAAACGATAGAAGAGGATGTCTCTGTAAAGACGGTACTTATTCTAGAAAGTGCTGCGACGGTAGCTTTCAAGCTCAAGGAATAGGTAATATAACTAGATATCTATTTTTCCTATATACAGAAGAAGGAGAAAAATTTATACAAGAAAACGAAAGTAAACTATATCAATAATGGCAGATAAAAAAATAAGCGAACTAACGGCAGCCTCTACCTTAACGGGTACGGAGATAGTACCTTTAGTACAAAGTAGTACGACTAAAAGAACTACTATAAAAGATATTAATAACCATATTATTACAGTATCTAAAACAGTTCTAGCGGGAGAAAGCGTAGACTTAGATAGTTCTACTTACGAAAATGCTTTAATGATTAAGCTTACTTGGAGCGGAGCAACGGGAACGGCTACTTATACCTTACCAGATGCTACTTCTTCTAATTCGACAAATAGGGTTTTAAGATTTATTACCGATAGTACTTTTTCTTCAGCAACTAGAGTAGACTTAACTCCAGCTAGCGGCCAAAACCTAGACGGCAGTACCTCAGCTTACGAAATTAACAAAGCTTACGAAGGTATAGCGGTATGGTCTGACGGAAGCGAGTGGTTTATTATACAGAAAAAGGCTTAAAAATCTAACAGAATGTTTATTAATTTATTATAACTATATGAAAGCAACCGAAGTACTTAAAAAAGCAAAAGAACTTCTTTCTATCGAAACGGAAGAAGTACAATTAGCGACGGCTACTTTAGAAAATGGAACGGTTATCGAAGCAGAGTCTTTCGCTGCGGGCCAAGAGGTCTTTATCGTTACTGAAGATGAAAAAGTAGCTTTACCCGTAGGAGACTATACTTTAGAGGACGGGAACGTCTTAATGGTCAAAGAGGAGGGAATTATCGATTCTATTGGCGCAGCTCAAGAGGAAGAGGAACCTAGCGAGGAAAGTCTTAACGAGGAAACAGAACTCGAAGAAGATAAAGAAGAAATGGCATACGCTACAAAAGAAGAACTTGCAGAGGTTAAGTCTATGATCGAAGAGATTAAGGCTATGATTGAAAGCAAGGAAGAAATGAGCGAGGAAGTTTCTGAAGAGCCTAAGGAAGAACTTAGCGAAGAGATTAAAGAGGAAGAAGCGAAAGAAGAAATTAAAGAAGAGCTTTCGGAGATTCCTAAGGTTAAACATAACCCAGAAAAAGAAGTAGATCGTAATTTAAACCTATTTGCTCAGAAAAGAGCTACGACTACTTACGACAGAGTATTAAGTAAAATTTCAAAAATTAATAATTAAATAAAATGGCAACAACAACTTCAATTACTTCTACTTACGCAGGGGAATCGGCTGGTCAATATATTAGTGCGGCCCTTCTAAGTGGATCTACAATCGAAAACGGAGGGATTACAGTTAAACCTAACGTAAAATTTAAAGAGGTAATTAAGAAAGTATCTACTAACGATATCGTAAAAGATGCTTCATGCGACTTTGACGCAACTTCTACAATTACCCTTACTGAGAGAGTTCTTCAACCAGAATTTCAGCAAGTAAACTTACAACTTTGTAAGAAAGACTTTATCTCAGACTGGGAAGCAATTCAAATGGGCTATTCAGCGCACCACGATTTACCTCCTTCTTTTAGCGATTTCTTAATTTCTCATGTAGCTGCAAAAGTAGCGCAGAGAACTGAAAACTCTATCTGGGCAGGAGATACTTCTACTAATGGACAGTTCGACGGATTCTCTACTACTTTAGCTTTAGACGCGGACTTACCAGCGGCTCAAGAAGTAGCTTCTACTACAGTAACTGCTTCTAACGTAATTACTGAGCTAGGAAAAATCGTAGACGCTATTCCTTCTGCTCTTTACGGTGCTGAAGATCTTAATGTATACGTTTCTCAGAATATCGCTAGAGCTTACGTTCGTGCTTTAGGAGGATTTGGTTCTTCTGGACTAGGTGCTGCGGGTACTAACGCGATGGGTACTCAATGGTGGAATAACGGATCTCTTACTTTCGACGGAGTAAAAATCTTCGTAGCTAACGGATTAGGAGACAATACTGCTATTGCGGCTGAGAAATCTAACTTATTCTTTGGAACTGGTCTCTTAGCAGATCATAACGAAGTTAAAGTATTAGATATGAGCGACTTAGACGGTTCAGATAACGTAAGAGTCGTAATGCGATTTACTGCAGGAGTTCAGTACGGAGTAGTAGAAGATATCGTAACTTACGGTATTACTAACTCTGCTAACTAAGAATTAGAATAATTTAACTTAAAGGGGTAGGTAAGCCAGAGAGCCTGCCTACCCTTTTTTAATACTAAAAAGATATGGCATGCGATTTAACAAGAGGACGTAAGGAACCCTGCAAAGATGTAGTCGGAGGTCTGAAAGCTATTTATTTTACGGATTTTGGAGATTTAGGAACCGTAACTAAAACAGACGACGAAATTACAGATTTAAGCGGAACCTTTACGGCTTTTAAATATGAACTAAAAGGGAATAGTAGCTTTGAGCAAACAGTAAACGCTTCAAGAGAGAATGGTACTGTATTCTACGAGCAAACTTTAAACCTTACTCTTAAAAAACTTTCTAAGGAAGATAATAAAGAGCTAAAACTTCTAGCGTATGGGAGACCTCATGTAGCGGTAGAAGATTATAACGGTAACGTCTTTTTAATGGGCTTAGAACATGGAGCGGACGTTTCTGGAGGAACCATAGTAAGCGGGGCTAGTATGGGGGACCTTAGCGGGTATACCTTAACCTTAACTGCTCAAGAAAAAGAGCCAGCTAACTTTATCGATAGTCCAACGGCTTCGGATCCTTACGCTGGAATGGCTTCAGCTACGGTAACAGTTACGGAAGGGACTAATAGCTAGCGAGTAACTTTCCTAAATAAAGAGGGGTAGTAGAAATGCTACCCTTTTTTTATTATAACAAATTAGACTTTTTTTTATTATATAAGTATGATAATATTACAAGAGTCAGCAAGTAGTCAAACTTTTAGCTTTATTCCTAGATCCTATACGGACGGAGTAACTTATACTATTAGGATAACTAACGAAACTACCAATAAAGAGGTATATGCTTCTACGGCAACTTCTTTTACAGAAGTAGACTATTATTACCAGCATAGCGATACATTCAGCTTAAAAGAAGATACTTACTATACTATAGAGATTACGGCTAGTAGCGAAGTAATATTTAGAGACAAAATATTCTGTACTAATCAAACAGTAAGTACTTATTCTGTAAACAATAACGCTTATACAGTAAATAGCGACGATAACGAATTTATATTAATATAATGGATAACTTACATATAGTAAACCTTTCTTCTTATAATAGGCCTAAGGTCCAAGAAGATAAAAAAAAGGACTGGGTCGCTTACGGGTCCGACAATAATTACTACCAGTACCTTATAGACCTCTATACTAATAGTACTACAAATAACGCTATTATAAACGGTATAAGTAATTTAATTTACGGTAAAGGATTAGATGCTCTAGATAGTTCTACTAAGACAGACGAATACGCTGCCCTTAGATCGATTTTTAAGAACGATTGCTTAAAGAAGATAGCCTTAGACTTAAAACTCTTAGGAGAGGCTTCTTTTCAAGTCTTATATAAAGACGGAAAGGTTTATAGAGCGGAGCATTTTCCCAGACAAACTCTAAGAGCTGAAAAATATAACAAAGACGGAGATATAGAAGCTTATTACTATTCCCCTAATTGGGCTAAAATGAAAAATAGCGATAAGGCCGAGAGAATAGCAGCCTTTGGAAAAGGTAACGGTATAGAGCCAGAAATTAAGATTATTAAAAAATATGTTTCTGGTTACGATTACTATTGCCCCGTAGATTACGCGGGGAGCCTAGCGTATGCTGAGCTTGAGAGCGAGGTGGCAGATTATCTAATTAACGATGTTCAGAATGGTTTTTCGGGGACCAAAGTAGTAAACTTTAACGCAGGAATACCAGATAGAGAGAAGCAGCTACAGATTAAAAACGACGTAATGCACAAGCTTACGGGCGCGAGAGGAGAAAAAGTAATTATAGCTTTTAATAATAACGCAGAGCAAAAAACTACTATAGACGATATCCCTTTAGATAACGCTCCAGCTCATTACGAGTACTTAGCTAACGAATGTTCTACTAAATTAATGGTAGGCCATAGAGTAACCTCTCCTTTGCTTTTAGGAATTAGAGACGGTAATAACGGCTTAGGTAATAACGCAGACGAAATTAGAACGGCCTCTTTATTATTCCAGAATGTAACTATAAGACCTTACCAAGACTTAATTATAGACGCTATAGACCAAATATTAGCAGTAAACGGAATTAGTCTTAAATTATATTTTAAAACGCTTCAGCCTTTAGAGTTTATCGAAACAGATAACGCTATTACGGACGAAGCTAGAGAAGAAGAAACGGGAGTAAAGCTTAGTAAAGAAGAGCCAACGGACGAAGAGCTATTAGAGAGCCTAGAAGGATTAGGCGAAAGTGAGGAGGAGCTATTAGAGCAGGGCTGGGAGCTTTTCGACGAAAGAGCGGTAGATTACGAGCAGGAAGAGGCCTTAGATAAGATGCTAAGCTTAGCTTCCGTAGCACCAAGTAGAGCAACGGCTAAAAGTGAACTAGACGGAGAGACTGAGACTGGTAAAAGATATTTAGTAAGATATCAGTACGCTCCTTTAATCGTTAGCGGTAATTCTAGAGAATTTTGCCGTAAAATGGTAAGAGCTAAAAGAATTTATAGAAAAGAGGACTTAAATAAAAATAGTACTGCTAATAGCGAATTAGCGGCCAAAGGAGAGAACTCTTATAATCTATTTTTACACAAAGGAGGAGCTAATTGTAAGCATTACTGGCTCCGTAAAACCTATATATTTAAGGACGGAGTAAAACCAGATCCTAATAGTCCTAAAGCAGAAAGAGCTTATAAAAGCAAAAGAGAAAAAGAAGGGATTAAAGATCCTACCTCTGCGGAAGAACCTAACTTAGTTTCTACGCGACCAATAGATACCCCAAACAAAGGATATAAAAACCCTAGATAATTATGGCAGAGGCATTATTAATATCGAGAAAAGACGTAGTTAAGTTTACCTCCATGAACGGTAATATAGATACGGACCATTTTATCCAGTACGTTAAGATAGCGCAGGATAAGCATATAGAAAATTATCTAGGAAGCGACTTAATAAATAAAATAAAAGAAGATATAGTAGCTAGTAGTTTAGCGGGAGACTATTTAAACTTAGTTAATAATCAAGTTAAGCCCGCACTTCTTCATTGGACTATGGTAGAATTTTTACCTTTTAGCAACTATACTATTGCTAATAAAGGAGTATTTAAACATACTAGCGAGAACTCAGATAGCGTAACTAAAGAAGAGATAGATTATCTAATAGAAAAGGAAAGAAATACGGCCCAGTATTATACTGATAGGCTAATAGATTATCTAAATTTTAACGCTTCTTCTAAGTTCCCAGAATACTATAGTAATACTAACGAGGATGTATTCCCAGATAAAGATTTATTCGGTGGATGGATTATTTAGCGGAGAAAAAAGTAAAATATAAACCAAAGGCAAAAAATATAGTTAAGTTAGAAAACTATATAAAAAACCTAGATAACAAATTGGTAAAAAAATTATTAGTATAATATGGCTAACGCTATTAATTGGGGGGAGATTTATTGTAGTTCTTGGTTCGGAGATGTATCGAACGAGAGTACCCTCCATATTGATAGCCAACCTACTTGTTTCGTTTAAAATATGGCAGCAGTAATAGATTGGTACGGTAGAAACGAGATAGGATGGGGTAAGACCTACGAAGTCGCGAACGCGGGTAACGTAAACGAAGCTAATAATTGGGGTATTATATACCCTTTTAATTTCGACGGTAGTACTTTTGATGTATCTACTTCGGCAGTAACGGCAGATAATAATTTATATACGGCAGATCAAACACAATTTTAAAATAAGAAAAAATGGCTAAACAACCTATAGGAATTGGTAGTAGCGCAAACGATGGGACGGGGGACGCTCTAAGAGTAGCCTTTGATAAAGTTAACGATAACTTTGACGAAGTTTACGCAGACGATTTTGTAACTACCGCAAGGATAGCAGACGATGCTATTACAGAAGCCCATTTAGATGCTACTAATGCCCCTACCGATAACTACGTTTTAAGTTACGATAGTGCTACTAGTGGTTTTACATGGGTTCAACAATACGACGGAGATATTACTTCGGTAGTAGCTGGAGATGGATTAACTGGAGGAGCTACAGATGGAGACGCTACTTTAAACGTAAACGTAGATGATTCTACTATAGAGATTGATACAGATACAGTAAGATTAAAAGACGACGGAGTAACTCATGCTAAACTAGAAGCGAGATATACTGCCGTACAAGATATATCTACTACAAGTGGAACTATTAACCTAGACGCTTCTTCTTACGCAGCGTTTAATTTAACTGGTAACTTAACTACGGCTACGTTAAATATCCAAAACATGAAAACGGGCCAAGTAATAGATATTTTACTTTCTGGTACTTTATCTAGTGCGGTTATTACTTTAGCAGACGATTTTACTACTTCAGCTATTAATAAAGTAGGAAGTAACGATTTAGACACTACAGGAACTAATTTAATCCAAGTACTCTGCGTAGACGATACAGATTCAGACGCTATTTTAACTTGGGCAGTAGCAACTTATACAACCGATACAACCGCATAATTATGAAGGCAATACAAATAGACGGAGCGATAAAAAGATACACTACTATTCCTAAGGCATGGGGTAGCGTAATAGCAGGATTTAATTTATTATCTTCTTCCGATTGGGAGGCTGCAGGATTCTACGACGTAGTAACACCAAGTTACGATTCAGTAACTCAATACTTAGGAGACCTAGAGTGGGATGCGGATAGTAGTACTTTTACTTATCCCGTAATAAATAGAACTTGGACACAAACAGTAGCTGAACTTAAAGAGGCAAAGATTGCGAACCTAAAGGCTATCTATAATAGAAAACTATCCGAGACGGATTGGTATATTATAAGAGAAGCAGAAGGTGGAACTGCGACACCTCAATCTATATTAGACGATAGAGCAGCATTAAGAACTGAATGTGGAACTAAAGAAGGGGAGATTAACGCTAAAACAACTAAAGCAGCGGTAGTTTCTTATTCTTTACCAAATCTTGACTAATGGGATTTAATAAAAAATTCTTTACAACGGGAGGTATTGTAGCCTCTCAACCTGCAGCAGCAGCAGCATTTGACCCTTTACAAAACTTTGAAACTGTAACCTATACAGGAAATGGTGGTACACAAAAGATAACAGGGTATATAAGAAAAGGTGCTGCTTTTAATGGGAGTAGTAGTATAATTACAACGTCTTTAGATTTTGATACGTTAACTGATTATTCTGTTTCAATGTGGATAAATACTCCTGAAGCGGTGAATGATTTTTTTGGAGGAACGATTGATAGTGGAGCTAAAAATGGTATTTATTTTGCAGTTAATTCTGACTCTACTATTAGGTGGTATGAAAGGGATAATTCAGTTGCAGGTACAGTTACCGAATTAAACTCTACAGACACAATTACTCTTAATTCTTGGCATCATATAGTTTTTGTAAGAGATGGTGGTACAAATTATATATATGTAGATAATGGCACACCTGCTTCTGCATCTAATTCTACAATAACTCACGCTGCAGGGTTTACTTTAGGTAGGGCAGGTAATTATACTGTAAAATATTGGGAAGGAAAAATAGACCAAGTAAGAATCTTTGACAAAGCATTAAGCAGCGGAGAAGTAACTACTCTATCTAATGAAACCTACGCAAGTAGTACTAAATCAACTACGGATATATTTTCAGATGGTTCAGGTGTTGCTTTATATGAGTTAGATGAGGATGCTAATGATACCGCAGGAGCAGGTAATAATGGGAAGTTTGGAGATGCTGCTTTTTTTAATGGGAGTAGTAGTTATATAGATATTCCCACTATACCAAATATTACAGGTTCAGGAAGTGATTTTTCTTTTTCAGCTTGGTTTAATTTTGATGGTACAAGTGGAGATAGATATATAATGAGTTTTAGAGAAAATTCATTTATAGAACTTGGATTTAATTCAGGATATTCGCCAAGAAAATTAGAATTTAAAGTCAATGATGGCTCAAATAAAGTTATTCTTGTTGATGAATCAGAGATAACATATAATTCTTGGCATCACGTTTGTTTAACTGCCGAAAGTTCAGGTAATTTAACGGCTTATTTAGATGGAACTGTTAAAGGAATTACTTCTATTGCAAGTATAGGAAATGCAGGACAACAAAACAGAATAGGTGCTTATAATACAGCAGGTCATTTTACAGGTAGAATAGACGATGCTCGTATCTATTCAGACATACTAACATCGCAAGAAGTAGGATATTTATATAATAATACTACCGCATCTATTCCAACAGATTATGTAGCATATTACAAATTAGATGGAAATGCAACAGACGAAACTACAAACTACGATGGTACTGCTACAAATGTATCTTACGGCTACAACGGAACACCGACTGCGATAAACTTTCTCGGAATGTCCTTTACCCCTGATTTAATTTGGATAAAGGCAAGGAGTGGTACTTATGGTTCAAATCCTCATAGGTTACAAGATTCTGTAAGAGGAGACTTTTATTTAAGCACGAGTTCAACTGCAGGGGAACAAGCAGTTACCACAGGTATACAATCTTATGATACTAATGGGTTTACTGTTGGTTCAGGTAATTCTTATAATGGTACAGGTACTGATTTTGTTGCTTGGTGTTGGAAAGCAGCTTCATCAGATTCTACGAATACTGATGGAACGATAACCTCAACTGTTAGGGCAAATCAAGATGCAGGGTTTAGTATTGTGAAGTATACAG
>Ga0102957_1000027_pt1 | contig 33157 bp, 33 predicted proteins | sample SalPon2_A_H2O_MG_2_FD_84517 | JGI IMG/M metagenome (GOLD analysis project Ga0102957, IMG submission 84517) | Salt pond water microbial communities from South San Francisco under conditions of wetland restoration - Salt Pond MetaG SF2_A_H2O_MG | ecosystem: Environmental > Aquatic > Non-marine... | reverse complement strand
GTTGATTCTTATGAGGTAAATATTCCTTTAGATAAAGAGATGTTCAATATTAATTCCAAAGAATTTGAAGGCTTTTATCGTCTCTAAAAACACATGAAAAAACTAGACCTTTATGTCTTAAAGAGTTTTATCAGACCATTGATCCCTACACTAGGAATCATGGTCTTTTTCTTTTTGATGCAAATGGTCTGGAAATACGTGGATGATCTCGCAGGGAAGGGAATTGAGTGGTACGTATTGTTAGAGCTACTCTTTTATTGGGCTGCGAGTGTCGTTCCATTTGCTTTACCTGTCAGTGTATTATTTGCTTCCCTCCTCACATTTGGGAACTTCGGTGAACATTATGAGCTTGCCGCAATGAAAGGCTCGGGAATTTCACTCTTTAGAGGCATTCGTTCCCTTATCGTTCTGAATATTGCCATCGCTTTTGGTGCCTTTTACTTCTACAATAATGTGATTCCTGTAGCCAATTTAAAAGGTCAAAGTCTGCTCATCAACATTTCTAAAAGTAAGCCCGCCTTTCACATCACACCGGGCATCTTTTACAATGGTTTTCAGGGTTATAGTATTAAAATAGGTAGTAAAGAAGGTGAAGGTGAGCAACTTCTAAGTGACATTTTCATCTACGATCATCAAGAAGCCAAAAAGGGGAATCTGAAAGTATTGACTGCCGCTACTGGAATCATGCGACCTGTGGCGGATGATCAATACTTAGAGATTGAATTACATAACGGTGCTACCTACGAAGATATTGATCGCAAACTTGTTGAGGAACGACAGAAAATGCCATGGGCCAGAAGTGCCTTTGATACCGCCTACCTCCGCTTCCCTTTAACCAATTTCAGTAACGCAGATTTGTACAAAACACGTCGGAAAGATTTCATGATGATGAATACCCTGCAGTTAAAAGAAACTGCGGATACACTTGCTTTACAGATCGCAGAACGCCAAGAGAATTTCACCAAAAATCTAAAGGGTAAATACAAATTTGACTACATCGATATCGCCAGCGGACAATCGGCAGATATTTCCAACGATAATGTCATGAAAAATCTTCTGAGCGGTATGCGCATACGAGCTTCTCAAAATGCCATTCGATTGGCCCGAAGTAATTTAGATTATCTGAAGCAAATGGAACGCGAGATGAACTGGCGTAGAGAAACACGAATTCGGCATTTTTTAGAATATTACAAAAAGTTCGCTCTCGGTGGCAGCGTATTAATCATGTTCTTTATTGGTGCTCCACTAGGGAGTATCATACGTAAGGGTGGAATTGGTTTACCGTTAGTCATCTCAACCGTCGCGTTTTTAATTTTTCACATCTTGAATACCACTTTTGAGAAAATGGGCCGCGAACTCCTTATGGACCCTGCACTAGCGATTTGGTTACCTTCTATGATTTTAGCCCCTATCGCTCTCTGGCTGACTAAAAGTGCTTCGAGTGATACGGCGCTCGTTTCCGGTGAATGGTTCAGTAAAATAGTAGCCCGATTAAACTCCAAAAAGTCCTAGTGAAGAAGCTTCTTATTCTATCTAATAAAGTACCCTATCCTTCTCAAGATGGAAGTTCTATAGCCATGGCAAGGCTTCTAGAAGATCTCTTAGCATTACAAATCTTTGAAATCACCTATGGTGCCTTAAACACGACGAAGCATCAGAAGAACCTAGAGGATTTCCCAAAACAAATATCGAGTGCAATCCAGCTCAAAGTTTTTAATGCGAATACATCGCCCACTATTACATCAGCCGTAAACAACTTACTCTTTACAAGCGCACCGTACCATTCCATTCGTTTTTACATCAAACCCATGGTCGATTGGCTTCGCGGATTTCAGCAAGGCCACTTTGATTTTGTACTACTGGAAGGTGCCTTTATGGGCGATTATTTAAATGATGTACAGCGGATTGCGCAACATACTACACTGAGAGCGCATAATTTGGAACATATCATCTGGGAACGCACCAGCGAAGCCGAAAGAAACCCATTAAAAAAATGGTATTTAACGCTTCAAAGTAAGCGCTTGAAAAAGTTTGAAAAGACATTAACTAAAACTGCTGATTCCGTTTGGAGTATCAGTAATGAGGATGAAAAGTGGTTTGAAAGATACAATCCAAAAACATCGACTATTGCTGTTTCCATAGAACGTCAAGAACTTTTGACCGATCTAGCTCCACTCTCTTGTTTTCACTTAGGTGCGCTGGATTGGGAACCTAATCTTCAAGGACTGAATTGGTTTTTAACTGCAGTTTGGCCCATCGTTCTTCAAAAAATTCCAAACGCAACGTTTCACATTGCCGGAAACAATCCCCCAAAACACCTCCAAAGTGATGAGGGAATGAACTGTATTGTTCACGGTCGTGTTCCGGATGCGGAAGTCTTTGCAAAATCGCATGGAATTTCAATCATACCACTTTTAGCCGGTTCAGGTGTTCGCATTAAGATGATTATGAATGCATCTTGGGGTATTCCTATGGTAAGCACGACTATTGGCGCTGAAGGTCTTTTTAACGAGACCAACCAAGGCGTTTTACTTGCCGATTCTGCGGAAGATTTTGCACATGCACTCATTGAACTCTTGGATTCTAGAGATAAAGCAAACATGCTTGGCACCCTAGCAAACCAACATATACTTAGTAGCTTTGGTCCAGAATTTATTCAGGAAAATATAGCAAAGGCATGGTCAGTTTAACGATGATAATTTCTCTTGCAGCCTTGTGCTTGATAGGATTGACCTACGTTGTTTATCCCTTGTGGCAATTAACTTTTCCTGGGCGGCCCATCGACTTCACAGGAGCATTCACACCACCGTCGGTATGTATTGTGTTCGCCGCCTACAATGAGGCATCCATTATTGAGGCTAAAATTCGAAGTATTTACAATACCCGATACCCCATTGACCGTGTTTCCGTTTGGATTGGTAGCGATTTAAGTACTGACGGAACAGATGATATTATTCGCGAATTGCAGCATGAATTTCCCCAGCTCCATCTTCACGTAAATGAAAGACGCTCGGGTAAATCGGCTACCATCAATGCATTAGTAGATCAAACGGATGCTGAGGTGATCATCGCCACAGATGCAAACATTTTATTCAAAGAAGCGACAATAGAGGAATTGGTTCGGCCAATTGCACTTCAAATAGCTACGGCCGTAGCAGGTACCCTTGCTTATGAAGCTGGCGGGGTCTCAAATAGCACTGCTTCAAATGAAAAAGCGTACCTCTCTATTGAAAATTTGATACGTCGCGCTGAAAGCAGAAAACACGGCATTTGCTTTGGTATGGAAGGCGGCTTATACAGCATGAGAAAATCATTTTGGCAGCCCATACCTCCCAACACTTTTATGGAGGATTTCTTTCAAACGGTACAGCTTATTTCTCGCGATCAAAAAGTGCTGTTCAATGAAGCGGCCATTGGACTGGAAGATGTAAGTACCTCATTGAAAGAAGAATACAAGAGGAAAATCCGTATTAGTATAGGGAATTGGCAAAACTTGATGCGCTTCTATCCATTAATATGGAAACACATCTATCCCTTTGGCGTACTGTTTTTATTGCATAAAGTATTGCGTTGGCTGACCCCACATCTGTACCTCCTTGCCTTGATTGCTGGACTCTTTACCTCACATTGGGTACTCTTTGCTAGTGTACTTATTGGCATTCCTGTTTCACAGTTTATCCTATTGGCCTTCGGTTTGGCCACACCTTTAGCGTATTTTTACGCAATGAATGCAGCGCTTTTTATTGGCTTCCTTCGGTATTTGAAAGGAGTTAAATCAAGCGTATGGCAACCCACTAAGAGAAATCAGCATGAGTCTTAATACCATAGAAGAAGCGTTAGAAGATATTGCCCAAGGCAAAGTTGTTATTGTAGTTGACGACGAGGATCGCGAAAATGAAGGCGATTTTGTCGCGGCCGCGGAACTCGTATCTCCAGAGATGATCAATTTCATGGCGACGGAAGGGCGCGGTCTAATTTGTACTCCTATTCTTCGAAAACGCGCTGAGGAATTGGACCTACCGCCTATGGTATCAAACAATACAGATCCGAACAATACTGCTTTCACCGTGAGTATAGATCGTATCGGTGAAGGTTGTACCACGGGTATAAGTGCCTATGATCGCTACATGACGGTAAAGGCATTGGTAGATCCTGCCATTCGCCCTGACCAATTGGCAAGACCAGGTCATATCTTCCCCCTCATTGCGAAAGACGGCGGCGTGCTGCGTCGCGTCGGGCATACCGAGGCGGCTGTGGATTTAGCCCGCCTTGCTGGTCTAGCTCCAGCGGGAGTGATTGTTGAGATTATGAACGAGGATGGAACCATGGCCCGATTACCGCAACTCAAAGAAATAGCGGTGAAGCATAATCTTAAAATCATTACGATAGAAGACCTTGTCGCCTACCGTATGTCTAAAGAAAGTTTGATCGAACTCGAAGAGAAGGTTCAAATCACGACACCGCACGGAGAATTCACGCTACACGCATTCGAACAAAAAACCAACCATCAAGTCCATTTGGCGTTGACCATGGGCGATTGGGAACTGAACGATGTAGTTCCTGTACGCATTCATAGTGCAGGCGTTGCAAATGATATCTTCCATTTACTTACAAGTAATGAAAGTTCACGCTTAGAAAAGGCTTTAAAAGGAATTGCGACGAAGAAACGAGGTGCCATAATTTATATGAATCAAGAACCGAATGGTGACCGATTATTAAGCAGAATACGTTCCTTTAAAAAAGATAATGATACCTCCACTCCCAGTTTTACAAAGGATACTAGGGACTTTGGAATAGGTGCGCAAATCATTCATTACCTAGGAATTAGAAAAGTTGATTTACTTACAAATAATCCAATCAAACGGGTTGGTGTAAGTGGTTACGGTATTGAGATTGTCAAAAATTCTAATTTAGAATGAACCACTCCAACGGCATAGCACTCGCGGTAAATTTTTACCGTAGGCAACAAAACATACCTTCATTAGGATGGGTGCTTGCTGTTTCTGGTATTAGCGGTGTTTTAGAAACACTTCCCATTTTACTCTCACTGCCGTTGATACGAACCCTGTTTCTAAATACTGAACAGGTGTTCTTAGGCTCCATTCAAGTTAAAGTGGTGCATTATGTACTGGCTCTACTTGTGCTTTTACTATTGCGTTTATTCGTAGGTATTTACAGCCAATTTTTAAATGCATCCACACGCATTCAACTGCTCGCCCATTTTAGAGCGAATTCACCCCAATCCGAAAGACAACGCCTAAAAACTGTATTTGGCAAAAGTGTCCAAAGCATCAATTTTCTGCTTGTAGGTTGGTCACAACTTCTGCCCGGTCTCCTCTTCTCAGGTGCAGGATTACTGTTATTTCCTGAATTCGGTGGAATTATACTGGGTATTTTACTGCTGTGGCTGGTGCCCATGCGCGTTCTTAAAAATCGGCAAGACCTGGCGCATGAACATGTAAGTACGCTTCAATCAGCTTTGGATGAGAATGAGTCGATCACAATGGATTGGCGGGATGCTCGCTATAAAGCTGCACGTTTAGACAGTGTCAATAAGAATTTGAGAGAATTTATCATCGTTAGTACACTCATTGTTGCCCTGTTTCTTTCGCACGCGTTGGGTTTGTCCTTCTCAGACAATTCTCTTCTTGTCATCTTGATGCTTTTAAGAGGAATGCAACAGTTGTTCACCGCCTATATTATGGCTCAACAAGTTTCTGCATTGCGTGGCTTTCTGAAGGAATATACACACTAATTCAAGCGCATACTCTACAGAATTGGGTATCTTTGCAAGACAATATAACCCAAGTCATGAAAAAGCTATTACTTTCAGCACTCGCAGCTGGACTTGCCTTAAGTAGCTGTCAATCAGACGTTGTAGATCCAACTAACATTGACATTACAGCGGATCCCATTATTGCATTACCTCTTGGAGAGATTGGTCTAACCATGGATCATTTGCTCATTCCTGATAGTTCATTAATTTTCGATGACAATACAGTGTACAAAGTCATTGTAGCCCAGGATAGTGTTTTCGGTATTGATGTAAATGATTTAATCAATATCCCGGCACAATCTCCATCGAGCAGCAGTATTACAATGGGAACGGTTGCAGTTAGTAACGTTTCTTTGACTCAAGACATAGCACTGGGCGCTGTAGCTTCAGATGCTGGTTTAACAGCCATTTCATCCGCTCACGGTAGCAATGCTCCTTTTCCACAATTGAATGAATCCAACGTGGGTACGTATGGCGGGAGTGGCTTCGGTACATTTACCAGCGCATCATTTTCAAATGGAACACTCACATTGGGGCTAACAAATGATTGGCCTGTCCCTGTTAGTATGGGCATAGACTTGGTCAATGCATCTACCGGTGCAACTATATTAACCTACGCCTTGAATAACGTTGCTGCAAATGGAGGAACGGGCAGTGATACCGAATCGTTGGTGAACATCACGTTGCCAAACAGCATCGGTTTCAAAATCACTTCATTGACATCACCAGGATCAGGGACAAATTTAGTTGCAATTGATACCACAGATAATTTAGAATTAGCGATTTCATCGGCTAATTTGGAAGTATATAATGCCATCACACAGATCAGTACGCAAGATATTAGCTCTGATACCCAATATGTAGATTTGAGCACCGGTGGTTCAGAGGAGTTGAGAGAATTAATGTTCAGCACGGCGAGCTTCGACTATGAATTTGTTTCGACGTTAGCTGAAAACTTAGAGTTGAATTTGAACTTCCCTGGCTCGGATCAAAACGGTGTTGAAGTCGATACTACCATTACTATTGCCGCAGGTGCTACAACCACGGGGTCTATTAATTTAAACGGGACTATTCTAGATTTAACACAAGATCCTAGCCAAAACCACAGTCGCCTTCCCATTGCTGTTGCAGCAACACTTGTAGGGTCTGGTAATATGGTAAATATCGATAGTTCTGATGCTTTAGACATGACCTTCGAAATGACCAACCTACAATTTGGTCATATTAAAGGTTTCTTTGGAACGCAACAAATCACCATTGATCCAGGAGCTGTGGATTTAGCTATAGATTTCTTAGAAAACTTCGATGGTGAAATTTCTTTCGCCGAACCAAGCATCGCAATGGCCGTTACCAATTCCATTGGCCTACCCATTCAACTGGTTTTAGACTTCAACAGTTTTAAGGACGGTACGGCTTATGGGTTAAATGGGCCAAACTACGTATTGCCCTACCCTACAACTTTAGGAAATACGGCAACAGGAACCTTAACGTTCGATAATACTAATTCAAGTATTGTCGACGTATTTACATTGCCTAAAGACTCCATTACCTATGGGGGTTCCGTCAACGTTAATCATGACACAACAACGTTTGGTACAGAAAACTTTGTCACGAATACAAGCAGTATTTCTGGAGATTTGTTAATGGAGATGCCCTTTTATTTCACGGCAACTGGCTTAGGCTTCTACGATACACTCGCTACCGATCAAAATAATGTGGATGCACTACCCGAAGGGACCTCTTTGGAATCTGCAAAACTACTTTTGCAGACCACCACTACGCTTCCATTAGATGCTTCGCTAAATTTAACATTCTATGATGCCAACTGGAATACCATCTTAGTTAAAGATTTTGGCCTCATGAAAAGTGGAATACCAGATACGAACGGCATTATAGTCGCACCAAATGTTTTAGATACAGAACTGGAACTCGATGCAAGTGAAGCGACTGCAGTACTCGAAGCCGTTCATATTACTGCTGAGGCTACTATGGACACTTACAATGTAGGCACCGATCCAGTGAAACTCAGAACAGATGCTACCCTGAACTTAAATTTAGGTGTGCAGTTCAAAGTAAACGTTACCTTATAATTTGATAGTCATCATGAAAAAGACATTAACACTATTCTTTGCTTTGGTTACTATTTTTGGTAACGCACAAGACTTTACAACATTTGGCTTAGCGGCTAATCCAGGTAATCTTCTTCAAAACCCTGGAGCTGACCCGATGACTAGGTTCCACCTGCAATATTTTGGGCTTCAGAATGAACTTAATATGAGTGAAACTGCGGGTAACCTTCTTGCAACAACAGATATTTTGCAGAATATCCACGACCTATCTTCTGATGAATTTACCTTAGAAAACGAGACTCAAGTTGATGCCTTACAGATAGGTTTAAAATTGGGAAACAACTTCATTTTTGCAGGAAACTCAACAGCCATTGGGGTTGGATTCACCCTTGATAACGACATTGCAAGTTTCGTTAAAAATGGAATGGCTGACTCCAACGGGGATTTAAACCTAAACTATTCAGGTAATTTCGATGCCTTAGGTTTACGCTTTCAAATGACGAATTCCACTTATTTCGGATTACAGCGGACCCTCCTCGAAGAGAAGCTGCGCGTTGGTTTTACCTTCCATTTAAATAACTACATCGCAGGCGCTCAGCTCTCTACGAATGCCTTTAGCATTTCCAGCACAGCAAACACCACGACGGGAATGAATGCTCTTAATCTAGATTATGATTTTGCTTTAGCTACTACAGGAGTCTTCAACGCTGGTACATCACTTGATAGCCTAAGTCAATTATCAACCGACGCTATCTTACCTCTATCCTTAGCAAAGAATGGAGATATCGCTGGACTAGTGAACTATGCTACAACTGGAAGCCAGTCTAATGGAACTGTTGGTTTCGGCGTAACGTACAGCCCTATAAAGCAGTTGGATATACAACTTTCAATGAGTGGATTGGGAGCAAGCGACGTAAACTTTAATAGTCGTATTGGTAAAAGTCTTTCAGGCAATGCCACTATTGATGGATTCTCGTACACGAGCGCAGCTGGTGATACACTGGCCAGCGCTGTATCTAATGTGATATCTGATTATACCGAAAGTATTCAGGATGGCATTAGTACTGATCTTTTAGATGCTACACAATCACTCTCGTTTAGAACGCCCCAGGTAACCAATGTTGCCTTGAACTACAATTTCACGAAATACAGCTACCTAGGTGCTCACTATGTGGATCGTAAGAATTCTTGGAACGACTACACGTACTTAGGCTTCAACACGATGCTTTGGCTGGGTCGTAACGTTCAACTCAAAGGCGGTTACTACATGGCGATGGATGAAATGCACAACGATCGCATCAATGCTGCGTTGCAGTTAAGATTGACACCCGTTGTTCAATTTTACATCGGTACGACAACTATCGGTGATGTAGCGACCATAACTAAAGAAGTGGTTAACGGACGTATGGGTATCGGGGCATCTACCAGCTCCATCAATATTAGTACAGGGGTAAGCATGGCCTTTTTTGACAATCGATTTAAGAAGGATGATAAAGAAGAAAAGGCAAAAGCCGCTAAATCTTTATCCCGAGCCGATAAAAAGAAAGTTGATTCTGCAAGGAACAATAGTAAAACCACCAAGGATAATCAATAGTAATTCTCCTTTGTTAAACAAAAGGCTCAGCATACCGCTGGGCCTTTTTTTATGCCAATAATTCGCGTAATAAATACATAGGGTCGCGTCTTGCATCGAGCACTTTACCGTTTACATTCACGTTACGACATAAGGTAAGTACACGTTTCTTTTGATTCGAAACGAACGTTACATAGGCTTTGGCATCATTTTGATCAAGGTACGCTTTCGCTCCTGTTTCACTATCTATCACTTGTCGACCAGCGTAAAGCTCGGCGTTTTGCTCTAGATCACTGTGAAATATAAAGGCGCATCGAACAGAATGTCCTTCATAGGCCAATACTGCGGCTGCATCGATAATCGCGTGGATATCTTCCTGAAAGAGATCAATAAATAAAATGACCTGACTACGTCGAGGAATTTTGACCAACATCTCCTCTATCTCAGCGGGAATATTGGCGTTTTTTTTATCTCCTCCTTCTTTTGAAGTCAAATGGCTCAACATTAATTTGATCCATTCCCGAGTAGCTTTTGCTTCAAAAAAATGACTTCCAGTGTTGTTTACCTCTATCAACCCCATGGCGTCACGTTGTTTTTGAAGTAACGTACCTATCAAAGTAAGCAGCTGAACAACCTTAGTCCATTTCGACTCTTCCAGCGGCAAATGCATACTGGCACTGGAGTCTAGGAAGAAATAGGTTCGAAGGTTAGATTCTGCTTCATATTGCTTTAGCAAATATTTATCCGTCTTCGCTAGAACCGACCAATCGATATGTTTTGGTGGATCTCCTGGTACATATGCCCTATGTTGCGCAAATTCTACACTATAACCAAAATCCGGGCTTTTATGCAAACCTGTCATAAATCCCCGGACTCTTTCTTCCGCCCACCAAACGAGCGATGCTATTTCGTGATCATTCACAATACCTAGGTATGGGTTAATTTTTGTCTGGCCCAATTAGAGAGGTTAAGATAATCCAACGGCACCTCGCTGCGAAACAACTCAAGCATTAAAACTACTTTCATTTTTAACAACTCAATTCTCGAGATGAGTTCTTCTGGAAATCCTCCTCTAATCATATGCACTTTATTAGCAATCCGTATATGCTCTAAGAGCAGTTCAGATTCCTGTAAAGCCTTTGTATAGTACTCTTCAAAGGTATGTTCAAATCTTGCACTTACTCCCATATCAAGAAGGTTGCACACGTTGATGATATCGTCTTTAATTTTAAAAGCGAGGTTAAAAGTGCCATTACTGTGGTAGCCTTTTGTTAGAGACTGAATGTTTCTGTTAATAGCTAATGCCTCCTGGTAGATGGGCTGACTTACTTTCGTATCCATGATTAATTGGGTTTTTGATTTTCGTTAATTTGAAGCAGATGCAATTCCTTTCGTGCGAGTTCTTGTAGTAGATCGAAATACAATTGTTTAACACCTTCAATCATATTTTGCAACCCTGGAAAGTAGATTTCATCGGGCCACTGGCCTAGTAAACTCCATAATTCTGCTACCCTTAAGACGAAGTTTCGATACATTGAAATTTGCTTTTGAAGGGAGAATGAATCTTGATAATTCACTATCGTTTCGGATAAATAATAGTTACACCTCTGCATTGCTCGATGCAAGTAAGGTCTGTGATACTCATCTAATCGCTTCAAAGCGCTATGAGCTAGTTGTTGTACTTCAAATGAATATTTGCTCTGAATGATACTTCTTGACTCATACATGGCATAGTAATTTTTTAATTGTTTATTGGTATTTAGATCACTTGAATTAAATCGTCGCTTTCCCAATTTAGAGTGATCTTTATCAGCGGTTAAAAAGCGATTAAAGGATTAGTGATAAGTCATAGGATTCAATTGGTTTTGTTCTTAGTCTTCTAAATCTACGTTCAAAATGTTTCATTATTATCCATTATTGATAACTCTACTTTATTAACATTAGCTACTTTAGGCGCATGATTATTACTAAGACCCCTTTTAGAATTTCGTTTGTTGGCGGTGGAAGTGACCTTCCCGCGTATTACGAAAAGCAGCGCGGCGCAGTGTTGAGTACGAGTATTGATAAATACATGTACATCAGTACCCATGCCTTTTTTGAAAAGGATAAAATCCGTTGTAAATACTCTCAAACCGAAACGGTAGATGATGTAAAAGACTTGCAGCATCCTATACTACGTACCGTACTTGAGGACTTTAATCTCAATGGTATTGAAGTGAGTTCTATAGCAGATATTCCCGGAGGTACAGGAATGGGAAGTAGTTCGAGTTTTACAGTGGGCCTACTCCACAACCTAAGCGCTTATACAGGAAGATCTTATGAGAAAAAGGAGTTAGGTGCTGGCGCATGTCGTGTAGAAATAGATTTGCTTAAGGAGCCTATTGGCAAGCAGGATCAATATGCCGCAGCATTTGGTGGCTTGAATGTTATCGAATTCAACCCGGATGGTTCAGTGGCTGTTCTTCCCGTTCGTATTTCCACAGAGACGAGAGAAAGGCTGAATACCAATTTAAAACTGTATTACCTCGGTAATCAACGCTCTGCGAGTGCCATTTTAGCTGAACAAAAGAAAAATACCTCGCAAGAGTCGAAATTTCAAGCCTTAACAACAATGGTAGGTTTGGTTTATGAATTACGTGATGCATTAGAAGCAGGAAACTTGAATGATTTCGGAACGTTATTGCATGAAAATTGGCTTTTAAAACAACAATTGGCATCTGGTATCACCAACCCTCGCATCACCGAAGCATATGCTGCAGGTCGCGGTGCAGGTGCGCTAGGTGGTAAACTGCTGGGCGCAGGTGGTGGCGGATTCATGCTTTTCTATGCGCCGGTTGCATCGCATGGTTCGTTGGATCAAGCAATGAAGGATATTGATGCTGAGCCCTTTAGCTTTAACATGGAAACGGAAGGCTCGAAAATCATCCATGTTGAAAGATAAGTAGGTCTTAATACAACCTATGAATTAATTCATTACTTTTGCGCCTCAATTATTTATTAATTAACGGGGTTTCGGACCCTTTTAAAACAATTAATTATGTCAACTAAGATTCGTTTGCAAAGAGGTGGTCGCAAAGGTCGTCCAGTTTATTCAATCGTTGTAGCAGATGCTCGCTCAAAGCGTGATGGTCGTTTCATCGAAAAATTGGGTACTTACAATCCGAACACCAATCCAGCAACAATCGATTTGAACTTCGACTCTACTTTAACTTGGGTCATGAAAGGTGCTCAGCCAACTGATACTGCACGTGCTATTTTATCTTACCGTGGTGTAATGATGAAAAAACACTTGTTGGAAGGTGTTCGTAAAGGTGCTTTGACTGAAGAACAAGCAGAGGCTAAATTCGAAGCTTGGGTTTCTGAAAAAGAAAACAAGATTGAAGGAAAAGTTCAGTCATTAAATGATGCTGCAAAGGCGAGCAAATCTGCACGTCTAGCTGCAGAAGCTGAAGTAAACAAGGCACGTAAAGCAGCTATTGAGGCAGCTAACGCACCTGTTGTAGAAGAAGCTCCTGCTGAAGAAGAAGCGGCTGAAGAAGCTCCTGCTGCTGAAGCAACTGAAGAAGCTACAGCTGAAGAAAGCGCAGAGTAATTGTGCAAAAGGAGCAGTGTTTTTCACTAGGTAAAATCACGAAACTCCACGGGTACAAGGGAGCAGTGGTCCTCCACATCGACTCTTCTACCCCACAGTACTTTAAAGAATTGGAATCAGTTCTCCTGGAAATTAACCAGGAACTGGTTCCTTTTTTTGTTTCCGAAAGAGGTGGTTTAAATGGTAAGAAACTCGTTCTTACCTTCGAAGATATTAGCCCTGAAGAAGCGAAGAAACTAGTAGATGCCCCGGCGTATCTTCCGATCAGTATGTTGCCTGAACCGGAAGAGGATACGAGCTTTTACGACAAAGCCATCACAGGGTATACCGCATACACTGGAGATCAAAGTATTGGTCAAATTATTGAAATCATCGAACAATCGACTCAAAATCTGTTCCTTATAGAATCGGGAGAAAACCAGCATTTGATTCCGGTCGTTGAGCCGTTCATTGAACGTATCGATCACAAGAAAAAATCTATTTATTTTGATTTACCCGAAGGTTTATTGGACCTTTAAATCAAGATGAAAAAACCACTTCCTTACGATCCTAGATCACTGCATTTGATCTATTCGTCGCTATTGCTTCTGCAACTGGTGGTCACTTCTGTTGTGCTCTATGCAGCACAGGATACAGCCGTCATTTCTTACGACATTACCCGTATTACGAATACCGCAGCACCTGTCGCTGCTGGTTTAAACGCATTCTTCGGAAAATGGATATGGACCAAGGGAATGCAGCACATCAGCGCCGAAGAAGAATTGGAAGATAAACTCCGTACTTTGACAAAGGTGCATGTATGGCAATGGATTGTGGTTCAATTCGCAACAATTCTACTACTTTCCTACACCCTCATTGAGGCCAATTTCTTTTACTTCATCTTTGCTTTGGTGAATGTTATCTATTTCATCACCTTGCGACCCAAGATTTTTACTTTTAACGAAGGCATATGAATTATACCAAGCCTTTCAAAATGAAGGAGTTTGAGGTAGCGCACGACCAGTGTGCTATGCGTGTAAACACGGACGGCTGTTTATTAGGAGCCTTAGCAGCTTCGAATACGGCCACCGAAGAAGTTCAAAGAGCCCTGGATATAGGCACAGGGAGTGGCGTTATTGCGCTGCAGCTCGCTCAACGGTTTCCAAAAGCATTTGTTGACGGGATTGAAATACATGGTCCTAGTGCAAAACAGGCCATGGATAATTTCAGAAACAGCCCCTTTCACGCTAGAATGGTCTGTTATCACCAGCCGGTTCAGGAATTTCAAATGAATACCTATTACGATATTATTGTCTCGAACCCGCCTTACTTCGAAGATGGACCTACTAAAAGTGATCACGGTATTGCAGCGGCGCGCCATGCACTTACGTTAGATTTTAAAAGTTTGGTCATGAGTGTGTCTGGACTTTTAAAGCCAAATGGAAGTTTTTGGGCTATTCTTCCTTGTGACAGAAAAGATCGATTCCTTGATGCTGCCTTAGATGAAGGACTTTTTCTAAATGAAGTCATCCATATTAAGCCTAAAGAAAATCGCGAAGCAAACAGATGCATTTTCGGTCTCAGTAAAATCAATACTGGAGATGCGCATCACAGAACTATTACTATTTACACTAACGACCAATCTTACACCTCTGAAACCCACGAGGTTTTGAGCCCCTTTTACGATAGTCTTTAGTACCCTGCATAGGGAAGTTCTTTCTCGTGAAAAATCACGCCAAAATCATTGGCCAATTCATTTAAGATAGGGTGATACCACTGTGCCGTAATGGGCATTTGAACCCCCGTAACCATAGGTTCACCGGTCAGAATTAGTTTTGTTGCAATACCGAGTGGCAGACCTACTGTAGATGCCATTGCCGTTTGACTCGAATTCTTGCCCTCCACTCCCATCGAGCTTTCTATCATGCCTAATTCACCGTCTTTTTTCCAACCAATCTTATGAAACATAACAATCAGGTCTCGATCCTCTTCATGTAAAGTCCATACTTGCTTTAGGATATATTCTAAACATTGGGCCGGTGTCCCTGAGGTGAATGGGAATGTTTGATTGGAAAACAATCCTACCCATTGGAGTTTGGTAAAAATGTCGGAATCTTGAGGAATGCCCAAATAATATTTGAGCTTTAATTCTACAGAATCGTGAGGATTATAAGCTAAGAAGAGGTTTGTAAACTCTCTGAACGACAGGGTATCCGTGTGCTCAATCGTGTAGGAATCGTCGGTCATGCCAAGTTTTACAAAGCTATCCCAAGCTCGCGCAAATCCCGGACGACGGAGCGTTCCACGATACAATGTAGGGACATTTTCCAATCCATATGCTTCACGGTATTTTAAGCTATCTCTGTTAGCCAAACCTTCAAATCGTCCGTAACCTTCCACGTTCATAAATTCAGTCCTACGAAAGACCATGTGCGGGGGAATGTATTTGTATTTCCCTTCCTGAATAAATTTGACAGCCCCTCCTTGACCAGCGAGCACGACATTTCTCGGGTTCCAGGTAAATTTATAGCGCCAAGGATTATCGCCTTCTGAAGCAGGACTTAATAATCCTCCTGTGAAACTTTCAAATAAAACAATCTCGCCCCCATCCGCTCTTATGCCGTCTAGAAGACGCGCAGCACTCATATGGTCTATTCCAGGATCAAGCCCGCATTCGTTTAAGAAGACTAGACCATTCTCTTTGGCTTCAAGGTCTAATGCTCGCATCTCAGGAGTCAAATAGCTCGCAGTGACCAGGTGTGCTTTATGCGCTATACATGCTTTCGCAATACTCAAGTGCATGTGCGCCGGTACCATCGAAATGACTAAATGTGCCCCGCTCAAAGCATTAGCAAGAGCAATTGCATCAGTGATATCCAAACTACCTGCAGAGCAACGCTCATTAACCTCACCTAATCGACGCTCTGCCGTGGCCAAATCCTTATCGAGTACGCATAAATTCCAATCGTACATCTCGAGTTTAGATTTCAAATACGGAACTAGACTTTGCGTGCTTAATCCCGCACCGATGAGTATGATTTGCTTTGTCATTTGCTTAATTTGAAGTTGTTTTAAAATTAACAATAGTTATGATATAGTTATAATAATAACACTACGAAGTTTAACAAGAGCATGTATTTTTATCCCATGAAGTATCTCGTCTCATTTTTTGGAGCCAGCGCAGTCTTATTGGGTGCTTTGGGCGCCCATACTCTGGCTCCTTACATGGAAGCATCCGCCTTGAATTCCTTTAAAACGGGTATTCTTTACCAATTGGTTCATTCTGTCGCCCTCTTTGCTTCTCTGAAAAGTGATGTTCCAAATTGGGCGCGCTACAGCTGGTGTATCGGTATTGTGCTTTTTAGCTTTAGTATTTATCTACTTTCAACGGATGAATTGTTGGGACTCAATTTGAATTTTCTAGGTCCCATTACACCCATTGGCGGTCTTGCTTTCGTCGTGGGTTGGGTAGGCGTAGCTTTTGTAAATCGTCGTTAAATCAGGCGCTTAAAGTTAAATTGTGGACAACCCAAGATAATTTTTGACAATTCAAGGGGCTCAATTCAATAGCATTTCTACTTTTGTAGTACCTATTATAGAACCAACCACTTATTGTTATGAACCACCAGGAACACCTAAGCTCATTGAGCATAGGGCCTAAGACTCTTTTTAGTAACCTTGACCCGGATACCTTAGAGCAGCACAGTCTTTCAAAAAATATGGCCGTGCGTACAGCTCACGGAGCTATTGCTCTGAATACCGGAAAATTCACAGGACGTTCTCCAGAAGACCGCTTCATTGTCAAAGACGCCCTTACAGAGAATGCTGTTTGGTGGGGGCCGATCAACAAACCCTTCGATGCTGTTGCATTTCAAAAGCTAAAGAAAAAAGTCTGCGCCTATCTCGACGGTAAAGACGTATATGTTCGGGACGCATTTGCAGGGGCCCATCCCGACTACAGAATGAATGTTCGAGTCATTAACGAATATCCTTGGTCGAATCAGTTTGCGTATAACATGTTCTTGCGCCCTTCCCAAGATGAATTGGCCCACTTTGAACACGAATGGACGATTATCAATGCGCCTGGTTTTTTAGCCCATCCAGATGTAGATGGAACGCGTCAGGAAAATTTCGCGATACTCGATTTTACGGATAAAACCATATTAATCGGTGGTACAGGCTATACGGGCGAGATCAAGAAAGGCATCTTCAGCGCGTTGAATTTCATTCTTCCATTTGAAAAGGATGTTTTAAGCATGCATTGCTCTGCGAATGTTGGAAAAGATGGAGATACCGCAATATTCTTTGGCCTATCGGGTACCGGAAAGACAACACTGAGTGCAGATCCTATGCGCAAGTTGATCGGTGATGATGAACACGGCTGGTGCAATGACGATACCATCTTTAACTTTGAAGGTGGATGTTATGCAAAAGTGATCGATCTCAGTCCCGAAAAAGAACCTGATATCTTCAATGCGATTAAGCCACACGCTATCCTAGAAAATGTTGTACTAAACGCAGACGGAAGTGTCAATTTCGCAGATACCTCCATTACTCAAAACACGCGTGTTAGTTATCCAATAGATCATATAGAAAATATTCAACCCGGCTCACTGGCATCCAACCCAAAGAATATATTCTTTTTAACCGCCGATGCGTACGGTGTCCTCCCTCCTATTTCCAAATTAACCCCAGCACAAGCAGCATACCACTTTATAAGCGGATATACGGCTAAAGTCGCGGGTACCGAGGAAGGCGTTACAGAACCTAAAGCCGTATTTTCAGCTTGTTTTGGTGCACCGTTCATGCCTTTACATCCCACGGCGTACGCAGATATGTTAGCCCAAAAGATGAAAGCAGCAGATACCAACGTATGGTTGATTAATACAGGTTGGTCAGGTGGCTCATATGGTGCTGGAAAACGCATGAAGTTAAGCTACACGAGAACAATGATCACAGCGGCCATGAACGGTCACCTCGATGATGTGAGCTATACTGAACATCCAGTGTTCGGTTTAGCAATGCCTAATGCCGTTCCAGGGGTTCCTACTGGGTTATTAAATCCTGTATCTACTTGGGAATCGGAAGAGGAATACGACGAGACCGCATTAGTATTAGCGCAAAAATTCATTGCTAACTTTAAAGAATTCGCTGATCAAGCCAGCGACGAGGTACGCTCTGCTGCACCTAGAGTGTATTCGAATGCGCGTTAGCGCAAAGTTTGAATTGATGTGTGTGTAAAAGAGCGGCTGTAGAGCCGCTCTTTTCTTTTCTAGCAAAGCGATTCTGCGGATATCAACAAAGCGCAGTTAAAAACTTCGTGCAAGGTTAATCTTTGAAGTACATCTATACTACTCGTAAAGAGTAAATTAAGGGAACTAATCTCTGAAATCTATATGGCTGCTAAAAAGAAAGCTCAAAAACCACGTAAGATCTTCGTTCTTGATACTTCCGTAATCCTATATGACCATAACGCAATCCATTGTTTTGACGAACACGATGTGGTGCTGCCTATATCGGTCTTGGAGGAATTGGATGAATTCAAAAAAGGACACGACTCGAAGAATTATGAGGCCCGGGAGTTTATTAGAACACTAGATAAAATAACTGAGGGTAAAGATTTTACGAATTGGATCCCGTTAAACGGCGCGGAAACAGGTTCAATCAAGGTTATCATGGATACCAGTAGAACGGGTGTCGATGCAGAGCGTATTTTAGGTCGTAAGATGGACCACAGAATCATCAATGCAGCCCTGAATATTCGAGAGGAAGCGCCCGAGCGAAAAACCATTCTGGTCACAAAAGACATTAATCTACGCCTCAAAGCAAAAGCGCTTGATTTGGCTTCTGAGGATTACCTCACGGGCAAGGTAAAAGATGTAGATTCTTTGTTTAGAGGAAAGGCTACCGTTGAAAATTTCAGTGCTACAACGTTGGGTAAATTGTACGAGAAGAAATCGCTCGACATAGATACTGTTCTAGAAGAAAATCCAGATTTTAGTCCCTTCCCGAACTCTTTTTACATTTTAAAAAGTGACAACAGCAGTGGCTTGGCGTTTTATAATGTTGCGAATCAGACTTTAGATCATGTAGAGAAGCGCAGCGTTTACGGTATAAAGCCAAGGAATGCAGAACAGGCCTTTGCCATTCATGCCGTACTAAATCCAGACATCAAATTAGTAAGTCTAACAGGCGTTGCTGGAACCGGGAAAACCCTTATCGCTTTAGCCGCATCGTTGGAGCAACGACGCGATTTTAAACAAGTGTACCTCGCACGTCCCATTGTCCCTTTATCAAACAAAGACCTTGGCTATTTACCCGGAGATGCTAAAGAGAAAATCAACCCCTACATGCAACCCTTGTGGGATAATCTGAAATTGATCAAGAATACGTTTAGCGATCGTGATAAGGAATACAAGCAATTGGACGAAATGGTTGAGAAGGAAAAAATTGTGATCACCCCGCTCGCTTACATTCGTGGTAGATCGCTGGCAAACATCATTTTTATTGTTGATGAGAGTCAAAACCTTACGCCTCACGAGGTGAAAACAATAATCACCCGCGCTGGCGATGGAGCTAAATTTATTTTCACTGGGGACGTAAAACAAATTGACTCTCCGTACCTAGACGAGCAAAGCAACGGGTTGAGCTATTTGATTGATCGCGTTAAAGGTCACGATATGTATGCGCACATCACTTTAGAGAAAGGAGAACGTTCCGCATTGGCAAATTTGGCAAACGATTTGCTATAGTTTAAAAAATTCTAAAATTAACCAACCATGCCTAAAGCCATTCTTTACACTGCAGTGACGCTAGATGGTTACATTGCCGATTCCAACGGTGGAATTGATTTTCTAGACCATCCGTTGTTTCGTCTTCCCGATGAAGACTATGGATACAATGCGTTCTACGAGAGCATTGATGCCGTTATTATGGGACATAATACCTTTGAGAAGATCAAATCATTTGAAGGGGCGTACCCCTATCCGGATAAGCATTCCGTTATACTAAGCAGTAAAGAATCGTTGGCTGATGGAGTCTCTGATGGAATTGTCGTGAGTAATGATTCCGCCGATGTTGCATTGATGAGCTTAACATCAAAATTTGAAACCGTTTGGATTGTTGGCGGAGGCGCGACGAATGCAAAACTTCACCGCGCGGGGCTCATTGATGAAATGATTTTAACTTATATCCCAACAACATTGGGCGCAGGCATTCCATTGTTTAGATCAAATGAAAGCATGGCCAATTGGAAAAATATTGCAACTAAAACGTATCCGAATGGATTGGTTCAAATGCATTTAGCTAAAGCTTGATCCAAGGATTCTTTCAGCGCCTCTAAAGAACCTGAGTTATCTAACAGAATTGCACCACTGTTGCGACGTTGAACGTCCGAGAGTTGGTGACCCAGTCGTGCTTGAATAGCTTCATTCGACCAATCTGGATTGCGTTGTTGAATACGCTTAAAACGTATGTGTACGGGACAATCAACCAACAAGATTGTAGTACAACTGGCATCTCCTTTTTCTAAGGTTAGTGCACTTTCTTTAAAAACTACTGGGCCCTTTGTGCGCGTTAACCAGAATTCAAAATCTGCTCGCACGGCAGGATGTACGATGGCTTCCAAAGAATTCTTCTTTCCCGGGTGTGTAAAGATTTGATCGGCGAGAAACTGTTTGTTTAAGGATCCATCATCAAGATATGCAGGTGCTCCTAACAGTTGTTTGATTTCCGTACGTACCGGTTCTTTAAGCATCAGCTCTTTCGCACGAGCATCACTATTGTAGACGGCGAAACCCGCTTCCAAAAGCAAACCAGCAACGGTGCTTTTTCCAGACCCCATTCCTCCAGTAATACAGACAATCTTTTTCATTATTGTGAATGTACCAAAATCTTTGGGCTGTAAGACAATACCGTAACATGCGGATTTTCTGAATCCACATCTAAACCTACGCCTTCTTCAACGGCATGGAGTGCAACATTGAGATTAGCTTCCCATTTAGTTGGCTTCAAGAATGTAAACGGCCCACTCAACCAAATTTGTACCTCATGAGTATGACCTTCCCAGGTTACTTGAGTGGCGAACCTATCCTCTACCCATAAATCTGATTGCGCGGTAATGACTACCTTATTTACGGATTGGGTAAGTTGCCTGCCCAATTCTCGAAGGCTGCTCGTTTCTCTTATTCGACCTTTCCATTCCGATTCCGGCAAATCAATAACAAGGGGACCATCAGGAATGGCCCATTCTGGTCCTGTAATTTGAATTTCTGCTGGAACAATCGAAGGCGGTGTGATCCATCTGTACCCCTCAGGGAGTTGAATATTTTCAGTCTCAAAACTCAACGGTACACTTCTCGTAACGAGCGCTGAAGTGGAGAAATAAAAGGTATCCGCTTGCGAGGAAAAGCTAAAGTTATAATCACCACCAAATCGTTCCGTAAGAATGCGACTTAAATCCGTGGGCAACATAAAGAGCCCTTTCGAATTCGCTCGAAGCGCATTGTTTGCCGAAAAAGATATATCAACCCCATTGAACTGACGCATAAAGAGGGCGCTAAGGCCTTTCGATTGTACAGTAACTAAAGCAGCTATGGTGCTGTCTTGCATCCAAAATGCGTCTACTACAGAGGCGTCCGCAGTAAAGTTGATCGTGTATTGCCGCTCAAGGGTTGTGGCAGAAACTGTCATTACAAACCATATCAATGCAGCAAAAACTAGGAACAGCAATGCTTCAATACGGATATGTTGGAACAGTTTACGCATAAAAAAACCGGCCTGAGCCGGTTTCTAAATTACTTCTCAGCAGTGGAATACTGTGCACTCAGCTCTTTGCTAATGCCGCTTTTTTCCAATTTTAATCTGCTATTTTCAGATTCTAAAATGATGTAATTATCGGCTACTTCAAGGATTTTACCATGAATACCGCTCGTGGTAACAATACGGCTGCCTTTTTTCACCTCACTTCTAAATTTCGTTTCTTCTTTTTGTTTTTTCATCTGTGGACGGAAGAAGAAAAGATACATGACCCCAAGGATCATAATAAACGGTAAAAGACTCATAACGCCGCCGCCTGCGGCAGCCTGTAAAAATAAATTCATCATTTGTTTTCGCTAGATAATACGGTTGAAGTGATATTCAAAACCTTAGTTTGTGGTACTGCGTTCGTTGTAAGGGTAACACGCTTGTCTTGACGACCGGCACGTCCTTGACTATTAAAGCTTACTTTAATTACGCCTGTTTCACCCGGTGCTATTGGATTACGTGGCCAATCTGGCACCGTACAACCACAAGATCCCTGGGCATTTGAAATGATTAACGGTCCTTCACCTTCGTTTTTAAAAGTGAACGTGTGCTCTGCAACCACGCCTTCTTGAATTTCGCCAAAATCATGAAAGTCTGATTCAAATGCGATGGTGGGTAAAGCCTCCATCATTGCTTCCTCAGAGGAAACTTCATTAGACGATTCAATTCTACTGGTAGCGTCATTACACGCGGTGGCAAAAAACAATACCGATACTAGAAGTACTACTTTTTTCATGTTTATTCTTTTATTATTCAATCATTCCTCGGCCGACTTTATTCATCAAGCCTTCCTCACGCAAATTAGCAACGATTTTATCAAGTACGCCATTGATGAACGAAGAACTTTTCGGCGTGCTGTATTCCTTCGCTAAATCTAAGTACTCATTCAAACTCACCTTTACAGGGATTTCCTCGAATCCGCGCCATTCTGCGATGCAGAGCTTCATCACTAAAACATCCATTTTCGCGATTCGGTCACTTTCCCAGTTTTTACTTTTTTCTTCAATTCTACGAATACTATCGCCATTGAATTCGAAATATTTACGGACTAACAAAGGACCAAAAGCTGCATCACTCTCATCTTTGAAAAGCTTAGGAATGGTGAGCGCTTTATCCCCTTCTTTCCAACTGGAAAGTACTTTCGCCGTCATCATTTGGGCAGCATCTAGATCGTCGCTCCACTGCGCGTGCTGGTCTTCATAGAGGTCATGAATAAATTCATTTTCCGCTATATGTTGTTGATACATTTCTCTCAAGAAGCGCTTGTCTCCAGCATGTGTGGCGGGTTGAGAAGTAAACTCCTCAAAGCGATCGGAAGCATAAATAGTCTCCCACAAATTCCGGAAATGATGCGCATAGTCTGTCCAATTGACGTGAGAGCCTTCAATAAGTGCCGAAAGCGCACTGCTTTGCTCACATTTTTCAAAAAAGGAAATTCCTGTAAATCGCTCGATGCGATCCAGGACATCTTGATCAGGCTTAGCGCGTTGTTCAATGCGATCGTAATGCGCCTTTGCTTCTTTATTTAAACGCAAAAACGCACTAATGTCCCAAGCAAATAGGTCATGAACTTCGTCAAGAGATTTATCCAGGTTACGTAAAAGCACGGCTGCACCCATATCTAAATCCGTAGATTGGGCATAGAGGTGGTGCATCACCTTAATTCTGATGTGACGTCTAGTTATCATATGTGGTATAAGATTGTATGCGGATGTTCCTTTTCGAGAACCGAATTCACTAAAGAGGTGTTATTTTTGACAAACCGCATGCAAAGGACTTTTTAACTGCGGCAAATATACAGCGGTACTAACGCTCTTCCACCTATGAATGCATTAAAAAAACTCAATCCCTACTTTCTCAAGCATAAATGGCTATTGATCACTGGGGGTGCCTTTGTCATCATATCGGTGGTTTTTAAGCTTTTTCCTGCGTTAATGATTCGCAACAGCTTCGATACCATAGCGCGCGTGATTGAAGACTATAAAAACGGTGCCGTAGAAGACGAGACGGTTCGATGGGAATTGGTTCGTTACGGGCTATACATCATTGCTTCAGCTGTTCTACAGGGCATTTTCATGTACTTCATGCGCCAAACCATCATCGTGATGTCGCGTCACATTGAATATGACTTGAAAAATGTGGTTTTTGATCACTACCAGCGGTTAACGCAGCGTTTCTTCAAGAAAAACAATACAGGTGATTTGATGAACCGGATTTCTGAGGACGTGAGTAAGGTTCGAATGTACGTTGGACCGGCAATCATGTATACCCTCAATACCGGATTCACGATAATTTTGGTCATTTCCATTATGATCAGCGTAAGTCCGAAGTTGACGCTTTTAACGCTCATTCCTCTACCCTTTTTAGCGTATTTAATTTATAGGGTGGCCAATTTAATCCAGGAAAGATCGCATGCCGTTCAATCGCAGTTGTCGAACCTCAGTACGTTTGCACAAGAGTCCTTCTCGGGTACACGCGTGATTAAATCGTACCATAAGATACCGTGGTTCTTTGAAAAATTTAAAGACCAAGCGCTCGAATATAGAAGTGTCAATGAAAAATTGTTCCGTGTAAACGCTGTATTTCAACCCCTCATGATCTTCATGGTTGGGCTCAGCACGTTGATCACCATCTATGTTGGAGGTAAGCTGTACATGGCGGGAGAAGTCAGTGCCGGGAACATCACTGAATTCATTTATTATGTGAATTTACTGACGTGGCCCATAGCATCCATTGGATGGGTAACGTCTTTAGTCCAAAGTGCCTCTGCATCGATGGAGCGTTTGGATGAATTTTTAAATGAGGCGCCGGATTTTGAAAGTGGCCAATTCATACCGACCGAATTCAAAGGTCATATTGTGTTTGATCGAGTTTCCTTTACCTATCCCAACAGCGGCGTTCAGGCATTAAAAGAGGTCAGCTTCGAGCTCAAATCTGGACAAAGCCTGGGCGTTTTAGGGAAAACCGGTGCTGGGAAGAGTACCATTGCAGCACTCATTGTTAGACAGTACGACCCAACATCCGGGGCCATTTATATCGACGGAGTGAATTTAAAAGAGTGGAACTTACCGGCCTTAAAAGGTCATCTGGGTTGGGTGCCCCAAGAAGCATTTTTATTCAGTGATACTATTGCGAACAACATTTCCTTTGGGATGGATTCGTTCAATTTACCGGAGGTTATCGCAGCTTCGAAAGCAGCCGGTGTGCATGGAAATATCATTGAGTTCCCAAAAAGCTACGAAACGCGGGTTGGAGAACGAGGTGTAACCCTATCAGGAGGACAAAAACAAAGAGTAAGTATTGCACGAGCTTTGATTAAAAAACCAGAAATCATGGTTTTCGATGATTGCTTGAGTGCGGTAGATACTGAAACTGAAGAGATCATTTTAACGAATATCAAAGCTGCAACACAGGACGTATCTTCCTTGATTATTGCGCACAGAATTTCATCAGTGAAACATTGTGATCAGATCATCTGTCTTGAAGACGGACGTGTCATTGAACGGGGAACTGCAGAAGAACTGGAGCAAGCCGGCGGTCACTTTGCAGAATTGGTGGCCTTACAATTGGACTCGTCTTTGGAGGAAAATTAAGAACAATCTGTTCATTACTTTTTTAGCTTTTCGCAGCCGGTTCGCTTACTTTTGGTTGTACAATGTAACGCATCATATATGTCACGAGTAATAGCTATTGCCAATCAAAAAGGCGGTGTGGGAAAAACCACAACCGCGGTAAATCTGAGCGCAGCCCTAGGTGCATTAGAAAAACGCGTTCTTTTGATAGATGCTGATCCTCAAGCTAATGCGACGAGCGGCTTGGGTTTACAGCCTGAAGAGGCTGGCGAAGGGACGTATGAACTGATTGAAGGTGCTAAAAAAGCGGAAGAATTGGTTCAAGCGACCAGCACGCCGGGCGTATCAATCATTCCAGCGCATTTAGATCTTGTCGCTGTGGAATTGGAAATTATAGACCAGCCGAAGCGTGAGTTTTTCTTAGCGAAAGCTTTGGAAGACATAAGAGGTACCTACGACTACATTATTATTGACTGTGCCCCTTCCCTAGGATTAATAACGTTAAATGCGCTTACTGCAGCTGATGCTGTTTTAGTTCCTATTCAGTGTGAATATTACGCATTGGAAGGTTTGGGTAAGTTGTTAAATACCATAAAAAAGGTGCAGGAATTGCACAATGAAAACCTTGATGTGGAGGGGTTACTTCTCACCATGTTTGACGGTCGATTGAGACTTTCTAATCAAGTTGCGGATGAAGTGCGTAGTCATTTTGAAGGCTTAGTTTTTGAAACCGTTATTCATAGAAACGTTAAGTTGAGTGAGGCGCCGAGCCATGGCGAGAACATTATCGCCTACGACGCTGGAAGCAAAGGCGCAGAGAATTATCTTACTTTAGCACAAGAGTTAATCGCAAAAGCAAGCTAAATCATGGCAAAAAGAGCAATGGGAAAAGGTTTGTCTGCCATTTTAGGCGACGAAGCTGCAAAGGTCAATAAGGTCACGGATCGTGGGGCTGAAAAGCTTGTAGGTTCTGTAGCCATGATTCCCTTAAGCAGTATTACCACGAACCCCTTTCAACCCCGCTCTAATTTCGATAATGACGCGCTCGTTGAGCTTGCCCAGAGTATCAGCGAAGTCGGTATCATTCAGCCCATTACCGTTCGTAAAAACGGTATGCAATTCGAGCTCATCAGTGGTGAGCGTAGATTTCGAGCTTCTCAGATTGCAGGTTTGGACGAAATTCCAGCCTATATTCGGTTGGCGGATGACCGTCACATGTTGGAATTGGCCATTGTAGAGAATTTACAGCGCGAAGATTTAGATCCTATCGAAATGGCCTATTCATGCAAGCGGATGATGGATGAGTTGGGGCTTACGCAGGAGGAAGTTGCGAGTAGACTTGGGAAAGGTCGTTCAACCATAACGAATTTTTTACGCCTACTTAAATTGCCCGCGATCATTCAGGCCGAACTTCGGGATTTGAATCGAAACGAAAGTCATGATGAGAATGCAGAAGGTGCCTCTACTGTTGTGTTTACAATGGGACATGCACGTGCACTACTTAATCTACCTGGTGAAAACGAGCAAATTGAGTTGTATAAACGCATCCTTAAAAATGGACTAAGCGTTCGTCAAACGGAGGCATTCGCAAAAGAGGTAAAACAACCTAAACCGAAGCAAGCTGACCCTAAGCATCCCGGCGTTGTTGATTTAGAGTCTCAACTGGGTGGCTATTTCGATGCACCTGTTGCCATTCAACTCAGCGGTAAAGGAAAAGGGAAAATTCAAATTTCCTTTGCTTCCGATGAAGATTTGCAGCGTATAATTTCGAAGCTCAATGATTAGAACGGCGCTCATAGCGTTGTTTATCTTTTTCTCTGTTGAATCCTCGGCACAGGTACAGGATACATTGGAGCACAGCCATACTGTGGCAGCAGCACACAATATTAAATTGGCCACTACCCTAGCATTGATTCCAGGTGCAGGTCAAATTTATAATAAGAGGTATTGGAAGGCACCGCTTGTATGGGGGGCCTTGGGAGGAGTTACGTATTACTATGTGGACTTAACGCAGGATTTCAACAGTTACGAATCTGTCCTTCAACTCATTATTGACGAGCCCACTTTACAAACTAGAACGGAGCTAGAAACATTTGCGCCAGAGCTATTCAGCGGGCTGCCCGCGCCGTTTTACCAAAATTCAACCAACGGTGTAGCGCAAGAAGCGATGGGTTACATGGAAGCATTGCGTACGCAAAGAGAATATGCGCTGTTTGGTCTTTTAGGGGTTTATCTATTGAATATTCTCGATGCGAACATCGATGCTCATTTGTTTGATTTTGATGTGAGTGATGATTTGTCGCTGCGTCCTTCACTGAATACGAATACACGAGCTTACAGGCCTACAGAATTGGCCCCCGGCTTCACCTTAGTTCTTGCACTCTAAATGAAAATAGCACTCATCGGTTATGGTAGAATGGGTAAAACCATTGAACGCATTGCACTTGAGCGAGGCCATGAAATTGTGTATATCAATAATGATGGCGTCCTTGCTATCGAACAAGCTGCATTGGCGGATGTAGCCATTGAGTTTACGCAGCCGGATGCTGCAGCGGATAACATTACAAAACTGTTGACAGCGGGCATACCCGTGGTCTCAGGAACTACAGGATGGCTTGAGGCTAAAAACAAGGTAGATGACGTGGCAGTGTCCCAAGCTGCAGGGTTTGTCTATGCCTCTAACTTTTCGCTCGGCGTAAATCTATTTTTTGCGTTGAATGAAAAATTGGCAAGCATGATGAAAGGCTATTTAGAATATGCGCCTAGTATTCATGAAATACACCATACCGGAAAGAAAGACGAACCTTCAGGAACGGCCATAACGACGGCGGAAGGAATATTGAAGGCCTATCCTACTTTGGAGCATTGGACCATGGATTCCCGTTCAAGTGGACTACAAATAACAGCCGAACGCAAGGATCCTTACTTCGGGACACATATTGTATCCTACGACAGTCCTATTGATACGATCGAATTAAAACATGAAGCGCACAGCAGAGACGGCTTTGCTTTGGGCGCAGTAATCGCCGCAGAATGGATACCTGGTAAAAAAGGTCCCTTCAGCATGAAGGATGTCTTAGGCCTGTAATTTTCACAATACACTAACTTATCGTTAGCAAATAATAAAGTAGTTTCCCCGAATGGAATTTATCATTTTCACCTTAGTACAAGCGCTGTGGTTCGGCGTTATTTCATGGAAGTTTTATGTAGCTGCAGATCGCAAGGCCTGGGAAGCATTTGTGCCCGTATACAATACCTATGTTCTGGTTAAAATAGCGGATCGCCCTTGGTATTGGGTCTTGTTATATTGTATTCCTGTCGTAGGGGTTGTCATGGGCATCATTATGATTTACGAGCTGTTACACGTATTTAAGTTTCGTAAAACCTGGCAAACCGCGGCCGTTATGGGCAGTTTAGGCCTCTATTTGGCTTTCCTGAACTATAAAGAAAAACTCAAATACTGGGGACGCGATGAGGCGTATATAAAAAAGAACCTTGGTGAGGGTGTAAACAGCATATTCTTTGCGATTGTAGTTGCAACCGTTATTCGTTCTACCACATTTGAGGCTTATACCATTCCTACGAGCTCCATGGAGAAAAGCCTTATGGTGGGCGATTTCTTGTTTGTCTCTAAAATGCATTACGGTGTGCGCATTCCGATGACGCAACTCAGTCTTCCTTTGGTGCACAATCGCATTCCGTTTTTAGGTACACCCTCTTATGTGAGTTGGCCACAGATTCCTTATTTGCGTTTACCTGCTCTAGAAGATGTTAAAGCAGGTGATCCAGTAGTCTTTAACTACCCGATGGATGCCATGCCGGTGGATAAAAAAGAAAACTACGTTAAGCGTTGTGTGGGTACTCCTGGTGATACATTGACCATTGTGGACAGAACCGTATTTCTCAACGGCGATGCCTTCAAATTTCCGGATAACAGCTATCCCCAATTCCTCTACTACATCAAGACCGATGGAACGAGCTTCAATAAGGAATGGCTTAAGAAAAAATTTGATATCAATTATTTGACTTCGGAAGAGCAACGAAAGTATCCAACAGATCAAGACGTATATCAACGCAGCCAAAATGAATACATCATGTTCCTTCAAGAACGTCATGTAGATGCGATCAAATCGCTACCCTCTGTTAAGGCTCTTTGGCCTATCAGCGCTGAACGACCTGGCACAGCCGCAGACAGTACTTTGCCCGCTGGACTTTTACAAATACAAGCAGGTCAAGCTGAAGAAATTTTATTTCCCAACCCAGATACTGGCCACGGTGAACGTCCATACAATGATACCTGGGATAACTTTGGACCAATCTACATTCCACAAGCGGGCGCGACCATTGAATTAACCGAGAAAAACCTGCATAGTTATAGAAGAGTCATCGCAGAATACGAAGGACACGATCTGAAAATAACTAAAGATAGAAAGGTGTATATCGATGGTAATGAGTCAACTACGTACACTTTTGAGAAGGACTATTACTGGATGATGGGTGACAATAGACACAATTCGTTAGACAGTCGTAAATGGGGTTATGTTCCGTCCGATCACATCGTTGGGAAACCGGTTTTTATATGGATGAGCTATGATAAGCACGGAGAGGGTCTGGCGAAAATCAGAACCGATCGTGTATTCACTCTGGTGAATGCTAATGGCGAGCGTACCAGTTATTTCTGGTATTTCGTGGTGTTTGTGATCCTCTATCAAATCGTGATTACAATTCGCAGAAAGCGCAAGGCTGCCTAATGTACGTTCTGCTCAGCACTGCCTACTTCCCTCCTATTGAATGGATGGCTCAGGCCGTTCAATCCAAAGGTGTTGTGCTTGAGGCAAATGAGCATTTCCAAAAACAGACGTATCGATCGCGCACTCACATTGCGGGGCCTAACGGTCTGCAAAAACTCAGTGTACCCGTTGAGCGGAAAAACAAAGCCATCAAAGAGGTTCAGATTAGCTACAGCGAAAATTGGGTGAAAGATCATAGTAAGGCCATTGAAAGCGCTTATGCAAATGCACCTTACTTTGAGGTGCTTTACCCGGATGTAAAAGCCCTTTTGTGCCAACAGTTCGAAACACTTTGGGAATTAAATACAGCAAGTATTGCATTGTTTTCTCAGTGGCTTGAACTAGAGCTACTAAAAGAAGAAACTTCAGAATACGCTGATAATACTGGGATAAAGGACTTTAGAGACATCCACCCAAAGCAAACTTCTCAGATGAATTTCCCGTTGTACGGACAAGTTTTTCAGCATAAAATTGGTTTTCAAAACAACTTGAGTGCCTTAGATCTGTTCTTTAACTTAGGGCGTAGCAGTTGGGATTACCTCAATGCGCTCAAATAACCATCACAGCAGTAAGAACCACAGCAACCTATGGACCTAACGTATAACAAAAACGAAGACGCCTTAAAGCTCCTACTTAGTGAAGTCAAGCGTCGCGAAGCCATCTTAGCCAAAGGTGGTGGTGAGGCGAAACTTCAAAAACAGCGTGATCAAGGTAAACTGACCGCCAGAGAACGTGTGGCAGCGCTTGTCGATGCTAAAAAGCCCTGTTTGGAGCTCGGTATTTTCGCTGGTGATGGCATGTACGAAGAATACGGTGGCTGTCCTGCTGGCGGCGTTGTCGTTGTACTGGCTTACGTCAAAGGAACGCAATGTATTATTGTTGCCAACGATGCTACGGTCAAAGCTGGAGCTTGGTTCCCAATTACCGGAAAGAAAAACTTACGTGCGCAACAGATCGCTCTTGAAAACCATACGCCCATCATCTATCTAGTTGATAGCGCAGGTGTATTCCTTCCATTACAAGATGAAATTTTTCCAGATCGTGAGCACTTTGGACGCATATTCCGAAACAATGCAGTCATGAGTAGTTTGGGAATTCCGCAAATTTCAGCCATCATGGGCAGTTGCGTTGCTGGTGGTGCTTATCTCCCCATCATGAGCGACGAAAGCTTGATCGTCAAAGGCTCCGGCAGTATTTTCCTGGCAGGATCCTATTTAGTTAAGGCGGCTATTGGCGAGTCTGTAGATAATGAAACGCTCGGAGGAGCCGATACCCACTGTGATATAAGTGGTGTAACCGACTACAAATGCGAGGACGATCAGGAAGCCATCACTACAATCCGAGGATTAGTCGACAAGATGGGCGCCTTTCCCAAAGCAGGCTTCGATCGCACCACTCCCCTAGATCCTGAACACGCCACCACTGACATTTACGGCTTTGTGCCTAGAGACGGTAAACCCTTTGAAAGCCTACGTATTATTGAATGTATTATAGATAAAGAGAGTTGGCAGCCGTACAAAGAAACGTACGGTCAGACTATTCTATGCGGGTATGCCAGAATAGACGGATGGGCGGTAGGAATTGTGGCGAACAATAGAGCCATAGTCAAAAATGCAAAAGGTGAAATGCAATTTGGCGGTGTGATTTATTCCGACAGTGCCGATAAATCGGCCCGATTCATAGCCAACTGCAATCAAAAGCGCATTCCGCTCGTTTTCCTTCAAGACGTCACTGGTTTTATGGTCGGTAGTAAGAGTGAACACGGCGGTATCATCAAAGACGGCGCTAAAATGGTAAATGCCGTGGCAAATTCGGTAGTTCCTAAATTCACGGTCATCGTTGGCAACAGCTTTGGCGCTGGGAATTACGCAATGAACGGAACGGCTTACGATCCTCGTCTTATTGTGGCTTGGCCCAATGCGAAATTGGCCGTTATGGGTGGTCAACAAGCGGCAAAAGTGTTGCTTCAAATAGAGAAGTCCCGTCTAAAAGGCAGCGGAAAAGAACTCACTCCAGCGGAATTGGATAACTTACAGAAGGATATTGAGACACGTTACGAACGTCAAACCAGTCCCTACTATGCAGCTTCGAGATTGTGGGTTGATGCAATCATCGATCCTGCAAAAACTCGTGAATGGCTTAGTTACGGTATAGAAATGTCGAATAATAATCCGGAAATGAGACGTTACAATCCGGGTGTAATACAGACCTAATGAGAAATTGGATTTTTGTTTTCTTGATTGCGACTACCTCCGCTTTTAGTCAGGGTTTTGTGCAAAAAACGGTAGAAGCGAACTATGAGGGTACATTTGACCCAAAGTCAGCGCAAACCGAAGTCATATCTTTTCTCTACCCCACGGGCGCACCCGTACCTGGTGGAGATCAGTACAAAAGCTTTCTTGCCGGACAGAAAGCACTGCAGAACTACAAAAATTTCCCAGCAGCCCGTCAAACGATGAAAACGACGACTGCACCTGATCCAGTGGCAGGTTTTGGAACTCCCATCTATCGGTTAACGCCACAAGGCAATCCCTTTGATTTCACTGGCGGCATACCCAACGACAATGCCATGGCCATTAGTAAAGATGGAATTCTTTGCGCAGCTGTGAACAGCGTATTCTGGGCAATGGATACGAAGACAGGCGAACTCATCATGCCTTCTCCAGTCGGACTTTTCAGCTTGCAACAAATGGCGAACGGGTCTAGCTTTTCGAATTATTACGATCCTAAGCTTATTTACGATCCCACCACGGACCGATTCGTTCTCGTTTTTCTAAAAGATAATGATGCTGCAAACAGTCGGATTATCGTATGCTTTTCTTCCACAAACGACCCAACGGATCCCTGGTATATTTACAGCTTAACAGGAAATCCACTGAACAACAACCGTTGGACTGATTTCCCTGCTATAGCGCTCAGTGAAACGGGGCTTGTGATAACCGCTAACCTGATCATTCCAAACGTTAGTTGGCAGGTAGGCTTTGATGGCTCAGTAATCTGG
>Ga0102957_1000023_pt1 | contig 34131 bp, 29 predicted proteins | sample SalPon2_A_H2O_MG_2_FD_84517 | JGI IMG/M metagenome (GOLD analysis project Ga0102957, IMG submission 84517) | Salt pond water microbial communities from South San Francisco under conditions of wetland restoration - Salt Pond MetaG SF2_A_H2O_MG | ecosystem: Environmental > Aquatic > Non-marine... | reverse complement strand
TTCTTTTTTTTAAATCAGAAAAAAAAGAATCATAACTACATCAGCGTCATTCAAAGTCAAATTATTATCCAAAGTCGTTTGAAATGGTTAGAATTTGAATTTCTATAAATTTTTAAAGAGTTTGTTTTTATAGTTCCTTGATTTTTACTAAAAAAAAATATAAAAATCAGTATATAACACCGTAAATTAGTTTATTGAATTAAATATTAATAAACTTAGATGGAAATAAATAATGAGTATTAAATTTTTATCATTAAATATAACGTTGACTTTGAATTAAAATTCAAGGAATTTATTAGCATTTTTAAGAAATTCAGATTTTTCCTTTAACATTACTAATAATTTAAGACACTTATTTAAAATTTTGTTTGATTTAGCAAGAACCATTAAATAAGAAAAATTGAGAAGTCTAAACGGACTTAGTACTTAAATTTAAAAACTTCCAGAGTAAGTTTATAAATTTTGTACTTTGTAGAATTTTATAGCAATTTATAATATAAACTTTTAGAATGATTAATAATTCGTACTCTTTAAAAAAAGAAAGTTTTAATTGATCTAGAATTAATGAATGGTTAATATGAGATTGAGTAAAATTTTTTACTTTTTATAAAGAGAACGGAAGTACTCATTTTTTTTTTAAAGGGTAAGTTTTTGCAGCTTATATATTTAACTTTATTTATTTATTTTTAGTCAATGACTAAAAATAAATTTTTATTTCTCCCCTTTTTCTTCAATATAATCTAAAGCATCTTGAAGAGTGACAATTTGACTCGCTATTTGATCTTCGATATCAATTTCAAATTCATCTTCAATCGCCATTACTAATTCAACAACATCTAATGAATCAGCATCCAATTCTTTTCCAAAATCTGCGTCTGGTTTTATTTTAATTGGATCAATTCCAAGTTGTTTCCCAATAAGATTTTGTAATCGTGTAAGATTCTCTGACATAACAAAAATTTTTTAGTATAAAACTTTTATAAACTAATTAATTGAACAAGTTTTGTTACTTGATATAAGTTAACGTGATTTAAAGTATAAATAGGAATATTCTTTTGTTTTGCTAAATTTGTTAATTTTAAATTTTGTTTTAAGTGTTTTTTTAATCCAATTATTAAACTGGCTTTTTTAATTTCATTTGTTAATATAAATTGAAACCCAATTTTTAGTGAAACTTCTTTTAACAAATTATTAGATATAGAATATGGATAAATTATTAATTTTTTTGATTTTAATTTTAAAGATTTTTTATCTTTTAGTTGATTAATTAAAATCCAATTTTTATTTGGTAAAATAAAAGAATTATTTAAATTATTAGTATTTTTTAATAAATAGGATTGATAATTATGAAATCTTTGAGATTTAATTTTTATTTTATTAATCAAAGAAAATTCTCTAACTTGACCAATTCTAAAATTACCACGTAAAAATAAATCCACTGAATTTTTTACATTTTCATGAATAGTCCAAGAATTTTGAGAATTTATTTCGATTATGATTTCAAAAGCAGGATAAGCTTTTCGTTCTAAAATACTTTTCTGAGTTCTTCGACGTTTTGCTTCATCATCACTTAATGTAACATACTGAATTCCACCAATTAAATCAGATAATGGAGGGTTTTTAATTAGATTTTCTAAACAATTCCCATGTGTAGTTCCAACTAGTTGAACCCCTTTTTCTGCAATAGTTCTAGCAGCTAAGACTTCAAGATCTGTACCAATTTCATCAATAATTATAACTTGAGGCATATGATTTTCAACTGCTTCAATCATTACTTGATGTTGGAGTTCAGTCTTTGCTACTTGCATCCGTCTTGCACGACCAATACCAGAATGTGGAATATTACTATCACCGGCAATTTCATTGGATGTATCAATTATGATAACTCTTTTTTCCATTTCGTCTGCTAAAACCCTAGCAATTTCACGAATAATAGTTGTTTTTCCAACACCTGGTTTACCTAATATTAATATTGATTTCTCTGATTCTAATAAATCTCTGATTACAGAAATTGTACCAACTACAACCCGACCAACACGACATGTTAATCCATTTATTAAAAATTGACGGTTTCGAATACAACTTATTCTATGAAGAGTTCTTTCAATACCTGCACGATTCTCATTACTAAATTTACTAATTCGTTTTGTTATATAATCTATATCTTGCCAAGAAATAATTTTCTGAGATAAATATTCAGGGCCACTCACAAATCGAGCTTCAGGGCGTCTTCCTAAATCTAATACAATTTCAATAAGTTGATCTTTATAATTATGTTGATTTAAATATTCTTGAAGAAAAAAAGGTAAATTTTCAATTAATTTTTCTAAATCGTCATTAACATTCATATTATAAAAATTTTTTATAATTTTCTAATTCAGATTATAATTATCGTATAAATACAATCTAAATTAGGTTGAAATTGAGTAATTCTTAGAATTAATCTAAATTTATTAAATATTTAAATGTAGATGCATCTAAAATTGCAATTTGTGATAACATTTTACGATTTAAATCAATATTAGATTTTTTAAATTTATTAATCAATCGATTATATGACATTCCATTTAATCTAGAAGCAGCATTAATTCGACTTATCCAGATTTTTCTAAAAATTCGTTTTTTTTGTTTTCTACCAATATACGAATATCTTAACGCTTTCATTACTTGTTGGTTTGCTATTCTAAATAGAACAGAATGTGTTCCTCTATAACCACTTGCAAGCGATAAAATTTTTTTTCGACGTTTGCGTGCTACATTTCCACGTTTAACTCTAACCATTTTAATTTTTATTAAAAATTGTATTAATAAGGTAACATTAATTTAATAGCTTGTATATCATTATAATTCACTTGAATTACTTGAGATAATTTGCGCTTTTGTCTATTTGACTTTTTCATTAAAAGATGACCTTTAAAAGCATGTCGACGTAAAAAATTTTTATTACCACTTATTTTGTATCGTTTTGAAGCTGCTTTTCGAGTTTTTAATTTTGGCATAAGTTTTTAACTTTTCTTATAAGAATATAATGTTTTGAAATAAATTTTTGATTTTAAAGGGTGAGAATATAAAATTTCATCACCATACTTCCAATCAACAGGACAAGCTTGTCCGGGATTTTCTTTTACATATTGAATTGATTTTAAAATACGGAGTAATTCATTTACACTTCGACCACATAATAAATTATTAACCGTATAGTATTGAATTATGCCTTCCTTGTCAATAATAAATAAACCTGGAAAAGAAAGTCCATCATTTGTTAGTAATCTATACTTATTAGTTATAGATTGATTTAAATCAGAAATTAATGGATAATTCAGTTGGTCTAACCCACCTTGAATACGTTTTGCCAATAGATAATGTAAATGTGAAAACGGACTATCTACAGATATAGCAAGTATTTGTGTTGACAATTTTCGAAATTCAGAAATTCGATCACTTAATCGAATTAATTCTGTTGGAGAAACAGAGGTAAAATTTGCAGGGTAAAAAACAAGAATAACGTACTTTTTCCCATAATAATCAGATAATCGAATTTTTCCAAGTCGATTTTTATAAACTCCTATAGTTAAAAAATTTGGTGCCATTTTTCCAATTTGTGGGTAATCAAGCATAATATTTTACAGGTAAAAATGTTAATTATAAAATATTATCATAATAAAAAAAACAGATCAATTATTATACTGATCTGTTTTTAAAAGTACCATTATTAAATTAATTTATTACTTATCTTCTACTTCTATTAATTCATCAAGTGCGAAATTATTAGTATTTGTTCCAGCATAGTTTACATTTTCAAATCTAACTACTACAGGATATCTAATCCCACTTTTATCTACTGTTGCAACTGTTCCTACTTGATTAAACCAATAAGATTCTTTTCTAAGAATACGAACTTTTGAATTACGATTTATCATAAATTAAATAATTATTTATTAAGTACAATAATAAGCTAATATTAATTTAAATTATTGATAGGTAATTTTAATAATAAAATTTTAAAAATAGTTGGTTTTAAAATTTAATTTATGTTATTACTTATTTAAGAACAAATTTATATAAAAATTAAATAAAAAATAAAATGGATCGTAATACAATACAGAAAATTCTTATTGGACTCTTTTTTTTAGCTTGTACTTTTATAGGGTTTAGAGCATTCAATAATACTAATGAGTTTACTGAGACTTCAACTAAACCAGAATTAAATACAAATGTTAGTAGCTCTAGAATGACTTATGGAAGATTTTTAGAATATCTAGAAATGGGATGGGTAAAACAAGTTGATTTATATGACAATAGTAGAAATGCTATTGTTCAAGCGTCTAGCCCAGAACTTGGAAATCGACCACAATCAATTCGAGTTGAAATCCCAGTAGGTGCATCACAACTTATTCAAAAATTAAAAGAATATAATATTGATTTTGATGCTCATCCAGCTCCTAAAAAAAGTATTTTCTTAACTATTGCTAGTAATTTACTTTTACCATTAATTTTTATTGGTAGTTTAATATTCTTTTTCCAAAATTCCGATAATTTTTCAGGAAATTCGGGTTCATCTCCAATGAATTTAGGTAAATCTCCAGCTCGATTTGATCAACAACCAGATACTGGTATATCATTTGATGATATTGCAGGTATTGATGAAGCAAAAGCTGAATTTGAAGAAATTGTTTCATTTTTAAAAGAACCAGAAAGATATACTCTTGTAGGCGCAAAAATACCAAAAGGTGTTTTACTAGTAGGCCCTCCTGGTACAGGTAAAACATTATTAGCTAAAGCAATTGCAAACGAAGCAAAAGTACCATTTTATAGTGTGGCAGGTTCAGAATTTGTAGAAATGTTTATTGGTGTTGGGGCTGCGCGAATTCGTGATTTATTTAAAAAAGCATCAGAAAATACTCCTTGTATTGTTTTTATTGATGAGATTGATGCAGTTGGTCGTGAACGAGGAGCTGGAATTGGTGGGGGTAATGATGAACGTGAACAAACTCTCAATCAGTTATTAACGGAAATGGATGGTTTTAAAGAAAATAAAGGTGTAATTGTAGTTGGTGCTACTAATCGTGTAGATATTTTAGATGCAGCATTGTTACGTCCAGGCCGTTTTGACCGACAAATAACAGTAGGCTTACCTGATCGTCTAGGTAGAATTGGTATTTTAAAAGTTCATGCTCGTAATAAACCTTTTGATGAAAATGTTTCGTTAGTTCAATTAGCGAATCGAACACCTGGATTTTCAGGTGCAGATTTAGCAAATTTATTAAATGAATCAGCTATTTTAGCAACACGTTATAAAAAAACAACAATTACTAAAAATGAAGTAAATGAGGCTGCTGATCGAATTATTGGTGGTATTGCGGGAAGTACGATGGAAGATACTAAAAATAAAAAGTTAATTGCTTATCATGAAGTTGGCCATGCCATTGTCGGGTCAGTTTTAGAAAATCATGATGAAGTTGAAAAAATAACTTTAATTCCTCGTGGAGGTGCAAAAGGTCTTACATGGTTTACACCTGAAGAAGATCAAACACTAGTTTCTCGCTCTCAATTATTAGCTCGTATTATTACAACATTAGCGGGCCGTGTAACTGAACAAGTTGTTTTTGGAGATCCAGAAGTAACTACAGGTGCTAGTAATGATTTACAGCAAGTTACAAATATCGCAAGACAAATGGTTACACGTTATGGAATGTCAAATATTGGACCAATTGCTCTTGAAGATGATAATAATGAACAAATGTTCTTAGGTGGGGGTGGTGAATATAACGAAGCAGTTGCTGATCGAATTGATGCAGAAGTATGTAAAATTGTCAATCACTGTGAACAAATAGCAACTGAGATAGTTTTAGATAATCGAGTTATTATTGATTTAGTTGTTGAAAAGTTATTAGATGCAGAGACAATTAATGGTTCTGAATTCCGCGAACTTGTCGGCCAATATACAATTTTACCACAAAAATCTTAATATAGTCTATTGAATACACTATACTTCAAATATAGTGAACATCATAATAGCTATATTTATCATATAGCTATTGTATTAATTTTTATTTATTTACAAATTATTAAATTTACAATTTGTAAATAAATAAAAATTATCGATAATTCAAGATTGCTAGTAAAATTTTTTTAATGATTCTTTAAGAAATTTTTTCATTTGAAAATAAGTTTTTTACATCGTAAAGCTATATGAAAGAGGGATTTTTTTTTTTGAATTTGTAATGGAATTTCTTATTATAATTTTTTACTTACCATATCCTAACCATATCTTATATCTTAGTTGTTACTCTAAATTCATTATAGTTAACCGAGAGTATTATCAGCCATAAACCGATTAAAAATCAACTTGCTGAAAAAGAAGTTGCTTTTTGGATTTTAGATTTATTTAGAGACTATTGAGAAAATTTGACTTTCAGTTAACGAATTTCTACTCTTTTAGCCGCCATTGCTGAGTTTAAAACTGCTCGCCGAAAAGATCGTCAATTACAAATTACAAAGTATTAACGCTGCTAAATGCTAAAGAAAATAATAAATATACAGGAAGGAAAACGTTTCTCTCTAATTAAAACTGTTGAAAAGTCCAAAAACTTAGGAGTTTCTGTTCCTGAAATTACTCCAATAACCAGAAAAAGTCACAGTAACGATTTATAAAGTTTTAAAGTAGGAATTAGGCTGTAATTTCTACTCTCTTAGTTAAGAGCGACAAATAGTATTAAAATCAAGGTCAAATATGAATTTATGGTACTTTTAGGTCTACATGGTAATAATAAGGATTAAATCAATGGTCAACTATTATTTTTTAATTTATCATTATTTTAAAAATTTTTAACGCCCATTTAGTTTCTTTAAAATATTCCTCGAACTAAGGAATGCCTAATATAATTAAGTCATTCCTTGTTCTTTATTTTTTAGAAGTTAAGCTCTGCAGCTTGAACTTTTTCAAATTGTTTTTTCTTTAAGACTAAAAATATTTGTGTTAATAAAACAGATAAACAAAAAGCAAGATAGCCAACAATACGTGAAGAATTTTGTAAAACAATTTCTGACTCTTCTTGACCAAAACCACCAACATTTGGATCAAAGTTTAATGCTTGCTCTGCTTTTACAACATCGCCTTGTTTAACCGTTAATTTTAATCCAGCAGGTATAACTTGAGAAGTTTTTGTACCCTTTGAATCAACAATTATAATATTTGATTCACCTTTTTCAGATGTTGAAATTTCTGTAATTTGTCCAGCTTGTGTAGCTCCAAAAACATTCATATTACTTTTTTCACCTGTTGGATAAACTTGACCACGACCACGGTTACCACCAGCATAAATTGGATATGCTAAATATTTAACATCTGAATTTGTTTCTGGATCAGGTGAAACAACAGGGAAAATTAATTCTTGGTGCGTTTTTCCAGCAATTGGACCAACAACAAAAATGTTATCTAATTCAGTACTATACGGTGAAATAAAGACACCTTTATTTTTTACTTTAACTGCTTCGGGGATTTGACTTTTCGAAGCTAATTTAAATCCTTTTGGTAATATTAAAATACCACCTACATTTAAATCTGCTTCTTTTCCATTTGCTCCAATCTGTTTTTTACTTGTATCGTAAGGTACTTTTATTTCTACTTCAAAGACTGAGTTTGGAAGAATAGATTGTGGTGCTTCAACTTCAATTGCTTTTTGATTTAAATGACAATTTGCACAAGCTAATTTTCCATTTGCTGCACGAGGATTTGAATAATTTTGTTGTGCAAAAACTGGATATGCTGATGATTCTTGAATGCAAAAACCAAATAAATTTATAGCAATTGTTAAAGCAAATAAAAGACTTTTAAAAAACTTGTTAGTTGCCATAGTTTAAATATTTTTTAAGTCTGGATATTCTATTATATAAATTAATTCTTTATTAAAAACAAGATACCTAATCCTGAAAAATATAATAGCAATATTGCTAAAGATAATAATAATTGTGTTAAAGGATCAGTTGAGGGGGTTAAAATTGCCCCAAGAATTGTTGATAGTAATATTATATATCGCCACGCACCTAACATTTGTTTAGCAGACACGATATTTAATAATCCAACTAGAATTTGAAGAATTGGAATTTGGAAAGCTAAACCTGTACTATAAAAAAGGACAAGGATAAACTCAAAATATTGATCAAAAGACCAGAAAGGTTCTAGCACTTCCTCACTGTAATTTAAAAAAAAATTTAATGCAGCTGGTATTAAAGTATAGTAAGAGAATGCTAATCCTAATCCAAATAAAATTAATGAACTTAATAATAAAGGTAAAATAATTTTTGTTTCTTTTTTAGTTAATCCAGGTAATAAAAATAATATTAATTGCCCGATTACAAATGGACTTGAGAAAAGTAATCCAGTGTAGAAGGATATTTTTATTGTTGAAATAAAATATTCACCTGGAGATATTTGAAAAAATTTTACATTTTGAACTGGGAGTTCTAAAATTTTAACTAGATCTTTGACCTCGACAAACGCTATACAAGTTAGTATTAAAATTATACTAAACACAAGAAAGATGCGTTGACGTAATTCTTCTATATGTTCTGAAAAAGGCAATTCTAATGTTACGCTTGTATTATTTATGAAATTAAAATTAGAATTAGTTGTCATTTAATAAAAATATATTAGTATCATTATATTAAGTTCTATTTTTTAGAAATTAAAAACTCCAGTGATTATCTAAAATTTTAGTAACTACTGGAGTTTTTAAAACTAATATAGTCATTATTTTATTAAAGAAATTAATTGAAAAGCGAAATTATTTTTATGATAAATAATTGATAGCTTCTAATCGTGCTGTTGCTTTCTTTAATTCTACAGAAGCATCCAATTGAGCTTTATTTGTTTCTGCCTTTTCAACATTTAAAGTTGCTTTTTCTAATTCTTTTGTAGCTTCACTTAATTCAATATTAGTTAATTCTTCTACATCATTTACTAAAACTGTTACTCGATTTCGATCAATTTCAGCTAACCCACCACATAAAATAATAGGTGTCCATTTATCATTTAACTTTATACGTAATAAGCCTGTGTCTAAAGCTGTAATTAATGCTGCATGACCATCTAATACCCCTACTTGACCTGTTAAACCAGGCAAAACAACTTCATTAGCTGTTCTTGAGCAAATAACTCTATCTGGGGTAAGAACTCGAATGTTCATAACCATATACTATACTCCTTATTTTAGAGTTTCTGCTTTTGCGATCGCTTCGTCAATATCACCTACCAGATAGAAAGCTTGTTCAGGTAAATCATCTAATTCACCTTTTAATACCATTGTAAAACCTTTAATAGTTTGCTCTAAAGAAACATATTTTCCAGGTGAGCCTGTAAAGATTTCAGCAACAAAGAATGGTTGTGATAAGAATCGTTCTACTTTACGTGCTCGAGCAACTGTTAAACGATCTTCTTCAGATAATTCATCAATACCTAAAATTGCAATAATATCTTGTAATTCTTTGTAACGTTGTAAAGTTTCTTTTACACTTTCAGCAATTTCATAATGTTCTGCACTAACAATGTTTGGTTGTAACATTGTTGAAGTTGAATCTAATGGATCTACCGCAGGGTAAATACCTTTAGCTGCTAAGTTACGTGATAATACTGTTGTTGCATCTAAGTGAGCAAAAGTAGTCGCTGGAGCTGGATCAGTTAAATCATCAGCAGGTACATATACAGCTTGAATTGATGTAATTGAACCTTGTGTAGTTGATGTAATACGTTCTTGTAAAGCACCCATCTCTGTAGCTAAAGTTGGTTGATAACCTACTGCTGATGGCATACGACCTAATAGAGCAGATACTTCAGACCCTGCTTGTGTGAAACGGAAAATATTATCAATGAATAATAATACGTCTTGTTTGTTAACATCACGGAAATATTCTGCCATTGTTAAAGCTGTTAATCCAACACGCATACGTGCTCCTGGTGGTTCATTCATTTGACCATATACTAGAGCTACTTTAGATTCAGCGAAATTATTAGAGTTAATTACACCTGATTCTTTCATTTCTTCGTATAAATCATTCCCTTCACGTGTACGTTCTCCTACACCACCAAATACAGAAACACCACCGTGAGCTTTTGCAATGTTATTAATTAATTCCATAATTAATACTGTTTTTCCTACACCAGCTCCACCAAATAGACCAATTTTCCCTCCACGGCGATAAGGTGCTAATAAATCAACAACTTTAATACCAGTTTCAAAAATCGATGGTTTTGTTTCTAATTCAGTAAATGCTGGAGCATCGCGATGAATTGGTAAAGTTTCATCAAATGAAACATCACCTTGCTCATCAACAGGTTCACCGATTACATTAAAAATTCGACCTAATGTCGGAGTACCAACAGGTACATTAATTGGAGTACCTAAATTCACGGCTTCAACTCCACGTTTTAAACCATCAGTTGATCGCATTGATACAGCTCGTACTTTATTGTCACCTAATAATTGTTGTACTTCGACAATAGTTGAAGTTCCATCTTCTAATCCAATTTCAATTGCACTATAAATAGGTGGTAAATTTCCTTCAGAAAATTTAATATCTAGTACAGGACCAATAATTTGAGTAACGTAACCTTTATTTAAATTAGTTTTTACCATTTTGATTTAACATATATTTAAAATACTTGAGAATAAATATACTTTCACAATCTTCTATAGTATGTAAAAAATTAACAAGTTTGAAGTTTAATTATTAACTATTATTGTACAACAAAATTAATTGAATTCTTGAATATAATTGACTAAACACAATTAAATAATTTATTAATTATTATCACTCAATCGTCCAGTGACTTTTAACCAATTTCGTGCCCCAGGATAGTTATCAGGGGCTAACTTAAGTGCTTGGATCCAGTATTCTGCTGCTTTATCAAATAACTCTTTTGATAATTCAATATATTCATCTTCTTCTAAACTTTGTGCTCTAAGAGCTTGTGAGTGGTAGATAACAGCAATATTATTTAAAGCTTGAGGAAGATTTGAATTTAAAGAAAGAGCTTGATGATAAAATTCTAAAGCTTGAGTATATTTTCCTGTATTCCCATAAATTAAACCAATATTATACAGTGTATAACTACGATCGTAAGGATCTTCCTCCACTTGAAGAGCTTCATAATAATTTTGTAATGCTTCTGCGTAACGGCCTTTCGATTGTGCAGACATTCCTGCTCTATAATAAGAAAAAGCTTGTTTTTCTTGTTTACTTGCAGGTAAAACTTTTAAGAGAATATCAGCGATTACTGTAAATGTTTTATCGATAAAATTCCCCATAAAATTCTCCTTATAAATTAATTTAAATTGAAATTAAAAGTTTTTAGAGTTATTATTATCTTATAATAACTCTAAAAACTTTTAAACAGAATTAGAAGCAACAAAAGGAAATAATGATAACATTCTTGCTCTTTTAATTGCCTTTGCTAATTTTCGTTGTTGCTGAATAGTTACACCTGTAGCCCGTCTTGGTAAAATTTTTCCTTGTTCTGTTACAAATAATGTCAATAAATCAATATCTTTATAATCAATTTTTTGATTAATATTAATTGGTGAGGTTTTTTGTTTTTTTGAAATCATAATTTATTTTATTTCTTTATGAATAGTTGGTTTATTACAATGTGGACAATATTTTTTTAATTCTAATCTTTCTGGATTGTTTCGTCGATTTTTTTGTGTTAAATATCTTGAAACACCACGTGATCGTTTATTTAAATTTGAACGACACTCCGTACATTCTAAAGTAATTAAAATTCGACTACCTTTATTTTTTGCCATAGAAATTTAATATAATAATTTTATTATTATATTGCCTAAAAATTTCTATCTTATCAAGGGTTAATCATTATTTATTAAGATAAAAAATTTTTATTTTAAAAACTTTTACATTTTTCATCAAATGTACTATATTACATTAAACCTTAATTTTTAAAATAACTATTTAAAATATTTAAATAATACTATGGCTAATAATAAATCCGCAAAAAAACGTATTCTTACTAATGAACGAAATCGTTTAAAAAATCGTTTGTATAAAAGTTCAGTGAAAACATTAACAAAAAGTTTTTTTAAATATTTAGAAGTTTATAAAAGTTCAAAAAGCTTAGAAGATAACCAGAAAGTAAAAAAAACTTTAAATTCTATTTATAGTTTAATTGATAAAGGTACAAAGAGAAATGTATTTCATAAAAATACTGCTGCAAGAAAAAAAGCACAATTAGCTGGTTATTTAAAAGTTGTAGAAATTTAATTCTTAAAAATTTTATAAATATATATATTTTATATATTTGAACTTTATTTAGTTAAGAAAATTAAAAATTTTCTTAACGTTATTTATTATGAAATCCAAAAGAAATAATTAGTCCCATAATATTTACTAACAAAAATTATGAAACAAAATATAAATTATATTAATGCTCTTCCAGATTTTCTGGCGATGCAAAGAATAAGCTTTTGTTGGTTCATTACTCAAGGTTTAAATGAAGAGTTAACTTTATTTTCCCGAATCCATGACTTCAGTAAAAATACTGAATATATAATGTTTGGAGAAGAATACAATTTAATTAAACCACCCTATAGTCTATTAATTGCAAGAAAATATAGTGGAAACTATAGAGCACAATTAGTTATTCCAATTGAAGTTCGAAATAAAATTATAAATAGTATTCGTTATCATAATCAGTTTCCAATTCTTACTTTACCCCTTATGACTACATATGCCACATTTGTTATTAATGGATGTGAACGTGTTATTGTTAGTCAAATTATTCGGAGTCCTGGAGTTTATTTTGAAAAAAATAAAAATCAAAGAATACGAAAACAATTTAAACGAAAATTATCAAGAGATATTAATAAATTACATTCATTTTTACCATCTGGAGAAGCTTTTATTTCGGAATTTGATCTATTTTTTCCTATTCCAACAATAATTATAATCGATGACTTTTATCGCCAAGAAATCCGAACTGTTCCATATTGGAAAAATAATTTGATCTATTATTATTGCCTTAAGTATTTAAAGAAAACAAAAAGAAATTTTTCCTTTTACTTTTTATACTGTTTTAAATTTTATCGAATTATTTCCAAAGTATCTGATCTTAATTTAAAAAATAAATTAATTCAATTATTTTTTAAATGGTTAAAATTACAGGACAATTTTTCATATTTTAAAACAAATGTAAAAAAAGATAAACTGGTTTATTTATTAAAATACTTTAATTTTTTATTAAAACTTTTAATTAAATACGAAATTTTTCAAACTACTTGGGTTAATAATAAAATTGAAATTTCTAAAAATAGTGAAAGTAATAAAAGAGGTTTTGAAGAATTTCTTAAAGTTAATAAAGTTTTATTTTCAATAAATAATTTAGTTTTATCACCAAATCAAGTTTTAAAATTATACAACACATACGATAAGATAATTTTTAATTCACAAAAATTAGCACAAATCCATTTAAATTCCCAATTATTATTAATTACAAAGAATTCACAAAATTGGTTAATTGAAATGCGTAATTTTTCTTTTCTTAAACAAAATATCAAACAATTAATTTTAAAAATTAATAGTGTTAATAGATTAGCAAAATTTCAGAATTTACGTCCGACAATTAACTTTTCAATTAGTTTAAAAGAACAGTTAAAATATATCTTTGGAGAAAATTCATTATCATATAAATCCGAGCGTCATAAATATCTTAAAACAAAAACACAGCTTCTTCTTTATAAAAAAGATCATGAAATTAAAACAAATTATCATAAAAAATATGAAGAAAAAGATTTATATACAGCAACTTTAATCCCTGAATATGGATCATGGATCCGATTTACTTTCCAAAAAAATACAAAAATTAATTCTTATAAATACCCAATCAAAAACCAGGAAGATGAAGTTATTATTCAATTAGATAAAATTAATCAAAAACCAGTCCTTTATTTACTAAGAGAAATGGGGTTAACAGATTTAGAAATTTATCGAAATTTAGAACATTCGAATTTTTTCTATTTTGATACGCCATTATTAATAAATTCAAAATCTTTAAATCAACCTTTACCACGATTTAATTTAAATTTAAATTATTTTAAGAATATTTCAGAATTTTCTAGAATTTTTGATTCAACATACTATAGGTTAGGTAGGGTTGGGAGATTAAAAATTAATACTCGACTAAATTTAAAAATTAGTGAACGACTGCAAACGATAATTTATGAAGATATTTTTGCAATTACTGATAAATTAATCAGTTTAACTATTTCAAAAACTATTCAAGATGATATTGATCATTTAAAAAACCGACGAGTTAGATCTATTGGAGAATTACTTCAAAATTTATTTAGAATTGGGTTCCAAAGATTAGTTCGAAAAGTACGCAATCAAACGAATAAAATTGATTCAAGTCATTTATTAAGTTTTAATATTGTTAATGCTACAGTAAGAGAATTTTTTGGTTCAAGTCAATTATCACAATATCTTGATCAAACTAATCCTCTTTCTTCACTTACTCATAGACGGCGAATAAGTGGATTAGGTCCAGGTGGATTCGATCGTGATAGAATCAGTTTTGCTGTTAGAGATATTCATCCAAGTCATTATGGTCGAATTTGTCCTATTGAAACTCCAGAAGGACAAAATGTTGGTTTAATTGCATCCTTAACAACTTGTGCTCGTGTAAATAAATCAGGATTTTTAGAAACTCCATTTTGGAGAGTTATTAATGGAAAAGTTATTAAAATAGGAACTCCAATTTATTTAACAGCTGATATAGAAGATTTATATAAAATTGCACCAGCAGATGTTGCAACTAATAGAGAGAATTATTTAATAAAAAATGTAATTCCAGTTAGGTATAAACAAGATTTTATTAATGTCACACCATCTGAAGTTGACTTTATTGCTATTTCTCCAATTCAAGTAGTTTCTATTGCTGCTTCATTAATTCCATTTTTTGAACATGATGATGCAAATCGTTCTTTAATGGGTTCAAATATGCAACGGCAATCTGTTCCATTAATTTTACCTCAGAAACCAATTGTTGGAACTGGATTAGAAAATCAAATTGCTATTGATTCCGGGATGATTTTAAATGCTCAATTATCAGGGATTGTCAATTCTGTAACTGCAAATAAAATTATTATTAAAAATAAAAATGGGAAAAAAATAACATATAAATTACAAAAATATTTACGGTCAAACCAACAAACTTGTATTAATCAAAGACCAATTATTTGGAAAGGGGAAAAAATTAAATCGGGACAAATTCTTACGGATGGTCCAGCAATAACCGATAGTGAATTATCTTTGGGACAAAATGTTTTAGTTGGCTATATGCCTTGGCAAGGCTACAATTTTGAAGATGCTATTTTAATAAGTGAAAGATTAGTATATGATGATATTTTTACTTCAATTCATATTGAAAGATACAAAATTGAAATCGATAAAAATTCTGAAACTTCCGAGGAGACAACAAAAAATATTCCAAATCTAAGCCCTTCTGAAGTTAAAGATTTAAATGAAGATGGAATTGTTACAGTTGGAACCTTTGTAAAACCTGGAGATATTTTAGTTGGTAAAGTTATTTCAAATAATATTTCTGAACAGTTACCAGAATCTAAATTATTACGGGCTATTTTTGGAGCAAAAGCAAAAGGTGTTAAGGATAATTCTTATAGAATGCCAGATGGTGAGTATGGTCGAGTTATTGAAACAGTAACATTTAATCGACGGACTAAATTAACTTATAAATTTGAAAAAATTTATGTTTTCATTGCTCAAATTCGAAAAATTCAGGTTGGAGACAAAATTGCTGGTCGACATGGAAATAAAGGAATTATTTCTCGTATATTACCACGTCAAGATATGCCATTTTTACCGGATGGAACACCAATTGATATTATTCTAAATCCATTAGGTGTTCCTTCACGAATGAATGTCGGCCAACTTTACGAGTGTTTACTAGGTTTAGCTGGTGATAGATTAAATTCTCGATTTAAAATTTTACCATTTGATGAAATGTATGGATTAGAAATGTCTAGAATTCTAATTAATAAAAAATTACGACAAGCTTCTATTCGAAATAATGAAAGTTGGTTATTTAATCCTTATGCACCAGGTAAAATGGTTTTAATCGATGGGCGAACGGGGAAAAAATTTGAAAATCCTATTACTGTTGGAAATGCATATATGTTAAAACTTATTCACTTAGTTGATGATAAAATGCATGCACGTGCAACAGGTCCATACTCTCTCATTACCCAACAACCCTTAAGAGGAAAAGCGCAACATGGTGGTCAAAGATTTGGAGAAATGGAAGTTTGGGCATTAGAAGGATTTGGAGCAGCATTTACTTTGAAAGAACTTTTAACTATAAAATCAGATGATATGCAAGGACGAAATGAAACATTAAATGCAATTGTAAAAGGACAACAAATCCCAAAATTTGGAATTCCTGAATCATTTAAAGTTTTATTACAAGAATTACGTTCAATTGGTTTAGATATGAGCACTTATAAAATTGAAAAATTTAGTTCATATAAAAAATATGAAGTTGAAGTTAACCTAATTGAAAAATACAATCCTCTGTCAAAAACATTTTCTCCAACTTCAAATATAAACGATATTTCATTTTAATAACAATGATACAATTTGCAAAAGAATTTGATTATATAAAAATTAAGTTAGCCTCTCCTTTTCGAATTTTACAATGGGCAAATCGAAAGTTACCAAATGGTCAATTTGTAGGAGAAGTACAAAAATCTGAGACAATTAATTATCGCACATTTAAACCAGAAATGGATGGGTTATTTTGTGAAAGGATCTTTGGTCCAAGCAAAAGTTTGGAATGTACGTGTGGAAAATATAAACGTGTTAGATATGAAGGACTAATTTGTGAAAGGTGTGGGGTGGAGTTAACAGAATCTCGAGTACGTCGACATAGAATGGGATACATTAATTTAATTTATCCTGTTACTCATGTTTGGTATATAAATAGTCGACCAAATTTTATGGCTTTATTATTAGAAGTTGAACAATGTGAAAAGCAATTCGAGACCAGTTATACAGTTCATTCAGAAAAGTGTAAAAAAAAGTGGAAAAAAAAAGAATGTAAAGGTTTAAAATTAACACCTTCAAGGATTATTGATTTATGGGATGAAAGGATAAAACGTATTAAATTAGCTTCATTAAGTTACTTTATTGCAGAAGATGAAATTTCATTTTATGGTTTACATTGGGATCTCCAACAGTATCGAAGAAATCGAGAATTAGGAAAAAGTGGCTATCCTTTAAAACCTTATCCAAAATCATTTAATCCTCATTATTCTACGCCAAAATATTTATTACGAGCAACACCTAATTTTTTAATTGGTGCACCTTTAATTAAAAAAGAATTAGAAAAACTTGATTTAAAATTAGAAATTTGTACAACAAGAGCATTTATTTTAGATTGTACAAAATTATTAAATAAAGAAGGTCCCAATGACTTTAAATTGTTTCGAAAATGGGAACAACAAAGAATTTATAAACTGCGTGATCAAGCCATTAAACGCATTAGAATTTTGGAAAACTTAATTGGAACTGGTTCAAATCCAGCTTGGATGATTTTAACCATTTTACCTGTAATTCCTCCCGCTTTAAGACCAATGATTCAGTTAGAAGGTGGAAGATTTGCAACTTCAGATTTAAATGAATTATATAGACGTATAATTACTAGAAATAATCGATTATTACGACTATTGGAAATTGATTCTCCACAATTAATTATTCGAAATGAGAAAAGACTATTACAAGAAGCCGTCGATACTTTAATTGATAATGGAAAACGAGGTAAAATTGCTTTAAGTGCAAATAATCGTCCATTAAAATCTTTATCGGATATTATTAAAGGTAAACATGGGCGATTCCGTCAAAATTTATTAGGAAAACGTGTCGATTATTCAGGAAGGTCTGTTATTGTTGTCGGCCCAAGTTTAAAATTAAATCAGTGTGGTTTACCTTATGAAATGGCAATTGAACTTTTTCAACCATTTATAATTCGAGAATTAATTAATCAAGGCTTAGCAAGTAATATGAAAATTGCTAAAAATTTAATTCAGCAAGATGAACCTATTATCGATCTAGTTTTAGAAAAAGTTTTAACAAATTATCCTATTTTCTTAAATCGAGCTCCCACATTACATAGATTAGGGATTCAAGCATTTGAACCTATTTTAGTTCAAGGACGAGCAATCAAATTACATCCTTTAGTTTGTTCGGCTTTTAATGCAGATTTTGATGGAGATCAAATGGCTGTCCATATTCCTTTATCATTAGAAGCTCAAGCTGAATGTTACATGTTAATGTTAGCTCCTTATAATTTTTTATCCCCTGCTAATGGGGAACCAATTATTATGCCAAGTCAAGATATGGTTTTAGGATGCTATTATTTAACTGTAAATAATATTAAAGGCTTGTTTGGTTCAAATCATTATTTTGCAAATTTAGAGGATGTAATTTTAGCTTATGATCAAAATAGAATTGAAATTCATAGTTCAATTTGGCTTAGAATTATCGATAAAAATCAATTTCCATTAAATTTAATAAAAAAAATTAAATTAAAAGATAATACAATTATTGAATATTATGAAAATATGCAACTTAGAAAAACAGAAAATGGTAGTACAATTGTTCAATATTTAAAAACAACAACAGGACGAGTTATTTTAAATTATACAATTCAAAAAACTTTAAATTTTTTATAAATAAGAAATTAATAAATAAACTTTATGAAAAATTATACTTATCAAAATAACTTAATAGGGAAAAAACAATTAAGACAATTACTAGCGTGGAGTTTTACTAATTATGATTCTATGTACGCTTGCTTTTTAGCAGATGAATTGAAATATTTAGGGTTTCAATACGCTAGTCAAGCTGGAATTTCAATTAGTATTGAAGACTTAAAAATTCCTTTTGTTAAAAATTTGATGCTTGAAAAAGCTAATAAAGAAATTCTAAATGCTGAAAAAATTTATTTACGTGGGAAAATTACGGATGTTGAAAGATTTCAAAAAATAATTGATACTTGGAATCTCACAAGCGAATCTTTAAAAGATCAAGTTATTTATTATTTTAAAAATTATGATCCTTTAAATTCTGTTTACATTATGGCTTTTTCAGGTGCCAGAGGAAATTTATCTCAAGTCCGTCAATTAGTTGGTATGCGAGGTCTAATGTCTGATCCAAATGGGGAGATTATGAAATTACCAATTAAGAAGAATTTTCGTGAAGGCTTAACAATTACTGATTATCTAATGTCAGGATATGGTGCTCGAAAAGGTATTGTTGATACAGCTTTAAAAACTGCAAATTCTGGATATTTAACACGTCGCTTAATTGATGTAGCTCAAGATATATTAATACGCGAAAAAGATTGTTTAACACGACATTCATTTCGACTTTCCATTTCTAAGAATGAATCAAAAAAGACTGAGTTAATATACAAGAAAATATTAGGACGAGTTCTTAATAAATCAATTTTGGATCCAGAAACAAAAACTTTAATTGCCAAAGTTAATACACAAGTAACTCCAAAATTAATTGAAGAATTAAAACTTCGACGAATCAAAGAATTTTACATTCGATCACCTTTAACCTGTACCTTATATCGAGCAATTTGTCAGAAATGTTATGGATGGGATTTAGCGAATGAAATTTTAGTTGATATTGGAGAAGCAATTGGGATTTTAGCTGGGCAATCTATTGGAGAACCTGGAACTCAACTTACGATGCGAACTTTTCATACGGGCGGGATTTTTACTTCAGAAGCCAGAAAACAAATTATTAGTCCAATAAATGGAATTATAAGATTTTATAAAAATTTAAAAACAGTTATTCTAAGAACTAATCGGGGTGAAGATGTTTATGTAACAAAAAACTCAGGTTCTTTAATATTGATTCCAGAGGATGAAAATCAAGAATTAATTCAAATTGAAATTTTACGAAATACAATATTATTTCCAAAAAATAATCAATATATTTTAAAAAATACAGTCATTGGAGAATTAATTAATACAAATAAACAAATTAAAACAGAAATAGAACCTATATTAACAGATAAATGTGGTGAAATTTTTATGCCTCATTTAAAAAGAAAAATTAATTTATTAAATAATAATAAATTAATATGGATTTTATCGGGCCAACTTTATAATGCTCCCAATAATTCATTTATAAACTTTTATCCGGATTACAAACTTAATAAATATAGTTATATTTTTCGAACTAAAATAATTAATCATTATAAAGGATATATTGAATTTCATAATACTAAACAAAGTTTATATCAAAGAGTTATTAGAATTAATAATAGTAAGTATTCATTCTTAAATTCTAATTTTCAAAAATTAGTACTACCTATTCAAAATAAAAATTATTTATTAAATATCCAAGATTTAAAATACCTTTTAAAGATAAAAGTAAAAAATTCAAAATTTTACCTTCAAATGACAAGAAATGACCAATTTGGCAGTTTGATAACAAATTCATTTCTAACATTAACGGGTGGAACTATTTATTATGATTATCGCAATTTCGGAAAATCTAATCAAATAAACATTGAGATACCTTATTACGTTTCAATACCAAATGAATTTGACTTTGAACAAATAGAAGAAGAAAAATTAGAGAAATATAATGATAATGTTTTTCATCGAACTGTCATTTGGTTAGGAGAAGAAATTCATAAAGTTAATTGTGAACAAAATATTTTACTTGTTGACCATGGTGATTTAATATCAGAAGGGTTTGAAATTATTCCAGGTCTTTTTTCTAAAACATCAGGTATAGTAATTCTATCTCAAAAAAATAATCTTGTTCAGACTATTTTAATTAAATCAGGTTTAGTTTATGAAGGAAAAAGATTTAAGAATTCAGCTAAAAAAATATATTATCCTGGTGAAGTTATTTTTTCAAATATTCCTAATAAAAAATTATCATTTTGTGAACATATAGTTAGTAAAAGTAGTGAGCAACTATTAATTAGACCAGTTGAATTATATGAATTTCCTAAATCAGAGTTTTTCCAAAATAAATTAAATTCCAACTTAAATTTCAAATTAGAGTCTAAAGCAATCTATTTATATAAACCAAATAAAATCCTCAAAGGTATAAAAAATGTAAACTTAATTTCAAGTGTTTTAATTTTTAAAACTAATAAATTATCAAAAAATAATATACAAATTAAGTTAATTAATAATCGAAAAATAAATTCAGTCGATTTTCAAATTAGTGAAAAACTTTATTTAAATAACTATATTTCTCCTTATTTAAAATATAAAAATCTTCAATCTTCTTTCCTTGTTCAGCAAAATCAATTTGTAGATAGTTATACAAATTTAGGTTACTTAGAAGCAATAACATTGAACTTATTAGAAATTATTAAATTTAAAATAAAAAAAAAAGATATTAAACAAATTCTTTTAATCTCAAACACAGATTGTTTAATTCTTAAAAAAAATCAATTTCCTAAGAAAAAATTAAATGATTTTATTATTAATAGTTCAAATGTAAATGAGACTGGTAAAATTATTATTGAAAATAAGAAATTTTTGACTCTTCAAAAAGGTAAACCGTATTTTTTCCCTAATTGTAAAAATAATGATTTAATTAATAAAATTAATTTACAGTATAAATTAATTTCTCCAACTCGTATTCAACCGAATTTAAAAGTCAATAGATCTATCTTATTAAATTATTGTGATACAATGAAACTTTCTGTAAAAAGAAACTATAATTCAAATTATTTTTTAAAAGATAAAATTAATACTAAATCAGAATTTTCAAAATTATTTTTAAAAAAAAATGGAAAACTTTATAGTTCTCTTATCCCACAATTTTTTAAAAAATTTTCGATCAAGAATAAGAGTTCAGACTTAAAAGTTAATAAAATATTACGACCCAGTAATTTAAAAAATTCTATTTTACAAAAAATTGATTGTACATTATTAATACAAAGTTCAGAAGCTTTAAAAAATAAATATAAACAAGTAAAAGACTCTTCCTATCAATTAACATTAGTAAAATTTGTAGAACATCATTTTACGAAAGCAATCGGTCTTTACTCAATTACAGAAGACTATTTTGAACAAGATGTTAACAGTATATTCTGTAAAAATAGTGAATTTATAGAAGAAGGAGAAACTATTGGTTTACTAAACCTTGAAAAAGAAATTACTGGAGATATTGTTCAAGGATTACCGAGAATTGAAGAAATATTAGAAGCTCGTAAAAAGAATTTAATTACAAAACAAATTCCAACCAGTAAAAAGAAAGGTTTATTAATTCAAAAAACAGAGTTAGATCCAAATTTTGAATTTAGAAAATTAGGAACATCTATTAAAGAAAATGAAAAAATAAATGCTCACAAATTATTAAAAGTCTATTTTAATTATTATGGATTAATGAAATCTTTTTCATGTGATCAAAATAAAATAATTAAATATAATCGATTGATTGATAATTATGAAAGTAGCTATAAAAGTTTTAAAAAAATTCAATCCTTTATTTTGAATTCTGTTCAATCAGTCTATCAGTCACAAGGTGTTACAATTAATGATAAACATTTAGAAGTGATTATTAAACAAATGACAACAAAAGTTTTAATAACTTATGAAGGTAATACTCGGTTATTAAAAAGAGAAGTTATTGATTTGTATCATATTCAATATATTAATCAAATTATTAAAATTCAAAAAAAACAACCTGCTTATTACGTACCATTATTACTTGGTATTACTAAAGCTGCTTTAAATAATCCAAGTTTTATTTCTGCAGCAAGTTTTCAAGAAACTACTAGGGTACTAACAAAAGCAGGAATTGAAGGACGAATTGATTGGTTACGTGGATTAAAAGAAAATATTATTATTGGACATTTAATTCCAGCTGGAACAGGTTCACAAATTTATCGAAATTGTTTTAAAAAATATATTTTATCTCTCAATTCAGTTAAAATACCATTACAACAGATTTCTAAGATTAAACAAAAGATATAGACAAGTTTTTCAATGTCTGCTACTATTTAACTTAGAAAATTATATCTTTATTTAAGTGATTTAAAAATTTTATGTCTAATATAAGTTTATCTCAATTATTAGAAGCTGGTGTTCATTTTGGTCATAAAGCATATCGATGGAACCCAAAAATGTTTCCTTATATTTATAGTGAAGTAAATAATATCCATATATTAGATTTAGTACAATCGGCGACTTTATTAAAAGAAGCAAATAGATATTTAGAATCTGCTGCCAGTCAAGGAAAAAAATTTTTATTTATTGGTACAAAACGTCAAGCTAGTACTTTAATTGCACAAGAAGCAAAACGCTGTGATTCCTTTTATATAAATCATCGTTGGTTAGGAGGAATGTTAACAAATTGGACAACATTAAAAGAACGGATTGAATATTTAAAAGATCTGGAAAAACAAGAAGCAAGTGGTACATTTGATTTATTAACCAAAAAAGAAGCGAGTTTACGTCGAAAAGAATTAAAAAAACTACGTCGACATTTAGATGGGATTAAAATAATGCAAGATTTACCTGATATTGCAATTATTATTGATCAAAAACGAGAAATGACAGCAATTAAAGAATGTCGAAAATTAGGAATTCCAATTGTTTCTATTTTAGATACAAATTGTGATCCTGATTTAGTTGATATTCCAATTCCAGGAAACGATGATGCTGTCCGATCAATTAAATTAATTTTGAAATCATTAACAGATAGTATTATAGAGGGTAAATCAAAATAATTGATTTAAAGTATTACTATAAATTTTTTAAAGAAAAATATTTTAAATCTACTATTGGTTAGATTATTGAAGAATTTTTTTCAGTTTTAAATACAGAAAATAGCTAGTCTCTTTTAAGAAAACATTTAAATTTCAGAAATTCTGCATTACAAAAATTGGATTCATCCATTAATTCAGGAAATAGAAAGTTCCGATTATTGTATTATTAATTTTAATAGGATTTAGTAATGTATAATAACAATATAAATATAGTTTTAAAGGTTATTAAATCAAATTTTTTTAGAAATTAAGAAACTAGCTAAATTTGTAACTTTTATAATCTAGTTTTCGACCGATATTTTAGATCAAATATCGGTCCTTTTTTGGGTGTAGAGTGAAAATTCTTAGTTATGACTGAGAATCTTTAATATCTTTTTCATGGTTTAATTTCTTTAACCATTCTTCTTGGTATCATAAATATCCGATAATCAGATTCTAAAGCTTATTACGCGTCGCTTAAGATCATATTCTTTAGATCTTGAGTTTAACTTAACATCATTTTACTATCTAACTTTAGATTTTATAGAGTTTCATCTACCAACTGCTTGTATTTCAATCTTCTAAGGTGGAGTATGAGTAGATCTATTAACAATCACTCTCTCTCTATAACTAGTAGAACAGCACACATAAGAACTAGAAGAAAGTGACCACTTTATGAGGTGGACGCAAAAATTGCCACCCATAAACGTACTTTTTGTTCCTTTAGACAGAAGTTTAAATTCAAGTTATGCTGCTCTATCATTTGTGGTTAGTTATTGGATTTGCAGGCAGTGAAAAGTTAGATCTATATGTAGCTAATTTTATTAATAAACACACATAACACATACACTATAACTGCCTTTTCTAAAACCTTTGCGAATTGTCTTTTTTTGACTTTTATCTTCTTGCTTTTTTATTAAAAAACTATATGAGTAAACTTATATTTTGACATAATTAGGTTATGTCAAAAATTATAAATAATAGATTTTTAATCTTGAATCTTGTAATTTTATTGAGTGAATTAATTTTAATAATGTATCCCAATTGATAAACGCTTATTTTTAAAAATAAGTGTTTATCAATTGTGATATGTTTGGGATTTGAAAAAGTTTTACCCCAACTTTTTATAACTTATTTTTGTAAGTTATTAGTAACGACCACCTTCTGGATTAGCTTGAACACTATAGCTTTTAATAGTATAGTGAATTTGACGAGCTGGGCCTTCTTCACGTTCTAAGTAGAAGCCTGGTTCGTTAGTTGGACGGTTTGTGATGAAAGACATAACACAACTTTCAACTGAGTAACTAGCATCAAATGCGTTAATACGAATGTAACCAGCTGCACATGATTTACGAGCTTCTTTTAATTCGAACATTACAGTTCCAGGATCTTTAACATCGAATAATGGTAAACCCCATAATTCCCAGTAGCTGTTACGAGGATGTGGATCATCTGTCCACTCAATATTCATCGCCCAACCTTTACTAATACAGTAAGCGATTTGTTTTTCAATTTGTTGATCAGTTAAATCTGGTAAAAACGAGAAACAACCTTGTGTAAGTCTCACTATTCAAATACTCCTTTAATTTTTTAAAAGTAATTTATAACTTATTATACGTTTGCTGTAGCTGTCTCAGCGAAATCAGCTGTATCTGTAGATGTATAGTTGAAAGAAATATCTTTCCATAAATCTAAAGCTGTTTGTAATGGACCACATGTTCTAGCAGCGTCTCGTAAAATTTGAGGACCAACTTGATTGTTGAAGTAATCCGCACCTTCATTTCTAGCTAATACCATTGCTTCTAAAGCAACACGGTTAGCAGTAGCACCTGCTTGAATACCATCTGGGTGACCAATTGTACCACCACCAAATTGTAATACTACATCATCACCTAAGTAATGAACTAATTGGTGCATTTGACCACAGTGGATACCACCAGATGCAACAGGCATACATTTACGTAAACTAGCCCAAGTCATTTCGAAGAAAATACCATAAGGTAAATTAACCGCTAAATTTGGTAAACGTAAAATATCGTAGAAACCTTTAATCATTAAAGGATCACCTTCTAATTTACCTACAACTGTACCAGCGTGGATATGATCTACACCAGACATACGCATCCACTTACAGATAACACGGAAGTTAATACCATGGTTTTTTTGACGCGCGTAAGTAGAGTTACCTGCACGGTGTAAATGTAAAAGCATGTCGTTTTCACGAGCCCATAAAGCAATACTTTGAATTGCTGTATAACCCATTACTAAATCGATCATAATAATTACAGAACCTACCATTTTAGCATACTCTGCACGTTTGTAAACTTCTTCCATAGTAGCTGCAGTAACGTTTAGGTATGAACCTTTAACTTCACCTGTAGCTGCTGAGGCACGGTTGATACCTTCCATACAGTATAAGAAACGTTCTCTCCAACGCATAAATGGTTGAGAGTTAATATTCTCATCATCTTTTAAGAAGTCTAAACCACCTTTTAAACCTTCGTATACTACACGACCGTAGTTTTTACCTGATAAACCTAATTTTGGTTTTACTGTTGCACCTAATAAAGGAATACCGTATTTATTTAAACGTTCACGTTCTACGATAATACCTGTTGCTGGACCTTGGAATGTTTTTAAATATGAGTGAGGAATACGCATATCTTCTAAACGTAAAGCAGAAATTGCTTTGAATCCAAATACGTTACCAATGATAGATGCTGTTAAGTTAGCTAAAGAACCTTCTTCAAATAAATCACATTCGTATGCGATGAAAGCGAAGTATACATCTGTTGCATTTGGAACTGGATCTACACGGTAAGCTTTAGCACGATAACGATCACAAGCTGTTAATAAATCTGTCCATACAACTGTCCATGTAGCTGTTGAAGATTCACCAGCTACAGCAGCAGCAGCTTCTACTGGATCTACACCAGGTTGTGGTGTGATACGGAATAATGCAAGAACATCAGTTGCTTTTACTGCGTATGAAGCATCCCAGTAACCCATTTTAGCGTAAGGGATTACACCAGATTCGTAACGGTCACTTTTAATTCGAGTCCGTTCTGATACAGATTGAGACATTGATTTCTCCTTAGAATAAAAAGGCAATATATATAATAGATGTTTAACTAATTAAAAAAATTAGTTCTGTCGGTTGAATTATACCGAACAACCTTACTTTTGATTATAGTATGGTTATAATATAGCTTATACATTTATTATGAATATTAATTTAATAGTTTTTTAGAATATATTTTTATTAATATTATTTATCTTAATTCAATTGATAGAATAATTTCTTTATAATGTTAATTAAAATTTACTAACAGTATTAAATTTTTATATAATTCATCTATATACATTTTATTTTAATATATTATATGGTTAATCAATCAAAGAAAGTATTAAATACGAATATAACTAAATTAGTTAATAAAACTTATCAGTATGGTTTTTCAACAAATATTGAAAAAGACATTATTGAAAAAGGATTAAATGAAAAAACTGTTAAATTAATTTCGAAAAAAAAAAAAGAACCCCAATTTTTATTAGAATTTCGTTTAAAAGCTTATAAAAAATGGAAACAAATGAATGAACCTGAGTGGGCTTATTTAAAGTTTCCACAAATTAACTATCAAGATATTATTTATTATTCTGCGCCAAAGTCTCAAAAAAAATTAAAAGATCTTAATGAAGTTGATCCAGAATTATTAAAAACATTTGAAAAATTAGGAATTTCTTTAAATGAACAAAAACGGTTAGCTAATGTAGCAATTGATGCAGTATTTGATAGTGTTTCAATAGCAACAACATTTCAAGAAGAATTAACTAAATTTGGAGTTATTTTTTCTTCAATTTCTGAAGCTGTAAATGATTATCCCGAATTAATTGAAAAATATTTAGGATCAGTTGTTTCTATTGGTGATAATTATTTTTCAGCCTTGAATTCAGCTGTTTTTACTGATGGTTCTTTTTGTTACATTCCACAAAATACGATCTGTCCATTAGACTTATCAACCTATTTTCGAATCAATGATCAGAAATCTGGTCAATTTGAAAGAACATTAATTGTTGCCGAAAAAAATAGTCAAGTAAATTATTTAGAGGGTTGTACTGCTCCACAATATGATACAAATCAACTTCATGCAGCTGTTGTTGAATTAATTGCATTAGAAAATGCAAGTATTAAATATTCAACTGTACAAAATTGGTATTCTGGAGATGAATTTGGAAATGGTGGTGTTTATAATTTTGTTACAAAACGTGGTATTTGTGCTGGTTTAAATTCAACAATTTCATGGACACAAGTTGAAACGGGATCTGCTATCACTTGGAAATATCCAAGTTGTATACTAATGGGTGATAATTCTCAAGGTGAATTTTATTCTGTTGCATTAACAAATAATTATCAACAAGCAGATACTGGAACAAAAATGACTCACATAGGAAAAAATACTCGTAGTCGAATTATTTCAAAAGGTATTTCAGCTGGGAAATCAAAAAATAGTTACCGTGGATTAGTTAGTATAACTAGTAAAGCACTTGGATCGAGAAATTATTCACAGTGTGATTCTTTATTAATTGGAAATTTATCTAATGCAAATACTTTTCCATTTATTTCAGTTCAAAATTCTACTACTAAAATTGAACATGAGGCTTCAACTTCAAAAATTGGAGAAGAACAAATTTTTTATTTTTTACAACGAGGAATTTGTTTAGAAAAAGCAGTAGAATTAATGATTAGTGGATTCTGTCGCGAAATTTTTACACAATTACCTTTAGAATTTGCTGCAGAAGCAGATAAACTATTAACATTAAAATTAGAAGGAAGTGTCGGATAATGAATTTAAATTCTCCTCTTTTAGAAATTAAAAATTTAAAAGTTTCTATCAATGATAATAAAATTTTAAAAAATTTAAATTTAGAAATTAATAAAGGTGAAATTCACGCTATTATGGGACCAAATGGATCAGGGAAAAGTACTTTCTCTAAAGTTCTTGCTGGTCATCCTGCTTACTCAATCTTAAATGGAGATATTATTTTCAAAGGTTCAAGTATTTTAGATCTTGATCCAGAAGAAAGATCACATTTAGGTATTTTTTTAGCTTTTCAATATCCAATTGAAATTCCTGGAGTTAGTAATGAAGATTTTCTACGTCTTGCCTATAATTCAAAACAAAAATTTTATAATAAATCAGAAGTTGATCCAATTGAATTTTTAACAATTATAAATAAAAAATTACAATTGGTTAATATGTCACCATTATTTTTAAGTCGAAATGTTAATGAAGGGTTTTCAGGCGGTGAAAAGAAACGAAATGAAATTTTACAAATGATTTTATTAGATTCTGAATTATCTATATTAGATGAAACCGATTCAGGTTTAGATATTGATGCTTTAAAAATAATTTCAACTGGAATTAATAACTTTATGAACCCGAATAAATCAATAATTTTAATTACTCATTATCAACGATTATTAGATTATATAAATCCCACTTATGTTCATGTTATGCAAGATGGAAAAATTATAAAAACTGGGGGAGCAGAATTGGCAAAAGAATTAGAAAAAAAAGGGTATGAATGGTTACAAACATAAATAATATAAAAATAGAGCTTTTTTATAAAAAAAAACCTAAAACGTTCAAAAACTTATTATAATCTTTATTGTTCCTGTATATTTTTTAATATTGGGTAATTTACTAAATTAGTTAGATTTTATGTACCCAGAAATTCTTTATTCAAATACGTTTACATTATTAGCGGAGGCAGAAGTTGGAAAACATTTTTACTGGAACATTGCGGGTTTTCTAGTACATGGACAAGTCCTAGTAGTTATTTGGTTTGTATTATTACTTTTATTAGTATTTTCATTCCTAGGAACTTCAAATGCAGATCGTATTCCACATGGATGGCAAAACTTTATGGAAGCAGCTGTAGACTTTGTAACTGATATTGCTAGAGATCAATTAGGTGAAAGTTTTTACAAAGAGTGGATTCCATTTATTGGAACATTATTCTTATTTATTTTTGGATGTAACTGGGCTGGTGCGATTATACCGTGGAAATTAATAGAATTACCAGAAGGAGAATTTGCCGCTCCAACTAATGATATTAATACAACGGTTGCATTAGCTTTATTAACATCATTCGCCTACTTTTATGCAGGTTTAAGTAAAAAAGGTTTAGGATATTTTAAACGATATATCGAACCAATTCCACTTCTTCTACCAATTAATATTTTAGAAGACTTTACAAAACCTTTATCGCTAAGCTTCCGACTATTTGGAAATGTTTTAGCCGATGAGTTAACAATTTCTGTATTGACATCATTAGTTCCTTTAGTAATTCCATTACCAATTATGTTACTAGGGATTTTTGCGGGTTCGGTACAAGCTTTAATTTTTTCAACATTAGCAGCTGCTTATATTGCAGAAGCTCTTGAATAAATTTTTATAAATTATTGCTATCAGATTTTTTAAAAATTATATATACATTTACAATTTAAAATTTATTATGGATTCTATTATTTCTGCTGCTTCTGTTATTGCCGCTGGTTTAGCTATTGGTTTAGCTGCTATTGGACCTGGTATTGGTCAAGGTAACGCTGCTGGTCAAGCTGTTGAAGGTATTGCTCGTCAACCTGAAGCAGAAAACAAAATTCGTGGTACATTATTATTAAGTTTAGCTTTCATGGAAGCATTAACTATTTACGGTCTTGTTGTAGCATTAGCATTATTATTCGCAAACCCATTTAATGGTTAATAACTTAATAAATTTAAATTTGTTAGTTTGGAGTAATAATGTAGTTATTACTCCGATACTTTAGTTTTAAGATAATTTATAAAATATCTTAAAAACTATAATTTCATTAATAAGATTAATGATTTTTTATTAAAAACTTTAATTCTATATAATATATAGATTTTTATATGATTAATCTTTCAATACTAATTTCAACTTCAGAAGTTAGTGGACCTGGCGGATTATTTGATATTAATGCGACTTTACCATTAGTTGCGATTCAATTTTTATTATTGATGGTTATTTTAAATATAATTTTATACAGTCCATTACTAACTATTATTGAAGAACGTAAAGAGTATATCTTAACTAATCTTGGTAAAGCTTCAGAGATATTAGCAGAAGCCAATAAGCTAACAACTCAATATGAAGAAGAATTAACTAACGTCCGTAAAGAAGCTCAATTAGAAATTACAAACTCACAAAAAATTCATAAAGAAATTTTGGAAACTGAATTAACTATTTCTCAAAAATATATTGATAATTTATTAGATAATATTACAAAAGATCTTCTTACTAAAAAAGATATAGCACTTAATAGCTTAGATGAAATCGTTCAATCTTTATGTGCTGATATTGAAACTAGATTATCAATCTAAATTTTTTGTTGAACGTAATTTTCCTTTTTATAAGTGAACAGTTTATATAAACACTCGAAAACATGGAAAATTTTGATCAAATTTTTACATTACTTGCCGAACATGAAGGTATTGGTTTAAATCTAGACATTCTTGAAACAGGCTTACTTAACATTCTAGCGTTGCTTGCAATTCTATTTTATACAGGTCGAGACTTTTTAGGATCTTTATTAGAAGAGCGAAAAACAACAATTGTAAAAGGTGTTCAAGATGCCGAAGATCGACTAAACGAAGCACAAAATCGTTTAGCAGAAGCTAAAAAGCAATTAGAACAAGCTAATATTGTTATTGGTGAAATCAAGAATGAAACCACAGCAACAAAAAAACTATTACTTGAATCAGATGCTTATGAAGCAAAAAAAGATTTAGGAATTCGTTTTGAACGAGCATTAGCGACATTTCGATCAAAAGAGCGCCAAATATTTTTAGAAATTAAACAACAAATTATTTCACTTGTGTTAAAACGAATTGTAATTCGTGCTCAAGAGACATTTGGTCCAAAAGAACGTGCAACTGTATTAATTAATGATACTATTAATAAATTAGAAGGAGATTTATTATGAGTTCAAATCCATTAACAAAAAAAATTGCAGGCCCTTATGCACGTGCTTTGTTTGATTTTTCAGTTGAAAAAAATATTATGCATCAAATTACAGCAGATTTTCAAAATTTAGAAACTTTTTTAAATGATGCTGCTGAATTAACAGAATATTTAAATAATCCAATTGTTAGTCAAAAGGCAAAATGTGAGGTTTTAACTAAAACATTACAATCACAAGTAAATACTGAAACATTTAAATTTTTAATTATTTTAGTAAATCGAAATCGAATTAATGTATTAGAATCAATTATTACTAATTATTTAGAATTAGTATATGAAACAGCTTCAATAAAAATGATTGAAGTTTCAACAGCATTTGCTTTTAATAATTTACAAAAAAATATGTTAATTAAAAAATTAAAAGAATTAACAAATGCCCGTGAAATTCGATTAGTGATTACAGTGGATTCTAGTTTAATTGGTGGTTTTTTAATTAAAACTGAATCAAAAGTAATTGATTTTAGTATTAAAAATCAATTACAAAACTTAGCAAAACACTTAGATACTGTTTTAGAAATTTAACTGTAAAAAAATCTTTTATTAACTTTTTATATTAAAAATAATACAATGATAAATATTCGTCCAGACGAAATTAGTAGTATTATCCGTGAACAGATTGAAAAATATGATCAAGATGTTAAAGTGGATAATATTGGTACTGTATTACAAGTTGGTGATGGTATTGCTCGAGTTTATGGTCTTGATCAAGTAATGAGTGGTGAACTTTTAGAGTTCGCAGACAAAACAATTGGTATTGCTTTAAACTTAGAGAATGACAATGTTGGTGTTGTATTAATGGGAACAGGGCGCCAAATTTTAGAAGGTAGTACAGTTAAAGCAACTGGTAAAATTGCTCAAATTCCTGTAGGTGAGGCTTTCTTAGGTCGTGTTGTAAATCCATTAGCTGTAGCAATTGATGGAAAAGGTGAAATTGCAAGTACAGATTCTCGATTAGTAGAATCAATGGCTCCTGGTATTATTAGTCGTAAATCTGTTTGTGAACCATTACAAACTGGTATTACTTCGATTGATGCTATGATTCCAATTGGTCGTGGTCAACGAGAATTAATTATTGGAGATCGTCAAACTGGTAAAACTGCAATTGCTGTAGATACAATTATTAATCAAAAAACCGAAGATGTTGTTTGTGTCTATATTGGTATTGGTCAAAAAGCTTCAACAATTGCACAAGTTGTAAATGTACTTGAAGAAAAAAATGCAATGCCATACACAATTGTTGTGTCAGCTAGTGCAAATGATCCAGCTACATTACAATATATTGCACCATATTCAGGTGCCGCTTTAGCTGAGTATTTTATGTATAAAGGTAAAGCAACATTAGTTATTTATGATGATTTAACTAAACAAGCAATGGCATATCGTCAAATGTCATTATTATTACGTCGTCCTCCAGGACGTGAAGCATATCCAGGTGATGTATTCTACTTACATTCACGTTTATTAGAACGTGCTGCAAAACTTAGTGATGCATTAGGTGGTGGTAGTATGACTGCATTACCAATTATTGAAACGCAAGCTAGTGATGTTTCAGCTTATATTCCAACTAATGTAATTTCTATTACTGATGGACAAATTTTCTTGTCAAATGATTTATTTAACTCAGGGATTCGTCCAGCTATTAACGTTGGTATTTCAGTATCACGAGTAGGATCTGCAGCACAAACTAAAGCAATGAAACAAGTTGCCGGGAAATTAAAGTTAGAATTAGCTCAATTTGATGAGTTAGAAGCTTTTTCTCAGTTTGCTTCAGATTTAGATGAAGCGACACAAAAACAGTTAGCACGTGGAACACGATTACGTGAAGTTTTAAAACAACCACAAAATTCTCCTTTATCTGTACCTGAACAAGTTGCTTTAATTTATACAGGTATTAATGGCTTTTTAGATGATTTAGAAGTTAGTGATGTTAAAAATTATTGTTCTAGTTTAGTTACATTCTTATCTACAACAAAAAAACCATATCTAGAAATTGTTAGTTCAACTAATCAATTTACGTCAGAAGCTGAAGATTCATTAAAAGAAATAATTAGTGAATCTAAAGAAGCATTCTTAAAAAGTAAATAATAAAAAATAGAGAATTCAATATCGAATTCTCTATTTTTTAATCTCATAAATCTAATATAGTTTAATTGATCCAAAATTTTTTAATTTATTATGAAAAAAAAGAGGTCTTAATTGAATAAAAGAAATCAAATTAGTAAACAATATAAATTATTAGATTTAAAAAATAAATAAAATTAAAC
>Ga0102957_1000015_pt1 | contig 36728 bp, 40 predicted proteins | sample SalPon2_A_H2O_MG_2_FD_84517 | JGI IMG/M metagenome (GOLD analysis project Ga0102957, IMG submission 84517) | Salt pond water microbial communities from South San Francisco under conditions of wetland restoration - Salt Pond MetaG SF2_A_H2O_MG | ecosystem: Environmental > Aquatic > Non-marine... | reverse complement strand
TTATTGACAGTTCGCAGAAAGATGGTAGTATTTTTATGGAATACAAAACCGGGAAGGTTGCCTGGACTCAAGAGAGAACAGACGAACACGACCAATTACTGTTTTACGCATATATGTTCTTTATTAAAAATGGACGTATTCCAAGCTGCAGATTGGTTTGGGTTGAAACAATGGATACCGATGACGGATTAATGTACACCGGAGAAATTCACGCTTTTGACAGAACGTTTACTACTCAAGAGATTAGAGATTTTGGTAAAAAAATTGACAAGACCTTGAAGGAGATTGAAAAGTTTGAGTATAAAGAACTTGAGGCTGATGCCGACGATGTTAAGAGGTATTCCGTATTAATGGAGCGTAAAGCTGAAATTGATGAGGAGTTGAATTTAATTAAAATGAAAATTCATGAGAAAATGACTGCAAACGATGTTACATTTGCCAAAGGTCACGAAGGGAATTTCATTATCACGAGGCGTAAGCGTTGGAAATACTCAGCCGTTGTGGATGAGATGGCTGCTGCTTTAAAGAAGGAGCAGATTAAAGAGCAAAAATTTGGGACAGCATCAAATACTGTTTCAGAATCAATAATGTTTAAATTTAATAAAAGCTAAATTATGGCACAAAAAATGCGAGTCCGAGTCGTAAAAATCGGAGAAACACAGGAATTTGGAACAAACGGTTTCAAGAAAAGAGAATTAGTAGGTTTAATCGAGGGAGAACACCCTCAAGAATACCTATTTGAATTTGTAAATGATAAATCAGAATTGTTGGACAGCGTTCTTGAGGACAGTTACATTACTATATTTTATAATATACGATGTAGAAAAATCGAGAAGGAAGGCAAACCTGATATGTATTTCACGTCCTTGTCCGGATGGAAAATTGAAGTTTAATATTCTTTTAAAATTTGGTGGAGACTTGCCGAGAGGCAGGTCTTTGCTTTTAAAAAACACAGCAAAATGATAGGAAATACTATAATTGTGAAGAATCCGAATGCAGTGCATAAGGAACACAAGACGATAAAATACAAGGTTATTGATAAAATACTTGTACCGAAAGAGGAAGTAAAACAAAAAGTGAGAGGAAACCATTGTTACAATTCGAGCTTTGTTGCAGTTACAAAATATTTATGTAAGAGTTTGCTAACAGGTAACATTGAGATAATTGCACCGAGCAGAATAAACGATGTAATATAATGGATTGTAAGTTTCCTTATTATTCAGGTAACATTTTTAAGCCGAAGGCGAGGGGAGATGTTGAGTTGACAACATTTATAACCAACCACAAGTACCCTACCGATTTGACAAAAGATGTTATTTCAAAGATACACCATGCGAGAAAGACCGGCAACGTCGAGCTTAAAAAATCGCTGAAGCAGAAGTTATACGCTTTTACTCCGTGTGTCCGAATTAATAAAGGTGACGCACGAAAGTACGCAAATGTGAGAGGCTTTACCGGATTGATGCAAATTGATTTGGATGGCATACCGAGTAAAGAGTACGCAGAAAGTTTAAAGACTCACATATTTAATGAGTACGATGAAATAGTTTGTTGTTACATAAGTCCTTCAGGATTGGGATTAAAAGCGTTGATGAAAATCAATATTGATACCGACCCGGAGTTGTATAAAACATTACACGCAGTTGAAAATGAGCTGCGATTATTTAAGGCATTGCATAAGGCAGTTGAAAATGAATTCAAACAATACGAGCATTTTGATCCTGCGACAAAAAACGCAATTCTTCCCTTGTTCCTGAGCTATGATGAGGACATTCTTTACCGAAAGTTTGAGGAATGTCCGGCTTGGGACAAACAGGATTGGAGCAAACCTAAATATGTAAGTTTAAATACAAAACCAAAGGAGAGAACTAACGACAACAACTACGATAGAGTAGTTAGAATCATAACCGAAAGGATTAACAGAATTACAGGAGATGGACACCCTCAAGTTCGGAGCACTTCTTTAGTGCTTGGCTCAAGAGTTGGTGCCGGATACATTTCACAAGCTGAAGCCGAGTTTCTTATTGAACAACTAATAAGGAGCAATAGCTATTTGCAGAAGGGAGTGCCTGGATATGTTAGAACTGCCTTTTGGGGAATAAAAAACGGAATGAATAACCCAAAATATTTTTAGATGGTAAAAGTTTATTTTAAATATAACAATGGCTCTTACGCAGATTTAGTAGCAATATTTGACGATGAGGAAACTTACGGAAAATGTTACCCTGCTTTAAAAAAATATGCAACGAGCATGAATTTCGACACTATTACAGAATCCGTCAATGATGACGATATAAGAGAATTAGAATGAAATATTTAACAGGACAAGCACGAAAAGACTTTTTTAAATGGTATTACGAAAACCCTAAATATGCCGATTACAGATTTGAGGTATGTGGTGGAGGTTGCTATTTTGATGAGCTACCGGACACGATGACTCGTTGTGTGGTATTAGAATGGTTTAACGAGATAGGACTTTGTAAGGACATTGGAAAATACGCAGCGAGAAAAGTTGAAACGTGCAACGATGCTTATAACCTACGGAGAAAATGATATTAAACCGATTAGGCAATAAGAGTAAGATAGCTTTAAAAATACAAAAACATTTCCCTCGCCATGATATATACATGGAGCCGTTCTTCGGTGCAGGTGGAATGTATTTTAATAAACCAAAAGCGAAGTACAATTTCTTAAACGATTTGGACGATGATGTCTATAATTTGTTTCGACAGTTATTAGATAACACGGATGAATTGGTTAAGTGGATTGAGAGAACACCTATAACCGAAACACAATTTAAAGAGTGGGGTAAGGGTAGCAGAGAACAAAATGATTTGATTAACGCTATTCGATTTCTATTCATATCAAACTTCGGATTATACGGTAAACCTAATACGTTAAGAATTGGAGCAGTAAACCCTAAAAAACAGATACTCGACAGCATAGAAATTACGCTGAAGATGTTAAAGGATGCTTACTTTTTTAACGCAGATTTTAGGAAATTTTTTAATAAGTGCGATTATAAGAGCAACATACAGAGATGTTTTTGCTATTGCGATCCTCCTTATTTGGGAACTGACGATAATTATTCAGATAGTTTTACGGAGCAAGATAGTTCCGACCTTTTCGAAGTTTTGTGTGAGAGTGGAGTAAAATTTGCCATGAGCGAGTTCGACCATCCTTACATACTTAAAAAAGCTGATGAACACGGATTAAACGTGATTACGATTGGCGAGAGAAAAAACCTATTGAATAAAAGAGTTGAGGTTTTAGTAACAAATTACGATAACACACCAACATTATTTGATTAAGATGAAAAAAGTAAGATTAAACATTGAGCCTTACATCGGAGAGAATGCTTTTTTAGTGATGGGTAAATTCCGAGCTGAAGCAATTAGACAAGGATGGACAAAATCAGAATTAAAAGAGGTTTTGGATGAGGCGATGGATGGTGATTACGACCATTTATGCGAAACAATTAAAAACCGTTGCGAATGAAAATAGTTTATATAGCACACCCTGTTGGAGGGGATGTAGAATGGAATCTAAACGATATAAAAAAGATTGTGAGGGAGATTAACCTGAAGGAGCCAAACACTCTACCGGTTGCACCTTACTTTTTAGATTGCCACGCTTTAAAGGACGATGTCCCGGAAGAGCGAGAAAGAGGTATTCGGAATGGACACGCTTATTTAAGACAAATGCCTATTGACGAGGTTCATTTGTATGGAGGACGTATTTCAGCCGGAATGCTTCAGGAAATTAAGATTGCAGACGAATTAAACATTGATGTAGTTCCAAGAGATGCAGGGACAATGTCAGATTTAAAAAACCTTCGGCACATGGAACACCAAAAGACGTACACATTGGAAAGGGATGTTACAGTAATGGAGTTTACCGAAGAGGAGAAGCACCTGTTATTTACAGCATTGCAATTTGTTTACAATAAAAAACTCGATTATGTAAAAAACTATATTCTCGGAGAGGAGGAGAGAGATATGGTATTGAAAAAAGCAAACGAGTATGATGACCTCCGTGATAAAATACAGAATTATTAACCTTTAATTTTTATAATATGACAGAAATTAGTGCCATTCACAAGAAGATGAAAAATCTGATTAAAAACAACACGAAGGGAGGAGTCCTTCGTCCTAAAAACCCAAAGGAGTATTTTCTCAAGATGAGGGAGTACCGTGGACAGATTTTGAAACACGAAAAGGAACAACGTAAATTAGATAAGAAAGATGAGAAGAAGAAAGTTTAAAAATAAGAATCATTATTTAATTCTTGCAGGGGTTTCCCTGACGTTAGCATACCTATTAAGTTTAGTTGTAATTTGATAGAATTAAGAACATATCAGCAGAGAGTCCACGACAACATGATAGAATCCCTACGGATTTATGATAAGGTTTGTGTTGTTTTACCGACGGGAGGAGGTAAATCGGTTTTGATTGCAAAAACTGCACAAGACTTGAGTGGACGCTCTCTGATACTTACTCATAGAATTGAGATATTAAAACAGAACTCGGAGTGGTTGCCGGACTGCAGCTTTTTAACAGCTAAGAAGAATACTTTACGTCATGATTCGAAGATTGTTATTTCAATGGTGCAGACGGCATTTGCTCGAGTTGAAAAATACGGATTGGAGTATTTAGGACAATTCGATAACATAATATTGGATGAAGTTCATATACTAATATTTGAGAAACTGTTTAAAAAATACGATTATAAAAAATTGATTGGATTTACCGGAACACCAGTGCTAACCAAAAAGAAATACACAACTATTGACGGAGTCGAATATGTGGAGCCATATACTCTCTCTGAAATATTTGATGATATTGTTCAAGGTACAGACACTCAAGATTTAATCGATGAAGGGTATTTGGTGCAGGATTACAATATTGTACTGAATTTACCTGATTTTGATAAACTGAAAAGTTCAGATAGTAACCCTGATGGATACACCACGCAGTCTTTGAACGATTTGTACAGTAATACAGCATCTTTAAAAATATTAGTTGAAGCGTATGATAAATACTGCAAAGGTAAAAAAACGCTTCTGTTCAACGCTACGACCAAAGTTAATGAATATGTATATAACAACTTCAAAAAGCGAGGATATAACGTGAAGATGTTTGACACGGTAAATAACACCGACTTAAACGAGGCGACAGGCAAACCATACACTCGAGACGAAATAATCGAATGGTTTAAAAATGAGAGGGACGCTATTTTGATAAATACAAATGTTTTCACAACCGGATTCAATGTTACGGATGTTGAAGTTGTTGTAGTGAACAGAGCGACCAAATCACTCGGATTGTGGATTCAAATGGTAGGACGTGGCAGTAGGGTGACAGATAAAATTTTTAAAGACCAATTTACAGTTATTGACTTGGGACAAAATATCCATGAGCATGGAATGTGGAGCAAAAGACGTGATTGGCGAGAGTATTTTTATAGTCCAGGCAAAAGACTAAAACACAAATCGGATCTGTTCGATACGTGGGAATGCTCAAATTGTGGTGCATGGAATTTGACCGGTGAGTTATTTTGCACCGAATGTGGAGAGGCAAAAGAAAATGCAGTCGTCAAAGAAGGACGGCAAAAAAAGAAAAAGACGGGGGAGTTGGTTGAATTGCAGCCAATGAAAAGACCAAATGCGAAGGCAATTATTGAATACACAACACGAATAGGAGAGGACAGTAACTTTGCTTTTTTACTGTTAGAACGAAAGATAATTGATTTATTCCGGAGCCATCATGTGACACCGGAGTTTTATGAAAAGAATAAAGAAAGATTTAAAGCAAGAGTCATTCAAATATACAGACCGATTTATTTCGCTATTATAAGGAGTGACCTGAAGGGAGCAAGAAAGAAATTGAACACACAATATAAACGAGTATTAACAAAAATAGATAAAATGTATGAACACCATTGAAAGACAAATCGAAAAGATTCGGAGGGAATACGAAACGAATCAAGTATTCGAAGCGTGTACCAAAAGAGAATTGTCCGATTATGAGGTTGACAGTATTATCGATATTTTAAAGGTTGAACGTGATGACGGACACCATAGGATTAGCGATGACATTGTTTTAACGCTCACAAAAGGACGAGCACTTATTACAGATAACCTCGAAAAACTATTTGAAAATGAAGAATGATAGAGTCATTAATCCGAACACGATTAATCCTGTTGATTTCTTTAACAAAAATCATTTAGAGCTCACACTTGTTAGGCTTTTACAGATAAAAAATGTAGAACAGAGCGGAGATACGTCCATAACTTACGTTAAAAATCGTTCAGATATTAACAAACGAATGATAATTATTGATAAGCAGAATTGCACGTTTACTGCTGAAATGGAGAACGGTTTAGGGATGAAGATTGGCGAGAAGTACACTCCGTTTATGATGTTGCAGAAGTATGTGTATAAAGGTTGTTTTAAAAGCACTTTGAGCTACGTTGTTTATGAATTGATGAATAACAATAACGATTACGTTAGAATTGGAACAAAATATTTTCAACGGATAAAGAAAACTGACCGTTGGGGTATTGAAAGACATGTTCTAACTTATTGGGAGAGAGCAACATTAGTGGATGATTACGGTAGAGATTTTTTAAATAATGTTGAGAAATTCAAATACTTTGGAATGAAGCCTGATAATAAAAAGTTTCAACTAAAAATTGATGGAGAGGGATATAATTTGTATAAAGAATTCTCACATAAAGCGATGCCGGTACACGAATACAAAGGTGATGAGCAGTGGAAATGGACTAAAACTTTATTGCAGCACATCTTTGGAGAACATTACGCTATTGGATTGGTTTACATGAAGGCACTTTATTTAATGCCGGAGCAGATGTTACCTATTTTAGTGTTATTGAGTCAAGAGCGACAAACAGGAAAAACAACATTCGTTAATTGGATGACACTAATTTTCGGTGAGAATTCTGTAATTATTAATCCTGAAGACATTAAGAGCGGATTCAACGCACCGTATGCCGAGAAGAATGTAATAATGATTGAGGAGAGCCACTTTGATAGCAGACAGGCACTTGAAAAAATTAAGAATTTAGCAACCCAAAAGAAGATGCTCGTAAATAGTAAGTTCATACAACAATACGAGATAGAGTTTTTTGGGAAGATTATTATTACTTCTAATGATGAAAACAAATTTAGTAAGGTTGATGATGAGGAGATAAGGTATTGGATTCGTAAGATACCAACATTACAAGGTAAAGCAAATCATAATATTGAGCAATCTTTAAGAGATGAGATACCGGCTTTTTTATGTTTTTTAGAAATAATGCACACGATTGAAGGTGATTGGACAAAATACCTAAATGAAGATGGAACGATTGATAAAGGACGTTCGAGAATGATTTTCACAAAAGAAGAATTACAGACAGACGCATTGACTGCAGTTAAAAAGGAGTCAAGAGAGTCTTTACACAAAGATATTGAGCTTTATTTAGAAGCTCACGGAATGCAAAACAGTCAAGTTGAGGAGTTTAGTTTTGGAGCAATTCACATTAAAGATAAATGGTTTAGCCACAACTCAAGATTTACAACTTCATACGTTAATCGTGTATTAAAACATAACATGAAGTTAGATAAGAGCGATAAAATTGTGCGTTTCATACCTTTGGAGGAAAATAACGATGCAAGAATAAAAACACCCGGAAGACCATACGTCTATAAAAATCCTTATTATAATATTGATGATGTGGATAATTTAGATGATGGCGACCCCGGAGTACCTTTTTAAGATGATACATAATTATAAATATAAAATTAAATTAGCATTACTAATTCTTTTAGGATTTAGTATCCACTCATTCGGACAGATTGCATCTGTTAGATTTGACGGGAATAATGCTTTGTTTGGGAGCGATGTCAATCCTGCAGGACTAAACCTAAAGATTGGTATTAGCGATAATTGGAACTATAACAGCCGACTTCAGTTTGGTATGGAATATGAATTTTTTAGTGTGATTAATTATCAACAATGGACATTTGCTAAATTTGACTATGATATAAGTATAACAGATAGAATAAGTTTAGTGCCTGGATTTGGATTAGCACAAATTTACCATGAAACAAGCTACTCAAAAGATGCGATGTGTTACATTGGATATTTAGAATTGAGATATTGGTTTAACGATTGGATAGGATTTTCACTACAAGCTGAACGAGAACGTGCGACAGATGTCACTCAAATTTGGCGAGATAGTGCGTATTTAGGAGTAATAATAAGGAGAATATGATAGCAAGAATAACAGCAGTAAACCTCAAATGTGGACGACTTAATCAGGAGATTAACGTCAGTGGAAATACACCTGAACAAATACAGGCGATAATTGATAGTTACGATAAAAAAAAGTGGTTAATAATAAAACATCAGACATGACACGAAAAGAGATTGAAACGTATTTTTTAGAGAGGCATTGGTTTTTGACCGATACTCTTTTAGACGATATTGAAGAATTAGTAAACGGAATAACAATCCCGATGGCAATAGCTATCGATAACGAAAGGTAATTATGACAACAATAGAAAAAGCGATGTCGCAGTACGGCATTAAAGAAATTGTAGGAAGACAGCACAACCCGGAAGTCCTTAAATATTTTAGCGAAATAGGACATAGTTGGGTTACAAACGACGAGACTGCTTGGTGCAGTGCATTTGCTAATTGGGTATGCAAGATGACCGGCAAAGAACGATCCGGTAAACTGACAGCACGTAGTTGGCTAACAGTAGGAGTACAGGTCGACAAACCTGCTCTTGGAGATATTGTGGTACTTTGGAGGGAGAGTCCGAGCAGTTGGAAAGGACACGTTGGATTTTTCATTAGAGAAACACAAAATTGGATTTATATTTTAGGAGGGAATCAACAAAACCAAGTTAAGATAACAGCTTACCCGAAGAACAGGCTGTTGCAATATAGAAGAGTATGACATATAGAGGCAGCATAAAAGCATTAGCAGAAAGTTGGTGTGTTAAGAATAAGATACTAATTTACGCAACTGCCATCACTAATACACAATGTAAGATAATAGTAAACTTTAAAGGTAAGGAAATTGTAGGAGACAAACTTTACAAATCAAAGAATATTAAAGCAACTGATGATAAGTGGTGGGAAGAGATTACTCGCCTTAGAATCATATACTATGAAAAACATTTAGAGAAAGTATCAGAATAAGTTTTCCATTTTTTTAAACTTTCCCTCCCGACCCGGCAACGGCAAAGGAGGGTTTTTTTTTACCTGTTTTTTACCTTTGATATCCTAAAAAATTTTGGGGAAACACCAATCAAAAACTTCAAAGAGCGTCCAGGCATCCTATAAAATATTTTTTACCGAACTTGATATCCTCCGGGATGTCTTTTTTTGAATATCCTATTGAAGTTGTTTTGATTTTTTGCCACGAATATGATATCCTCCCGATTTTTTGTTTTTTACCATTTGATATCCTACAAGATTTTTTGCAAAAAATATCCGTTTTTTAGCGAGGAGTTTTTTACCATTCGATATCCCTGGAGATATCCCCCATAAGATATCCTTAAAAAATAGGCATAAAAAAAAGGGAGCTCTCGCTCCCCTATATTACTTCTTGTCATATATTGCTGCTGCGTATTCCACAACTGCAAAAAATGCAAGTAAAATTAGTCCTCCGATGGCTATATAGCCTATAAATTCGGCACAATCTATCAAAACTTCCTTGGTTAATCTTTCCATAATTCAGGGTTAAAAGGGAGGGTTTCCCCTCCCGTTCAAATTATTGGTTTAACCATTCAGCCTTCGCTCCGTGGCTAATTAGGTATTCTCTTAAGGTTTCCTTACAAAATTCCATTAAAGTAATTCTGTTGTTGTTTCCTTTCTTCCCGTCTTTTCGGGTATCTTTGTTAAATTCAATGTCGAAATAAACTTCAATACCTTCTCTTTTGGTGTCCGGGTTCAATACCTCGGGCGTTCTTAATTTCTCTTCGCCTCTTTGTAAAACTTCCTCACGGTTCCAATTATGGTTTATCGTAATTTCGGAAGCCTTTTTCTCACCACGCTCAGCGTTCAAAGTAAGTAATTCTTCAAACAAAATACCCTCGTTTCCTGCGTTGAAAATATCCATTACAACGGTATCTTCTTTTCCTAATTTACGCTCTCTACTTTTTCGGGTAGCTTTTCGGGTTTCTTTTTCAACTTTCAAATTCTCAGCAGCCTCTTGTCTTTTTTTCAGAAATTCAGCCATTTTTGAATTTTCATTATTGATTTCTTTTACGGTATTCTTTTTGCTTTTAGTTTCCATTTTTAAATTTTTAGCAAATTAAACTTTACAGATTCCAACACCATCTGCTCAGGTGGTTCTTCAATATGTCAAAGTACTTCCGAAATATTCGGGTATTACTTGGTTTATTTTTACCTTTTTATTACATAATAAAGTTACAACTATTTCATAGAATTTACAAGTAAAATATTCCCACATGAAATCCTTGCCACATTCCTCATAATTTAACATATTCAATGAAAATAATTTAAAAATTTAACATATTCGCTAAAAAAAACACACCCCCCACCCCTCCGTTGTTGGCGATATGCACGTGCAATTCGTTTTTTTCGGGTATATACAAAGAGTGGATAAATGGTACATGATTTTGTTACTTCTCTGAAGTTTAGGGGGTTACATATTTTTGTTACGTTTTTGTTACGCATTTGTTACGTTTTTGTTACGTTGGTAAGTCTTTAATAGTCAATACTTTAAATGAAGTTTTTTATTATATATTATATTTTGTAACAAAATTTAGTATAAAAACTCTTGAAAAAATAAAAGTACGGTTTTAGCTGTTTTTTATAATTTCTTATAGTCAAGGCGATTTTTTGTTACTTCTGTTACTTCGGTGATTTTCAGTAGTTTAGGACGTAACAAATTTGTAACATATTTTTTTTGTTACGCAACCTATAAGATATCAAAAACACACATTGGAGAAAACCGGGTCTGTCCAGGCTTAACTTCAAGTTTCCCGGGATCTGAAGTTTTTAGCTGGACTCTCCTCTTTATTCTCGGAGAATTTTTAAAGATATCTATGTGGTATGCCATAAAAAACTCGTGATTCTGCCGTAAAAAATTGAAGTTTTTGTTGTAGCAGGGGAATTTCCAAGCAAAGCAGGGGAGTTTCGGGTGTAACTAAGAGATAAAAAATAAATCTATTGGGAATTTGGGGGAGCAGTAAATATTCACTATATTCGTATATACAAATTTTGGAAATGGCAAAGATTAAACATACGACATTTAGATTAGACCCTGAAATTAAGGCTGCCTTCAAAAAGGAGACAGAATATAATTGTGTCGATATGACTGAAACAGTTGAAAAATTAATGATTGGATATGTCAAAGCAAGTAAAAAAAGAAGAAATCTTGAAAGCGTGTGATTACAGTTTTGGGACACCGGTTGCTCTAATAGCTTATAGGGATGGAGACATTATTTATGACAGAAAGATTGGAGGACTTCGTCTTAAAAGGAAATACGGCAAATTCACTCGAGAACCGATAGTATTATGGAAAGTAGCAGAAAAAAAGATAAAGTAGGAGAAACTGAAATAGTCAAGGATGATATTTTTGATGAGGCTGTTCAGATTAGCGAAATCACAGTCCGGAGGACAACAACAGTTAAACCAAAGGATGCTAATATAACTGAAGCAAATATCCATTTACCAACGGATAAAAAAACGAGAACAACCTTTGATGAATTGAAGGACGCAGTTGAAAACGAACATGCAGAAAGGTTTAATAATGTGCTGCACACTCTTCCGGATAGGGAGTTTGTTAGAGTTTACCTTAAAACATTGGAGTTCTTTAAACCGAAGGTCGTTAGGCAACTTGGAGACCAAGAAAAAGAAAAGGATACAACTATTAATATTTTGATAAAACGATAATGGATAAAGAGTACGACTACCAAAGGCAAAAAAATGGATGGGTGAGATTTGGCAAGAGGTTTAAGAAGAAGAAGTTAAGGAAATATATTGCTGAATTTACAGATAAATTAGTTAAGTACTGCGATATGACTCGTATTGATGCGAGAAATCTACTTATTGAATATTACAATAAAGACGGATTAAAAGGTGTACACCGTGTAATGAGTATAAAATTTGAAGAAATAGATGACTAAAGACATTCACAAAGATGTAAAAGGGCAGTCGGAAGATGCACTTCAGCAAAAATGCGTGTTTTGGTTTTGGAATGAGTATCCTTCTTTGAGAGGATTATTATTTTCAGTACCAAATGGAGGCACGAGGTCAGGCAAAGAGGGTAAAAAATTAAATTTAACCGGAGTTGTATCCGGAGTTTGCGATTTAATACTTCTTTACAACAATCGGGCATTTCTTATTGAAATGAAAACCGAACACAAGAGGTCGAAACAGAGCACAAATCAAAGATTGTGGCAGGAAAAGGTTGAGGCACATGGTTTCCACTATTTTATAGTGAGGAGTTTACAGGATTTTAAAGAATTAATTAGATTGTTAATAACATGAAAAGACACACAAAAAATTGGATAATTGTCGGTATTATAATGACATTTTTCTTTGTTGGAGTGATTACTTCTGCTTATTGGATCGCTAAAAAAATATTGATATGGGTATCTTAAAATGTAAAAGTAAAATACAAGAAGGAAAAGCAAGTTCTCCAATTCCAATGCTGACAGAATATAAGGCAACTTATACAGGATTTGAAATGGCAGTAGTTGATTTAATCAGCATTCATCGAGAGGAAAAAGGATTAAAAGGAAAGCTACAAAGAAACGATACACTATCCTCGATTGCATTACAACATTCTCAAAACATGGCTTTTAAGCATGAAATTAGCCACAAGGATTTTCCTAAAAGAGTCGTACTCGCACAGCAATTAGCGAGTATTGATTGGCTTGGTGAGATTATAGCCGGAAGATATGGAACTGCAAAGGGTGTAGTAAATGCCTGGATAAGAAGTGAAAAGCATCACGAAATTATGTTAAGTGATAAAGCTAAACGAATTGGCATCTCTGCCGAGATGAGTACAAACGCAAGATTATATATAACTGTTTTATTTTCAGATTAATATGGAAGACAAAGAAGTAAACGAAATACCTTTAGTTAGCAAATGGGGATGTATTATAGTTGGTACGATGTTACTCGCTATATGGAAAGTGATTGATATAATATTTTCATTTTTTAAATGGATTTTCTAAATGGATATATGCTCGACAGTAACATTTGAGCGTACTTGGGACGCCTACAAAGAAATAACCAATCAGGAGTTAATCGATAAGACGCCTCATGTAGTTGTTCCTCCAATATACCGTTATAGACAAATCGTTTCGATGGGAGGTTCCCGTAGTTCGAAGTCGTATTCAATTCTGCAGTTGTTACTGTTGGAAATGATAAACCGTAAAAATATTAAGATTACAGTTTGGAGGAATTTCAAGAATGTATGCCGGTCTACTGTTATGGAGGACTTTCAGCAAATTATCATGTTTGATTATGAGGTCTTCCGAAATATTAAAGAAAACAAGCAGACAGGAACATTTACTTATAAGCCAACCGGAAGCAAAATCGTATTTGAGGGAGCAGATAGCGTTGGTAAAGTTTTAGGGTCAACTCAAGATATTTCATTCTTTAATGAGGTGACAGAATTCAGCAAAGAGGTCTACTTACAAATTACACAAAGAACATCAGATAGAATTTTCTGCGATTACAATCCGAGTAAGAACTTTTGGTTGGAAACGTACAGGCATGATAAGGATACGAAGTTTATTCACTCGACATTTAAACACAACGCATATTGTCCTCCTAATATTGTTAAGCAGCTATTGTCTTACGAGCCATGGCTTCCGGGCAGCTATGAGGTTGAAGGATTTAACCTTACTTACAATGGCAAACCGATAACAGTTTCGAATCAACCTCCTCCACATGAGGAAAATATTAAAAAGGGAACAGCCGATAAATATATGTGGTTGGTTTACGGTCTTGGGATTGGTAGTGAAAAACCAAATAAAATTTACCGTGGATGGCATGAAATTGAACAGGAATATTTTGATAGCTTGGATTATATTTCTTATTTTGGACTCGATTTTGGAGCAAGTAATCCGACAGCCTGTATCGAGGTAAAATACGATGGCGATGGAGCGTTTTACATTTGTGAACGTTTATACAAACCACTGCAGGAAATAGAAGATTCGTTACCAACTGTAATAAAACTTCAAGTTCCACAGATAAAAAAAGGTAGTTCCATAGTCGTCTGCGATTCGGCTAAACAGCATTACATCAATCTTCTTTTAGAGGAGAATTATATGGCTCTCGGAGCAATAAAAGGAGGAGGAAGTGTTGAAGTTGGTATTTCGTTGGTGCAAGGATTTACGATTTATTATGTACCTTCGGCTAATTTGACATTTGAGTACGATAATTACTCTTGGACGATTGATAGATTTGACAAAAGCACAGATATTCCTATTAAGATGGATGACCATTTAATGGATGCATTGAGATACATTATTAGTTATTTAGTCCGATATTTAGGGATAAAACTATAAAATATTGCCTTTTTATCGAAAAAAGAAATCCTTTTTGCTGAGGTTTTTTCCCCTTGAGATGCACTACAACTGCATTGATGGGGGATTTTTTTATCTAAATCTTAAAATTTTTGGATAATTTTTTTGTAAGTTCGTAGAAAATACCGAGAAGATGGCTTTTAAGTTTCCACGGATAAGTTTTCCTTTCTTTGAACGCAACTTAAAGGGAGACACTTTCTATCAGATTAATAGATTTAAGAATTGGGGGAAAATGGGAGGGATGACAAATCTCGACGTTGCACAGAATCACCCAATATTGACACCTGCAATTTTATTTGTTGCAAAACTATTCTCTCAAGCTGACTTCTACATAGAGAATAAGAACACAAAGGAGAGGACATACGACCATTGGATATTAAAATTACTACGAAACCCTAACTACTTTCAAACACAAAACGATTTTCTCGAGAGTGCTATGTTTACGCAAATAGCACAGGGACAAGCAGTCGTATATGCAAAAAGAACTATTGGGTTTAACGAGCCGGATGTTTTCTATCTTTTAGATCCGAATTTAATTGAATACCCGGACGAATTCAGAACGAAACTATCAGCAAGAAATAAAAATCACACAATAAGAAATAAGCGAGTTGTTTACGACAGAGACGGTGAGAATCTTAATATTAGAATAGGAGACTTACTGTTTTTTTATGACTTGCCTAATTGCCTGGACACGGAAAACATGTTCGAGAACAAAAGTCGGATTGATGGATTGAAGCAAACATTGATTAACACACAAGACAGCCTTATCGCTAAAAATATCATTCTAAAAACGAATGGTAAAGAGCTTATTACCGGAGGTTCTCAGTCCGACTTTCCTTTAACAGACCCGGAGAAACATGATGTTGAGGAGTTGTTTCACAACAATTACGGTTTAAGTAAAACGAGAAAACGTGGTATTATAACGAAAGCAAAATTGACATGGCAGTCCTTACATATAGCACTGCGAGATTTAGGATTAGATGAATCTGTTAAAGTAGACGGTAACTTAATTTATACTGCTCTACACATTCCCAAAGACATACTTTCGTTAGAAGCAAAGAAAACCACATACAACAACTTCAAAGAATCAATGGTTTCCTATGTACAGAATGAGATGCAATCTTCAGTCGATTCATTTTGTGCAGTATTACAAAAGGCATTTTTAGACGACCCAAACCTTGAGTTAAAAGGTACATTTGAGAATTTACCTATCATGCAATTTATTTTACTTGAAAGATACGATGGAATTGCAAAAAGAGCTCAAGCGTTATCATCATTAAGAAACGCAGGACTTCCGGACGAGTTGGCATTGGAATTATGTGGTTTCGATAAAAACACTAAATTAGCAGAAGTAATTAATATGATGCAAAATGGACAAGAGAACCAAAACCAATCTTCCTCCTCGCAAGAAAATAACGGAGATGAGGAACAAGAAGAATAAATTAATCAAGGACAAAGTCCTTATAAAAAAATAAGTCATGAAACCCGATGTACCCAAGTTTGAAACAAAACAAGAGGAGTTCGCATGGTTGAGAGAAAATCACGATGAGCTCATTTACCAAAAACGAGCTGAATTTAAAAAAGCCGATGCTTTTTGTGCCGGTGTAAGTCAGCTAAAAGATATGAGTGTAGCGAAATCTGAAGTTGTGGGTAACGTGGATGCCGTGAAAGTTCGTGCAGTCATCAACACGACCTACCTTATGGATTCACATAAGGACGTACATATAGACGGATTATGGACGAAAACACTAAAAGAAAACAAACGCATAAAACATTTACAGGAGCATCAAATGGCATTTGATAAAATAATTGCCGACAAAGATGACTTGACAGCATTCGCAAAATCATACGAATGGAGGGAGTTGGGTTATGATGTTGACGGTAAAACTGAAGCGTTGGTGTTTGACTCCAATGTAAAGGAAAGCCGGAACGCAACAATGTTTAAAGAATACAAAGAAGGAAATGTTGATAACCACTCCGTCGGGATGTATTATGTAAAAATTAAGTTTGCGATGAACAGCGAAGATGAGGATGATGAGGCGTTCAAAATGGAATATGACAAACATATTGACAAAATTGCAAACAAAGAAGAAGTCGAAAAGCAAGGCTATTTTTGGGCAGTATATGAGGCGAAGGCGATTGAAGGGTCTGCTGTTCCTATGGGGAGTAACCCGATAACACCGACACTCACAACACCAAAACATGAGCCATCAGAATCAGAAATCAAAGCAAAAGCGATAAAACAATGGTTAGAGAAATAAGCCGGTGCAAACCACTATTTCCAACCGAAGAAGAATAAAGCCGGGATAACCACTTTAGAAAAACGATTTATTAACAAAATAATTTAAGATTATGAATCCAGAAGAAATGCAAAAGTTATTAGATGCTAAGTTTGAGAAAGTTCAAAACGATCTTGCCGAAGCTCAGAAGAACAATGCAACAAAGGACGAGATACAGATATGTATCAACGCTGTCAAGGTACAGGGAGAAGCTCTTGAGGATTTTATTGAGTCGCAAAAAGCGAAAGTTGTTAAGGGGATGCTCGGTCAATTCGAGGATTTCCTAAGGGAAAACAAAGACAAACTTGAAGAGATTGCAAACAATAAAGCCGGTGAGATTACTTTCACACCTAAAGCAGTTGGAGACATCACGACAGGTTCCGGGTCAGATATTGACACCGTACCTCTTGATGTGAGTACAAATTTGGGTCACTTTAATCTTCGTAACGACAATAATCTTCTTTCGTTATGTTCTGTATCAAGCACAAACTCTCCGAGTTATCCTTATACGGAATTGACGCCAAAAGAAGGAGGATATGGTTTCGTTGCTGAAGGAGCGAGTAAACCACAAATAGACTTTAAATGGGAGAACCGTTATGAGACTCCTGTTAAAGCTGCAGCACATGAAATTTTAACTGAGGAATCTGTTACAGATTATCCTCGATTACTTTCTGTTGCGAGAGAATACTTAACTAAACAACACGATTTGTTTAAAATGAACGGTATTTTCTTTGGTGACGGAACAGGAAACAACCCAACAGGAGCAACCGTTTACGGTAGAACATTTGTTTCTACTTCGATGGTAGATGTGTTCCCTCTTGGAGGTTCCAATTTCATGGACGTTGTTAATGCAATTATCACAGATATTTACCGAACACAAGCGTACACGGATGAGGCACATTATCAGCCTAACATCGTTATGATTAATCCGATAGACTTCTTCATTCAGTTGGTAGGAGCTAAAGATGGTAATGGACTTCCATTATATCCTCAAGCCGGATTGTTCAACGAGGTGCGTATTGGTGGGGTAAGAATCATACCTTGGATTAAAATTCCTGTTGGTAAGATTTTTGTTGCTGATATGAAGAAATACAACGTTGTTAATTATGTACCTTTCTCAATTAGAGTAGGTTGGATTAACGACCAGTTCATTACTAACAAATTTACGTTAGTTGGTGAGTCAAGATACTTCCAATATGTGAAGAATTTAGACCAAGCAGCATTTGTTTATGACGATATTGCTACTGTACAGGCAGCTATTACTGCTGCGACATAATCGAATTATTAACCTTAAACAATTATAAAGATGAGTGATTCTAAAAAACTAAAAGCACCTACGAAGGGAATGTGGGAATGTGAATTTTTATCGGATTTAGGTTCGAATAAAAAAGGCTTGAAAGAGACCTATCACGCTTCTACTGCAGCGACGTTGGAGGCTAAAGGACACGTTAAAATCGTAAAAGAGATTAAAGTGTACATGCCAAAGAAAGCAAAGAAGTAAGAATTTGAAAACACTTAATTATGATAACGAACAACACATATTTTACTAATCAGCTTTACATTCCACATGCGAAGCCGAGTATAACTTCTGACGTGACAACTGTTTCAGCAGAATTGAATGCTTTTATTGAGAAGTATGAACGTGAGTGTCTAATTAAGTGTTTAGGATTCCAACTTTTTAAAGAATTCGAGGCACAATTAGATTCAGGAGAGACCAACGGTCTTAAAGCCGGAGCCGACACCAAATGGGATGATTTGTTAAATGGTAAGGAATACACCGACCCACAAGGCAAACTCGTTAATTGGCGAGGCATACGATTTAAGAATGCGACAGGAGACACGGCACCAAATAGGAGTTTTTTAGCTAATTATGTTTACTACCACTATGAAGAGAATCATGATATTTTTAGAGTAGGGGTTGGAAATGTAAAGCCGAAAGCCAAAAATGCCGAGACTGCTTCAGCAGCACCTAAAGTTATAAGAGCTTGGAGGGAAATGGTTGAGATGATTCAGGGTAGAGAAGTATCAGGGCGACTACTAATAAAAAACTTCGGTTTTGGGGTTGATTATTATAACATCAATCAGGAGGTCACCTTATATAAGTTTATAAATGATATGAACGACGATACTCCGGACACATACTCAGATTTTCTTCCGGGATTTTGGGACGGAATGAGAAACCAATTTGGAATATAAATAATGGCGAAACAACAAACCATAGTCGTAGAGGACAGGCTAAAGGAAATATTTGATTACTTACCGGATATGGTAGGAGCAGATACAAATTCCTATACACCGGTTTTTAAGGCAGGGGATGAGCATGAGTTACTTGCATTCTTTAATCAGAGTCAAGGAAACACAAATTACCCTCTTATATGGTTGGAGTTACCTTTTAAGGAAGACCACAAAAACCACAATCGACAGAAACTTGAAGTTTTGAATTTGAGTTTGATTTTGGCAGTTGAGACGAATAGCTCGATGGTGTATTCCGAAAGGTTGGAGACTACATTTAAAACCATTTTGTATCCTCTTCTTGATAATATTTTAGATGTGATGAGGGTTTCAAATACCTTATCTTATGACGGGAATTTTAGTATTACAAAGTTTGCAAACTATTCAGACGCTCAAATTGGGATTGATGGGGAGTTTGCTGATATTTGGGATGCTATAAAACTCGAGGTTGATGTAATAATTAATGATGATTGTTTAAGAGAAATAAAACTTTAAGATTATGACGACAAAAGCAACAAAGTCTACGACAAGACGTAAAAAGAAATTTGCAGGTGTTGTATTGAGAGAATTTAAAGTTGATGGTACTGTTTTTAAAGTGAACGATAAGTATTCAACAACGGACAAAACTTTCTACAACCTATTGTTAAACACAAAAAGAATTAAGTAATGAGTTTAGAGAGCATAGTTGACAAGAAATTGTCATGTGGTGGAGCAAACGCAGACACCGGAAAAAAGGGATGCCAAATTGAATGGGGAACGCCTCTTCATGTTATTGGTATGACCAAAGGGACTGTTATTCCGAAGGCAACTATTTGGAATAAGACCTATATCGATTTACAGACTCAGGCAGGAGTATTTATACCTCTGATTGGTGCTGAATCGTTTGACAACGAATCTTCTGAAGACGGTGTTTCAACGAACAACCGTAACGTGGAAAGATTGAACACGCTCGGACTTCCAAAGTACAAGTTTACTTTTGAGGAAGGACACGAGTTTTATAGAGAAATGGCGAAACTAACCTCCTTTAAAAACCTTGACTTTGTCTTTGCAGATGAAGAAGGAAATTGGAGATTAGCAGTAGACAGCAACGGAGATTTTGGTGGATTCAAGGCAGGGCAAGTAACTGCATTGATGACAAACACTAAAACACTCGGAGGAGACCCTGAATCAAAAGGATTCTCCGTACAGTTGATTGACCGTATCCAATGGGATCAAAATTATAAATTTGCTTTACGAAGTGGAATTGATTTTTCTCCTGAAGAGATTGATGGTGTAAATGGTGTAATTTTTGAAATCACCAACGCACCTGCAGCTGCCGGAACGGAAGTCACTTTTTCAGCCGTATTAAAAGGCGATGGCATCACTCCTGTTGAGGGATTGGTATTAGCCGACGTTCTTTATACTGTTGATGGTGTTGATGGTGTTGCAACCAACTTGGCAGAAGGATTGCCTGGACAATATACTTTAACTGTTCCATCGATTGGAGCCGGAGAAGTATTAGGTGTACAGACATTCGATGCCGGAGTCAATAAGTACGTTGTAATTAATAACGGTGTTCTTTATCGAGCAGATATTGATACCGTGACCGCAACTTAATAGTTGGATATTTTAATTAATATTCTTTAAGTTAAATGGTTAATAAGAGAGGGGGGTTGGTTGCAATCCCCTTTTTTTTAAAAGATACGTTATGCCGATAAATTTAGCAGGAGACGACCTTGATAATTTCATTTATGATTTACAGCAGAAGCAACGGAATCTAATACCATTCATTGACAAAACAATCAATGATAATCAAAAGTGGATTACAGGGAAAATCAAATTAAGATTTTGGAATCAAGGTAAGGATGGATTTGGGAAACCATTAGCCAATAGAGAGTCCTCTGCCAAAGCTAAAGAAAAATATAAAAAGTGGAAGGCATCAAAAGGAATGAGGTCAAGACCTACCAATTTACACGTCACGAAGGAGTTTTGGAACACAATGTTTGCAGAGAGTAAAAATGGAATTGTAAACATAGATACAGACCCAAGCCGGTCTTCATACGAACACGCACAGAAAAAAGATGATACAATATTTAGGAGGTTTGGAGAAAATATTTTAACTTTAACTCCCGAAGAACAAAAGGATGTGATTGAATTTCTTGAATTTAAAATTGCAGAGGATTTCAACAAAGCCTTTAAGTAGTAGCACCTACAATAGATTAGTAGACCTAACAATCCACACGCTACCGGATTAAACTATTAATAAATAGCTACGAGTATTAACCATTAAAATAAGAGTAATGAAGATTTATAAATCTTGTAATACTCTCCCGATAGGTCGTTTCTTTAGAGTTTTTGAAACGCAAGATTACAGGCACTTAGTGAGAGGTTACGATTATGAAAACGACAATTTAAAATTGACTCCGGAGAAGGAGTTAGAGTTGTCTGTAATTTTTAAGGATATTTTTTATGAATATAGCGAGTTGACTCAAAATCATAAATTGAGGTCGCACCTTAAAAAACAAGGTTTGATTGAGCAGTGGGAGTTTCTTTATAAGTTGGTAACTAATTGTTTATATATTTATATGGAATACGGAGATTTGGAGGTTTTAGATTTGATTAACAAAGTAGAGGAGCCGGGTTACGAAATTGACATAGAGGAATCTATAAAACCACAAATTGATAAAATTGTCAGCAAAACAAAAGGTTTAAAAAATAAGATTAAAATATTCAAAATAAAGTTAGCGAAGTCTGTTAAGAATGATAATTCAGACGACAAACCAAAATACAATTTGGAACGTAACGCACTTTATTTAGAGCGAAATTTAGAATTGAGGTCACAGATTGACCCGGAAACCACAAGCGTTGCGAGATGGGTTACATTGGTCGAGATGAACAAAGAAAAATCGAAAGAATATGCAAAGTCTAAAGGTAGAAACAAAACAGGCAGTTAAGGATATTAACACCCTTATTAACGAGTACATAAAACTAAAAAAACAGTTGACCGGAACGGGAGATGAAGGGAAGGCGAGTTTTAGGAAGATTGAAACTGCAGTTAAAGGATTGCAAGGTGCAAGTAGAAACCTTACTTCCGAATTTATGAAGTTAAACAAGGCATATAAGAATGTATCAAAATCTCAAAAAAGTTTCGTCACACAGACACGACATTTAAAAGAACAACTCAAGGCAACGCAAATACAACTTCAATTAGTTACTGCACAGCTTGAGAAGATGAAGCAAAAGAGTAAAGGTATTTTTACCGGAATGATAGCAAGTGCAAAACGATTGGTTTCAGCGTTTGGAGCATTAACCGGAATTGCTCTTTTTGCACAAGCGATAAGGAGTGCATTTGTTTTAACGAAGCAACTTGACTCGATGGCATTTGCCATGAAAGCTGTAATAAGAAACGTTGTAGAATTAGCACAAACGGAGACGTGGTTAAAGGAAGTTACAAAGGACTTTGGTGCTGAATTAATTACTACAACAAACAGATATATTAAATTTAGAGCAGCAGCAAATCAAGCCGGATTAACGGCTAAAGAAACGCAGGAGATTTTTGGAACGATGACTAAAGTGTCGGGGGTTTTAGGTTTAAAGACTGATGAGCTTACAGGTATTTATTTAGCGTTGGAGCAAATGGTTTCTAAAGGGAAGGTAACAACGGAAGAATTGAGGAGACAGTTAGGGGAGCGTTTACCGGGTGCGATGGATATTATGGCAAACTCAATGGGTGTAACGACTGCGAAGTTGGATGAAATGATGAAGAAGGGTGAGGTTATTACAAAAGAGGTTTTACCCGGATTTGCAAAACAAGTGAATATTGCCTTTGGTTTAGATAGTATTTCAAAGGTTGATACTTTACAGGCAGCCACGATTAGACTACGGAACGCCTGGACTATTTTAGTTGAGGATTTCAAAAAAGGAAATAGTGCATCACAACGATTGACAGAACTATTTGATGGACTTGCCAACAATTTAGAGCGTATCATTCAATTAGTGTACAGGGGTATTCAAGCATTCCTGTTGTATAGGGCAGCACTTAGTTACGCAGCATTAAATACAGCTTTATTGACAAAGATACAGTTGGTTTTGTCAGCAGCATTTTGGAAGAACATCACTGCAGTTATGGCGAATACAGCAGCATATATTGCACAGCTTTTTACTGTAAAAGGATTAATGATTGCATTAAGAGGCTTATGGGCGACAATGTTAGCAAACCCTCTTTTTTTACTCGTTGGAATTGTGACGACATTGGTTTTAGTTTTTAAAGATTGGGGGAAGAGTGTACTTGAAGTTTCTCAAGAAATAACCAAACTCGGAGACCAAGTTAAAAAACAAGCACAAAATAATTATGAACTTTCAGCAAGTGTAAAAGGATTGATTGATAGGTACAGAGAATTAAAGAAAGCTATTAAATTAACTCCGGAAGAGAAAGATGAATTAAAGGAAGTTATTGATGGTATTGGTAAAGCATTTCCTCAAGCGAGTATCGGTGTTGATAAGTTTGGACGACATCTTGATATTTCAGTAGAACGAGCAGAGGAGTTGGTTGGCAAACTTGATGAAATAAATCGACGTGAGGCTAACATTGAGCTCGGTATTCAAACTGAAAATTTAGATACCTTAAAAAATAAAATAAAAGGAATAGACGATTCAACCGGAGTTATTATTAAAGGTCTTGGAAATGTCGGACGGGCAACTGATGGAACTATTGTAAAAATAACCACATTTACTGATAAACTCGGAAATATATCAAGGATAACAGATGAGTTATCAGAGGAGGAGGCGTTACTGTTTTTAAAGTGGGAGGCTGATATGTTAAATCAAATAGGTTTGGCAGAAGGTCTTGTTACACAACTTGAAGCAATAGTACAGGCATACGACCCTTATAACGAGAGGTTGGCTCTTCAGGCATGGCATCTTGAACATATAAATCAGGCTATGGATGGAGGACGAAAAAGTCAAAAACGAACGGTTGAGTGGTTAAAGCAACAAATCAAACTTCAAGAGGAACTCCTTGAGCAACAAACTAAACGTTCCGGAGCCATTCCTATACAAGAGGAGATAAAAAAGCTACAAGCTGAAATCGACGCTATTTTAGGTAAAAAACTAAAAAAAGGAGCAAGTCGAATCCGTCAGCTTAAAAAAGTTAAGAGTTTGTTAATTGAAATAGAGAACATTCAGTTACAAGGTCAAGCACAAAGACTTGGAGCGATTGCAAGTGATGAAACCGTTGATTTTGAAGACCGTAAGGATGCTTTTAGAGATTTAGCTTTACTTGAACACGGTCAGGCAATAAACTCGAAAAGGGATGCGATTGCAGTTGCTAAATCTAAATACGAGGAGTTAAAAGCATTGAACGATAAAGAGTTAGCCGACAAAACAACATCAGCCGAGAGAATAGCTGAATTGGAGGCTCATAATATTGCAATCAAAAAACAGTTTGACGAGGAATCTACAAAAGCACATGAAACTTGGGCGAATAAGTTTTGGCAAATAAATCAGAAGCTCGAGAGTAACCTTGATAGCGTTGACACCGATAGGGATGAGTTTAGACTTGCTGCCAAACAAAATATTTATGATAAAGAGATAATTGCTTTAAACGAATCATACGAGGCTCAATTACAAGATTCTAAAAATCGAATTACACTTGCAGAGGAGGTTTATGAAGCAAGTAAAAAGACTGCCGGAGATTTACGAAAACTAAATCGTGTAAAAGACAGGGAGGCAGAACACCAAACAAAGATATTTGAAACCTACGAACAGGAAAAAGCTCGGATAGCTTATGAAGCTGGTAATGCAATTATCGATGCTCGGATAGCCGTTATTAAAGCAGATATGGCTGCAAATAAGAGCAATAAAGAATACTTACAATCTTTACAATTCGAATTAGATGGATTGTTGGCTGCTAAAGAGCAACTCACTCCCCCCGATCCGGATGAAGAAGATTACACTTGGGAAGATTACGTCGACCATATTAAAGAAGTGATTAGCCAATTAGGTGATTTATTTCAAGCATTTTCTGATAGACGTATTGAGGAAATAAATGCCAGGATTGAAAAGACTCGTGAATTTTACGATTTAGAACTTGATAAAGCAAGAGACAATAATAAGCAAAAGGAACAGTTAGAGCGAGAGCGTGATAACAAGATTAAGGCACTTGAGAAGGAAAGATTGAAAGAGGAGCAAAAAGCTGCCAAGACTAAAAAACTGTTTTCTATTGCTGAAATTGGAATTAACACAGCAGTTGCGATAACCAAAGTTATGCCGAATCCGTTTTTAATTGCATTAGTTTCTGCATTGGGAGCGTTGCAACTTGCGACAGTATTAGCGACACCGATACCACAATACGCAGAAGGTATTGAAAATGTAGATAGAGCTCACGTTGGTATGATTAACGATGCAGGTAAAAAAGAATACATTGAGCGAGATGGTAAAATACTTGCAACCAACAAAAAGAACGCACTCGTATCCTTAAAGCCGAATGATACCGTTTATAAAGATTATGACGATATGATGGCGAAATCAACGTTAATGTCCGGAATCGGAGGAGGAGCCTCAATTACACAACTTCAATTCGACACAATGTTTGACAGTTTGAAGGAAACAATTAAAGAAGGATTTGATGATGTAGTTATAAAGCAAAATATTAACCTGTACGGATTTGACCCTCAACATGAGGCATATAGAGAATCCTTATCAAATTGGAATTAATGGCAGAGGTAAGCAACACATATAACGATTATGTTGAGTATTGGCTGAAAAGTGACGGCAGGACTCCTTTGAAGATTGAAGAACCGATTGGTTGGCAAGAGGATGACTTTGAATTAGACCGGCATCAGACTTATCATGGTGTATTTTCTAAATTCACTAATAATTTGAAGTTTGTGGGTGATGGTAAAGATTTTATTGAAACGGTGTTTGAACTTGACGGTATTAATGCAAAAATCATTCTTGAGAAAAAGAAGCTGAAGGATGTTGATGGGGATATTAAGATGGTTACACATTATACATCGATAGCCGACCTTTCTACGAGGAAAATAAAAAATAGAGAACTTTCAGTAAAATTCAATTCCAATGATTTAGCCGATATAATGAAGTCGCATGAGAGTGATGAATTTGAAATAGAACGCATTGACGATATTAATGGTAATTTACTTACTCCTTTAACATTAGAGAAGGTAAACTTAACCGGTAGAGAAATACTACAAACAGCAGAAAGTCACGAAGCAGACGAAATTGAAACTGTTAGCACAGGATGGAACGCTTATAAATACACTCCTAAAACAAAAGTTATTACCGAGGGGATGGATAGGCATGAGGCAGTTGTAAATTCAAACGCATCAAATTCTTCTCAACGTGATTACGAGGATTATACAGCATCGAATATGTTTTGGATTCCCGATCCATTTTTAACAGATGAGAACGGACGGCTTACTGTTTCTTATGAGGCAGATGTTGAAATTATTGAAGTCAAAAATAGCAGTGCAATATTTACAGGTCGAATGCCGAGAGTTGAGTGGGATGAAGGTAGTTTATATCCGGAACAAGCTGTTCATTTACTTACAACAGATACAGGATTTAAAGGAACGCTTTATGCGAATGATTTATCAGCAGGGCAGATTATAAAATATAGAGGGTCTTGGACGACGGATTACAATGACAAAACAGGATTGTTATTTATGTTTTCCTCTGCAAATGTTGTTTTTAGAATAAGCCGTATTCGATTAAGATTGAGTGAGGTTACTATTGGTGATGAAACAAATAGCTTGGATTTCTTAATGTACCATGATGTAATAAAGAGATTGATGTACATTATAACAGGACAAAACACCTCTTTTTATAGTAAATATTTTGGAAGGACAGGAACTCCTGAAGGATACGCTGAAAAAGGATTTGGAGGACATATAGGTTTGATTTGGGGTTTATGGGCGAGGGCATTTCCTAATGACGTGGACGAATACAAGTCTTTAACAACATCTTTAAAAGATGCAATTAGCTCTGCTATTAGTGTTTTTAATGTTGGGATAGGAATTGAAAGAGTCAATTTTAGGGAAAGGTTGAGGATAGAAGATAAGAAGTTTTTTTATCAGCCGGAGGTCATTGTTAAATTACCGTTTCAGGTACAGAAGGTTGAACGTACAACTTTAGGGAAGGACTTTGTTAGTGGGATGACTTTTGGCTATAATAAAGGAGGCGACTACGAAGACTCTATGGGGTTGGATGAGCCAAACGGAGAAACGAATACAATTACACCAATAAGGAGGTCAAGCAATAAATACCTTGTTAAATCTAAAATACAAGCTGATGACTACGGATTGGAATTAGCAAGAAGGAAAGATTGGGAAACAACACCTCGAGAGGATACTCAATATGATGACCGTATATGGTGGCTTGATTTAAAACAAGATGCTGACGGAGTTTCGTTTACACAAAACGAATGGATGGATAGATTGGTAGTTGAGCCAACAGGGATATTTTCCCCTGAAACATTTAAAGGGATGTTATTTACACCTTTGAGAATGCTTATGAGACATGCCTGGACTTTTAAAGTTGGAATGACTCAATACATTGACGATAAAATAAAGTATATTAGTTCGAAGTCGAAAGTAACACTTTCTCAACAATTTATTGGAGAGGATAAGGCATACGCAGAAAATGACGATATTGTTTTAAGGGATTTGGAAAGACCGAGACTTTTACCTGAAGAAATTAAATTTACGCATCCGGTTGATGACGACCTTTTAGAATGGATACAGGGAACGACAACTCTTGAAGTAAACGGACAATTTGAGGAAGTTCCAAATGTTTATTTTAAATTTGAATGGTTAAATGAGCATGAGCAACTTGAAAGAGGATATTTAAAAAACCTAAAACCAAAAAAAGAAGGTGTCTTTACAATGATAAAATCAAATGAAAAATTAATTAAACCGATATAGTATGGCTAACTCAAAATTAATATTAACATTTATAGAAGAGCTTGGGTCAGGGGATTACATTGAATTCAAAAGAAGAATGATTACAGACCCGATAATTATCCAAACTGTAAGAATGACTTTTAGGGTAGTCCGAAACTATGCCGGTGAGATTGCAGTTGTTCCGAGTTTTGGAGCAGGAAAAGAGGGATGGGCATCAGCAAACGACTATGTTTATTATATGAATATAGATTACAACTCTCCTCCGGTCTATAATTTAAGTAGATTTGAAGGTGTTGTTACTATTGAATCATTAAGCGATGAATGGGAGTTTTTTGAATTCACAGACACTTCCGGATTTGTAAGTCATGTTTTTGATAATTATGTGCCTCCGACTTTTGGATTAATAAATTTCGCTATTCAAAACAGCGACACGGATGTTTGCAACTTTGTTAAGATAGAGGTAAATGCAAATGAGAATATTCATGAGTTAAGACTAAATGAAACAGTATATCCATTAACACCAAACACAACGCAGACAATAGAAGTAGTGAGAGGAGTCGTACATAATTTGTATATGAGCGATATTAACGATGTAGAAAAGCCTGTTTTTGAGGGGTTGATTTGGGATTTCTTATCAGTTGAGAATACCACTATATCAGTTGTTCCTTCACTTGCCGGAGGGACTGTTACTGTTAATGTGACGCCTTCAGCAAATTTGAGTTTAGAGTATTCTTTGAACGGCACTGATTGGGTAACAACAAATATCTTTACCGGACAAGTCGATGGGGTTGATAAAACGATGTATATCCGAGACCAATTCGGATGCCAAATCACAAAACTTTATACAGTCGATGACTTCGGAACAAGAGCACCTTATTTATTTTTATCAAAAGCCAACTCAATAAACTTCAAAAAGGTTGAGGCATGGGATAATTGTTCTATACATAAAAACGATGACAACACACTCGCATACGAGGGGTTAGCTTATTTGAACTCATGTTCAGAGCAAAAATTTAATACTTGCGATACAACAACACTACAATTCAAATCTAATTTTGAAACACCAACAGCCGTATTAAGAGAAGAAGATGGAACGGAGACAGCTATAACAATAACAAAACGCTCAAGTAATTTGAATAGGTATTCAAGAATGGATTGTTTGTTTTACGCTTACGATTCTTTACGAACAGCGATATACTATGAAACAGGAAACCACTACGATGAATTTGGAGCACCGACAGGAACTTACACTCTTCAAGGGAATTTACCGGAGTTTGCAGTAATTGGGAATGTTATTGACTTGGAAGGATTAGGTACTTATGAAATAAAGTCTACAATCTACGATGAGGCAAAAAATAAAAAAGTAATCCTTATTGATAGAATAACGCTAACCGGTGGAGAAACAGTAGGAAAGACGACAGCACGTTACGATATTTTACCTTTTGAAGTTTATGAAATGAGCATCGATTGGAGCTCTTGGGGTGTTGGAGTATATGATATTGTTATAACAAACACAGATACAGAGAATGGAGTTATACAGCACGTAAGTGAAAACATACATATTCTAACAGAACACGACGATACATTACACATAAGATATTACAATACAAACAACCGAGATATTTTTTACAAATATGGTATTGAGCATCAAATTAGAATTCCCTATCTTAGTCATGTTGGAAAACAACGACAGGAGAGCTCAATAAATATTGGGGATAACCGGTCTTCACTTGTTAATTCAGATGTACACGATATGGATGTTATTACATTTGACGCAGTTACAAAACAGGTTATGAGAAAACTTGTAATCGCCTTATCATGTGAGCATGTCTACATAAATGGAGTTAGGTATGTGAAGGATGGCGACATTGATGAAGGTAACATATCAAACACGAATCTTTATGAGGTTAAGGCGACAATGCTGAAAACCGGAGAAAATTATAACAACAACCCGGATGGAGTTGTTGGGGAAGACGATTATATTAACTTTGACATACCTCCAATTATTACAGATGGAAGTGGGTTTATAAAAGCATAAAATTATGAGTGCGTGGCAACAACAGATTTATGACAACGCAGCAGCTATTCAACAGTTGATAGACTCTGCAAAAAAAATAGGAGAACTACCTGCTATTACAGGAGCAGTTGACCCTTATGACAAAATAGCACTTGAGGTCGCATCTTCAGGATTAACAGTTTATGCGACTGTTGAGGAGATTTTAGCGAGTACATCTTCAACCGATGGACAAACCGTTCTTTATAGTGGTGACGCAGTTTGGTTAGGAGGACTTGATTTTTATGTATGGGCAGATTGGTACAGAATTAACGGATATGAATATGTCGATTTAGTTGAGGCATACATTACACTCGATGCAGCCGATGGTACATTTGACCGTATTGATGTATTTAAGATTTGGAGAGATGGTGGTGGAAATACCAATATTGATTTTGAAAAAGGCACACCTTCAACTCCGGCAGTCAAACCTACATTAAACGAGGATACAGAATTAGAGATTTCATTTGCATACATTGAGCAATCAGCCACATCGCCAAGAGATGTAACAAATGATATTATTTATGCTGAAGGTGGAGAATGGACTATTTCAGGAGGAGATGCAAGTATTGATACCGTTTACAGTTTAGTCCCAATCGGAGGTGCGATAAGTATTAGGTCGGTTGATACACCACATGATACAGAGTTAATTTTTACAGCATCATCGCCAATAGTAACACAACAAAACCATCATGTATCTTTCGATATTTTCTTGGAGACTGAATGGGAGGCGAGTAAACATAGTCCGGTCACACTTGATTTTTATGTTTTAAATGGAGGTGATGAGCAGACTTCTCGAGTACGAATTGGAGCAGATAATGGATTTGGTTTCGACCCAAGTTTAACCGGAGAGGCACAAAACGTAACAATAAGACTCGGTGATATAAAAGGATTCTTCTCTGAAAATGATTTCGATGGAATTAAATTTAAGTGGAAAAATACCCAAAATGATACTTTTAAGATTGATAACATTCGACTTCAGGATGGAATTACATCAAATAAACAAAGTCCACAATTAACGCACCTTTCACAGTTTATTAATGACGTTGGGTTTATATCAGAGATGTCGTTATTTGCTTTAACAGACACAAACATAACTTTAGCCGAAAAGGGTGATATCCTCGCTTTTAATGGTACTTCGTGGGTCGACCTGAGTGTTGGTGCTAATGGTACTGTTTTAACAGCAGATTCAGCAGAAGCAACAGGCTTAAAATGGACTGGAGCAGGTGCAGGAGATATGGTATTGGCAAGTGTTCAAACTGTTACAGGATTGAAGACATTTAATAATGGGACATTTGCTTTAAGAAATGTTGCAGATACATTTAGTGTTACTTTCACAAACACAGTAACAGCAGATAGAGTCCTTACTGTTCAGGATGCCGATGGTACACTTGCATATTTAACAGATATTTTTGTACCTGACACTTTATTGAATGACTACGGATATACGGAGCCAACTCATGCTTTACCCGATTTAACAGATGTTACATCAGCAATACAGACTGCAGGATTTGCTTTAATGTCTGATGGTGGAGACTACTACGGAAGAGCTATAACTGAAGCAGATATTTCAGATTTAGGAACGTACCAACTAACAAGCGAAAAAGGACAACCAAACGGATATGCGAGTTTGGACGGAAGTGGTTTAGTACCTTCTGCACAGCTACCGGCTTATGTTGATGACGTATTGGAGTTTGCAGATTTAGCCTCTTTTCCGGGAACAGGAGAAACAGGAAAGATTTACGTTGCATTAGATACCAACCTGACTTACAGATGGAGCGGATCTGTTTATGTACAAATAGCATCAGGAGCAGTACAATCTGTTAATTCACAAACAGGGGTTGTTGTTTTAGATACTGATGATATTTCGGAAGGAGCAACAAATAAGTATTATTCAACAACATTATTTAATACAGACTTTGGAACAAAAACAACAGATGATTTAACGGAGGGAAGCACAAACCTTTACGACCAAGTCGTTTCATTTACAGGAGGCACAAACGTTACTATTGGAGGCACATACCCAAACTTCAGTATAACAGATAACTCGGCAGCATCAAACCATACACACTCGGCATTTGATAGACCGACATCAGTATTGACGGATGCTGAAGTTTTTAGTGACATTGTGGTTGTGGATGGTATTGTGACAGCAATTTCGACAAGGTCTTTAGCTTTAGGAGATTCATTTAGTAAAGAAATAACTCAGAACGGACACGGATTTGTAGTAAACGATGCGATTAGACATAACGGTACGAATTGGGTTAAAGCACAAGCAGATGCAAAAGCAAATGCCGGAACGATTGGGGTTGTATCAAATGTTCAAAATCCAAATACCTTTACATACACTTTTGGAGGATTTGTTGCAGGTGCCTGGACAAATGGAGTTTCTTATTTCTTGAGTCCAACAGTAGCCGGAGCAATTATAGCAGAGCCAACCTACAATGATGGTGAGGTAAGAGAATTTATTGGAACAGGAACACCGGACGGACTTTTATTGGAATTGGATTTAGGTGATGTTATTGGTATAGGAACACCGGCAGTTACACAATTAGACCATTTGGACGATGTGATTTCTGCGACAAATACAGCAGGGTACGTTTTAGTTGCTAATGGAACAACCGGCTACATAGGACGAGCATTGGTGTTAAATGATATTTCAGATTATACTGCACCAACATTATATGATATATTGAAAACAGACGGAACGGCATCAACGGATGACGGTTTCGGGCAGATAAACATGGAACTCATTGAGGGTGGAGGTAGTTATCTCGGTATGGTGTTTGGCGAGTCCGGTGGAGTAGGAGCCGACTATTGTTATTTCGATATTAATAAATTTGATTTCATTGTTGACAATGGCGATGGGGTTGCCGGAACAGGAGGTCAAATGTGGATTCAACCTACAAACGTACAGTTGAATAAATACAACAACCCGAATAGTATAGGATTCCATTTAGGAACACCAACACAATCAAATATTGATTTCTATTTAGAGACGCCTTCATTTGCAACAGGAAGTGAGAATTATGTGATTCCTATTTCAGTAAATGGAGTTCTTGCAAGTGCGACAGGAGATGTTCCTTTAACTTTATCCGACCTTTCAGATGTTCCTTCAGAACCAACAGGAGGAGCGTTAGAACATATTTTAGTTTATAATGATACCGGAGACACATTTAGTTGGGTTGATTTAAGTACCATTGGAGGAGACTCTTTGACGTTTGGTAATGGTTTAACAAGAGTAGTTGATACAGTAACATTAGGCGATCCATCTTATGACGCAAATATTGATTTAGTATCCTCTAACTCAAGCGACTTTAACGTTTCAACAACAAACGCAGGAGCAGATGTTTATACTTCAATAGCAGTTTCTTTAGGAAGATTTTACATATACACAAGCAATACTTCAGGAACTAATTTTTACGCAGATATAGATACAGTAGCGAATGGAACAAATGCAACTGCAAGAATAAGAGCAAACAGTACCGTTGGAGGGTCAATGATTATTGATGTACATACCACTAACGGAATGGTTGTAACTGACACGATTAACAGTAAGGGACTTGAATATGCAGCAGATTATTCAACTGCAAATGCAGCGAATGATAGATGGTTAGTTGATAAAGCGTATGTTGATTTAGTTTCAGGTGCAGGAGGTGGAAATAACCAAATTGCAGTTTGGGACGCATCAGGACATTTAGAAGGTAACGCAGGATTCTTTTACGATACAGATGGAAGTACCTATCATTTTTTAGGATTAGGACAATCCAATACAGTATCAGGAGAAATAAATGTATATGGTGGCTCAGGTAACGCAGGAGGGCAACTCGGGTTTGCAGCAGGAGCGACATCACCCGGAGATAACGCATACCGTTTCTATGAGTTTAACGGAGAAATGAGGTGTGAGGGTGATGCATCGATAATTTGGTATTTCGATTCTGTAAACGACAACTTACATCTTGGTAGAACAGGGGTTGAAGTTTATTTAGATGATTATGGTGGTGGGACAAACACAGGTACTGCTACTTATATGTTGGCTGTTGATGTAAACGGACAGATTATAGAGGAAGCACTGCCAACAGGAGGCGGAGACGTTACTAAAGTTGGGACGCCTGTAAACGACCAAGTCGGAGTTTGGACAGGGGATGGAACGATAGAGGGTGATGCCGGTTTAACATATAGTTCAGTTTCAAGAGTTTTGTCAGTTGGTGTACAAGATTCCGACCAAGGTATAATAAGTGTGTATGGTGATGGAACAGCATCAAACGCAGGAGGAACGATAACTTTATATGCAGCGGCAGATTGGGACACAACTAATGATTCTTATACCATAGCAGCATTTCAAGAAGATTTTAGAATAAGGACAGCTTCAGCAGATATTTTATTTTATGATATTTCGCTTACAAGATGGAGGATGGCTGATTATGGAAGCGGAACGATAACCGGAACTGCTACCTATATGTTGGCAGTAAACTCAAGTGGAGCAATTATTGAAGAGCCACTACCAACCGGAGGAGGAGATGTAACGAAAGTTGGGACTCCGGCTGATAACCAAATAGGTGTGTGGACGGGAGACGGTACAATAGAAGGAACAACAGATTTTCTTTTTAATGGAACTACTGATTCAGTATTAAGTGTTGGATTGCATGATTCAAAAAACGCAATATTACATTTGTACGGAGACGCAGCGAGTTCCGGAGGTGAGATATTAATTTATAACGCTGCAAATGTTGATACCGAGAATGAATCGTTTAGCCTAAAAGCAAATACTGCCGGAGATTTTGAAATAGGAGGCAGTATAACCGGTCAATTCTTTTACTACAACTCAGGAACACAACAACTTCAATTTGCTGACTACGGAGGAGGAACTAAGACAGGAACAATCGCCTACTACCTTGCCGTTGATTCGAGTGGTAACGTGATTGAAGGGACGCCAAGTGGTTCAGGAGATGTAACTAAGGTTGGTACGCCTGTTGATAATCAAATAGGGGTTTGGACAGGAGATGGAACTATTGAGGGAACACCTAATTTATTATTTAATTCAAATATTTTTTATGTAGGGCTAAACGATTCGGCACAAGGTCAATTATACTTATATGGTGATGCGAGTGTTAATGGAGGAAGAATAACATTGTATAACGGAGCAACCGGAGATACTAACGATGATTATTACCAAGTAAGAGCAAGTGCTGGGAATTTTGAAATTTTAGGAGGAACAACAGGAGATTTCTTTACATTTACTTCAGCCACAAGTGTAATTGATATGCCGTTAGGATTTGTTGATATTGGTGTTGATGATACAACAAACGGACTACTAAGCCTTTTTGGTAATGCCGCAACTTCAGGAGGTCAAATACGTTTCTATAATGGTGCGACAGGAGATACTAATGATTGGTACTATCATATTAAAGCAGGTAATTCAGGAGGAGATTTAACTTTTGGAGGAAATTTAACAGGAGATTTCTTAACATATTCTTCAGTAACAAACGAGATAGCATTACCGTTAGGAAAATTAAATGTAGGAGTAGACAATTCAACGAGAGCAATAGCTCTTTTATATGGTGGTTCTTCCAACGATGGTGCTATTTTAAGATTATATAATGGAGCAACAGTAGATACCGAAAATGATTACTTTACGCTTGAAGCTGATGCAAATGGTGATTTCACAATGTCAGGACAAATCACAGGAGCATTCCTTAAATATGATTCAGGAACCCAATCATTAATTTTTTCTGACTACGGATTAGGAACAAAGACCGGAACGGCAGCCTATAATCTTTCGGTTGACGCATCAGGGAACATAATTGAAACTGCGAATCCGGGTGCAGGAGGAGGTGATGTTACTAAGGTTGGGACACCGGTTGACAATCAAGTTGGTGTGTGGACAGGAGACGGAACGATTGAAGGCACAACTAATTTTACATATAATGAAACAACTAAACAATTAATAGTTGGCACAAGTGATTCGGTTAGAGGACAAATACTTCTCTACGGTGATTCAGCAAATATAGGGGGATTATTACAGCTTTTCAATGGTGCAACAGGAGATACTAATGATGACAGATACCAACTATCTGCCGGGGCAGGAGTATTTACTTTGGCTGGAAATTTAACAGGTAATTTTTTAACCTATACTTCTTCTACTGAAGTTATTGCTATGGGTGCAGGAAAGTTGACTTTAGGTGTTAATGATAACACTCAAGGAGATATTACTCTTTATGGAGATACAGGAACTAATGGAGGTATTTTAAAACTTTATAATGGAGCAACAGGGGATACAAACGACGCTTACTATTCTATTAATGCTATTGGTGGCGAGTTTAGACTTGGTGGATTTTCGACAGGCGAGTTCTTTAGATATTCTTCAGCAACAAGCACGATAGATATACCTTTAGGAATTGTTGGAATCGGAACAGATGATACCACAGTCGGACAATTAAGTATTTACGGAGATAATGGAGTAAATGGTGGAATCATAGCTTTATTTAACGGAGCAACCGGAGATACCAATGATCAGTATTATAGAGTTGGTGCAGTAAGTGGAGAATTTAGAATGGGAGGAGTTACAACCGGTGATTTCTTTGTTTACAATTCAGCAAGTCCGAGCATTACTTTAGGGGATTATGGTGGAGGAACGATAACCGGCACTGCAACATATATGTTGGCAGTTGATGCGACAGGG
>Ga0102957_1000007_pt1 | contig 59282 bp, 91 predicted proteins | sample SalPon2_A_H2O_MG_2_FD_84517 | JGI IMG/M metagenome (GOLD analysis project Ga0102957, IMG submission 84517) | Salt pond water microbial communities from South San Francisco under conditions of wetland restoration - Salt Pond MetaG SF2_A_H2O_MG | ecosystem: Environmental > Aquatic > Non-marine... | reverse complement strand
CTAGCATTAACAACAGAATATCTACAAACATTATCTACGAATAAGTCTCGAATAACTTCTGACTGTTTATCATGTAACTTTACTTGCATTCTTTACCACTTGACTTTATCAGCCCAATAAGCAGCACTCATCTTGCCTTTAGAAATGTTCTTAGCATGTCTAGCTTTAAACGACTTTCTTCGAGCAGCATAGGCATCAGACTCTCCTTTCTTCTTAGGAGAACCTTTAACACCTTGAGCACCAAACCTAATGGTCTTAATAGTGTCACCTTCTTTAGCAACAACAACATGGCTCTTAGTTGGATGGTTAGGTGTTCTCTTTGGTTTGTTATAACCAGAAACACCAGCTCTCTCTAATCTAGGATCTTTAGCCATTATTTCTTTTTACCGCCACCCTTAACAGGTTTTAGTCCACATTTGTAACCATTATGCATTGTAATCTCCTATTGTGTTCTATCAGCCATACGTTCAACAGAGTCCCGAATAGCCTTAATGTTCTCATCCATACGAACAAGAGTTAAAGCTTGTTGTTGAACCATTTTTTCTAGTGCTTCAAGGCGAACTTCTTGTCTAAGTATATCTTTTGTGTTATTACTCACAGCATTATCAAGACTAGAAACATACCATACCAAGGCAATAGTCTGTAATACAATAGCTAATATAAGAGTCAAAGGGACACTCTTAGATAGGTGCCACTGAGGGCTTACTTCATTCATTGTTATTCTCCCGAGAATCAGTTAACATGATTGTCACAGGTTTCTTTTTGGTGACTTCCTGCTCCACCTTATCCGGGATCTTCTTATAACCATACTGCATAAGATTATTAATGAGAGTACCTTGAGTGGCAATCAACTGAGCATAAGCCCCAGTGCCTTCTCTAACAGCACCAGACATTAGCTGTTGTTGGATCTCATTATACTTTTTAACCATCATTTCAATAGGATCAAAACCAAGTTCTTCTAGCTTCTTTACTGAAGCCATTGAGTTAATATTCTTAGAGCCTTTAGGACGACCAGCACCTTCACGCTTGCCTCCCTTAGTTGGCTTCGTAGGGTTTGGATTAGCCATCTTAGAGGTTTCCTTTTCTAATATAATTTCAAAGAAAATTTTAATAATTACTTTCAATAACTTAATAATAGAAATTATAACTCATTGAAGTTATTAAAAAATATTATTTATTTTTCCAAGTCAATATAGGCGTTTTCTACTAAAAGTACATCGAATGCTGCTGTCAACCGAGCGTTGTTAGATCTTACTGTAGCTCTAACATCAATATCGCTTTTCTCGGGAATACGAATAGGAACTGCGAACTCATAGTTATACATCCCACCAACACCTGCGACTTCAAAGCTATGGCCAACTCTAAAAGAGTCTTGACCAAAGTATCTTACAAACATATCGCCAGTAGCATCAGCAGAGGATTGTACTGTACAAACACCTTTAATTAAATACCCTGTAAAACCTGCTGGAACTGTATAAATAGCCATTAAGGTTTGACCCTTTCCTGCTTTAATTCTACAAACAGTTGTAGAAGAAGCTTGAAGGTCAATATCACCCACATTAGTAGAACCATCTACTACATAAGCTCTATATACTCTAAGAAAGCTTTTGGTAGTTGTAACAGAAGAAGCAGAACTAACAACAACATCTTCTTGTTGTTCATTATAATTACTATCTAAACCTAAAATAGTAATTGTTTTACCAGTATCACTAGCATTAACAGCAGGAATGGTCAGCTGGGTAGTTGTAGCTAAAGCACTCCAAGGGTAGTCTGTATCATTAACATCCCAAATAGTACCAGTTTGGTTTTGAGACATTGCAGGAACAGCACCAAACTTATGAATAGCCCTGTGAGCATTAACTTTGCCTTTAGAAACCTTTAGGTAAAAAGGTTCTGTATGAAACTGTCCAAAGTTCATTGGAGTTCTCCTTAAATAAGTATAAATTAAAAAACATAAAATTCTTTAAATTATACTTAAAGAATTCTTACACTAAAGATACCAAAGTGATACTATTAATAATCCCCCGTATTGTATACATCTTGGGAGACATAGAAGTGGATATCAGCGGGGGATTTTACAGTGTGATTTCAGATATCAATATCACACAAACCCACAAGGGGTAATAGTATCACTTTGGCAGAGCTTTAGCAAAGTTATTCTTAAACGTCAGGTATTATTTCTGATATTAATAAGAGAGCAAATTTGAGTTAATTTTAACACCTACTGCTACACCTAACCATTAGTTAGTCTTTCTTCATAACAAATTCATAAAGAGTTTCAGCTTGTTTTTTAACCTCTTCGGGTGTATACATCTTGGGGATATACTTCTCCCAAGCATCCATAGCCATCTCACTATTCTCTTTCATGAGTTCAAAAGCTTGGTTAGTAATTTGGAGGTTAGTTTCGTATGCCTTATCCAGCATTTCTTTAGACATCTGGAGGACGTCATAGCGGAGTTGGTAGGGGTTTTTCTGTGTCATGTGTATGTTCCTCGCTATAAGAAAAAAAAAAAAATAAAGGTCTCCCCTAGAACACCCCAATACCACCCTTATTCCAATAACACTTAAAGTGATACTGAAACAAGAATGATACTGAGATGCTCTAGGAGATACCTATTGGTGTCCGTACTCGGACTTGAACCGAGAAGCCGAAGCGACAGATTTTAAGTCTGTTGTGTTTACCTATTTCACCATACGGACGTAATGGTGCTCCCTACAAATTCGAAACCCGGGAGGTTGGCCTTCTCTGTAGGACTCGAACCCACAACCTGCTGATTAGAAGTCAGCTGCTCTATCCAGTTGAGCTAAGAGAAGGTAATGAGCAGTTTATAGTCTTGCTCAGGACAATTATTTAAATAGCTTGGAGTTCTACAACTTCAAACCTTTCCTGAAGAAAAGAAACAACTTCTTTCCATGTAGGATGTTCTTTAGGTTCTCTTGTTAGCCAGATAAAATCATCCATTTCATCTTCACAGAGAACATTAACATTTGAATATTCATTTAGAGTACCATAGCACTCTACACCATTAATAATAACAGGAGCGTAAGCCATCACGGAATAAATCCTTCTTGATCTTCAACTTTACCAGCATAATAAGAGTAGTATTCATCCCAATACAACTCATATTCTTTTCCTTTATAGTCAACAACCATAATATCAGCAAACATACCTTGTTCTGATCGTTTCATCTCTACAAACTCAACCATCATATATTGGCGGTTTTGATTATAAGGGATAAAGGTTTCTACTTCAGTCATTTGCTTTCCAGCATAATTAATTTAACTCCATACGGATTAGATCTCTTTTTAACTGACTCCCAGCAGTCTTTAGAGACAAGAATAATATCTACTTGGGGATGTTCAATAAAGTTACTCGTACTAATTGCTTGCCAGCGATACATAGAGAAACTTCTTTGACCATACTTACGATTAGCATTATCTAGTCTAGATGAGTTCTCATCAGCCACCAAGAAAGAGATTTCAGGGTTGTTCCACAGGTCTGATACTACACTATCAACTACTTCGTCGATACCGTAAACACCAAAGTCTGTAATACCTGTTTTAATTAGTTCCTCAACAATACTAAGCGGGGTAGGTTTAATACTAATACGAGTGCTTCGTTTAGTAGGACGTCCCGGACCACGTTTAGGTTCTTCTTTTTTAGTTTTAGGTCTACCTGGACCCCTCTTCTTAGTCTCCGAACTCATGAGTCATTACCATAGACTGAACTGCATTATAGTCACCAACAAGTTGAAGTACTTGAGGTACAGAACGAACTTTAAGAGTGTTAACTAGAAAATTCATCCAGAAGTCATCGTTAATAGCATCACCTGAAGTAATAGAAACATACTCATAAGCGATGTTCTTTCGTTCTAGTAAAGCTTTAGTGTTTTCACAAGCAGGGCAATTATTCTTCCCGATCACCAGCATCATAGAGTTCTTCCTCCGCAGCTTCAAGATTGTTAATCGTCATCATTACCGCATCGACAAAGATCATTTTAAATACCTCATCAAAGGTCTGACTACTACTAAAATCAAACCCTCCTTCAATATATTCTTCAAACATCTCGTCAATCATCTGATTAATTTGATCTTCTTCAGTCATTACCACCATCTGATCAATTTGATCTTCTTCAGTCATTACCACGACCTCGCATGTCCTTATCTTCACCAAGCCAAATCAATCGGTCAATATCACAACGATTAAGGCCGATATCATTAAGTTCTTTATCTGTCAACATATTTAGTTCTTTAATTACTCGACGATGTTCACGCCAAGTGGCTAGGAAGTTCATATACCTCCAAAACCATGTCATTTTAACTTTCATCACTTTTACCTTCAACAATCAAACCTGCTCCAATAATAGCAGCAAGCATCGTCTCTTTATCTTCCATTGTACTTGATATCTGAAGCTCACCTTCAACAATAGCAATAATCAAAGCACCTTCTGGAAAGAAATCATCACACATGTCAAGCATTTGATCATGACAGTGTTTATCTGTTAAGTATTGTTTTTGTTTTAGCTTCTCGGAGATATCAATTACATTATCCATTAGAACGGCAACCACCCAAAGTTAGCAAGAATCCAAAGACCAGCCCAGAGTACGAATAGTTGGATAGCAATTCGAGTTACTACTCCGAGTGCCATACCGACACCCTTGGCGATTTCTACTTTTTTATCTTTACTCATTTTAAATTCCTTTGTTTCGTCGTTTATGTTTATTCATAGAAGACGTCTTAAGATTACGTTTACCAATAGAGGTTTTCTTCTTAAAATAATTAAGAGAATTCTTATTATTACCGCTACTCTTCTTTGCCACAAATACTCTCCCATTCTTCTGGAGTTACCCCAGACAAAATAAATTCTCGTTCGTCGGCGGTTAGCTCAGGAAATACATCCTGAACCAACTCACCTTCGACCCAACGCTTAATCTGCTCAGGAGTAACAGGCATATCCCATGCATGTTCTTTTCCTGTAATAAAAGACTTTCTATTAATTATCATTTGAATACACCGAGCAACCCTTAATAACGTTTTCAATATGACTGTTAGCTGATTCAATAGTATTAAAGATCAGCTTGATATCATCCCAATCACCTTCAGAATTACGACCATTGTAATTTACAATAAGTCCATTTTGTGCAATTTCAATGTTGATATTCGTTACTTCTTTCATTCTAGATCTCTCTAATATAATTTAATTGTTCTTTAACGTCAGGTATTATCTACCTTACTAATTTCAAACTTATAACCAAGAAAATAAAGCTTATTAGCCATAATATCTCTTTCACCCTTGTCTTTAGCCAAGTAAGTTTTAGAATTGTAGACGTTAATTTCATACATCAAATTTCACAGCCTCCTGCTGCACAAGCTAAGGTTTGAGCACCTTCTGTTGTATCTTCTACTTCATACTCTTGCAGTTTGTCAAAGTCTACTTTCGGGAAAGCAGCAACTGCCTTAATGTATTCTTGTTCAGATGCAGCAGTATAGGGTGCCTGTTGATAGGTATGCTCCGAATAAGGCAAGAAGCTAATACCAGTGATTTGATCAAAGTGTTTATAAACCCAATCACCAACTTCCATCCACTCGTCTTCTTTAACATAGATAGTCACAGAGACAGAATGTTCTGACCAGTTCTCTTGGAACTTAAGCCAGTTTTCAAGTTGTTGAAGTGCTGTTTGTTCATTAGCCAAAGTAGCACCAACAGGTGATTTAATCGGGAAGTAAAACACGGTAGTCTTAAGAGGATTCATGACATCCGCTTCATTAGGTACACCCTGGTCCTTTAACATTTGAGTCAAGGGATCATTGTTGGACTGGCGAACAGCCCGTACATAATAAGGCGCAAAACGTCCATGAATACCAGAAGAACTATCGACGAGCTGAGAAACAGTACCACTAGGCTTAACAGTTGTAATAGCCGTAGCAGGGTTGATGCCCAGCTTTTCAGCATACTCTTTGTTAGTATCAATTGCAATTTGACGCAGCCTCCGTAACATTGCGGGGTCAGGGTTGCGCAGAATACGAGCATCTTGAATACCAGTTAAAGATACACCAAGAAGTCGTTCTTCTTCACAATTCTTCTGCCACACTTTACGGACATATTTAAAGTCTGTAAGAGTTGACTGAAGTGTACCAAGGATAGTAGCCATGCGAATCTTACGAGCAAGGTCTTCCTCAGTATCATGTTCACGACACACTACTTCAGAGAGGTTACAAAGTTGAGCAGAACGCAATAGGATTTCTGCACAAGGGTTTGAACCTTCAATTAAAGTACTGTCCCGACGACCGCTGTTGTTTTGTTTCTGAGCGCCATAACGACTAAAGATTCCTCGCTCACCAGAACCTGATTTCATTAGAGCAACCCACTCTTCCATGAACACTGCCATAGAAGGTTTCTGATCATACACTGCTGAGTTATTAGCTAAAGCACGTTGTTCTTCAGTTTCCCACCAACGGCCAGACTTACAATCTCGAATCTCAGGATCACCAAGGTCTGACATCGAAATGAGAGCAGAACGACGAACACCACCAACTACAACAATTTCAGCAATTTTACAAACAATATCATGAACTTCGATAGGACGAAGTTTACGACCTTTTGCATTTTTAAATGTACGAGTTACAAAGTTAAAAAGATCCATAAGTGGTTGTGGACCAGAAGCTCGTCCACCCATAGTCTTAAGTCTTGCCCCTTCAGGGCGAATTTTAGAGTAATCCCATTCATGTTCGTTTCCAAGATACAAATCAGCAATAAGTTTGCGAAGTGCTTTAGCCCAACCTTCTGCACTATCTTCTACAGCAATAATCCGTTCACTCTTAGTAAACGTATCATTAATGATAGGCAGCTTATTTACATACTTAGCTTCAGCTGAAAAGCCTACACCAGTACCGGCCATCAAGATAAACAGAATTTCATCAAATACACGAGGATGATCAACTGCAGCAAAACTACAATTATAACCTCGGAAGTGATTCTTTTTAAGAGCCTCGCCAGCAGCCCACATTGAGCGCATTGAAGGCATAACTTCATGACTATAAACAGATTCTTGAATTTGTTTAAATTCATCATCTGTAATCACATTGTTATTGATTTGTTCTTTCCAGAAACCAACCAATCTATCTACAGTCTCAGACCACGTTTCACGACGACCTTCCTCGTCTAGAAAGCGTGAATACCTCGAAAGATGGATAAATGAGCGATAGGGGTCCATGTGCCTCTCCTTAATTTAAAAGTTTTTATCTTCGTTTAGTTTATTAAAGTACGTATCTGCGAAATAATAAATCGCATCACTAAGTTCTTGACTTTGTATCTTGTTAAACTCGTCTACTAGACCTTGTAAATAGTCTACTACATAGGGATTCATGTTAGAAATATCAGCCCCGTTGTCTAGGAGCTGATAGATGATTGAGATCAGCATAACCTGATCTTCGTCAGTTAAGTTCATATTTGAATAAACTCCGTCTCAGTAAAGTCTTGACCCTTGGCAAGCCTACCTGTATCAAAGTCGTAATTAAATGTTCCAGACGGACCTGTCAAGCCCGTGAAGCGACACTTAAGTACTTTTGTTTTAATAACATTCCGCTCTTCAACAGAATCTGCCCCAGAGTTTCTAGCAAAAGCGATGATATCCATAGAAATTTGCTTAATAGAACCAGAGCCACGAATATCATCCATTGACGGTAGTTTACCTTCTTCAAAACTTTTTCCTTTATTGTCTGTTTTACGCAAGTGACTAATAAGACCAATCCAAACATTATGCTTCTTGACTAGTCGAAGTAAGTCATTCATAATCTTATCTATAGCTTCATTGCCTGTAAGACCTTCTGCGCCTTCTGATGCCAAAATGGTAATGTGATCAACAAATAAATACTTGCAACCAGAAAGGCACATATACTCAAGAAAGTCCATAATAGACCCATCTGAGATAGATCCTTGATGATCGAGAACCATGACCCGATCAGAGCCAAATATACGATCAAATCCCACCTTAAGATCTTCAATAGGTATTTCTTCATTAGCTGGATTCCTGTTAATAGCCATACCTGCCATCTTTCTAGCAGTCTCGGCTGGGGATTCTTCAAGGGAAATAATCCCAATTTTATCTTCTACTGTTTCTAAAAGGTGAACAGCAATTTCACGAAGGAGGGTAGATTTACCAGAACCAGTACCAGAAGTCCAAAGAGTAATTTCTCCAAAGCGCATACCTTTCAGCTTATCATTGAGTCCTTCCATAAAATCAGGGTAAGGTACTGACTCAATTTCATTATACTTTTCAAGTTGATTCCACAGTTCATCTTTAGTTAGAATACCTGCGGGAGTATAAGTTACAGCATCGTAAATAGTTTTCAGAACCTTGTCTGGATCTTTAATCCAAAGCTCATTAGCGTCTTTCTCAGAAGATTTAGCAATCTTTACTTTGTCAACGCCAATTATACGACAAGCTTCTTTGACGGCGGTTTGACCAGCGTCATCGTTATCAAACCATAAAACTACTTCATCAAAATTTCTAATCCACTCTCTAGCATCAATTAGGTCTTTAACACTAGAAGCAGATCGAAGTGACACTACTGGGTAGAAGGTTCTATACTTCTTGAACCAAGCGGACTGCACTGACATTGCATCAATTTCGCCCTCACAGATAACGAGTCTTTTACCACCAGAGTACAATTGCTGTCCAAACAAGCCACCTCTAACGGTGCCAATGCTGGTAAAATCCTTTGGTAGTTTTCTGACTTTGTATCCTGACAAGATGTCTGATTTGTAATAGGGGTAGTAGTGAGCATCAATATCACCATCAAGATTATAAGAAACCTTAACCTGATAATGCTCAGTAACTTGTTTATAAATACCTCTTTCTTTAAAGCCGGAGATAGGATATTCATTTTTAACCTCCTCCAATTTATCTGACCAATCTTTAGATTGAATAGGTTTTTCCATGTGCTCTTCCTTTGGAGCAAAGAAATTCTTTTTACAAGAGAAGCAGTGAGCAGATCCATCTTCATAAATTTGTTTGGCGTCTGAACTACCGCAACTCTCGCAAGGCTGATTACGGGTTACTATTCGTCCCATTATATCGCTTTCTTATCTTATTAATGAAAGAACGAGTACGTTTAGTTGGATGTTCTTTAGGAACAAATCTAATAGCAGCAATCTGTCGATTATAAAACCTAGGAATGTCGCTATTAGGTAAAGTCTCTGTCATACAATCACAAAGCATTTGTAGATACGCTTCAGCATAATACATTCCACCTTTAGTTTTGTATAAATCAACTATATCAAACTTAAAGGCATCTTTACCATACTTTTTTATATCTTTCTTAACATGTGTTGAAGAACCAACATAGGTTCTCCAAGACATTTCTTTACCGTAAGTTTTAGATTTCTTTTTACCATGATGATAAAACTGTTTCTTACCAATATAAAATTGTTTAGTAGCAGTATTTTCAATACAGTAAACAAATCCAAACCACTGCTCTGGATCAAACCTGTAAGAATACTCCCAATGCCCAATCTCACTAAGAGATAGCATCATTATACTTTTCCTTGTTGAAGTGGAAGTAATCTCGATCATGTCGAAGAATATGAATTAGCTTGCCATTAGACAGTAAGTATTCATAACCTTTAATTCCAAAGTGATTGTTATAAGCTTGTGCTACAGTTTTCCTGTAATCATCGCTGGGTTTTAGTAAGGCTTCTGCTTTCTTAGGTCCGATGCCAGGAAGTCCTGGGATGTTATCTGTAGAGTCTCCCATCAGAATTTGCTTCCAATAATGGAATTCTGCGTCTTCTTCTTTTACGCTATAAATCTCTTTCTTACGAGGATTATAGTGCAAACCAGAGATACAGTCTAGGTCTTTATCAACACTAATAACTACAGAAGGTACTCCAGCGGCATCACATTGATGCCACCAGATACGGACCATATCATCCGCTTCACAATAGTCAGTTGTAATACAACCAGCATAATCATTTGCAATTTCAGACTTCAAATCATGAAACCAATCAGGTATTGTTGATTTTGACTTAGCACGATGAGCTTTATACTCAGGATAAATATCCAGTCTAAAGTTACTATCACCACCAATGGCCATAGCATAGTCAGTTACAAATAATTCTTCTGTGATTGCTTCGAATAGATCGTCGAAGTTTTGACGAGCTTGTTCTTTAACGTCAGCATTCCAGAGTGCTATATAAACAAGAACATCGCCATCAATAATTGCTATCATGTAATCTCCTCTAAAATCTCTATTGTAGAACCAAGATACCAAGTACCTCCTTGTGACTCCGGTCTTTTAATTTCAGACATTGGAGTGAACTTTACCTTACACCACACACGATTAGTTCCTTCTTGTTTTAAATGAGGTGCTGACATTTCAGAACAAATATGCCAGCCAGGTCTATGAGCAAAACCCTTAGTGGGCTTATCTTCATATTTATAAACTTCACCTAGATTAAGACGTTGTTTCTTATTAATGAATAAGGGAGAATACCCATCCTTCATTTTACGAAATAACTTATAGCCTATCATTTTTTACCTTCTCTGCGAGCATCTAGTTTCATTAGATTACGCCCCATCAAGCCCTCAAGGCTCGACCCTCGACGTTCAGCAATGCGAGTAATATACCAAAGTACATCAGAGAGCTCATCTAGCATCTGTTCTGTACGGTCCCTATCCGGACGGTCTAAACGTTCCTCCTTGAGCCACTCTGCCAGAACTTCACCTGCTTCCGAAGCAAGCCCTGTCATTAAAACTGCGTCGGTAGTCCCTTCATATTCAAACATAGCTGATCTCCTTTGATAAACTTCTGCTTTATTCATTATACTCCCCTGTACTTGCACCAAAGTATTCCAGCAGACGTTTAGCTGCTAGTACGTCCGCACTTAGTTCAGCATAATCTTCCCACATGGGGTCGGTGACGTTCTTACGTTCCTTGATACGCCACATCTCTTCCAGTGACCACTCTACTACCTGACGTAGACGAACAATACACACACTGTCATAGATGTCCATAAGTGCATCACCTTTAGTAGATACTTCTTTCAGTGTATCATTCCACATCTTTCCAGCCCATTCGTTTTGTTCACTCATCTTCATCTCCTTTTAGTTCTGCTAAGGCAGCTTCTGCTTCCTCACGATTGTTAAATTGATAGACCAAGCGGCCATCTCTATAAACGTAGGCGGGGTAATCACCTGCGCCGTACACACCCCCTTTTCTTTGCGTGTTTGACCACATGGTTGCCTCATCCTCTGAAACTTCGACGTAACCGCTAACTTGGTAGTCTACTGGAATAGTCCTAAACTCACTCATCTTAATCCTCTAGCTTATGAGAAATAATCCAGTCTAGTACGTCCTGAAAATCTACATTGTATGCAGCACAGTAGAATGTAATTTCTAAACCAAGTTGAGCCATCGTTACAGCTGCATCCTCATCCAAGTCAACCTCAATATCAGACCCGCCATCTTCACGGTCTGTGATATTTTTGATTCGTACTTCTCCTAGTTTATCTTCTTCAGTCATCATAGTTTCCCTTCTTCTTTCAGTCTGAGTATCTCATGAGCAGCAGCAACATAAGTGCCTAACTCTTTGGCGAGTGATTCTGCTTTAGCATTGTTCAGTCCATCCTGAATGTCTTCTTCAGTCATAGGAACCAAACCAACAGGCATTACTGTAGGGGTTCCTAAGTAATCTTCGTAAGGCTCGTAGGTAGACTCAAACTGCAATCTGATATTTTTTAACCCCCGCTTCTCTGCCTTCTTTACCATAGTTTCTAACACTCCTACGACATCTACAAAACTCTCAGAAGAAAAGTCCACACGGAGGTCATAAAGCTCTACCTCTTTATACTTACTATAGTCAAACTCGTATTCACCCATCATTTAACACCTCGTCTACACCTTGAACATAACCTTGTTTATACCCAGCTTTGTAAGCCTCACGCATCATTTCTTCTATGTAATCATGGAAGTTATTTACCCTTTCATCTACATCCTCAGCAGGAGTTCCTTCTCCTTTAAAGTGAGGGAACATCCATTCAGTGAAGTGCTTGTCAACTGTTGTTCGTGTCATCTTCTTTCTCCCAGTAACGGCAACCTACATGTGCCAGCCTAAACAGTTCTTCCTGTGGGTAGCCCTCACTGACAAGCCACATCTCAAGTTCAAAGTTTTCTCCCATCTCATAATATAGGTCCGGCATAGGTTTAGGAAACCCGTACTTCCACCCCATAGGCGGGTCACACATCAAAATCTTAGTCATCCCAAGTCTTCCCTTGTTCGTTTTAGTGCCAGTAGTACACTCTCTAGAGCCGCAGCGTCTTGCACACGACAGCTTGTGAACTGATTTGGACGAAACTCTCTACCATCATCTGTTTCTTCTTTCATGTCAAGTAGTCTAAACAACTCATCTACGAGAGTGTCATACTGTTGCACTTTACTTGTTAGGCTCATAGCCTTTCACCCCATGCTTATCAATGTCTTTCAGAATCAGCAGTAGCATCTTTTTTACATCTTCAATGCTGTCCCCATCGACAGTCACTGGATTCTCTGTCCAAACAGGGACCCCGTCATCCATTTCATAGTATTCATGCACAGCATAATAACCCTCCTCGCCGAGGACAGGGTTATCATACTTGTGGTACATTAGTTGGTAGTGCCAATGACTCATTTGTCCATCTCCACAATAGCCAACACTTTGTCGTACTCAATAGTGTAACCACAAGCACGAAGAAAGTTTTGGAACTCTTCAAGCACATCATCAAGTTCAGCATAAATGCTTAGGTGCACCGCAATTTCTGTACCGTTATCCTTCTCATAAAGAAACTTCATTTGATAATCCAATCCCAGTCTTCTTTATTCCACTCTTGGTCTTCAAGAGCAACAAACTTGTCACCATGCACTCTGTGGTAGCTCTCGTAAGTATGTGCAGAAACCATGTTGAAACCATAAGAGTCAACGTAACACTTGTAACAGCTACCACTAGACCCATAGAAGTACCAGTAGTCACCATCAAAGTCAACCTTGGTGATACCAGAGTTCATACGCCAGTAGTCACCATCAAGGTAGCCTCCAGACCAACCTGCAAGCACACGATAATGTGGGTCGGGTCCACCAATCTTTACTACGACCCATCTGTTTGGTTTATATTCGGTCATTATTTTACTCTCAGTTCTTCAATGTTTACAGGTGTATAGTTTATAGCCTCAACACTCACGTTTTTATATGGACCGTCAGGAGATTTATTCTGATGAATATGGCCATGCACATTCAATAACATTTCACAGTCATCAGGATACTTACCATTTGGATTAGTGAGTCTCAGGAGGCTACTGGTGTGTTGTGGTGTATGACTCAGCATCAAACCAAACTCAGGAAACATGCGCCACAGTCCAATCTTCTGAAAGAAACCGCCAGAACCCAAGAACTTACCGTCGTCGTGGTTGCCAAGCAACAGTCGTTTACTACCAATCAGTCGCGGCCACAGTTTTTTGAACTCTTCTTTATCACCGAACATTACATCGCCTAGGTGATAAACAATGTCACCTTTCTTGACGACACTGTTCCAGCGCTCAATCATGTGCTCATTCATTTCTTCCACGTCTTTGAAGTTACGAACCAGTTCTCCGGTTGCGCTATCACGGAATGTGAGAATGTTTTTATGATTGAAGTGTGTGTCGGATACTATCCAGATATTTCTACTCATTGTCATTACTTCTTCTCCTTCAAGACATAAGTCACACCATCAATCTCAATCTCACGACCTTCACAAGATGCCTTTTTAGGCTCACGCAAGTCATGTACCTTGGCAAGACCTGCAATATAAGCACGTCTCATTAGGTCAACACTACTTTCTCCGAAGTCAATGTTCATTTGATTTGCTGATAGCCATTGTTCCCAGTTCATTCGTAATGTGTCTCCATACATTGCACCTTTGCTGCATCTGTTTCCATCTTAGCGCAAACCTCCCAAGGCGTCAACGAAAAAACCGTCTGCCAGAAAACATACAGGACTAGAATGAGTGCTGCACCTACTGCAAATACAAATGCATAGAACAGTCCTTCAATTGCTCCGCCTACATTCATTCGTCCATCTCCACAATATCCAGAACTTTGTTGTATTCAATCATATAACCACAAGCACGAAGAAAGTTCTGAAACTCCTCAAGCACTTCGTATAGTGTGCTATCATCGTGGACTTCCATCTCAATCTTAGCATTGTGGTCATTGTATCTACTGAATTTCATCCCCAATCCTCCAGTACACTTTTCAGTTCTTTCAAAACTTGTTCCAACTTTTCCGCATCCATTGCACGACAAGAAGAGATTCTGGTAGTATGAAATACAAGACCATCATCAGTCTCTTCTGTTTTGTCAAGCAATACGAATAGTTCTTTCACCAGAACATCATAGGCTTGTGCTTTACTTGTTAGGCTCATAGTAATTTACCTCTTCTCCTTCAAGACATAAGTGACACCATCAATTTCAATCTCACGACCCTCGCAAGATACCTTCTTAGGCTCACGCAAGTCAATACCAGTAATTTCTAGGAAAACATCGGCATCAAACGCAGGTAGACGCTTGGTCAGCTCAATGTCTTCTGGTGTAGCGTTATTATAAGCCTTTCGCCACTCTTCTTTTATGTCATTCACACGAAGGTAACCTCCTGTTGCCTCATGTGTTGGGTTGTCTGCTTTTTCTTGAGGGGTCATGTCTCCTGATGATACCCAAGCCGTAGGGCGTAGGTCATAAATCCAGCTAGGTTTTCTAGCATTGTCCCACACGTTTTTATCAATAAGTTGATTGAAGTAGTAGGCTTTTTCTGCACAAGTTGTGTTGAAACAACCTACATGATAGTCACCAGTGTTGTAGTGACCAGTGTTGTAGTCACCAGTGTTGTAGTCACCAGTGTTGTAGATACCAGTGTTGTAGATACCAGTGTTGTAGTAACCAGTGTTGTAGTCACCAGTGTTGCGCCAACCAGTGTTGCGGTTACCAGTGTTGCGGTTACCAGTGTTGGAGAAACCAGTGTTGTAGTTACCAGTGTTGTAGCTACCAGTGTTGTAGTGACCAGTGTTGCGGTAACCAGTGTTGTTTTTCTCATCAGTAGTCATTAGTAATATCCTTTCTTTAGCACAGCCTTAACCTTCTTAAACACAGGGACTAGCTCAGCACCTTCATCTGCGTAGTAACCTAAGCTCTCGACCCACGCATCTACCTCTTCAAGGACTTCTGTTAGCTCACCTATACGTTCACCAAGTTGTCCTGTGTCAGAGAGGTATTGAAGAGCCTGCTCTTTAAGTTCAGCCTCCAGTTCTTCAATGCGGTCTGCTGCATCACGCATTACGTTTGCAGCGGTTGATATAGGCCATCCACGCAACCGCTTCACCAGTTCGTCACTCATCTTCGCCTCCTGTCAGAGAAGCCTTCTGGTAGTAAGCACCATCGGGCAGGTTATAAGCCAACACAATATCCTTAAGCTGTTGTGGTGACAAGATAATCATCTGAGTACCTTCATACTCATCTACTTGACGGATAAAGACGCTATCCTCATAGAGAATAACTTCAACATCATCATATTCACCCTTTTCATCAAGGGTAACAATAGTGCTACCCTCTCCGTTGTCGGTGTCATTCTCTACAGTAAACATTATACTTCTACCTTCGAAGATTTTTCAGATTCAGCCTTCATGATAGCCACCTTATAGTCGTTCAGAGCCTGTTCATAACCATCCACATGGCCACACTCATAGCCAAAACGCTCGCCCTCTTCAAAGCCTTCTTCGAATCTCTCTTCAGCCTCGGTTGTGTGATTTTGATTAGCAAGTTCGATGACTTCTTCTTCAAGCTCATTTATAAGTGTCAGCATGGTTTCTGACATGGCAATACGCCCAAACTGAACTTCATTGTGGAATTTGTCAAATGCTTGAGCAATATATTCAGTAACAGATACAGTAGCATTACTGTTGCTATTTACCATATCACGATACTTAGCACGATTACGTTCTTCTTCAGTCATTGGTCTAATGGACGTCATAGTAGTCATCTCCAATTTTACAGTCACCACAAGTCATTATATTAACACCTACTTTTTTAGGTGCCTCTTCAAAACAACGAATAATAAGCCTTTGAGCTTCTTTTGCTTTATCTTCAGATACCTCATAAGTTACTTCGTCGTGGTAGAATAGAAGAATTTTACTATCAATTTTTGCTTTAGCAAGTTCCTCATGGATCATATTGACAGTATACTTCATAACAACAGCTTCAGCACCTTGAATGAGATAATTCAAAGCCTTATGCCGTTCTTCACTGCTAAGTTTAATAGGACGACCATCAAGGCCAATAATATATCCTCTAGCCTCAACAGCTCTATTACATTGATTAATAAGGTTAACAAGTTTAGGGAGCGCTGCTTTATACTTAGCAATAGCTTTCTTGGTTTCATTAACAGACTTGTTAATATAGCCACTAAGCTTTTGAGCACCTGCTCCGTAAAGATAAGCAAAGATGAATCGCTTAGCCTCATTTCGTGTACAGCCAATAATATCGGCATTCATTTGATGAATATCCCCTTCGAGCACCTGTTTGGTAAACTCTGGGTCATTCATATAGTATGCCAATAGCCTGAGCTGGCAAGCAGCTGAGTCAGCAGACACCAGTTTAGTGCCGCTAGGAGTAATAAAAAGTCTCCGAAACTCAGGGCCAAGAGTGGCCTTTCCGCTCGGTAGGTTTGCAATGATTTTATGAGTTTGTCTAAAAGTTGGAGTACCAATGTTAAAGACGTCACCATGTAGACGGCTGTTATCATCGACATATTCAAACCATCCTTCTAAGATTGATTTACGAGAACGCAAGGTATAGTACTCCATAAGAGCTTGTCCTACATCTCCAAGTGGTTCCAGTGAACTATCGGTGAGTTTTGCAGAGACCTTGACGAATTCTCCATTGATGCGTTTCCAGTTCCAATCGTCCGGTTTCCAGCCGATTGTTCCCAAGTAAGACTTAACCGTATCAGTGTTGCCAATATCACCAACACTAAAATCAACCCGACAAAAACTTCCATCATCTTTAAAGAAAGGGCTAGAGTTAACATCGGTGTCCAAAGGAAGCTTAAACCAACGGATAAGGTGGGTATTAAGTTTTCCTGCTTTCGTGTAAGTCGGTTTCTTTTCGATTGCATAGCGTTTTCCTGTTATTTCTTCGTGTTCTTTTGTTGTATCAGGATCAACCACTACTGCTTTGCCCGGAAGTTTAGGGTTAATGAAATTAGAAATTTCTACCATCCGGGAGTCAATAGTGTCTCGAAGTGCATGTGCAGCTTCTAAATCAAATTTCCAACCATTCTCACACTGTTCCGCCATAATGCCATCCATTTCAATTTCTGAACGGAGGGCTTTAAGAACATCAGGTCTTTTATGCTTATTTATATAGTACTTTAGTTCCTTCATCAAATACTTATAAACTTTAGTACCGAGTCTAACGTCTTGTTGCATATATACAAACATATCTTCGTTAAACTCTTCCCAACCACCCTCATAATCACCCTTGTTATCTTTGAAGAATTCACCCCAAGCCTTCAAGGAATGACCAAAGCCAAATCGACGATAGTTAAGTAGTTGAGACATTACTTTAGTGCATTGCACTACTGCTTTAGGTTCCCACTCGTAGTTGCTTAGTTTCTTTAAGGCAGGTACATCATAACCCATAGCATTATGAGCTACAATGATATCTGCTTGATCGAGTAAATCTAAGAACTCCTTGAACTGATGCGGTCGAAACCAATACTCTTTTCCAGTATCAACATCAATCGCACCAGCACAATGGAACTTAGATATTTTTGGCAGAAGGTTATCTGCCTCAATATCAAATACTAGTTTCATCAAATATTTCTTCCAAGGTTTGTTCTGCTTCACAGCTTCTAATTAAGCGATATAGCCGCTTAGCACTTATAATAGACATGCTTTTATCATCTACTTCTCCCAACTCATAGAGTCGAGTTGCAAGGCGGTCAACCACTTTTTCTTCAAACTTAGTCATTGTTTGGTCCTAACAGTCCTGTAAGAAGGGCATCAATATTAAACAGCTCATCTGTAACATTGTCTAAAAGATCTGACTCATAGTCGCCAGTCTCCTGTAGATAATGAATAGCAGACTTTACTGAGTGCAAAGCCCGTTCAATATCACCCCGTACTATTTCTAGCTGCTTCTCTTGTTCAAGCTTAAACATCAATTCTTCGTCAATCATCCAAGGTCTCCATCAACAAAATCAGGCCATTCATCTTCAATATTAAGTTCTTTTTTACGAAGTTCCCATGCTTCGGGAAATCCGCTCATGTGGGAATCAGTCATTGCTTCATGATTTCCCCATACTCTAGCAGTATAACCGTTATATACTGATAGAACATCTTTTCGACTCCAGTCGGTGGGGATAAGCATCCCCTTAACCGACCAGTAAAGTCTATTAGCTTCCTTGTAAACGTGAGAGGGTAAGTTATGCATTTCGCTCCTTAATGACATTAACTAAATAGTTGGCATACCACTGAATCTTCTTGGCATCTTGAAGATCGTCATCTTTCTTACCAAGACGAACAGCATACTTGAAAATCTGACCAAGCAAATGAGCCTCAACACCATTATGATGAGACAAGATATACTCCATCAGATTCATGTATTCAAGACCATCAGTAAACTTTTCGTAAGCTTCTGATGGAATTAGCTTATAATGACTAGGGTTAATAACTGCCTCTTGCTGATCTTCTGTCATATTAGAAAAATCACCATGAAACTCTGGTTTTTCTTTCTGGTGATAAACTTCTGCGTTATATCTCCATTTAACTATATCTGAAGGGAGTTTAAGTTCTTGCCATTCAACAATACTTTCTTTAATTTTATTATAGGTGCGACCATCTCTCCGCATCAGATCAAGAACTGATCCTTTAGGAATTTCCAATTCGCTACCGTCAACGTCATTCCAGCTATTCTGCTCAAGTTCTTTCATAATACGTCTCTCTACTCTGTTCATTAGCCACCTGCAACTTCGTTCCACACACGCCGATCAACAGAATGTGTCCAGTTTTCTGGGCGAAGGGCTTTTTCTAGATACAAGGCATCTTTTCTAGTTAACCCTTCAGCTATAATTCGGAAGCCGATTTTTCCTTGTTTTTGGAATTGATCTAACATTTTAATAACAGTTCGCATTCTTTTACGATCACCTCGTTTACACTCTAAAGTTTCTATACGATACCTCTCAGGTATTGTTGAGTAAGGTGCAAGTCCGATGTAACCCCATTTTAGTTCTGAGGGAACCCATCCTCGGGTCATTCCTGTGTAAAACCAATGGTAAACAAAATATTCATTGGTTACATTGCTCATATGAAACTCTTTCATTTCTTCCGAGTACCACTTAGCCATTCTACCGCCATTCTGTTTGTTGTTTTTTCCAAGTACAAATGTTAGTCTTAGCATCATCAAGAAAAAAGACGTTCATTAGCCCAACTTTCTGAAAATGCCTTTAAATCCTGAACTTTTGCTTTAAGCTCTGCCTTATTATCAAAGCCATACATTTGTGCCGCTAGTTGTTCTGCATTGTACCTGCTATAACCAGCATCATACTCTAGAATCGCAGCTCGCTCTTCGAAAGCATCATCTAGATCATAACCATCAATCCATTCATATTTTCTCATAGGAATACAGTCTCCCAAAGTTGATCTTCATACCACTTGAAAATTTCTTTTTTAGTGCGTTCACCGAGAGGTCGCCCATCTTCTTTAAAGATATCTGTGACAAACCAATCGTCTCCGTCTTTTTCGCCTTCTACTAGAATTTCAGCCCAGTTAACATGGCGTAAACTTATTTTCATCCAGCCGTGCATTTTACTCTCCAAACCATTTTCTCATAAAAGCCCGAAGGTCTTTTTCATTTGCTAGTTGAGTTACAGTGTTATGGTAAACACCCTCTGGTCCTAAAATAGCAATTTCAGGTTTGCCATTAATAGAAACAATCGAGATATCTTCTACTTCGTTAATCGGAATTAACACTTGATTACGAGTAAAGTTTTCCATCTTCAAAAGCCTTAACAATTTTGGTTTCTACAATTCTAACATCACTTCCAGCTCCATCTGCGTAGTACAGATTAAAACGAGCAGAAGCTTGTTCATAAGTGTCAAAAATCCACATTGGCTCCCAATAAAAACCATCCTCGTCTTCATCGTAAGACCAGACATGGACTTCATACATTCTTGGCGAAAATCCCATTAGCCTTCATACTCCATTGCTGCTTGAATTGCTTCGTCTAAATCATCATGAACTTCTGTTGCCATAGCTGTCATGAATGGATTCAAATGATCTTCAGGATTTTTCCAGACAATAATAGTTTTGTGCTTCATATGAGCAAACATAACTTCAGCGGCTGTTCCTTGGGCTTTTACGCCTTCATGATTACGCATGTCAACAAGAAGAACTTCACACCGTGCAATATCACGAAGATCTTGTTTAAAGATCCTATTTGCAATATTACGATCTAGTCCCTTATCTTCAAGTGATTTAATGTGATATGGCGTTCTACGAGTAGGATCTAACACACTAATTCCTGCATGTTCTAAATCCATCGTAGCGTGTTCACGCCATTCTTTCATTTCAGAACCGGACATTCCAGCCATTGGTCCTGCAAGATATACACCTTTACATAGTTTCATAGTACTCTCCAGTAATAGCTTTTGCATGGATAAAAGATACTTCATCAGCATCTTTAAAGTGTTTTGGATACTTGTCTGCAATTAGTTCACACCAAGTATTCCACCAATATTCTGTTCCTTTTTGTTGAACAAGGTCAATGTATTCATTAATCCTTTTATTCCCCTTAAAGTAAGTATTAGAGATACCTAAACGAGTTAGATTATGAACATCTAAGCAAGCAGTATCCCGACCCATTAGCTGGAGTACAAAGCTTGCTTTGACAACACCTAAGCCATTTATTTTAGTTAATTCTTTCGTAGCTTCTTCTAATGGTAGATTATCGAGATGCTTAAGTGTAGTCTTAAGCTCATTAAAACTGATTAAGGCTTTCTTTCGATTACCCCATGCTGATTTAGAATTTTCTTTATTTAGCAGGAGATCTTCTGTTACTCTCTCAATGTTATAGAAGCGTTCTCGAATAGAACCAATAACAAAAGTTACAACTCTTTCAAGACCTTTATCGTAGTCATTATCAATAAAGTCTCTAATTGCTTTTACATCACGTTGATACACTTTATGCCTCTTGGCTTAATAAAATAGGGGAAGACCGTTAAGTCTCCCCCAATTGTTTTAGGTGTTGTTTTTAGAACGTCAGCTCGTCATCAAGCTCATTACTTGCTACAAACTGATCATCATCTACAGACTGATTATCTGCAACTTTGATTACCTCCATTTCTTCAATAGCGAAGTCGTCTTCACGGGGCTTCGGTGTGTATTCACGGAGAGTAGTTACTTGGACGGCCATCAGCATACTTGCAATGCCTTTACGACCGCCTACGTTGTATTCATATTGGTAAATACGAACATTACCAATAGAACCATTACCAAGGGTGTTAGGATCAATCGGAGAAAGATCACCACCAACAAGGTTAACAGGGTTTTGCGGATTGCCATCCCGCTTAAGCGTCTTCTTCTTTAGAGACGCCTTATAGAAAACACCATCATCGTCATCATCAGTTTTGACATTGATGTCCATGTCCTTCCATTGTTTAGCTTGTGCTTTATTACGAGTACGAATCTGAACTTCCCAAGTCGGGTTATTCTGATCAAACATAGCATTAGGCTTCTTTGGGTCCAGCTTAGCAAACCACAGTTCAACGTTCTTCAATACAGCCATTTTAATATTCCTCTTGGATAGATTTTAGTAGTTTCAGTGAACAATTGTTCTTTAACGTCAGGTATTATTTACCCAATAATTTCAATCTTATAGTCGTAGTTGTCTTCATACAACTCGGCATAAGTTTCTTCTCCGTCAATTTCCATGATGACTTCGATATAACCATCGCCAAGCGCTTGAACAAAACCCGCATGAGTTTCATTCTCAAACATCACAGCAATACGATTACCGATTTTAAGCGAAGGCAAAATCTGAGCCAATGACATTCCGTACATCTAGGTTTCCTTTCTCTGGTACTAGATCAATTGAGTTTAGTTGCAAGAGAACTTTCTCTAGCGGGTTAGCTTCATAGAGTTCGACAAACTTTTCTCTGACATGGTAGAACATTTTGTTCATATTGCCAGCATGAGATCCAAAAGAGTCATGAACGACAGTGACTGGATAGTCAGCATCGTGAATGCACATAGTAAGATGAACAGCATCAAGACTATGAACCACGTTGGGCGCTGCACCTGTTTTTTGTTTACTCTCATTAATAGTTGTCTCTTCCCATACTTGGATTTGGACTTTAATAATATCATCACCATACTTTAGCTCAGTTCGCTTATTAGTAGGCTTACGATATGCTTGAAATACAGGAAACCCTGTAATTGGTGAAATCCAGTTCATATGCTCTTTCCGTTCATTTGCTCTTTCAGCAACTGTTTGGAAGAGTCTCAACATACGAGCTGGCCCCTTAAGCTCCTCATAACAGGTATCATATACCAGAGTGCCAAGGAGTGCTCCCCAGAGATGCTCTTTGTCTCTTAGATAGGGGGAGATATCCCGAGTGTCTTCTATTACCTGTTGACCCATACCGTAGGACGTACCACCATAGCCTAGTGTCATGACATTACGCTTGACAGTCTTACGTTGGATTTTCTTGTCTTGGATATTGTGCCAGTATACAGGGAATAGTTTTACTCGGAGATCTCTATTTTGATTGCGCCAAGTTTGTGCTGCTTGAAAAGCCAAAGCCTTTCTTTCAGACTTATCTGGAGCAGTGTTGTATTCGTTTTGTAGCCTATTAGCTGTTTCGAATACCTCTTGAAACTTATCGATAGTCTCCTGATCAGTCTCCTTTACCATCTTATCAAGACGATTCCACACCTTCTCAGCAATGAACATATAAACATCACCGGGGAGATCTTGTGGAACAAGGTTTACTAGTGGTGCAACCTCATCGTCTTTAGACATAGCAACAAGGTGTTGAACACCGTTGTTAGAACCGTCAATATAAACAGGTAGACAACTTGGGAAGTCTTCTGTTGCATGTCCATCACCATGCCAATTAGATAGCATAGAGAGTTCATAACAAGCAGAAAGAAAGCTGAAAGGCTTATCTGCCTTCATCCAGCCAGTTTCTTCCATTGGTCGATCTGCATACATCAACAAATCATCTAAATTGTCTTGTACCCACTGTACACGATCATCAAGACTTACTTTGTCATTACCCCATACGTTTGCAGTATGAACACATAGCCAGTAGTAGCCCTCTTCTCCAAGAGGTACTGCTTCATCTAGCATTAGAATTCCCTTAGCATTATCGCTAGATTGTTCATGCAAGAAAGCAGTATTAGGGTAAATACGGCCACGAAAGTCAAGATTATACAGGTGGTAGAATGGTCTACCAATGTGCTTTTCTGCTAGTCTCTGAATAGCTTCAGCTTCGATAATTAACGAAGCCCGTTTAATTGGGTCAATCTCCTTGGTAAACTTAAAAGGATTCTGTTCTGAAGTCATACATTGTTTATAAACTTCAAATACTGGTTCGTTAATTCGCCAAGCGGTATGACTAAGCTTGTTAAGAGTATTAACAATATAGCTCATATCATTTTCTTGGAAATACTTTAGTGCAGCCTCATAACCTTTCTTAATTACACTAATACCAGTGTCAATATGATAAGCTTCTCCCTGCCAATCTTCAGGTGGTGCGCTGACAGGAAACATATCAACTTTCTCTGTATCAACTAGATCCATTAGTTCTTTAATGGCTTTCCAGTCTTTAGCATAAAGAAAGTAAGATCTGTGCTTATCCTTTTTACCATTACGATAAGTATGTTTCTTTCTATATCCCAGTATCCCAAGTTCAATATAGCTGATTAGCACAAACCAACCACCTTGAACATCTAGAATACTGTTTTGTTTTTGACGTAGCTTCTGTCTTAGTCGTCGACCAATACTACTTGCTACATCTACTAGTGTTCCGTTTCTTTCTAACCCCTTGAGTACGTGAATGTAAGAGAATTCTATGATATCTCTAGCAGACATATTTGTTAAAAAGTTAGCTGCTTGTCGTTTATCAAGAATTGATTTACGATATTCTAGATCTTCAGTTAATCTGTCTAGAATAGTTAATTCCATATATGTTATCCTCCGAACAGGCATTGTATAATTATTATACCCTGTTATTTAGAATCATGAACAATATTATTATTTGTCAGGAGTAGCGTTTACAAACATCATAACTACCACCATGCAAATAATACCTATTGTCATATATCACCTCAGAAAAAAAAAAAAATAGTTTAATTTGGTAAGCCCCCGCCCCGAAGGGCGAGGGTAAAACTTTACGAAAGATTCGGGTTGTTCTTCAACAGAGTCTTGAGCCAGTTACGAACACTGGCATCAGTAACTCCATACTTGCTTGCTACATCAGCAAACGAGTAACCTTCAAGTACTTCACTCGCAGCGATTACTCGCATACGATTGGTGATCCCTGCATAACGATGACCTTGACCTACATAGTAGCTTGGGGCTTTTTTGGTGTTACGGATCTTTGTACTTACAGACTTAGCCATGAGATATCTCCTTCATTTGGCATTGTAGACCTCTGTGGTCTAAAAGACCCACTATTGCTAATGGGCTAGTTAAACTACAGGGAGGTTGATACATACTGTATCATTATAGATACGCTAGTTTTCTCGGTTTTCAAACCAGTCTTCTAGATCATCATCTTTAGTAGGAACATACTCTTGATAAGTATGCCCCCATTTCTCATCAATCTCTTTTACAAGATTGCTGAAAGAGATCTTGTCTAGATGCTCTTTCTTTTCTTCAGGTGTCATTTTAGTTTTAGTAGCCATACATTGGTTCCCTCCAAATTGACGTTACAGTGTGGATATCGCTATCAATAGCTCCATAAAGCCTAAAAGCCTTAGTTCTAGCTTGAGCTTCGGCGTCTTCAAAAGACTCTTTGCTTTCAGCAACAATTCGGAAGTTCTTCAACTCTCCCCAAAAACCATAGTCTGCGGTGCCTTTAATCTCAGCTGCGTACATTAGTTTATCTCCAGTGTTGGTAGTTGGTACTCTCCATCGATGATGAAGAAAGGATTGACTTCAGTAGTAAACTCGTAGTCTTTCCACGAGTTCATGTATTCCACAAAGAAGTTATAGTCAAGCATCTTGAAGTTCCTCCGCTTTTACTTGATCTTCAAGTGAAGTCAAGACCTGATTAATCAAGTCTTGTGCTTCGTCAGTTCTTCCTGCCATCAAAAGCATAAGAAACATCTCAAGTTTGAACTTCATCTGTTTCGCAGTCATTCTACTTCTCCTTACTTGTAGAACATGTGATTGCCAACTTTACCAACGTATTCTAGGTCAGAGACCCAGAAAGGACGGACATAATCGGCGTGATAGTGCGTAGCACCAGTACCAAACAACATGTTTGGATTCTCAAGGACTTCTTCAGCTAGTTTCTGAATATGTCCCCATTCTACTCGGTCAAGATGACTCATCCGAGTAGGATCGTCGTGTTTCCCATCATGAGTCCATGAAAATTGTTTAGTTTGCCAAACAACTCCACAAACTGTATCAGGATAGTGAGGTGAATCAACACGATTCAAAGTAACCTCTGCAACCATCATCTGGCCGTCAATAGGTTCATTACGAGCCTCAAAAAACACATTGAGGGCTAGGCACATAGCTGCTTCCATGATCATTTTCTTCTCCTCTTGGGTATTGGTCTTTTCAATCCTAGATATATATCTAGAAAGAAAAAGCCGATTGCAGTGCCAATATTAAAGCTTCCCGTTATATCAAACCCGTGGGTTACAAGAAAGCCAAGTATTCCGACAATGCCGACAAATAGTGAAGGCGAGCCGAAGTAGTTGCGGTGAGATTCTAGAAAATAGCAAATAACTGCAAATCTAAATGCAATCATTACTATTATAGTAGCGACGATATCTTCCATATTACACAAAGCCCGTACAATTGGCGGGGCCGAAGCCCCGCTGTTTGTTTTTATTGACATCCATCGTTTAGAATGTCAAGCGTTGTGCCAATCGCCATGCCCATGACACCAACAGTTGCCATCATTGATGCGGTAAATGGCAACCACGGACCAGAGAATGCAGCCAAGCCCAGGTATGACCCAGACATTCCAGCACCATAGCCAACTGTCGTTGCACTGACTTGTGTACCAGTCATAGCAATTGCAGCTCCGTAAGTTGCACCAGCGGATGCGCCAATTATGGCACCATCTGCATTTTCAACAATGCAGTTACCGACGTCCGACAAAATGTTTGTCGAGTTTATCGAAAATCTTTGAGCGTCTGTCAGTTCAATTACTATACCAGCGTCTTTAAGTCTGGCAAGTCCGTCATTGTCAGCGACGGCAGTAGTCGAAGTGCTTGCAACTACAAACACAGAGAGAATAGTGGTTACGATCTTTTTCATGTTGATCTCCTCTTGGTTTCCACTTGGTTGTTGATACTATTGTATCATTATAGATGCCTAAAAAATCTCACTTTTTAGACATCATTTTGGCATTATTTTCTGCTTCATACTCACGATATTTTCTAGAAGCCAAAATAGCAACTACGATATCACCCGCATAAAATAATAGTACTAATGCCCATACTATTAACCACGGCCAATAAAAATTCCAAGTCATTTGACCGTACAGCTCTGCGAGTGTAAAAGTTTCTTGTTCCATGGTATATTCTCCTCTTGGTTTCCACTTGGTTGTTGATACTATTGTATCATTATAGATGCTACAATTTTCTCACTTTTTGTAGCATTATATCTGCAAATTCAACTTGTGTCATAAAGCAATTATTTGCAATATCATACCATTTTGACCATTCATTTGTCCATTTATTATTTCTTAAATCTAATCCTGTTTTATCAAGCAAATTAATAATTGCAAATTGACCATCCCATTCGACAATTCCATATTTGTAGCTACTAGGGAGTCGCTTGGCGTTAGCAATTGCCTCAATAAATTTTTCAGGTTCTTTGATCCACATAGTCATCTCCTTTTGGATAGTTGATACTAATGTATCATTATAGATGCCTTAATTTTCTCACTTTTTTGTACGGGCTTTCTGACGTATTTGATAAAAAAGGCCACCCCAAGCGGGATGACCAGTTGTTATTTACGCTTCCATGAGCGTCTATTTTTATTATTTTGAGAACGATTAGAGTTCTTCAAATTACTCGGCTTATTATTTGCTCGATTTCTATCTTTGTGATCAACAGGTCCAGTGGTCTTTTTTCCTGTTGACATTTCTTTTATAATGCGGTGAACGTAGTACGCCTTCCCGTCAATACGGACAGTTTTGTAGCCATCGCCATGATTAGTTCCGGCAGGAGATCCCGCAGAACTTCTTCCACGGGATTCCTTCCAATATAACTGCCCACCTTTTCTTGTGAATAGTTTATTCCAATTAGGCAAAACGACCTCTTTCTTTGTTTGTCATATTAACTCCCTGTGTAATCTGAGGAATCATAGCGACAATCTCTTTACGAGTCTGTCTAGATACATCACCAGAAACATTAATATTGTATACTTGTTGAGATTGACCTGAGTCTTTAAATATTCTGTTAACCTGATTAGCAGGCACAACAAGTTCACCCGGAGTTAGCATGGCAGGAACAGAGTCCTTTCCAATCTGAGAATATGGAGTACTAGGTACAATACCTCCAGAGCTAAATCTGAATAATGAGAAGATGCTCCCGAATCCACCAAATAGTGAACCAAAGATATTTCCAAGCCCGCTAGTCAAACTACTAAAAAGAGAGCCAATTCCACCTAAAGCTCCGCCCTCTGAGAATAGTCCCTTAAAGATACTATTATCACCAAACAAAGTTTTGCCATTAAATAGTTCAGACTTCTCAGCGCCGTCTTTAAATGATTTTGAAGCCTTTTCGCCCCATGTACCACCCATACTAAGAAGGTTGTCAAAGATGTTATCGCTATTACCAAACATTCCTTCAAAAAGTTTGTCGGCAAAACCATCTACAAAACTATCAACAACTCTGCTTGTAAAGGAGTCTAGTAACATAAGACCAAACTCTTTAAAGTTTCCTGTCTTTAACGCCTCTTTGAAGCCCGCCCTAACATCTGCAAGGAAGGCTTGCCCCTGCGTCATGCCGTAAGTAGAATCTCCTCCACCTCCTGCAGCTGGCGCTGGCGCTCTGTCTCCCGCTACTCCTTCAAATTCAGACTGAAGAATAGCAGCATCAACTGCTCGTGTTTGTGCACCTACTGCTTCTTCGAGTAGTTCTTCGGCTCTGATTAGACGACCTTTTAAGAACACATCATTTGGATTTTCCGTTAAAGCCGTTTCAATTGCAAAAAGACTATTTTCTAATTTGGTAACAGAGTCTTCAGAAGTAAGGTAGTTGTCTAAGTTAATTCCAGACAAAACACCTTCTTCAATTAACAGGTTAACCTCTTCAATTGTGTAGCCAGTAGCCTCTTCGACTGATCCAGGCCGTAATTGCGGAGCGGGAGGTGTCCCCTTTACAAATCCTGTTAGTCTACCACTATTAAGAGAGTCCATAAATGTACGACCATACTTTTTAACAGCAGAGGCTTGGACAACAAACTCACCATTGGAAAGTCTAGCGGGAATCATGTCATCTGTTGGGCCACCAGAACCAGAAATATAGCCACCAGAGCTATAGCCGGGGGTCATAGAGTAACCTAATGCTGGAACAGCAGCTCTATACTCAGAAGGAACTCCTTTTAATGTCTCAATATAGCTCCCTAATGCTTCAGTCAGAAGGCCAAGAGAGGTCGTCATGTTATCAACTTGCTCTACTTGTTCACCTTTAACAATCTCTACATCAGAAAGCCTTGAGAAAGATTCTGTCATAGCATTTGCAATTTCTGTAGCACTTAAGCTATTAAGAACATCTTCTCTAAACTGATCATTAATTTCACCTGCAGCGTTTTCTGAAGCCTTTGCAACCCCAGTATTTGTTACTGCGCTATTAATAGAATTAATCAACCCTTGAGAGGTAAGTACAATGCTAGAGACGTCGCCTTCATTAAAACCAGCAAACAAGAGTGGGTTTAAAGCAGAAAGGTCTATTTCCCCTTTAGTAGTCTTAAATTGCTCGTTTAAAGCCGCAATGAAGGGGGTTGCAAACTTCTCGTCCTTTAAAACAGTTTTCCAAGCTTCGGAGACAGGTACGCCTTCTGAAATTAGCCTAGCCACTTCAGATTTGGTTGCAATAAATGCATCATTATCTTTAAGGACTTTTGCAAAGTTTTGAGTAGGTTTTGACAGGCTATCAAATATCGCCCCTGATTCATTTAAGGCTGCGAAACCAGAAGCGAGATCTTCAGTTGTTGCGTCTATAAGCTTATTATTAGCTCTTGAGGTATAAGCGTAAAGAGCGCCAATACCCACTACGAGGGCAGCTCCTGCCCCTGCAACACCAAGCCCAAGTGAAGCAAGGATGCCTGTAGAAATTGATCCCCAGATAAAGGTTCCGAGTTTCAATCCAGCTGCTGCAATACCATCATAGACAACTTGTGCCAACATAGCGGATCCAATAAATGCACCAATTTCTACAGCTAGACTCGCTCCATCACCCAAATCAAGAGCGTCTGAAATTTGAGATCCAATCTTAACTGAGCCTATTAAACCAGCGCCCAATACAATCCCTGTTCTAAGGAATGTAGCTATTCTTGTTTTAAACAAGTTTGCTGCTGCAGAAGATTTTTTAAAATCAGCAACTTTATCGGGGTCTAATACAGGTGAAGGTGGCCCTGCTTGATTTCTTCCTTTGGGAGCCTCGGTAATAATATTTCCTTGAGAATCTCTCTTATAAAGATCCGGGGCATCCCCCGTAAGGGCAGAGGTAAATCCTGCAAACTGACCGCTAAGAAGGTCTAATAAGAATAACCCCCCGGACAACATAGCTGCTCTAACACTACTTGAGAAGAAAGCCGCAGTAACACCTACTACAATAACCCCCGCTAAGGATTTAGCAATTGGGTTTTCAGAAACAATCTTATCAAAGTCAAGACCTTCTAAAGTGCCTTCCCCAATAGCGGCAACTGTCTGAGAAAGATTTCCGATTAAGCCACCATCACCCTCAATCTTGTTAGAAATTGCAGTAAAGAGTGATTTTGATACTTTGGCAGCAAAAGCTTCAATGCCCTCGGCTGTCCAATTTGTAGTAAGAAGCTGAATCCCAACAATTCTAAGTAAGGCTCCCTGAGCGCCATACTTTAAAAACGCAAGCCCACCTAAAATTGTATTACCCAAAGTAACATCAACCGCTTCACTTACAAATTCACTCCAGTCAAATCCAGTAACTTTGAGTTTAATGCTTTGGTATTGCTCAGATACAGAGTCAGAAGCATTACCTGCAACGGCAACAACCCCAATGAATTTACCGTTTTCATCAAACAATGAAGAAGCTTTGAACTTTTCTTCAATTTCCGTAATTTGATTGCCAATGTTCTTACTAATGTTTTCAAGATATTTAAAAATACCTCGTTTCTCTAGACCTTGTCCTGATTCATCAATGTCTTTATAAACAATAAGAGTAAAAATCCTAGAGATCTCATTCTTTAAGTTTTCAAAAACTTCTTTAACCTTTGTTTTAAACTGTTCAAACCTACTTAGGGCAGAGCCGTCGCCCTCCATAACTTCCTTAGCTTTGTCGTTTACATCTTCAACAAGGTCGGTAAAAGAAGAATTACCAATAACAGTATCGTAAAGATCTTGAAAGAACCCTTTAACGTCTTCTACAAATTGTTTAATTGTGGCCACTGGGCCAGAACCAAGAAGATTTTGAGACTGCGCTTTAATCCCGTCAACCATCTTAACAAAGCCAAAGAAAGGAGACTTTTCATTAGGCAACATTTCAGTAACGCCGGGGCCGACTAGTTGCTCGGCATATAGCGGCTCTGAGAAGTCCTTGCCCAAGTAGTCAATAGACATCTGATTTAGACTACTCAGCTTTTCTTTAATTTTCTCTCTAGCATTTTCAATTGCAACTGTAAATGTATTAACTAAAGATGAGGTTAGAGTTTCTGGGCTTCCAAAATTAATAGTAGACCATAGGCTAGAGATATAAGCACTTACATTTTCATAGGCGCTTAAGATACCTGAGAATACAGAGTCTTCATTAATGACTTTTTCTTTTTGGCCCGGACCTACTTCCTTAGTTACATAAAGTGGTCTGCTAAATAATTCCTTAAGACCTTCGCCCGAAAGCTTGCTCTTAATGTTGTTTTCAAAACCAAGGAAATCAATGCCTCGTGCAGCAAGATCTAGAGCAGAATTATAAGCATCAGTAATTGAACGTGTTAGAGGGCGGGGTTCATAAAATGTTTCAGAGCCACCTGGGCCGATAATTGTAACTTCTTTGTAAAATACAGAACGAATTGCGTCTTTAATACGACTCTTTAATTTTAGGAGTTTTGCTTTGTTACTCGCTATAACTTGATCAACAGTATTATCCCCAATTACTAGAACTTTAAAGTCTTCGTATGTAAACCCTTTAATATTTTCAAAAGATGCTTTTGCAGAGTCTACAATAGATTGGCCAAGAAGCCCCATTGCCTCCCCAAAAGGGCGAGCTACATAGGTTGTTTGAGTACCGTCAGGGGTCTCAAATGTTTGTTTTTCGTAGAATATATTTGTAAAATATTCTTCAAGTTCCTTTTTAGTTTGTCTAAATCTTGCTTTGGTTGTTGTCTCATCAGCTCCAAAAACATTTTTATAAAAGAAATCTTTAACTGTTTTACTAAGATCTCTTTCGGCATAAATAGGGTCGCCAAAAGGAGTGTAGCTAATAACTTCGTCGGTATAGAAAATGCCTTGAGTAATTTCTCTGACTTTTTCTTTTATTCTTCGGCTTCCCTTGATAAGCCCAACAATAGCTTTGTCAAATATCTTGACTAAATTAACCCCAAAGAGTCCATCTAATGCGTTATTAATGTTTAAAAACTCTATATAAGCTCCAGTAGTAAAGGCAAAAACATTAACTTTAATTGCTCTTAAGTTAGCATCTAGTGTTCTTCTAAAATACCAAACTCTAGTAGTAAAAGATTCGATGATATTAACAAAGAAGTTTGATACACCAATTTGCCTATCTACTTCTCTAATAGCTGCTGTAAATTCATTCTTAAATACGGCAGAAACACTAGTAATAGTTTTGCCTAAAAGATCAAAGTCTTCGTCAATAACCCCAATTTGGCTTTCAATAGCTGTTAACACAGTTTCAGCTGTTAAAACACCATCTTCTGCTAAACTTTTAAGTGCCCCTAGCTCTACACCTAAGCCATCAGCAATAGCTTGTGCTACTCTAGGAATTTGTTCTCTAACAGAGTTAAGTTCTTGGCCCCTTAATTCATTTGCAGCAAGACCTTGACCTAACTGAATAAGAGCTGCATTCGCAGATTCAGCGGACGCACCTGAGATAACGGTAGCTTTTTGGATAGCCTCTGTTACTTGCAGCAGTCTTGACGCATCAATATCTTTCATTGCCATGCCGAAGCGGTTAAATACTTCAACAGCACCTTCTACTTTGGTTCTAGAACGAGCGGCAATATCAAATAGTTGTTCTAGTCTTAGTCCAGCTTCATAGCTATTTTTAGTTACGAGATTAACTCTGTTCTCAAGATTTTTAATACTATCAGATGCGTTATTAATTCCAGTAATAACCCGAGCCGCTCCAAATGTAGCACTAATACCAAGGGCAAGATTTCTAAAAGTAGTGATAGTTTTAGAAACGGATGTTTCAATATTTTTTACTGACTTATCTAATTGATTAAGATCTCTTCTTGCCTGTGCCGTATTAGCACGGACTCTAATTTCTACACCACTCATGTATTCCTCCTTAAATAAAAAAGCCCCCTAATGTATCTCGATAAGAGAGCCATCAGAGGGCATAATTTTAATTAGGGGTTAACAAGCCAATCTTAGTTAGTACTTGTTCAATAAAGTATTTTGGGGCTTGTCTACTGTGCCCATTGTTTAAAACCGAAATATATTCCACCGGGTTTTCAATTTTTCCTGAAATAAATTTGTTGGCTTCCATTTGTTTTTCGCTACTCCAACCAGAACGTGCTTTACCAGTATCTACTGGTGTCACAACTCTTAAGGTTTCTGTAGCATAATCTATTCTTTCGCCAATTTCTATATTAGAGAGGGCTGCGATTTCTCTCTCAACCCTTTCCATTTCTCTTTTAAAACTGACTTTATCAAGCGTAATTTTATTTGCCATCTTTAAAATTAGGTTTCCAAGAACCATCGCCTCCCTTAGCTTTAAGCATTAGATCTAATATTTTACCTTTTGGTAGTGCCTTATCATCTTCTAATTTAGATTGTTCATGATTATGAATCTGTTTTAAAGCCGGGAATATAGTCTCTGGGTGCTCTTTTACACCTTGCGCTCTTAGAAGCATATAGGCTCTCTGATCATCTCTCCATCCAACAGGACGACGATTAAAGAACTCAAACCATTTAGTAAGCTCATCGTATGGCATATAGTCCATTATTTGATAGACAGGTATGCCTAATTGATAAGCAACTTCATAAATAGCTTCTTCCCGCTCGGTTAGTTTCCCGAGGAATTCCCTAAACCAGAATAAGACATAATACTTTCTGAAAGGGTGTTTAGCTCCCCCAACGGAAAGTTTTCAAAGTCATCATCAGTAAGCTCATCAGCACCGACAACGGCAAGCCTAATAACTTCTTTTAACAAATCAATCTGAGCTGACTCAGACTTAGATTTTTGGCTGCTCTTGACTAAATCTTGAACCTTAAGAACTTGAGCTACTGACAGCTTTTTAACTTCAACTTTATCACCCATAAAATCAAATTTCTTAGTGATATTTTTACCAACCAAATGTTTCATAATACTTTATCCAATTCTGTCTTTTTCTATAAATAATTCTGGATTGTGAGCTTGAAAGTCATCAAGCATTTTGCGCACAGTGTGAAGCACTGAAAGCGTTTCAAGGCATTCCTTGCCTTCTTTTGAGCCTTCGTCAAAATCTTGAAAACGGTCAAAACTTTTACGAATACTAATATCAACACTCCGTCGCATATGACGGAACGTAGTTCTCATAACAAATGTTTTACTAAATGGTTTATCCATAATACTCTCTTAAACTGGGGAAGAGAGGGCCGGGAGGCCCCCTCCTAATTATACTATTAAGCTGCAGCAACAGTAGCCGGACCAAAGAAATCGGTCTGCGATGACAGAGTCACAGTTGCAGTTGTTGCGTCAGTAAGAGACGGATTCACCAGAATCGCTTCAATTTTACCAATGAAGTAGAATTCAGTGTTCTCAACTGCAATGGTCGAGTCTGAACCTTCGGCAGCAGTTACAGGTGCCGAGGCCATCATGAAGCGGAAAACTGCACGAGTGCCGACAAGGTCGTGAATAGCCGACATGTCTTCTGCGACATAGTTAACGGTGATTTCCAGAGTCGGCGAGTCCGCCTGCCCCTGGACCTGCGATGAAGTTGCTTGACCGAAAACAGGAACGTTTACGATGTTTGCCGGAGTACCAATCGACGGGAATTCACGAACCGAAGGCATACGCACGTGGTCTGCGTCCGGAGTGCCTGGAACAGTACCAACAAACAGAGCTGCGCACTCGGCAGCAGTGTCGGTGTCAGCAGGGATAGTTCCAGTGAACATGTCGAGGTAGGTGTAGATGCCTGCTCCCAGAGTTGAAATATGAGCCATTTTTATTCTCCAAATATTTTAAATGGTATGATGTATCGTGCGCTATAAAGCGCTGAATTAGATGGGTCTAGCCCTTCCACGTTTAAATAAGATGTACCAAGCTCTGTACCATTAGTAAGTTTTTTGCTTTGAAGCACAGTGTCAAGAATATCTGAGATTGCCATTAATCTAGATTGTCCTTCACCAGCTTTAACAAAAATCTTTACTGCTACAAGACCTTCAATTGTCTTATCTCCGCCATGAGCATTGTAGTTGCTATTAGATGGCAATACCATCACAATGCAATACTCTGTCTCATTGCTTTTGTCACCTTGATAGTTATCAGGATAAGCCTTAATATTATTACTTGTCCAAGAAGAAGATGCAAATACAGAATTAACATCATCTAATACATTATTATACATATTAGACCTCCTTCTTTAAAATAGCGTCAATGGTAAATCCATTATCACTATGATCAACAATACTATAGGTTTTTCCATCAATCTCCAAAGAGTCATATACTGATAAGTCAACACCAGATTTCATGATAGCAGTTACTGTAAATCCTTCACCAGAAGATCTTTTAGTTGTTTGCAAAATAACATCTACAGTAGAAGTAGAGTTAGAGCTTACAACTGATCCAGTAGCAAAGTCAAAATCAGAAACTGTCTTGCTAACAAGAGTTCCGGTTTTAACAAGGTCTCCAGCAGCAGTAAATGCCTTATTAACAGCAGCAGTTACTTTTGCTGAGAGTGACATTAGTTCGCCCTCCACCAGCTTGAGCCCATACCGAACGACCCTCTTCGAATAAGCGGTCTTAATGGTTTAATAACAAAGTTAGGAGTAATAGACGTTCTAGTGACGTCATTGTTACTATCACTTACACTAATGTTACCAATAGAAATACTTTCGTAAGTCTGAGTAGTTTGTGCAAGTAAATCTTCATTATTTACAAGGTGAAGTGCTTGTTCATAAACAGCTACTTTTACTTTATCAGGAATAGTGGACTCAGAGATAGTAATCTCCATGCCCATTCTATCATCCCAGTAAACAGCATATTTACGAGGCCACGCTAGAGCTTGGGAAGAGCTAACAGCAGTGCCAATCCAATGATTATTATCAATGATTTGTGTCGCTGTGACTAATGCTTGTTCTTTAATCTCATCATAAGTCTGCGTCCAGTTGGCAGAGTCAATGCGAGTCTCAAAGTACGTATCAGCATTAGCCACGGTTACATAACTATTAGTATTGAGTACTAATGCCATTAGCTCCTCCTATTAATTACGAGTGGAAGATCGGGAGGATGCCCAGATTCAGGCTGTCCATCTTGCGGCCCCACGAAGCAGCAGCTGCGTAGTTTGCGTTGGTGGCGAATGCAGTGGTTGCACCAGCCCAATCATACCCCATCGGATGCATGACATAACCCCAACGATACCAAACGTTAGTCGAACCACCACCAGTGTACGAAGCAGCGTTACGGTCAACTTCAACAGGAGTCGGCAGACCAATGTTAGCAGCAGCAACCGAACCCGGCTTGATAACGAAGGTACACTTGTCCGACTGACCGTTCAGATCACCTGCAGCAGCAGAGATCATCTGGTTTGCACGAGTCAGGATTAGGCGGAACTTACCCGCAAAGATGGTGTTGAAAGTCAGGTTGCCATCGGTGACAGGGGTGTCGTCAACCAAGTTAGCAGCACGCATTTCAGCCATTTGCTCAGGCGAAGTAACCAGATACATGAAGTCAGGCTCATGGTCTTTGAAAGCAGCGCCGATCGAACGGAACAGACGCTCACCACGAGCAGCACCAATAGCAGTCGAGTCAAACAGCTTACGCTCGTCCGAAGCACCAGTTGCAGCCGCACCATGCAGGCCAGCAGCGTTAACGTCAACAAAGAAGCCAGTTGCAGAAGCATCGGCGTCGGTGTCAAAATCAATGATACCACCGTTACCAGTACCACCTGCGTCACCCAAAGTAGTTTCGTACAGCGAAACACCCTTCAGAACCGACAGCAGAGCGTCATGCTCGTCTTGAGCACGAACTTCAGCAAAGTCACGAGCAATCTTGGCCAGACCATCTTGCTTCGACACGACTTCCTGCATGTTCACCTGCTCGGCACCGAAGGTGCGCAGGGTCTTCACGTAGTCAGCTACATCGGTTGCGATGGTGGTGTACGTACCGTCAGTTGCAGACGACAGCGATGCAACATTGACGTTTGCCGACAGAGGCTTGTACCAACGGAACTGACCGATAAACGATTCGCCAGTCGGGTTGATGTTCTGGTCAGCTGCAACGATACCAGTGCTGTTCAGTTTCTTAGCATTGGTGTAAGCTTCATCCGAATAAGCCGAGATTGCAAGGGCAATATTCTGAAAGTCAGTATTTGTAATAGCCATTTCTATTTTCCTTTAATATTCTAAATATTATAATTTCCTAATTGGCCTTTAGCAGCCGCATTTAGAATTTCTTGTGTTGTCATTTGAGAGATTGACTTCTGGCCGTCAGTATTAGCAGTGCCCGCAGGCTTGTCTGCACCAGAGCCAGAATTAGTCTTCACTCTAAACAAAAATGAATTATCTTCACTCGTTGAGTAAGCTTTAATAAAATCTTGAATGGTTGTGCCTGACTGGTGAACCCATGAACCTTGTTCATCTTGAACTAGTTGCTCAACGATATCACGGTAAGCCATTTGGCGAGAACGATCATTTCTAAAGTCTAAAGCACCAAGAGCAGAATTAACTACATTGTCCCGGTTAAGCTTAGTATTTTCTTCTTCAAACACTTTGAGCTTTGCCTGAGCTTCTGCAAGTTTCATCTCAAGGGCTTCTTGAAGTTTACCTTCTTCTTCAAGTCGCTTAATCTGTTCTTGTTTTTGTTTTTGTTCGATTTCAGCTGCTTTCTTAAGAGCCTCATCACGTTCTTTTACCATACGATCCATGTTAGACTTCATTTGAGCAAGTCTTTCTTGAACCGCTTTTTCAACCGGATCATCTACTTCTTCTGAAGAAGTTTGTTGTGTTTCTTCTTCTTCTTGAACAGATTCTTCGGTTTCAGTTTCATTTACTTCATTTTCGATTTTATTTTCTTCACTCATAATTATATCCTTTCAAGCACAGCTTGAGTTATTTTTTTATGTGTCACAGACACGTTAAATAAAGTCGCATAGGCTATTACAAATAACTATGGACCAATGCCATACCAATCCTCCCCAGTTTTAAAGGGAGATAGTATGTCTTCTCTTGTAATTTTATTATTAGGATCAATAAGACCTAAATCAGTTGCCTCTTTTAGAAGCTCATTATAAGATGATCTAGAGAGACCTTGACGTCTCATCTCTCTTAGAGTCTTCCTTATAGTGTCACCACCAAGAGCATCTGCATAGATGGTTCTTAGTGCGTCTTTAGATCGCCTTGCATCACCAATATTAGTGAAAAAAGCGTCATGGATTGTGGCAGTAGGTACGTTATTTTTCCGCCCCCACAAATGAAATCTACGGACTAATACAGCATCATTGCTGTGATTTCCGTTAACTCCAAGACCAATTCTTGCATCATTTAGAGAGCCTTTCCCAAGTAGCTTTCCGTCTTCTGCTGCATCTTCGTAAATGTTAGCAATTCTACGCCCACTTGCAGGGTCTCTAAATTCTATTCTTTCTTGAATCTTAGGCCGATACCTCTGAGTCATAATTTTTCCGTCAAAAGTAACCCAAGGAATATCTACTTTTTGAGTTTCATTGACATAAGTTACTGCCGCCTTTTTCCAGAAATTAATAAAATTATCTGTAACAGGCGCTCTAGCTGACATGTTTTTACTCATAATCCTAGAGATTTCTGAAAAATCTTTAGGACCAATAATACCTTTACGAGAACTGCTCATTTTAAATACAAAATCAGCAACATCAGGGTGAATGTCTTGGGCGTCTTTAAGCAAGGTTCTTCCAGCAGGTTGACTCTTGTTTACAAGTTCAACAAGTTCTTTTCTAAATGAAACTAACTCTGCTTCAGTTGCTGTAGCTCCAAGACGATTAGCCACTTTAATTTTACCATCAATTATTCTAAGCTGAGAATTTAATTCTTCTTTAGTAATTGTGATAAAACCCTTTTCTTCAAGAACTTTAGCAAACTTATTAGCCACATTAGCAGTTTTAGTTGCAGCTCCCGCCCCATAAAATGAAACCATGTTTTGAGCCTTAGCGGCTTTAGCCAAATCCTCCCAAGTTAACCCAGCGTCTCTTAATGCAGGGTTTTTTAAGAACTCTGGATCATTCACTGTATCCATTGCAACAAGGTCATACAGTCTGTTCTTTTGTTTAGTAGCAAGAACATTAGACGCTTGTGCGATAGACCTATCACCAGTAGACAATGCGATGATTTGTGCCCCAGAAGAACTAGCATCATTTTCAATCATTAATCTAGTTCTATAGCTCTCAATAGGCCGTCCTGATTTTAAATGATCATCAATACGTTTATATTCTAAAGCCATTCTAGTCATTTTTGGAACTTCAGCACCCTCAAGGTTCTTAATTAGAGGGTGTTCAAGGAATTCTCTAATTCTTCTGTCTCTTTGAGTAGTAGATTGAAGAATTTCCCCAAGTTTAATTAGGTCTTTCTCATGTCTTCTAAAGATTTCTCTTCGTCCGTACTGAGTTAGAGCTTCTGTTCCTGGGCCAATCATTGCGCCAATCTGAATCTTAAGTTCATCTAAGGCTTCTTCTGACATATAAACTGCTCGACCCGAATTTAAGAAAGGTCTAACAACTTCACCACCTGTTGGGGTGAGATAACCTCTGTGATAGACACGACCTCTAGAGTCAATAAAAGCATTTGTTCTAAAAGACTTTCCTCTTTGAACATGATACTTAACCGTTGACATAAGGCCATAGCCCTGTTCACCTCGGTTTAAAATTTCATGCCTAAATTCATTAATGCTATCATAGTATTTAGTGTTACCTCTTGGGTCTCTAAACCTAACAACATCATCCATAAAAGTAGCAAATTCAGCATCTACCTGATATTCAACATCCATGACATGATTTAGCATTTCTGCCATTTCTCTATCAATCTGTTTTTCGTCATAATCAGCGAATTTGTCTCTAGAAATAATAGGTATTCCTGTATCATTACCTCTAGCATCTATGTATGTCTTTTTACCAGCTTTTACATATAGACGATCTCTTTCGTTAGTATTACCTAAGCGTCTTGCAATAGTAACTCGGCGTTCAGCTTCTTGTAGCTTTATTAAGTTTTTATCAACTACAATTACTTCCCGAGAGATAGTATCAGCCCAGCCACCGGAAGCTCTTCCGGTTTCTAGATCAATAACCCCTCGTCGGGTTTTACCTCTAAACTGTACTTTAATGTAACCATTGTCCACCATGTATTGAAGGATAATAGAACCTTCTTTATGGTAGTCTGCTAAGTTATGTTTTGTAAAAGGTACTAAATTCTCAAAATCTTTAGAAAACTGCTTACCAATATTAATGGCAAGGGTATCATAATCTGTAGACTGGCCTGATGCAATTAGTTTAGCAATTTTAGTTATATTATCTAGAGCCTTTTCATCCACTAAAGATGACTTAGGTCTTTTAGAAATAACTGCAAACTCATAGTCTAGAATACTCCGAATAACTTCTCTTTTTTTAGAATATATTCTTGTAATCCAGCTATCCGTCGGCTCTCTATCAAAGGTAGATTTATAAAGTTTATACGCCTTATCAAAACCAGTGTCTTTTAACAGCCGCTTAATAAGTTTTTCTCTTGTAGGATACTTATCAATTAACTTTCTAAAATAAACTCTCAAAGGCGCTCTGCCTGTAAAGTATAATTTTTGAGCTAATTTTTTACCTTCTGTTCGACGCCAAGCATCAATAAATCTTTGATCTTTGAGCAAATTATCTTGAAGCTCTTGGAAGTTATAATACTTACCCAAAATCTGAACTTGAGGAGTATCTTTGGATAAGTAACTAACAAACATCTCAGATCTTTTTCTTGATCTTACGTCAAGAAGTCGTGATACGTTTTGAACAGCAAATCTATTTTCTGCTCTAACAACAGAAGAAAAGTCCTCCCATAGCCGCTTGTCATTATAGAATCTTTCGAATACTACTCTGAGATTTTCAACTATTACTGTTTGTTGGTTGACTGAAACCTTATCATCTAAACTGGCTACTAAACTCTCAATAAACTCTTTGTCATCAGGACGAAGTGTTTTTGAATTTCTCATAAAATCTAGTCGTTCCTGATACAGGTTAAAATCAGGATCATATAGATTATTATTTTTAATTTCGCCAGTTAATGGATCTGCGCTGAAATTTCTTTCATCAAACTCATTACCAACTCTACGTCTAGACGCTGTTTTCCCAACTAAGGAAGTGCCTTTATAATCAGTCAAAGATAGCGTTTTAGTGTAATCATCAGAGTCTAAAAGGAACATATTCCTTAACGCTTCTTTGTTCTTTGGGCTTCTTGTCAGATCAGAGGGTCTGCTTACAGATAATCTAACTTCTTCATCTCTTATTCTTTGTCTAGGTTTAAAGATAGAAGTAATTTCGGCAGCTCTTCGTCTTAGAGTTTGTATTCCAATTGCAGTACCTGTTGGTGTAACAAATTCTCTAGCGTCAATTGCACCGCCTCTAAAAAGCTTTGCTCTCTCTTCATTTCCAAGAAGCTTTACTTGTACAGCAAATGATTGGCGCTTTAGCCATTCATTAAAACTTTGTATAATTGAAGGAACCCCGTTAAACATCTTAGTATCGACTAATGCAAGCTTATCCTTCTTAATTCTAGTTCTTGCAGGAAAAAACTTACCTGTAAAGTCTGTTTTACCAATAGACTTATCCTTAAAGATAATAGAGTCAGGATCAAAGGCATGATCATTTCCCATAAGAAAAGCATTTCTTACAGTTTTATCTGCCGACTGAATCTGTCTATACATAAACGCTTCCCGGTCTCTTTGAAACTGTTCAGTAGCGCCTCCGTATTTCTTAATAAGAGCTTGCTTTTCAGCATAGCTTAAATCACCCTTTTTAAGAATAAATCCATTTTTCTTTGCCCAAGCAATTGTTTCTGCGTCTTCGTAAAATTCATGATAAACATATTTAGGCTTATAGGCTTCTATTCTTTTCTCTACAGCTAGAACATTTGATTTTGTATGCTTTTCCCCAAATACAGCAATATTATTTGTAGCTACTTGCTCCATCTCTTCTTTGCTTTTGAGAACAGGAACAATACTGCTTCGACAATTCCAATGTAATGGAGGAATAAAGCGCCTATCATCAATATCATAAACTTTACCATTATGATATGAACAAATGGGACTTGTTCTAGCATCTAGAATGGCTGTAAACATAAAACCTTTTACAATATCTCTATTGTCTTCAGCAACTTTTTTCAATGCTGCTGTCTGAGTAGAGGTGATAGCGGTTCTAGTCAAAGCTCTCGCCTGATACTCTGTAATCTTAGTAGTTTTTAAGACGTCTGCAATTATTTCTTTTTGACTCTTCCCTCTTGCAAGCCCGAGCCGAACTTTACTTTGTATTCTAACAAGTTCTCCTGCGGAAACATTTCTGATATTAGTAGTAAGATCAGAAGGGCCTTTAATGTTTGGCCCTGTAATTTGCGCCAGAAGTTCTCTTGTTTTAGGTTTTTTTACTTCAAAAAAACGTGAAACTTCTCTGTGCAAGTTATCACTATGAAAGTCTAGTTGAGAAGTAGAAAATTCTAAAAGAGTATTTCTTTTATGAGATAGAAGTTCTGTTCCAAAGCGGCTAACTTCTGGGGTTAAATCCGCTCGGATATCTCTCTGCAGTAGGGATTTGATATTTGCTCTATGTCGCCGAATAATTCGTCTATTTTGAACTTGGACGCTTTCTTCATAGAGCCTAACATCAGTCATATGATCAACAATACGATCAAAAAGTTTATCATTTACAGTCATCTAGTACTCTCCTGAGTAGTTAAATGTTACTCTAAAATTTGAGGTTCATTTGCAGCCTGTGCTGGGCTTGTGACTAGAGGATCAGTTTGAATTTCTTGAACCGCCTCTTCATCACTATAGTCAGCAGGTAAATAGTCATTATATTTTGCGATATTAACAAAGGTATTACGGCTAATAATACCCGTTTGGTACCATTCTGAAACAAGACGCATAGCACCTTCACCACCAACCATAGGTGCAAAGTCACTAGACATCTGGAATTCTACATCCATGCTGGTATATTCTGTACCATATTTCCAGTTAAGCATAAAAGCAATAACTTCTCTCATAGTGCCGGAGACTTTAGCGTTAAGCGTACCAAGCTGTGCTGTTTGGGAGGCATTGCGGATTTCCAACGCTACGCCAGAAGCGGCCTGCTCAGGCGATAACATACGGATACCCATCTTAGCCATCTCTTCAACAGTAGCTTCAATAGCTCTATCCATATCTGAAAGTGCTGCAGTAGGTGTTTCCAGTACGCTAATACTCTCATCCTTACGTACACGAAGCCAAGTGCCAAGACCCGCATTTACAATGTTCTCAAACTCTTCATCAGTCATGTCAGACTGTACAACAGGTGTATAAGTAGCTGCGCCATAGAGCAAGTGGTTACGTCTTGATGTCTTGTTATACAAAGAGATTTCTCTATCAACAAGAGGCATCAGAACAGGCTCTACAGGGTCATACTGACCATTAAGAGGCCAAGCGGGAATTCTGTTAAGTCTTTCACCAAACATAGTTGGGTAAACTGTATTAACTAACGTAAAGTCTTTTGAGAACCCATCTTCGTAATCAGTTCGTGCGTCACCATTAAGAACTTTAACTTGATTATTGCTATTTTCATTTTCGTAGTAATCAATAACAAGTTTACCCTGTTCATCAAGATAATGATCAGCAACACAATCTACATAGTTAGCGTGCCAAGGATTACTTTCTTTATAACGCTTCTTATAGAAACGAGTAATAAAGCGAGACAACATCTTTCTACGAGTAAGAGGATGTACATCTGTTTGAATGTTGATAACACTTTCCGCTTCCATAAGAACAGGATAAGGATTGATCATTGCTCTTTCTTCAGGAGTCAGCATGTCATACTGCTCCTCAGTAAGCTCAGGATAATCAACATAAACCCATGCTCTAGAAGTTTGAAGTTCTTCCCACAAAGAATTATCAAGGAAGTTAAACAAAGACAAACCATCAAGAGTAAAGTTAGTCTTAATCCAATCATAAGCTTCTTCAGGAAGTTCTTCTGGTAGTTTAAGATGAGAGTCTTTACGTAGCAAAGCACTAATAAGAACTTTACAATACTGTGCAGTTAATCCTGGGAGTTCTGCTTCTGCTTTATAGAAGTCATATTGCTTCTGAGTCATAGAAGGAGAGAAAGGAATCAGAATATTAGTATAGTCATACTCAATAAATTCATCATGAGCTTTAACGTTATCTTGTCCTTGAAGAACAGCTCTAGACTTTTTCCATAAAGGCTTTAGAGACTCATAGCTATCACTGGGATCAGCTACAGAAGTCTTCATACTCTTTGTTGGTTTAGTTAACTGTGCCATATTTATATTTTTCCTCTTATTAGAGTATATATTTATAATAATACATAATTACAATTAAATACCCTAATAAACCCAGGGGTTATTCTTAAACGTCAGGTATTATTAGGGAGGACCGCAGCCCTCCCTTTTAAGAGACTTTCAGAAAGATGCGATGTGCCAGTCTGTCTCTTTATTCTTAAACGTCAGGTATTTTATCGTGTCATGCGTTTGTAGGTTTTTGGACCCACGATGCCATCAGCTTTTAAGCCGTTATCTGCTTGCCAAGCCCTGACTGCCTTATCGGTCATTTTGCCAAATACTCCATCTGGCGTTTGTCTAAGGACTCTTTGAACCTTTTTAACTGCTTCACCAGTAGAACCAATTTTTAACAGGATTGAAACTGCACCGGGCTTGTAAGTACCGTTGAGAACACTCATACAGCGGGCATAACGCTCTTTACGATCCCTCAAACCAATGTCGCCACCATTAATCTTTTTAGTTAACGCAGCAACATCGCCAGTATCGGCAATATTGTTCAGATTTCGCTTGTCCCAGAACCAAAGGGCAGATGCCAAAGCACCTTCTTTAGTTTCAACCCACTTAGCAGCTTCTTCAGCTGTCATATCAAAGTCTTTAGCAAAAGCAGTATAGTTATTTCTGCCAGTAAGCTGTTTTAAGCCCCGTCCTCGGAACCGCCAGCCGTCACCTTCTTCGGTGTTACCAAGAGCGCCTTTCTTAGAGCGATACTCATCCATGTAAACATAGTTAGCAATTTTCTCCGGATTACGGGCATATTCCGCAGCGTCACGCTTGCCTTCACCAAAGTAACGACCAAAGACAGAGTTAAGTGCTTTTTCACTATAATTAAGGTTTTCTTCCAAAGCTTTGAAATCATTACTCTCATGACCAGCTTGCGAAATAAAACCAGCAATCCGCTCAGGAGTATCAATGTCATACTTTTTAAATGCCTTATTCAGTTCTTTAGCCCAAGCTTCCGTTTCTTGATTACCCGGAATCATAGCTTTGAGTTGTTCAGCTGTAATTTTCATTTCTTCCCCATAAACTTAGATACGGCTCTATTACCAAACCAAAATGAGATAATTGCTGCAAATAATGCTTGAGTTTCAGCATCAAACATTAAATTAACACCCATCATCCAATCTCCGCCATCTTGCATGACTTTAATCATAATTACGGCTTTCGTGGCCATGAATAAAGCAAAAAACAAATAGGTGATAACAGGACGGACAGATGCTGCCAGTCCAGCAGAAAATCCACTACTGGGGTTAGCATAGTTGTAAATAGCCTTTGTTTCTTCAATTTCAGCTTGCTTATCTAAGACCTTAACTTGAAGGTCAACACCTTGTGCGGCGAGCTCTCCTCTAATTTTTAGTTCTTCTAACTTGTGTTTGTGATCTTGTTTTTGCTTAAAGAAGTCTAATACCTGTGGTAAAAATGACGTACCAAAGCCAAGAACACTACCTAATAATGCAATCATTAATAATCCTCTTCTCTACTTTCTTTCTTAGACATATAGGCATTAGCACCAAAGAAAGCACCAAGAATAAGGCTAGTTGCAGGGAAATAAATAGAAGCCATACTACCTAAAATTTCTGCTGCGTCTCCAATTTTTAATAATGAAGCTGCAACAACAAAGAAAGGATAACCTAACATGCCAAACAAAACATACCAAACCATTTTTCTTTGTTGATCTCTTTGTGCGTCTTCGTCGTCTAACCGCCGTCTACGATCTTCAAACTCTAATTTTTGCCATTCAGCTTTGTCAATAGTGCCATCGCCATTAATGTCTGCTTTTTCAAATTCGGTCATGATTGCCTCACTTTAAAGGATTGTTGTAAAGTTCATCCATGGCTTTCCAGATATCATCAATTTCATTATCATAGACATCTAGTTTGTCGCCAATACTATTAGTGATAGTTTCAGACTTTTCTACTTTAGATCTTAAATCTAATAATTGAGTTTGTTGAGATAAAATAGTCTGCATATTAGTAGTAAGTGTAGCCAGCTTTTCGCTTAACCCCCTAACATCATTATCTTGAATAGCTTGTTCAAGGGTTTGAACCCGGCTTTCAACATCTAATACAATCTCGATATTTTCTTCAACACCATAAAATCTGTTTACAACATCATAACCATAATAAATTGTTCCGCTAATTGCGGATAAGATAGGCAGGGCAGCAGCAATGTACCACCCTTTAAAAGTAAACCTACCTACTTTTAATTCAGTATCTTCCATTAGTTAACCCCCTGAGAGGGCAACACACCATACTGATTAATATAAACACCAGCGTTATAAACATCCGCCGCTGTCTTCGTATCATTTGTTAAATAATTAGACCAACCTGCAGCAAAGCCAGCGTCTCCCCAAGTAATAGCAAACTCATCAACACTCTGAGTATAAGTAATAGCGGTATAAGTACCAACCATAAAGTTACCCTGAGCAGCATAGCTGTCAATACTTGCAGTCAATTCAGAGTTATTCGACGCTGCCATAAAAGCACCTGCTTGTTGGGCAAAGTATTCTACTTGAGAAACTGCTTCATTGTATGCGTCAACTTCTGCTGCTTGAATAGAGTATTCTTCAGTGACAAGCATTTCTTGTAAAGCAACTTGTTCGGGCTTAGTGTCTGCCACAGAGGCGGCTTCTAAAGTATTAGTAGCCATAGCAATTGCGCTAGTTGCATTAACTAAGTTATCAACTGCAATTTCTAAATTATACATAGCTGCCGAGGCTTCTTGCGAAAACAGCTGTTGGGCAGTTTGTGCAATAGCATAATCATACGCTAAAACATTAGCCATAGCATCTTGATAAGCTATAAACATAGCTTGAGTGATAAGGGCTTCGTCTAAAGCTTGGTCTTCAATAACACCGCCGATAGAGGCGTAGCCAACAGCACCATTAGTAAGTGTAATAGACATTTCTAATCGCCCATCAATTACTTGCATACTGTTAATAAGACTATTCAGATAGTCCTGACCCTCTTGTGCTAGAGCTACGGAACCGCTCAGAGAGAGAACCACGGTCAATAGGAGCTTCTTCAACATCTATAAGTTTCCTTCCTATAGCGAGCAAGCTATCCCAGAACTTTTTGTCTTTAGTATAGCCTACAATATAAACATAAGGTTTTTCTCTATACTTTTCAAAAGCTTCTCTGCCAATAAGGAGTCTATTTGAGTCTACATCCATAATGGGGCAGGGTGTATTTGATAAAGCCATAGCTTTAAAAACCTGTGCATCTCTACACATCAAGGAAATACCTGAAACTTGTAGGCCAAGCCCACCAATAGTTTGAGGTGTTCCTAATAGACGTGCATCTTTTCTTCTATTACATTCGGGATCTTGTGTCATCCCGCCTTCAGAGATACCTATAATACTTAACTGTAGACCTGTTGATTGAGGAATAAGGCAGGAGTCATTCCCACCACCCCCCATAACTGTTGGACTTACTGCGGTCATAACAGGGGCAGGGTTGCCCGCCCCCGTTGCATTGTAATTATTAGTTGTGTTATTCGAATCTACAGCGCTGTCTTCGATGTTAGTATTTAGATCTCCTGTAAAATCATTGCTCTGGGCGTAAGCGGGGAGGCTTAACGCTAGCAGAGCTAATAAGAATATCCGTATCATTCTTACACAACCTTTCTAGCTTTTTTAAGTCAAAACACAATAGTTCTATTGCTGCTTCTCTTTCACCTAGTACTGCTAAAGTCTTAGCTGTAGCATTTCTTTGACACACTATGTCATTTTTAGGACAAGCATCGGCGAAATAAGTTGGATTTGTTATTTGAGAACAACCTGGCAATATAACTATAATGAAAAATATAAATCTAAGACTTATAGTCGGGATTAGATGTTTCATTGGTCCTTATCACTCCGGAGGTGTGGGCCAAACAATAGCACCGGGGAAGCCCTCTTGTAAAGTAATATCCCGCAGTTCTTGTCGGTAGGTTCTCCAAGCAACTTGATCTACAGGTGCGTCAGGAACTTGGGTCCAGTCACAAGAGAGAAGTCTTTTATTCCTCTCATACCTAGCTTCTTTTGCTCTTTTCTCAGCGTAATTTAGGTCAACTCGCTCCTCAACCTCACTCTGGGATAGTTCACGAATAACTTTCTTGCCATGCACTAATTCGATTATAGTCATTGCTGTGATCTCCGTTTGAAAAGCTTGACTACTCCGTCTATGAAAGTTCCAGATGCAGCTTTTAACTCTATACGGTCTATCCGCTCAGTCCCTTCTACTGCGATAGCCATTCCAGCAGACGTCATACCTAGCCATTGTGATTCAACATCTGTCGCAGTTGTTACTTTATAGCGGAGAGTTACGCTCTCAGCTTGACTATAAGCTACGTCAGTATGTTTTCCTTCTGGGTTGATTAAGTTATAATACCCAAAAGAATAATTTAAGTTACTGCCAGAATCTCTCTGATCCACTACATCATCATGCCAGACGTTAGCGGTTTCTCTGTGTAGCATTGCCAAAATCGACGTATTGGTACTTAACAACAAATTCGTCCACTCGTAACGGTACTCATAGCCTTCGTCCAAGATACCGGAACCAATGATTTGAACGTCGGGGTCTGTAGATCCGTCGTAAAGGACATCAACAAGCTTCCATGTGTTGTCCAATGTAATTTCAGTAAGTCCTGAGAAGTCTGATAGGACGGACATATAACCGTCACCACCGTCACCGCCAACGCCAGCACCATTATCTGAGGGGGTAGCGCCAGCGCCACCCGTACCTTTAGTCAACTTGACATAGGCCGAGTTAGAGAAACCACTTGTGTCAACAGTTTGGGTGACGACTTCGCCAGCACTACCTCCATAACCTGAATCACCGTAGTAGGTCTTGAAGGTGCCAAACTCAATATAGTCGGCGTAACCACCACCGCCGCCGCCAGCACCAATTCCACCATTACCACCATTAGTCTGGAAGCCGCCGCCAGCGCCACCATTACCGTAAGGGGAACTTTCACCAGCAGTACCAGAAACTTTATAAAGGCTGTCTTGGTTGCTCAAGCCACCTGAACCACCAGTAGCAGTGATAGTAGTGTACAAAGTACCGCCGCTGTCAGGGTCGCCGTCATAGACCTGCACTGTCGTAGAGGTACCGTCACCTCCCGGAGAAAAAGCTGAGTCCCAAGAACGGTCAGAGCCTCGGCCACCTCCGCCGCCGCCGCCTACAGCAGTAACAGTAATACTGGGAACGACACCAATATTCTGTTTACCATCCACAGAATAGACAGTAGCAGAGCTAGAGGGAGCACCAGTCCAGAGGGTAGGGTTGATTAAGTTAATACCACGGTCATCTGATATGGTTATAGCACTTGGCGTAGCACCATCAGAGCTTACAGTAAGTTCAAAACCAATTTCACGGGCAGTACCACTGCCAGAAGCACCACTACCATCCGCAGTAGAAATAAAGATTTCGCCAACATCGTTACTATCAGCACCAAAGTCGGTAACAAAATCTGTTGAACCTACAGTAATAATCTCGTAAGTCTTACCAGTCTTGAATGACGTTGCAGCAACGTTCCCTTTACCCTTGCGGCCAAAGTAGTAGCCGGGAGTATATATATCGCCAGCAGCATTTTTACCACCCACAAAACTGGAGGCTGCGTTCTCCATTGTTAGGGCTTCGTTAATAGTGACACTACCTAAATTCGCATTGATAGCAGCTAGGCTGGTCACATTCATGTTACCAGCAGTAATAGTTCCTGCTGCAACCTTAGTTCCAGTAATAGTACCGTTAACAAGCAAGTTACCGTCAATAAATTCAGCCTGGTATACCCAATTTCCTGAACTATTTTGAATATAAGCTACAACTGTGTCAGTATCCGTACAAGCAATAATAAATCTATCATCTTGTACAATATCTAAATTACCACCAGTAGCTGCGTCCCACGCAGCATCAATTTCAGTTTGGTCTGGAGAAGTAGTTCCGTAATAAGTCTCTGCGTCTCTACTAGTGGTACTATCTTCATAACGCCACCAACCAGCACCACGAGACCCCGTGGCACCATCAGCGCCCGCCGGACCCTGTGGGCCTTCTGGACCAGTAGCACCATCTGCGCCGTCGTCACCAACAAACTTAGCCCAAGTACCAGTAACATCATTAATATCAAAATCACCGTCATATTCCCAATAAAGAACGTATTTTTGATCAGTTAGTGTTACAGTCTTATTAGTACCTGAAGAATCATCTGCATAAATTGGTTTTACTTGGCCAACCGTCTTAAGCTGAACGCTTTGATTAGTAGTTGTAACACGATTGGAGATACTGCCTGAAATGGTCTTAGTACGAACTGAAAATTGATAATTAGCAGTTTGAAGTCCAGTAACATCAATAGAAGTTGAACGAGTAATGCCAACCATAAACCATGTTGTACCATTATCAGAAGAGCCTTCTACAATATACTCTGGCGAGCTAATACCTTCAACCCCAGTCCAAGTTACTTTTCCAGAAGCTGTGCCAAGATTATCTGCTGTAGTAGAAAATGAAACATTAGTAGGTAAGGGAATTTCAAAGTCTACATCTCTAATAACAGAATAGGCAATGTCATCTTCAACATTCCAAGCTAAAGTAGTATAATCAAATTTATAACCAGTAATTTCTACTGTAAAGTCATAATTAATCTTAACACTTTCTACTTTAATATACTCAGCAGAGGCTAAGCCTAAGTTATTTGATTGTAATGTGATAATATCTCCGGGTTCTACTGTTAAGCCCTTTCTAGTAGTAACAAAGCTAATAGTATAAGAACTTCTAGAGCGTCTCACTTTTTCTTCAGCGTAGGCTAATGCCTGAAACTTATTAACTACTCCATCAGGATACAGAGAAGTATGCGCAGGGATATCATTATCTTCACCAAGATAAGTTGCATAGGTTGCAGATGTTAAGTTTGGCCAAGAGACTGTATCTGATTTAAAGTTCTCAAATTCATTGTTAAATGATACAGTAACGTGATTAAAACGTTCACCTGCTCGGGGCCAAGAGATTTGGACACTTTCTCTAACAATGTCATCTTCAGTAAACGAATGCTTAGAATCAACAAGATTAGCGGTTTCAGTTTCATTCTCAGGATAACTAACTAGAAGCTTATACTTGCCCTCGCTATTCCAGAGGAAACTTGCTTGCCCCATACAATCAAGGAATCTGGTAATATTATCTCTTAAAGATTCTTCAGTATCAAGAGTCATATTACATTCGTATAATTTAACAGTAGCTACACCCGGTGACGTTGTAGTTGAATAAGTCGGGATTCCTGAACCATCAACAGAAACTGAATAAAGTGTTTCAGTGTCTTCTGCAAAATAAAGATATCCTTCGTGATATTCATCCATATCAGATGTCGGAAAGGCAGAATAAGAGCTATAAGCAAAAATAGGCTTAATACCATTTACTTGTCCGCCATTCATAGCATCCACTAATACATCAGAGTCACAAACAGAAGCTGCATTATAGAACGACTCTAAGTCAATTTCAGAGGTTGTTAAACCCCTGCCAAAGTCATTATTTAAGAGATAATCTAGTAAACAATAAGCAGGGTTATTAGAATACTCGTAGGTTGAGTTTAAAGTATAACTACCGCCGCCGTTGTCAGTAATCTTTCTAACTTTCCGCCCCTTAACTAAATAAGTAATATTAGGTGCGCCTCTGTATTGAGGGTTATCTCGGTTTAAGTTAAAGAAATTAGTAGCATATGCTGCTTTAGTAAACTTATTAGAGTTTGGAATACCATTTGCAAAAGCCGCAGCATCGTAAGTGCCGCCATTATTATGAATAGTAATTCTGTGTTGAAACTTACTATTATTTTCTTCCATTTCTTTTCTTGTACCACGATAATCGATATCGTCAACAAGAACGTGTTGGACACCTTCAATACCTTCATAACACAATGCAGATTGTTGAATTAAGACTTTATTCTTTTCGCCAGAAAAAGTACTGTTAGCAAAATTCTGAGCAAATTGGGAATCAGAATTTTCAGTTGCAGAAGTATAGCCATTTTGAACTTTATACTTAACAGGAAACCCCGAAATAGCTTGCTTACCATAAACAATAGGGAGATTATTGGCCCCGCTTGGGCCTTTAATGTTTTGCCCCTTAAGCTTATCCAGTTCTCTTTGTTGTTTATTATATTGAGAAATTTGGTAAGCCGTAGACAAAATAAAGAGGACTGTTTCAATACCCATCAGATTTTCCCCCAACCTAAGACAGCTTCATTATCTTCAAACACTGAATCATAAGAAGTATCAGTTGAAGAAAATTGATCCATACCATCACGACTAATTTTAATAAGTTTAACTTGATCAAGGTCTGACATAGGGGAGGTGCCTTCAAGAGTAGCAGTCTTTGTTTCCCAGTTAATATCAACAGCAGGACTATCAACATAACCTTTATAAACAGAGACAATATCCTCTGTGCCAACTAAAGGATCTCCATTAGAGTCCAGGAAGCCAGCGTAAACTGTAATATTTTTACCAACAACTCCAGCCTTGAATTCTTCTATAAAAGTTTCATCAAGATCTGTTAAAACCACTCTATACGCTTCTCTGTCAACAATTGAAGAACTTTTGGGGGAATCTACTTCAAACAAGCCACCATCAGAGGTCCATGTTTGTGAATCCCAAGTAATATCTCGGCTAAAAGAAGTTAAGTAGTAAGTAGAAGAAAATTCTAGCTTAATTAGAAAGAAATATTTAAGTCGATCTTCGTTGTCAATAACAGTTTGGACAGCAGTACTAAATGTTCTAGCCATTAGATTGCCTCCACTAATGTAATAGACCCCACGTTAGAAAGAACACCATCTGTAAACGTAATACCAGTAGCATTATCAATACTTCTAAAGTAAGTAAGTATCACGTCGCTACCTGTTTTACAGGTATGACTTGTAGTTAGTGATTGTCTTAAGGCCGGGTAAATATTAACAACACCATTGCTAAGTCTATCTGCTGTTGTAATATAAATCTTGTCATGATTAGAGAATTTAATAAAAGAGCCTTTTGGTAACAAATTTCCGTTATTATTGCCTATAGGAACTGAAGTCGCACCTGAAGAAGTAATAGCAGTTATTGTCATGTCCCCCGAAGTTGTACGGGCTTTGTCAACACTAGGTAACTGCGGCATAATCATGGTTTCACTAGAATCCAGCCCGGTAATAGCCCCTAACAAAGTATCAACTTCAGTATCAGGAGTATCTACCGTAACAAAGTTTAGCTCCCATCGCTGATGGTCTTGAGATGCTCGTTGGGTCTTCAAAGACACAGTTGTCATATCAAAGAAAGGTTCATTTGATAAAATCGTAAAAGGAGTTACAATTAATGAACCTTTGTAGTAGTAATTAGCCATAGTTAACTCCTAATTGGTCTAGCTATGAAGGTCATTCGTGTTTCTACAGGCATAACCTGAAGTTTATTACAAATTCCCTCATTTGTTTCTTTTGGTGAGACCCAAAATTCACCGTCACAAATAAAGACGCCACTTAAAAATGCTACATCGCCTAGTTCTGGTCTCTTAGAACTAACGAGCCGATAATTACAATACTCTGCAAAGTCATAAATAGAGTATCCTTCTCTAGCTAGCTTTACAACAAATTCTCTAGGAGAGTTCCAAAGAAACTTAATAAGGTCTCTAGCCTTAGATGCTTCACCACGAAGTTGGTAATCATATTCAGCAAATAAAGCGAAACAATCGTTGGTTCCTCTTGTGTAATTCTCGCAGTCTTTAGTTATCAAATTTATTCGATTAACCGCCCGCTGCAGGGCTTCTGACATTTCTTCGACTGTGTAATACATACTTCCTCCAGAGTGCTACAGAGTGCCTCAGAGAGACACAGTAGAAGCCCCTGGATAGGTACCCCCATCCAGAGACTCTTTGTGTATCACAGACGCTCTTCTATGAACATTTTTACGAGGTCTGCTACAATATCTGAGCGAACAATATCATTCACTCCAAACTCAATAACAGGTAAGTCAATACCTGCCTTTTTAACTTTCCAACAGAATTCTACTAAGTCTTTACCATTACGTACATCTGACTGAGCAGGGTCGCCCATTAAGATTAACTTAGTATTTTCTCCAATACGAGTAGTAATTGCTTTTAACTCATCTATACAAAGGTTTTGAGCTTCATCTACGAGGACGAGAGCGTTATCATAGGAACGCCCACGAATAGTCTCGATAGGTTGGATCTCAATTTGACCTTTGTTTAACAAATATTCAAACTTACTCTTTCCAAATGCTTTACTTAGAACTTCTAACATTGGCATTAGCCAAGGTGTCATCTTTTCTTGTATTGTCCCCGGAAAGTGTCCGAGGGTCTTCCCCGTAGGAACATTGGCTCTAGTTAATACAATCTTATCGTATTTACCCTTTTGAAATAGTTGAGCAACTGTTCCTGCGCTACAGTAAGTCTTACCTGTTCCTGCACAACCTAGTGTGACAGTAATGGGGTAAAGCTTAATAGATCGAATTAGTTCATCCTGTTTTTCATTTTTAGGAATGACTGTAAATCTATAAAGCTGATATACATCCTTATTATTCTTTTCTGCATAGCGGGATTTGCGTTTGGACATTAAGTCTCCTGTTGTTGCTTAATTAAAGGTTCCTCTTTTAAGGATGCCTTATTGTTTTTAAGGTTTTTCCGGCCAAGTCACGTCATGTGGGAATCCAGCCTGATCGGTAATGTCACGAAGAGCCTGACGGTAGTCAATCTGGGACTGCGTCATGGTGTTGTCAGACAAAGCCCACCAGTCGGTTTCCGACAATAACTCATTCCGATTTTTCCTAATTTCTGTAGCTGACTCTACTTTCTGATAAGAAAAACCTCCACTTGAGAAATTCTCCACCATAAAAGCCTCTTCGGCCACAATAAGATTTATAATTTCACCGTTTTGAAATACTTTGTATTTATTAGACATTAGTATACTCCATCTGGTGCTGCAAAGACATAAATGTAAACACGACCTGCGCCACCGTCACCCCCATTAGCCGAGCGGCCTCCTGTATCACTGTCGGAGCTTCTAGCGATAGCACCGCCACCCCCACCACCGGGGGCTAAACCATTACCCGCTGTCGAGGAATAACCAGTTGCGTTAGGAGAGTTCACCCAAGCCCCACGACCACCTAATGTTTGCTCCAGAGCACCCGCCCTACCGTTAGGATGTGGACCTGCAGTTGGGTCTGTGAAAGTCATGTTTTCTATAGTGTCACCGTTAATCGTGTTGGTGCGAGTGGTTGCGTCAGCACTCAAAGCACTTCCCCTGGGTGTTGCACCGTGACCGACGTTCCAACCAGAAGCCGAGGAAGCTAGTGAAATAGTTCTGGCAGCTTGACCTGCTGTGTTAGTATCACCACCAGAAGCAGTCCCGCCTGTACCACCTGTAGAGGTTGCAACAGAATTTGACGTAGCACGAACACCATTACCAGCGCCTCCACCACCTGCGGTAAGGCTAACACCAGTACCTGTCACAGTTGTTGAGCCACCTGCCGTAGCTGCTTGAGATTCAGACGCATCTGATACGCTACGACCGAGACCCCCAGCACCTACAGTAATGGTTAAGTCAAGGTCGGAGGTCGGTTCTAGCAATTTAGCCACCCAACCACCGGAACCACCACCTGATGCAGTAGTTGCGCTGGAACTATCATCGTCGATAGCTCCCGCACCGCCACCACCGCCACCGCCAACAGCAATAACTAGGGCTTTTGTATTTGCGGGGATGGTTACTGTTTGAGAAGACGATATGGATAGAGAATAATGTAATACCGTGTCTGCACCACCAGCGTCAGCCCAGCTGAACGAGCCATCACCGTCAGAAGTCAGAGCCTGACCTGCAGTGCCGTTACCAGTAACGTTAAGTTCGGTTGCGCCAATAGAGTTTGAAGCAACGCTTGTCAGAAAAGCAGAAGCGTGTTGTCCGTCCAGTGTGTCGGCATCTAGGCCAGAGCCAGTACCGTCCACAGTTTTAATAGATGTCAACAACTCGCTTGCGGTCGGATTGACTTCAGCACCAGCTTCAATGCCGTCCAACTTTGTGCCATCTGTGGCTACATTACGGCCATCAACATTACCAGAGACAACGATGTTGCCAGTGATGTCTACACCTGTGGTGGTGGTGGCGAGTTTGGTGGAGTTGTTGTAGTAAAGATTTACAGCACCATTTTGGTCAGCTGTAATCATGTTCTCATTGTCAGCAGAGTTCTTTATACGGAGATTACCAGCAAGTAACTTGAGGTTCCCTGTACCTGTATCCGCAATATAACTATTCGACCCATCATGGTAAATCCCAAGGTCGTTTGCCGCACCAAAAGTGGCCTTGACGTTATCGCTGAACTTTAAGTCTCCAGAGGTCTTCGTGTCAGCGGTATCGCTGCGAAGGAACTGGGTACTGTTGATACCATCCAGAGTGTCAGCGTCTCCACCAGCAGCAACCCAACTAAATGAGCCATCACCATCAGACGATAGTAACTGCCCTGCAGTACCGTTACCAACTACGTTTAGCTCAGAAGCGCCTACAGCATTAGCTGCAATCTCGGAAGAGCCTACAGAGTCAGCGGCGAGGGATACAGCGATTGAAGTTGTACCAGTGCCTGTAACATCACCACTAAGAGTGATAGTTTGGTTGCCTGTTAGGTAGGAACCAGCAGGTTGGATACCCGCTTCCGCTAAGGTGTTGTTAATCCACGCACTACCGTTCCACTTTAGGATTTCACCTGCAGAGTTAGACGTGATAGTAGTATCAGACAGGCTGTCCAGAGTACCACCACCACCAGCAGCATCTGCGGCATCCCAGCGCGAATTAGCGTTATCCCACGCCAACACTTGGCCGTCTGTGGGGGCCATTGTGTTTACATCAGAGAGAGCCTCAATACTGATAGAGCCGAGGGCTGTAGTGACATTAGTTGCGTCTGTTACGTCTGCACCAGCTTCAATACCATCAAGCTTTGTGCCATCTGTAGCTACGTCTCGACCGTCTACTGTACCAGATACAGTAATGCTGCCATCTACATCAAGGGCTGTTGCAGGGCTGCTTGCCCCAATACCTACGTTACTGGTACTAGCATCCACAAACAGCGCGTGAGTGTTAGTCGCGCTCTCGACGCGGAAGTCGTAGTCGCCACCACCATCATTAATAGTAACAGGCGCAGCTTCAATATTTATCGAGCCTGTGTTCGTTGAAATTCGACCAGAAGCCGTCCCATCTCCGTCAAAAAACTCAATCTTATAGTTTTCTCCAAAATTGTTATCTGTACCGCCTTGGATTTTTATGCCTTTGGCGTTTGTCGAATCTCCATCGTTGATGAAACTAGCGATATTCCCCGTGACAGTACCATCCACAGTCAGACCATCGCTGGTCAAAGTCCCAGTGATGTCTACACCTGTGGTGGTGGTGGCGAGTTTAGTGGCTCCACTAAGTTTTAGCTCAACAGAACCAGTAGAGGAATTAGTGCTAAGATATTCTAATACGCCAGAACTAGATTGAAGTTTAATACCAGTAGAACCACGAAGAATTAAGTCGCCATCTCCAGCGTCCCAAATATAACTATTCGACCCATCATGATAAATCTGCAAATCAGACGCACCACCAAAAGTGGCCTTGACGTTATCGCTAAATGCTAAGTCTCCGGAAGTCTTAGTATCAGCAGCATCGCTACGAATGAACGAAGAGCTATCGATACCATCTAGAGTAGCAGCGTCAATACCAAGAGCATCAATGTCAGCCTTAGTCTGGTCAGCCGTAGCGCCAGCTTCAATGCCAGCAAGCTTCTCACCATCAGCAAGCTCAATAACAGTCCCACCAGTGGTCTTTGTATATAATTTCTTATCGGCGAGATTAACTGCAATCTCTCCCGGCTCCAACGAACCAGCAGCAGGAACGCTACTTGCGGTTGAAGACTTCTTATGAATAATCTTAGTTGCCATTGGGCGATTCTCCTATGTGTGAGGAAGGAGGAACCTATGGAGGCTCCCCCTCTTCTTTAACGTCAGGTATTAATACGAGCCACCATCAATGATGACATCACCGAGAGTTTCTCCGCCCAATGACCATTGACCTGCTGATTCATCCCAGAGGAATGAAACATTAGCCGAAGTACCTCGTTCAATTTCGATACCACCATCCTGCGATGGTGCTCCAGTTTCATCTGAGTTAAGAACAATAATGGAGTCGCCAATAGCCACTTCATTAGAGTTTACTGTAGTAGTTGTACCATTAACCGTTAAGTTGCCAGTAATAATTGTATTACCGCCAACGTTAAGGTTTCCTCCAACACCAACACCACCAGTTACCTTTAAAGCACCTGTAGTGGTTGAAGATGAGGCGGTATTGTTAGTAATGCTAACAGCAGTACTAGTAGTTGCACCCCGACCAGTAACACTCGCAAGAGTGTCGCTTTCCGAAGTTAAATAAGAACCTGATGGTTGAATGCCTGCTTCTGCTAAGGTATTATTGACCCAAGCTGTGCCATTCCACTTTAAAATCTCTCCAGATGCTACGCTTGTTACTGTAACGTTAGAAAGATCTTGAATATTCTCACCAGTAATTCCCGTCAGATAGCTTCCAAGATCACTAATCTGTGATTCTGTAATACTAAGTGCTGCTTGGTGTTGTGTTACATTGCTCTGTGCAATCCGGCCATCTGCGAAAGTGCCACTAGTAATAGCACTAGCTGCATGAGTATGAGACGCAGCAGCTACTCCAGCTTCAGCAAGAGTATTGTTAACCCAAGCTGTACCGTTCCACTTTAGGAGTTCTCCAGAACCAATAGTAGTAATTGTAACATCAGCAAGAGCAGAAAGGTTATCTCCGGATACATCCGTAATATAACTTCCGAGATCACTAATTTGTGATTCAGTGATACTTAAAGCTGCTTCGTGTTGAGTAACATTAGATTGAGCAATTCTTGCATCGGCAAAAGTACCGCTAGTGATAGCACT
>Ga0102957_1000004_pt1 | contig 63877 bp, 68 predicted proteins | sample SalPon2_A_H2O_MG_2_FD_84517 | JGI IMG/M metagenome (GOLD analysis project Ga0102957, IMG submission 84517) | Salt pond water microbial communities from South San Francisco under conditions of wetland restoration - Salt Pond MetaG SF2_A_H2O_MG | ecosystem: Environmental > Aquatic > Non-marine... | reverse complement strand
TTGTGCCGCTGAGTGTCCGGCCACGGCATACCTGCCTCCGACGCCTCAAGCAGCTTCAGCTCGTCAAAGAACGCAGTCGTGTCAAGCTCTCGCACCTCCGGCGAAGCCTGAATGAGAGCCATATCAGCCCTTGGGACTGTGATGACTCCTGTGATCCAATCGACTGAAACTGCCATTATTCATCACTTACCAGCGTAACTGTCTGGGTCAAACCATTGGTACCAATAGTAGCGTTAATCGGGCTGGCTTTATAGACCGGAGAGACAGAACCTTTCCGAACATAGCCTCTCACAGCCTGCGGGGTGCTGCCACCGTAACTGACACTGGTTTCGCCAAGAGAGTCCGTGAGGGCGTAGGAAATCAAGTCATCGCCACCTGTAGAGGTCGTACCGGGCCGGATAGCGAGAGTGAAACTCGTACCATCCTCGCCCGCGTCACCAGTCGTACCGAACGATCCCGGTGTTTCTGTACCAGCTGTTGCAACCAGCTTGGATATAGTATTCAGGTTACGTCCACTACCACCCTCAAGGGTAGCATCAGTCGTGTATCCAGAAATACCTGCCCAGCTCACCGTGCCGGGACCGCCTGACCAGCCACTCATAATGACGACCCACGCATTGTTTGTCGTAGTTGTAATGGCGCTGGGGGCGTAACTCAGGTCATCTACGCTGTCTGTCTTGTGGTTGGCCTGCACGTATGAAACATCCAGCGGGGTACTTGTGTTCTCGTCGCGGTAGACAACCAACTGCCCAGCCGTATGAGTGCCTGCACCGAAATCATGGGTGAAGGAATAGCCACTGCCGGTTGTGGCTCCACGTACCTTGTATCCTATCCAGAAACGCTGGTTAGACGTACCTGTGGCTTGGTCAATCTGTGTGAAGTCGGCAGGGGGGGTCCAGTTTGAGGTAGTCGCATCGTTCTTGACGATCACGAGGATCAGGTCATCCTCCTGCGTACCAGCAGGTTCAGACAAGGTGACACCTGTTGCAGACGCACCCGCATCTACACTGGTAGCACCGACATTAGAAATACTCGCGGTACCTCCCGGCCCAGTCTCCAAGAAGACTTTGGCGTGCTGAATCGGATCACCAGCCGTATCAACCGCCTTGATCGTAACCGTCACCGTCTGATTGACCGTGGTCGTCGAGCCAGCCGCGTTCCTGACACTGGGCTGGTTGCCCGCACCGTTGACGTTGATCGTGACCGCACCGCCGGAGCTGTTATAGATGGCAGCGTCGTTTGCTCCCGAGCTGGGAGTACTGTTCGTACCGGGCGTACCGCCGTAGCCGGTGAAGGTGATGTCCTGAAGATTGTATGTACCAACTGTGTCAATCTCAATGGCGTGTCCCACACCTGACTGCACAAACTCCGTGTTGTTCAGGTCCGTAGACGTACCAAAAGTCGGGTCTTGCAGTGTAGCAACCTGCGTTACTTGGTTGGTGCGGATGACGCAGTTCTCGATGTCTGCGCTGGCCTGTGTCAGAAGCACACACTCAATATCTGCGCCATCTACGGCACATACAGAAGTAAAAGTGACATCGCGGAAATTACGCATCTGAGCGCCGACTGCCAGCGACCCAGACGTCCCATTCACAGTAAAGTCTGGTCGAGTGTCGTCGGCATCAGCGCCGTTAAGAGAGCCTTCACCGATCATCAGGGAGTCAATCGTAACAGTTGTACTGGCGCTACCGAGGTCAACATCTACGCCGACAAGCCCTCGGCTATGGTAGCCATCGGGGAACGTGACAATAGACGTAGTATCAGTAAAACCTGTTGCAACAGCCGTACCGCCAGTATTTCGGCCAATCTCAAGCAGGCCATTCACTTTAACGGCGTTGCCGCTACCAGTTACAACTCCCCAACGATTCGTCTTGGTATCCTGATCGGTCGAAACAAAACTCGTGAAATCACCGTCAGTGTCAACACCGTCCCCGCCGGTCAGAACAAGCCCCGTTCCGATGTCGATTGCGTCGAGGGCCAAGTTCTCAGCCTTAGCAGTACCGTTTACGAAGGCACACTGAACACCGAACCAGTCAACAGCGGTCAAAGACGGACTTCCCGTAGTACCTTCCCGCCACTGAGCTATGTTGGGGTCAAGGCCAAAGATCAGGTAGCCGCCTTGCGCTGGATATGCACTAAAGCGGGTGTTGTTCGCACCGGAGCCTGCGACGTTGTAATAGTAGTAGGTGCTGTTTGAATCACCAAGCGCAACACGCACACCTTCAGTCGTGTTCAGATCGAAGGAGTCAGATACATACGTCTTGACAAACCACAGCCGGTTGGCTGCGGCAGTCATATCAACAGGGCTACCAGTGGCGGGGTCAAACTGAAGACCACCCAACGACGTTGAGTTGATTTTCTTATTTACTGCACCCGTGGTAGTACCAGATGTTACCTGATACGCAAGAGGGAACTCTGACGCTGGTGCAGGACCAGTCGATCCCCAGTTACTTGTATTAGTAGCTGCGTCGGAGTCGTTTACTCTCGTACCGTTAAATGAAACGGAAACAGTAGCCATTCCGTCTCCTCATGCTTATGAGTCAGGCGTACGAATCGTTGAGATGCTAAATGCTCCAAACTCCGCCGTCGTCTTAAATGTCTTGATTGGGGTTACTCCGCCGCGCCGTACCGTCACCGCCACATCGTTCGGAGTGGTGTAGGTAGCCGTGTAAGAGTGTGAAGTCGCCGTTGCCAGCTGGTCGATAAATGCTCTGAACACGTTGAACGGTGTCGTACAGGTGTTCGTAGCCGTACCGACTAGAGTGAACGTACCAGTCGTGTTTGTCCACGAGCTGTATTCAAGTAGGTCGTAGTTACCGTCCGAATCACGCTCGACGCGGATGTAACCCGCTGCCGGGGTGTTGGCAGGGATGTTAGCTGCACCGACAACCACCGAGGTACTGACGCCGCCCGTGATCGTGGTCGTAGCCACCATCTCGTTGAAGTCAGGCTCGGCATCGCCGTTAACGTCTGTCGCAGCACCATCCCACGGGTAGACCGTAACGTAGTCGCCAACCGAGAGGTTCGTGACCGAGCCGGAGCGGTTGTCCGGCGGGGCGATGGTAGCTTCGAGCAGGTTGGTGAACGAGTCACCAGCGATGGCGTCAGAGACGGCAATCGCAATACCGAAGTTCATCGGGTTGTAGTTCGAGCCGGTGTAGGAGCCGACGAACTGGCTGTTAACCGTGCGGGTGCTGACTGCACCGTTGACGTCCAGCGTGTCACCGTCTGTAGCGCCGAATAGGGTCTGACCATTGGCCGGGATCGTACCCGTGAGCAGCTGACCGTAGACGTTACCCGTAGCGCCAGCGTCATTCTTGGCAACGAGGAGCAGCTGACCAGAGGCCGTGTTGTTCACAACCGTACCAGAGGTGGCCGTCCACTCCGACGCGCCGCGCAGGGTGGTCAGGGACTCAGTGTTATTGAAGTTGCCGGTGGGGTCAGCCACGACAATTGTGCCGGAGCCAGCTGTGTCGTCAACAAAGATGACCCGACCGCGAGAGCCGGAGGTACCACCCTCGACAACCTCGCCAACAGCAACAATCGTACCGGAACCGCCCGTGTAGGGAATCTCTGTACCCCACTGAAGGATGTCATCCTCGGCGATCGCGCCGACCTCACCATTGTAGGCGAAGTTCGTGTTGATGCCGGTGAACAGCTGGGCGTTGCGTCCGAACAAAGTTTCCGCTGTTCCGCGCCGCTGGATGTACTTCGTGCGTTCGTAAGTCTGAAGACTGTTGGCCGAACCGAAGTCGATGTCCAGACCGAATGGTGTGGCTCCTGAGCCTTCGTTGAAGTCGAGGGTGTGGTAGCCCTCAGTCAAAACGATGGTGCTGTACGGAGCACCTGCAACCGTACCGACAGCGGTATTGTTGTTACCGTCTGCGGCGGATACGAGGGCCAGTGACACCTCACCGAAGCCGATGGTCGTGCCTGCGAAGAAGTACGTCTCTCCGAACTCGAGGAGCGCACCACGTACTCGCTGGCCGTCGATCCTGACGCCGTTCTCGATGGTCTTGACGAGAATACGTACTTTACCGGCTACAGAGTTCGGGAAGTAGGCATTATCCCAGTACTCGGTGATGATCGTGTCTTCTTGGATGAGGACCGGCACCGAGGTGGTCAGAGGTGACGTTACGTTGACGCCGAGGCCCGAATAGACCTCCTGCGTATTGCCGCTGCCCTGCTCGATAGAACCGCCATACATGTGCTGGGCGACGGTGTCGTTAATATTTATGGTACCGAGCAGTTTGACCTGCACGCCGGTCTGACGTTCAGAAGCGGTCGGGTCGATGATCGAGAGGTCGTCGTCACCGAAGATCGTCTCGTCGTCGTTGAGGTCCGAGAGAAGCCTGTGGACTTCTTCAGGAGTATAGCCTCGAGGGTGGAAGGCACCATTAACCGTACCGTCACCAGCGATGTCGCCAGTGAACGTCTCGTTGTCTGCCGGGAGGCCGTCAATATCAATGTCACCGATGATCCGGACTGACAGCTCACCCGTAGCACCAGCATCAGATTCAACGGTTATGACCTCCGCAGTCTGACCGCCGGAGAAGGTAAGAATCTCGTTAGCGACCACGTTGGTCGTCTGGCCGTCGAAGAAGAAACTGTGGGTGGTACCGAGCGCCGGGCCGGTCCACGTAATCGCGCCGGAGGCGGCGACAGCCAAGTCCTCACGAGCATACGCCGGATACAGCATATTCTCGATCTTGGCACCGTTCTCGTTATTGGCGAGTGCAGTTACGCCGCCCTGCGTGAGGGTAGCATTGTTGGAAGGTAGTACACCGCTGACCAGCGCCATACGGAGTGAACCAGCTGCACCATCCGGTATGTCGGTGACGATAAATCCAGACGAGGAACTGGGTACCGTCCACGTAACAAGCGCCCCCTCCTCTACAAATTCGCCGCCGGATTGACCGTCATAGTCAACAGTAATATAAGTAGTCATCGCCTAATTCTCACTTTTCCGAGTAGTCGTGTTCAAAGACCGAGGTCTTTCATCTGTTTCTTGCGGGTGTCGCGTATAGATTTACCTGCTTTGGCAGCCATACCAGTACCAAGCATCTCTGGGGTAGCGGCCTTCTTCTTGGCCTTTTTCTTCTTGGCCTTCTTCACCGGGCCACCGTCTGAGTAGCACTTCACCTGACTGGCGTTGGCATATGTGTGTTTACGTCGCATTACCTTTACCTCTCTTTCCGCAGTTAGCAACCATCTTACCAGTCTTGTCCTTCTTCGGAGGGCACATAAACCTTGGAGGGGGCTGCTTCTTAATCCACTCCATCTTCTGCTCCCGAGTCATGTTCCTCGGGTTATCGGCGTCAGTCTCACTTTTGACGATCTTGCCGCCGTCAGCGTATTTATGGGTGCGCCTCATCTCAACCTCCCGCCCTCATACCGGGTCTTCCGGTTGGGCCTGTAAAATCACCCTCGACTTCCTCTCTCGCGGCTTCAGGCCCGGCTCGCTGATCCCTAGGTCCGGGTTGCTGGTTCGGATCACCTCCTCCCTGTTGAGCCGCTGCCTGTTGCTGAGCCATCATACGGGCTTGCAGCTCGTCATTGTCCGGTACTGTCTTCTCATGCTCAAGGCCGAGATTCTGTGCCACACTCCGAAGGATGTTCGCTCGTCCGTCCGGTCCAACAATCGCCATATCTATCGGGTTCGCTGTCAGTTGCAGGAACTCAAGCTGGCGCATTCTGTCTTGCTCACGTTTAACCGCATGGTTGACGCCCTTGACGACAATCTGTTCGTCGCCTTGGAACGCCCCCGGTTCGGTGAGCATAATCATATCATAAAGTGAATGAAGAATAGGACGTACAACGTCCCGATCAATCGACGCTGCTACATTTTGCAGGGTTTTCGAGGCATTGCCCATCAGCATTGCCAGCCCAGAAGCCGTCCGACCCGCACCGCCGACCTTTTCGTTGCCGGTCATGTAACGAGGGATAGACGAAATCTCGTCACCGAGAATCGACCATTCCTTGAAGATACCCATGAGTTCAGCCGCGTTAATGTTAGGCTGGTAAAAGTCAAGTGGCTTGGTACCGCTGGATACAAGCGACGGGTCATAATCGACATGCCATCGTTTCCACGGGTACAAGTCATCATTCTCGCCGGGCATCAGGACCGCATCGTTGACGACTACCTGCGGGCCGGACGAAATTGAAGCATTATTGACTAGGGCGCGAGCAGATGCGTTGCAGACTGTCTGTACATCTTCCAACAGGTCTACCAAACCGTATCCAACCATCGCACCGGGGACCTTCTCAAAATTCGAGAGGTAGTAAGGGGCGCGTTGCTGGGTTGAGGGGTTGATCTGTACTTTGATGACCCAGCGGTCAACCATCCACGCCGTTACAAAATATTCGCGGCTTAGGTCTTCAACTGGGTGGCCCCACTCGGCAAGAAGTCTTCCGCTGATATGCCCGGTAAACTCCGCAGTGTCGATAAGGGAGGTAGCCGTTCGTGCCCAGCGCTCCCTGTCTTCGAGTTCTGCTCGGGAGGTGTCGATGGTGTCCCACCATTCGTGGATGCCGTCGAGGTACGCGACTTCGAGGACTCTGTCGATTGCTTCATCATTGTATCCGGGTAATCCTTTGCACGACGCAAGCTCTGCCCGAGTCAGACGGATACGCTCAACAAATTCCGCCTGTTTCGGGTGAGCCGCGCCGGGTGACCAATAAATGTCAAATGGCGACACGCGCCGCCAGAACATCTTGGGAACGGACTCTTGGACAGCTTGGCCGTTTACCCACTTGGTCTGGCTTACTCTACGCACTTCTGGGCCTTTCAGACATGCGTAAGGGAAGATGGGAAGGTCGATCAGGAACTCAGCGAATGCGTCGTAGAATCCGCCTTCTGTCAGAATGTCATCGAGTTTTTCGCCAGCCTTTACTGCTTCGTCATGTGCTTGTTTCTTGGCGGCGCGGAGAGCGCTTTTACGAAGAAGCTCGACTCGATCCGCGATGGCTTGCTGGTCGATAGGCTGACCGGCCTGTTGAAGTGTCTGTATCTCGACGCCGACGAGCTGTTGAATCATTGCTTCAACGTCCATCGGTGTCTTGGGTTCCGGGGTTGCCTCAAGGTCCCATGAGCGCTCTTGTCCCAGATATACGTCGCGGAGCAAGGCTGTGGCTGCTCGGCACTTGGTGGCAGTCACACGAGCGTAGATGTCGCTACCGCCGAACTGTGAGATAGCCTGAAGCTGGGAAGTGTTGTACATGCCCTTGTAGGTGCGAAGGGCGTGAAGAAGTCGTTCTGAGATTCCTTCCGCGTTTCGGAAGTTCCTCATGTCGGTCATGCGTGCTCTTATATGAGCCGCTAGTGCATCAGTGACCTCGTCTTGCTGGTCATATTCTGCTTCCATCTCCGCTTCAACAGCGTCATCTCGAGCCTTCAGTTCTTGACTGGAAACGACTCTCAAGAGGCTTTTGCCTGTGGAGACGGGAATAGCTTGTCCGATCGTTGTGGCCATTTCGTTATGGTACAGGTATAGTGAGCGTGCCACAAATGTACTGGAATAGACCTCTTATGTCTACAGAAATAACTGAAACAGATGACCAGCTGGATTATACCCATCTGAGTCCAACTATCTGCGTCGAGCTGGCCTCCGGACTGGTTGAGGCCAAAGACGTACCCGTAAAATACAATCTGACAACCGCACAATGGGACAGGCTTCGTAGAAGCAGGTTTTTCATTCAGATGTTGAAGGATGCCGGGGAAAAGTTCTCCGGGGACCTCGGGGCGAGCCGACGCATCACTCTGAAGTCGGAAATGCTACTCGAGGAGGCTTTGCCGGTCCTTGATGAAATTATCCACAACGTCGAAGGATCGACGCAGTCAAAAATCGACTCAGTGAAGCAACTGGCGGTTTTGGCAGGTCGGACGCAACGCGCAGCCGAGGGTGGCGCTGCCGGTGCCGGTTTCAACGTCGCTATTCATATCAATACCGGCGATGATGTAAAATCTGCCCCTGTAATCATCGAGGCTGCCGATAATGGTTCCTGATGATCGGTAGGTGCCACAGAACGGCATAATCCACCTTCATCCACTTCTCAGGCATCGGCCTCGGGTTTGATGCCACTTTTTCCCAGTTGTCGATGCGCGGGTCTTCCTGCTTGTCCACATAGATGACATCGCAGTCAAATAAGTGGTAGATAGCATTCAGCTGGTACCAAGAACGACACCAGTCTTCCACACCGTGGATTCCATGCAATCTGTTACGTCTGACCCACGTGTGGTAGACATCAACCGGGTTTCGCATCGGGATATAGATATGTTCGGCGTTTTTGGCGGTTTCATACAGTTGCCCCCAAGGTACCCATGAGTGAATGTAGTTCAACACTCCAAATCGCTTCTTGATGAAGTTGGTACCCGTATGCGGCACCGAAATTACCGTATGGCTCATGTCCAAGCTCGGGTTGGTGGTGCTGGTTTGGGTGTCCGGTTCATTTGCTTCGCCATATACTTACCGATGTAGTTCGCGTTCGTGCTGAGACACATGTACTGCAAACAGTCAGCGACGTCCGACCACGGGTGTGTTTTTTCCGGCTTGTCTTCCAATTTCCCGGTTGTTTTCCTCTTATACCTGTACCAGAACTTCATTGACTGCGTAAGTGTGGTACAGCGGTTGGAAATCAGGAGTTGTGGTCCTCCATCAAACTGATGAAGCAAGAGTTGCTCCACTGCTCGAAGTCTTGAGTCGATATTATTGGTCGGGGCCGGATGGATGTCGAACCCAAGGCGCTTGAGTACATCGAACGGAGAATCTTCGTTGACTTGCGACTTATCTCGTCCTTTCGGGTCGCCGACCATAAAGATACTGTGCCCTGAATATTTTTCATAGAGCAGGGGTCTAAGCAATGTCGTCGCAAACTGTTCAATTCCCATATCCTCCGATGTCACCTCGTCATATATGATGAGGCGACCTCTTGAGTCGATTTGACCGATCAGGGACGCCGGGGTACGTCCAAAATCCTGCCCAACCATCAAAGGAGAGTTGGTTGACGGTTTTTCCAGCTCCTCGTGATCGACTATGTGAAAATCAGGCTTGAACGATGCTCTGAAAACGGCCTGACCGGACAGCGATTTGCCATAATTGGCATGAACGTGTATGTCGCACCAATCAGAGTTATTGTTGTTGACGAGATTTTCATAATACGTTGTTCCGTCCGGAAGGGTGGGCAGATTCTCGAGATTTTCTGCATCAGGGTCCATACCTCCCGGTTGGCGGTAAAAGGCCCATCCCGGCGGGCGCTCGACTTCGAGTTTCGTGTACCATTCACTGTCTTCATCCGGTGGATTCGTCTCCGCCACGATCCCGTGCCATGTCGGTTTCGCAATAGCTTTCGACGGGAATCGTCCGAGGCGGCCAGAGAGCGCGTCGATCAAGGAAGGTTCGATTTCGCGGAACTCCGACACCCAAGCGCCCGTCAGGTTCAGGGACAAGAGCCGCTGTTGGTCCTGCTTTGTGTCCAAGGGTATGAGCATCCAGTCCGATTCCACTTTGGTGCCATCCGGCAGAGGAAAACGAATATAAATAGTGGAGTCGCTCACCTTGTACGTACAGATTGGGGCTAACCAGAGGAGAATGTCGGCCAGACAGGTCTGTTTCAGCTGTTGGAGTGTATTTCTGATGATCGCCATGCGTGTCTGACGAACACCTTGAGCATTCGGTTCCTGAAGACGCGCACGACGCAGGAGTTCCATGAAGCATCCTGCCGATTTTCCCGAACCAACCGGCCCCATGATGAGGCGCACAAATGATGTGTCCAGCATGAACTTCCCAATGGTGGGAGGCGTCACAAAATTCAGTGCATTCGGATTCGCGTCTCCGGAACTCATACCATATCCTCACCGGCCAGAAGATCACCCACAGGAAGATCACTGTCCATATCAGCAAGAGCCATATACTTGCTTTAGAAAAGTCGTTAAGCAACCTTTTGGCTGTTTCCTTTCGTACCATTGCAGCGCTCCTCGAATATAACTCTTGTCGCGGCGTTGGATCGCGGCAACGAGTTTCTCGGGGTTCGCGTCAGCCTTGATCGCCTGCTTTAGTTTTTGGTGTGACATAACTGTCTATCGCTCTCCTCAGTAATTCAGACACAGGCAGGCCCGTACCCTCAGAGAGAGCAACGAGCCGCCTATGTTGTGGTTTCGTGACGATCACGTGAACGCGAACGCCATTCATACTGCGTCTAGGCATCTTTAAGACACATCATTTCACGCACGACGTCGATAGTGCGCGAGTCCATGTTGGTGACGTATGCGACGTCATACGGTGTTTCAGAGCCGACCTGCTCCTCGTACATCTCCCCATCGGGGAAGTGCATCCGGACGGTGGCCTCTCCGGTGCCGGAGTGCCGGACATCGTATGCCCGACAACTGTATGACTTGTAGCGCTCTTTATCGTGGTGCTGAACGAAGCGAATAGTAAACATCTCTTGGTTTCCTTACATTGGTTAGGAAAGCAGACTTTACTGTCCCCTGAACTTCTGGTCAAGCATCATACGTATGTCCTTCTCGACCATCGCCACTGCCGCATCAACGTCCATACCCTGCCTCTTGATATGCCCGGCGATGTAGTCAACCGAGTTTGCATACATCAGCTGTCCAAAGTCCATCCGATCCTGATTCATCGGATACATGTCAGCGTCAAGTTGTCCGTTCTGCATCGTCCCGCAACTCCAAAGGTTTCGATTTCTCGAGTAGTGTAGCATCTTCAGGCTTCATTTTTCGGCACGTTGCTATCAGCGCGTGGCGTTCAGAGCGGCCAGCAGCTAAGCGTATGATTTCATCCCTTATAACGAGACAGGAGTGCTCCTCCCAAGGTCCGGCAATGCCGTACTCTTTTTTATGCGTAACCCCGTCACCCTGAGAAGGTGTCATTAACACCCACGCTACGATCCAGATTTTTTCCATTTTCAGCAGCCTCCAAAATTGATTTGTCCATTGCGGCAGCCATGCTCGCTGCGGCGTTAGCGACGAGTTCATCGCGGTATGCGCGAAGTACCTCCGACGACCAGATGCTCGAGAAATCACCCACCGGGCGCAGCATCTTTTCAGGATCAGACCAGCTCCAAGGTGACAGGTTTTCGGGGAGAGCATTCATGGGTGGATAGTAGCACAAATGTTCCGTGTGTCAAATATGTGTGCTTTTCATTTTTTAGGGGTTACATGTGTGAGGGAGGTAAGCGACGTACGCACCGGCGGCCCCCCTTGGCCCGATACCCCCGTACCCGACAATAGCACACACAGTGTGTGTATTTCTTTCCATTCACTTGTTTAGTGTACGGGCGCGAAGGGCGCACCCTGAACAGAGGTATATATCATGGCTAATAAATCAGTAGTTCCCGCAACGGTTAAGAAAAAGATCGTCGGCGCATTCTCGGAATCCATGCGAGGCGCATTGGATCACACGTCGTTCATACACACAGTGTGTGTGGCAGTCGGCGAAGATTATCCCGACGCGGCAGTCCCCGGAAACGCGCAGCGCGAATTGGTTGAAGCGCTGATCGAGACTAACTCGCATTGGGCGGAGCGTACCGGACAAGAACGTGGCCGCGAGGCGCGTGCGATCATGGATACGCACTACGTGTTGGAAAGCTATTGCAACGCGGTTAAGGCGGACAAGCGACACGGGACTTCATTCACATGGCACAATGGGGTGAAGGTAGCGCGGAAAATTCGGAACCTTTCAACTAAGCTGAAAAACGGTGGCGTTAAGCTGCCGACGCTGAAAGCGGTTTGCAACGCCTATTACAAATCAACCGAACAAGCCGCAAGCGATCCGGGGTTGACGGTGCTGAACAGCGTCATCAAGAATCTCGATCCTCGCAGCAACCTGTACAAAGAACTGGTACAGGTGTTTGAGAAGTACGAGTACTGCATCGAGTGATCGGTGTTGGAAAGGGGCCTTGCGCCCCTTTTCTTTCGCCCCTACGAGCGGAAATTCGGGATCACCACCGTGTAGGGAATCCGGGGATCACACACACCTGTGTGTAAACGGTGCAGCTTCAGATGTTTTCAAACCTTCATGTGGCAGGGGCGAGGCGTTATCATCAGCGCCGTACTTTTGGCAGCGAAATGAACGTGATTAACGTATTTAACGTGACCCTTAACGTATTGCGCCCTTACAATACATATACTTATCTAATAGGTTAAATAAGTTAATCAATTTCAGAGAAGAACCCCCCATAGCGAGAGAGACTCGGGGTTCGGGGAAGCGGGCGCGACAACCCCCTCACCCCTGCATCTATAACTGACTGTACTCTCAGATCGCTGCACTTATTTCACGTATTAGTTATACTGTTGATTTCAAAGGCCAGTATTAGTGCAAACTCGCCCCTCGAAACTGCACGTGAACTTAGACCTTTTGCACTTAATAGGACACACACTGTGTGTAACAGATGTTTTCAAAAACACTTGTGTCAAACCTGATACAAGCCAATGATGAGGAGAAGTAACATGGGTAAGATGAAGGCAATGGATATTATGCTGCAACAAATGCAGCAGGACGTAATCGAAGATGGTGCGATTGCAAGCTGCGCGCTTGAGAATATATGCGATGCACCTACACGTGTTGCATACTCGTTCAGCGATGTGCTTGACCTGTTCGGTTCTGATCTTGAAATGTTCGGTGAACTGATAGTTGGTACACCTAACTGTGAGTTCTGCTGGAACGAGGACGGCAGCGACAACCCCGCGAGTTACTGCTGGTCTGTGCCAGATATGCGGGACGACCCCACGGCACGTGAGCGTGATGGTGTTCTATTCACGTGTATACGTTGTGAATAGGAGGATGTATGACATCTCGAGACTGGAAGTACTGGCTGCATTTCGGACACGTGGGCGCACAGCGCACTACAGAGATTCAGCGTGAGTTGTGTCTGGCATTGGCACAGGCACGTAAGACTGCGCCGACGCGACAGGATCGGCGGGTACTGGACGAGGTTATAGACAGGTGGCGTAAACCTCGGCTGGTTGCGCCCAAGCACTATTACCTTGAACTGTACGGCGACGAGTACGAGACAGTGAGCCGCGCTGTCCGTGGTTGGGGTGAGGGCTTCACCATCACACCCATGTACCAGAGATTGCGGAAGTACATCGGCTATGGCGCAGAGTCGAGAAGATAGTTATAGAGCCGCGCTGCTGATGATTGGTGCGCCCACTCCTCGTTATCACCGGCAGCGTGGCTCTAACCCCGACAGGCTAACAAGTATGCACGACAGGATGCTGTTCATTGACAAGGCGGCACAGTTCACTGAGCAGTACTTCGGCGAGATTGCTTGGCATGGCAGCTTCCTGACTTACTGGCTGGACGGGTACGAAGAATGGTACACACAGTGTGTGTCAAAAGGAGGACACAATGGCAACTAAGAAAGACTACGAAGCGATCGCACGCATCCTGCGGCGTGAGCATGAGAAGATCATTACAGGTGTACAGAAGGAGCGTGAGCATGAGTTGTGCCTGACGATCCTCACTAACAAGATCATGGGGTACTTCAAGAACGACAGCCCCAAGTTTGATTGGGACAGATTCGCATTGGCATCACGTGTGCAGAACGACGATCCGCTCACGTTATCACCGTCCGCGTGCTTCTGCGTCGAGTGTCACAGGAATGTAGATGAGGAGACATTTGAAGAACTGGACGGACTCTGCGAACTGTGTAACGAGCAGTACATTTAATGTTAGTATTACTGAAACCAACTAAGGAACTACAATGGAACAGAAACCAATCCAAGTACAAGCAAACGGACTCGTGTGCGACAACGAGAACTGCGACTACCGCAAAGACGACATTGCCATGCAGGACTACGGAGCATGGATCGGGGCGCTCTGCCCTGACTGCGGTGAACCCCTGCTCACCCAACAGCAGTACGATCTCATGCAGGACGTACTGCACATCGTGAACTCCCTCAATGAAATGGCTGACGATCCATTCATGGCCGCGCTGATGAGTAAGATCGACAGCGACATGGGACACAGGCAAGCATCACTCAGCATCAAGGCATCAAGCGAAGGTGGGCTGGAAGTTGGAGAGATAGAATGGCTGGACAACTAAGGCTCGAACACTTCCACAATCGGTTGGGTTTGCTTTCAGGTGTATGGTTCACCGAAGCGGAAGCAGACCCACCCGATAAGGTGTGGAAGGATCAGCCCGTAGACTATATGTACTTCATGCTTGACGGAGTGATCTATCGTGTGCAGGAGGACCCGAACGATGGCTACCGTTCAATGATGGAGGACATTATTGTTTGCAATCAAATGCCGTTGAACGTGTGGCAACCGGCAGAGGAGGTTATGGGACACCACGCACAAAAGCAGTCGGAGTTGATTGACCATCACTTCGACCCCAATGGGTATCGTGAGGACAGGTGTGAAATAGTACAGCTGATCTCAACTACAACAGCAAAGCCGGTGTTGGAATTCGGCACAGACTATAGCGACGACTACTACCCATCATTCGTTGCTAGGTTCTATCCAAACAAGATGGGTATTAACCAACGCCAAGCAATCCTGCTTGGAGAGGAGAACGAAAGTGGAATACAAAGAACTAGATAAAATTCGTGGGCGTTTGAAGCAGAAGGTAGACAAGAGTAGGGAAGAACCCGAAGGGACTATGCTCGACAGGTTACTGTACCGACTTGGGTTCGTGCGTCTTCGCAAGTACGATGATTTGGTTGAGCGTTACGAACGGCTGTATAGAAGGTACGTTGGTAAGCGTATGGAAATGGATCACATCGTGAAGAACTGTGTGATCGGTGACGCAGACACGTATGAACTTGTCCAGCGTGCGCGTAAGGCAGGTGGCGCATGAGGTATCGTCCATCACCAGACTTCATGCTGGCACTCGTTATCATCGCCGCCGTATTCGCGCTGTGTGCGTGGATCATCGGTGGCATTCTGTTGTTCGAGTCCGCCAAGGCAGCAGAACCACACACTGTGTGTGAAACCTGTGATTGGCGACCCGACATATCCCACTGTTTCAAGCCTGATGAAACACGTGAACTATGGGACTGTATCAGGCATGAGGAGGTAGAGAGTGAAGAAACAAATTAAAAAGGTGGTTGACCGTATCTTTGGTACATCTGTCGCTGGCGGGGATCGTGACGTATCGCTCGCTGCGTGGAACCGTGAAATGAAACGTCGTGACATGGCTGTCTCACAAGCCGCGCTCGCAGCTCCACGACGTCGTAAGTATGAGAAGCGTGGTGCTCCCAACAGGAGTAGCAAAGGGAGGAAACCACATCGGGCATGAAATCAATACACCTGAAACGGGCGAAGCGTGCCTTCAATGCCGTTGGCAGTTCGTGGGATCAGCTAACCAAGGTTGCTCTCATGGAACGGTGTCGCAACGTCTATTACATACTGGAAGCATTGGTCGATGCGATGGAGAACGAAATGCTTTTATTCCCTGACCAGAGTAGGGAGCAGCATGAGGCACAGGAATTCTGCTTCGCTGACCCCTGCACCCTACCAGAATGGAACCGATTGAAAGCCGAGGCAAGCACTCCCGAAGGCTATCTACCATTCTGTTACAAAGAGTGCGATGAAGGAGAGCAAGTGTGCATCATCTTACGTGATGCGACAGCAACAGACGACGACTGTCTCACGACAGCTGCGTGGATTCGATTAACGCGGGAATTCACCGGACATATATTCGCGTTACCGTTCAAGGATAGTGTCGCCTTAACGAGTCAATCAATGGCACAAATCATAGCACGTACTTCGGGCGTGCCTTTTCATCAAGTAAAACATATCGAGGTATAAAACTCATGGCATACATGAACCAAGTAATACCCATGCTTTCGCAGTTGTGGAAGCGACAAGTTGAGACAGGTGAACGCTTCTCTGTCGAGTTGGTATCCGGCCCCGGACTTGGCAAGTCAATGGGCGTTGAGCAAGCCGGTAGGCTGGTACAGAAACAATGGAGTCTGCCTGACTTCACCGTTAAGAAGTTCTTCCTGTCCACAGTGGAAGCACCCGATGTTCGTGGCTATGGTTGCCCCGATCTTGAGGCACGTGAAATGTGGTTCACTAAGGCACCTTGGATGCCGAAGGAGGGTGATGCTGCGGCGGGATTCATCTTCTTGGATGAGTACCGGCAGTCTGGTCACGATGTACAGAAACCTTCTGCCGAACTGCTCAATGCAGGGCAGGTGGGCGACAGTAAGCTGCCGATTGAGTACATGGTGGTAGCTGCGTCCAACAGGGAATCGGATCGCTCTGGTGTCCAGCGTTCACTCGCGTTCATTGAGAACAGGCGTATCGAACTGAAGGTCGAGCCGCACTTGGACTCGTGGGTTGAGTGGGCCGAGCAAGAGGGCAATATCCATTGGGCGGCGATTGCCTTCGCCAAGGCTCAGCCGGGACTGATCTTTCAGGACAAGGTACCTGACAAGCCGGGGCCGTTCTGCACGCCACGCTCGTTCTGCAAGGTGTCGCACCTGATCGGCGATTACTTCTCGGAAGGTGACTTCATTGAACTCTGCTCCGGTGCAATCGGCGAGGGTACTACCGCACAGTTTGTTTCATTCATGCGTGTGGTAGAGCAACTGCCTGACTTTGAGGACATCGTTGCGAATCCGATGAAGTGCAAGCTGCCTGACAAAGAGCGTCCCGATGCCCAGTACGCTGCCACGCAGATGATCGCTCACCGTGTGGACGGAGATACTGCGGAGCCTGCGTTTGATTATCTCAAGCGTATGCCTCGTGAGTTTCAGGTGTCTGGTATCAAGGCCGCTATGCGTAAGACCGGCCCATCACTTGTGCAATCAAAGAAGTTCGCTGGTTGGTTGCGCCAGAATCAAGACCTGTTAGTTGCAGCGAACCTGATCGACCCGAAACGTGGAGGTATGTAACATGGGTGCATCATTTGACGATATTAGTTCCTTGCTCGATAGCGTGCTATCGGACGATACGGAACAGGTGACTGAAACCCCGGAACCCGAGGAGGAAGTCGTTATCACCGCCGATGACTTGGTGAACGAGCCAGAGGTTGACGATGAAGTTGACGATGAGGTTGACGATATTGAATCGTTGATCGCACAAGCTGCGGGAGAACAAGAGGAGGAACCAGAACCCGAAGTTACGGAAGTTACGGAAGTTACGGAAACACACACTGTGTGTGACACCCCTTCCAATCAGGTGTTCGCAAAGGGTACGGGCGTAGATCATGTGCCCATCCCCACGTTCACCGATGAGGACATTCTCGACCAAATCGACATTCGTCAGTTTGGAACACTTGTGACACTTCGCACCGCACGATGGCACGGTAAGATCAAGGACCGTAAAGCCAGTAAGGATGCTGCGGCTGCGGCTGGTGCTGACGCTGCGGCGTTTGAGACTCACAAGTATCTGCTGGCCGGTGCCGATGAACGACTCAAGAAAGTCCACAAGTGCATCGACGCTGCACGTACTGCTCACTACGCCATGACCCTTCCGTGGTCTGTCGTGGGTGTGAATGAAACAGGGAAACGCGCCGGGCCTCGGCTGCTTCCTAATACCCTGTTCATGGAGTACACGGCAGCTGTGGCAAACGCCAAGTCCGAGACAGAGGCAGCCCTGACTGAGTTTGAGAAAGGGTACGCCAATGACTTACAGGCAGCGCAGAGGAAACTCGGTACTGCCTATAACGCCAATGACTACCCTGACCTTGCAAGTATCAGGGATCACTTCGGTCTGGACTTCGACTTCCAGCCTATCCCCAAGGGTGCTGACTTCGATGGTATCCAAGGGCAACAGGCACAGAAGTTGGCAGAGGCATTGAACTCTCGGACGCGCACGATGCTCGAGAACGCGATGCAGGATGCTTGGCAACGGCTGTTTGAAACCGTGAACCACGCCTTCGAGCGACTGAGTAACCCCGACGCGCTGTTCCACTACACGATGGTGGACAAGCTGAAGGATCAGGCTTCGATGCTCAAACATCTGAATGCAACCAACGATGCGAAGATCGAAGAAATCCGCGAGGCTGTCGAGAAGAAGTTGACCATGTACGATGTGAAAGACATTCGCAAGGACGACGCGCTTCGTAAGCAGTTGGCTAAGGATGCTGGCGAGATTGTTGAAGCGATGAAGGAGTACGCCGATGCCTGACATTGAAAATGGTACGTCTGCGTGGAACCGATGGGTGTCAGCTCACAAGCGTCACAAAGGTTGGCCACGTGAATATGAGATTCCCATTCGTTTACGTGGGTACTCCGAGGTCACGATGAAAGACCTAGACGGTAAGGAACGCAAGGCCATTGACTCTGCTCTGCGGCGTGGGTATTCGTTATCACGCTCACCGCTGTGGCAGAAGGTGCTGGAAGTCATACTCAAGACAGTTGATTGGAATATCGGCTACATGGGTAAGACCAAAGCTAGCTTGTGGTTCCCCGACAGCGAGGCTCGTGACGCTTGTCTCAAGCACATGGAGGCGCAGTTGGTAATGACCAACAAGTTCTCTGCTCGTGACTTGTATGCACGTGGATCACATGGGCTAATCATCAACGTCAATTCACGATGGGACGAGGCGCTGAAGTCTCACTTCACTGAGTTGAGACAGGTGGTAGACGAACACATGGATATGTGGACTGACCAACGTATCCGGTTGGCTGATCGTCTGCTGTCTGACGAGGCTGTAGTGAGAGTCCCGTTCGACACCTACAAAGGTAGAGGAGAAAAAACATGAGTGAGAATACCAAACTCACCGAAGTAAAGACTGCCATGCTGTTGCACGTGCCGTTCTTTGCGTCGATCATGCTCGACCACATGAACATCAAGGTCGGTAAGTTCGACAATGTGTTTCCCCCGCACATGAAGGGAAACGAAACGGCAGCAACCGATGGTAAGAACATCTGGTTCGACGAGGACTTCTTCGCCAAGTGTTCGTTGCCTGAGCGTGTCTTTGTTATGTGCCATGAGATTGCCCACGCAATGTGGATGCACATGGCGCGAAGCAAGGCGTATCAAGACACGGGCTTCGACGGTGAACCCTTTGACCACGGCAGATGGAATCGCGCTGGCGATTACGTCATTAACGATATGCTGTACAACTGCAAGATCGGTAAGATGCCTAGCAACATCCTGCATGATCCGTCCCGGTTCACTTCGCAGGATATGGCAGATGAAGTCTATCGCAAGCTGAAAGACGACCCCAATGATGGAGAGGGGCCGGGGCCGGGCGAAGGTGGTACGTTAGATCACCACATTCCTGCTAATGCTCAATCGACTGAGGCAGAAATGAAACGTGTGATTGCAAGTGCTGCCGACGCTGCCAAGGCGCAGGGTAAGTTACCTGCTGACCTGCAACGGTTTGTCGAACAGGTGTTAGACCCGAAAGTACAGTGGACGGAGAAGTTGCGTAAGTCTATGAACAAGTGTGCTGGCCGTGAGGCTACGACTTGGACGCGACCCCATCGTCGCCGACTGCTGTCACAGGGTGTAGTGATGCCTAGCTACACAGGCTTCTCGGCAGGACACATCGTGTTCGTTGTCGATACTTCAGGCTCTATGTCACAGAAGGAAATGGCACAGGGTTTGGGTGAGTGCGACAACATCCTGCTCGACTGCACCCCGCAACAGGTGACGCTGATCGGCTGCGATGCCCGTATCAACAAAGTGTATGAGTTGTACGCGGGTGACTCTTTGCGAGACAATATCCCACCGCTCGGTGGGGGAGGAGGGACGAGTTTTGTGCCGCCCTTCGTATGGATTGAGGAGCAAGGTATTCGCCCTGACTGCGTAGTTTACTTCACTGATATGTACGGTGACTTCCCAGACGATCCGGGCTACCCGACGATCTGGTGCAGCACCAGCGAGGGAATGGAATCCCCTGTCGGTGAAACGATCTACGTGGAACTGGACGATGAGTAGCCGACTATCGCAATCCGGTAGGTCACTCATGCTTTCTCGGGGTACAGCGTTGTTCAACAAGTATCGACACACGATACACAAGAACACGCTTAACCCCGAGGAGTACTACTGGTTCGGTTGGTCACAGGATGAACGTGATGCGATGGAGTTACTTGGTAAGAAGAACGCTTTGAAGTACTGCAACAAACTGACGATTCATTGTCCGTCGCTGGCAGAAAAGCGCGAGTTCCTAAACAAGAAACCCGAAATCACTTTAACCTTTGGTCATTCGTATGACGCATGGCCGTATCCTGAGATAGAGATTAAGGATACGGACATTACAGACCCCACGCTTCGGAGCAAGGTATTAGCGTGGGTTGTTAGGCACAAGCAGTTGGCGTTCTGGCAACGTAAGTTCGACAACTATGCACGTGGTATCTGTTGGGGCGGGGGTAACTTTATGATGAGTAATGGTGAAACCCTGAGTATCAATCCGGTGAACACGCCGGGGCAGTTGTATCGTGCGTGGCCCGAGTTTGCTTCTCTCGTTGAAAGGAAGTACACGCAGCGCATGGCAGCGCAGAAGTTGAAGTCATCTATGCCTGAAGGTTGGGGCGCGACTCAGCTAACGCAGTTTCGCCACTTGCCGTTCATGGACGATATTAACCAAGTGCTGCTAACTTGTGCTGTCATGGAGGACGACTTGGAATTGGATAGACGGTATCCGCACTAACCACACACACTGTGTGTGTCATCCTTCGGGGCTGGCCTTCGGGCTGGCCCCTTTTTTTGTCTTGACGAGCGGAAGGTCATCTGGTAGCTTCAATCATCTACCAACTAAGTAAGGCGACTGAAGTGAAACTAGATGAAGTACGGCAAGAAGTTGTCGAACTTGTTGCCAAAGTTCACCCTGAAATGCAGGCGGGGGTATTCAACCCTGACACGTTTCGTTCACACTATCTCACCCCATTCCACGCACGTGATCTGAACTCGCTAAAGAAGTACGAACGTCAACACAACACGATCTTCTGTCGTCAGTGTCTCACACGTGATGAGAAGAAAGGTCTGCTGCTTGTGTTCCAACTCTGGATCGAAGAAACCGACAACGGTCTGGACAATAAGCCCGGCGATTGGGTGTCACTTCAGTGTCAGAACCCTGACTGTGACTTCGACTTGGTAACACCTAGACCAGAAGCACCTAACCCTGCGTATTATCCACGCCACCATTTGATTGATCCTCCTGTTGCTACAGGCTTGGCAAACGTGCAGTCTCCGAGCATCACGATCACCAGCAACGGAACGTCCACAGGGCAGGCGTTATCATCAGCCAGTACTTTAGGCAGCGCCGCCCTACCCCCGAAGCCCTCGCTGTATCAACAGCTGATAGACAAATACATAAAATGAAACGATGGACAACTCTAATTGTGCTTATGTTCTTCCTGCTGCTGATTGCAGTTCTCGGATGAACCTCATCACCCTTGATTGGGAAACATACTACGACAAGGACTACTCCCTGTCGAAGATGTCTACTCAGGATTACGTGTCTGACCCACGCTTTGAGATAATCATGGTCGGCATCAAAGTCAATGAGGAACCTGCCGAATGGTACAGCTACGACACGATGGACGAATATGCGGCCCTTTTCGCTCGCCTTGGTCTACGCGACTCAGCTATGTTGAGTCACAATACCTTATTCGATGGCGTGATCTTATCAACCTATTTTCCGACCCAGCTACCAGCACGCTTGCTGGACACACTTGGTATGGCTCAAGCCCTCCTCAAACCGTACCACAGGAGTATATCGCTGGCTTCCTGTCTCAAAGTAAGAAAGTCTCCTTGGGCAAAGATGGGAACTGTCCACTTGATGGCTGGCCGGAAGCGTGCCTCGCTCTCGACTCAAGAAATGGTCGAATATGGCGAGTACTGCAAGACGGATGTGGAAGGTACCTACTGGCTGTTCAAGAATTTACTCGCTGAGTTCCCTCGTGATGAATTAGACATTATCGACCTGACGCTGCGTATGTATCTCGAGCCGCAGTTCGTTCTGGATGCTAAAATCCTGAAGGGTGTGCTAGACTCAACTCGTGAGCGAAAAAAGAAGCTCATGGAAGCCCTTCCCGACCATGTGAAAAAGTCACAACTTTCGTCTAACCCACAATTCGCACAGCTGTTAGAAAGCCTAGGGGTAGAAGTACCATACAAGATCAGCCCCACCACCGGGAAAGCGACTTGGGCGTTCGCCAAGAACGACACAGGCTGGAAGGAACTGGAAGACACCTACGGCGACGACCCCATCATAGCGCCTATCATGGCAGCGAGACTAGGCGTGAAATCCACGATTGCCGAGTCACGTGCCGAGAGGTTCCTTGACATAGCAGAGCGCTACAAGCGTCTCAGAATCCCCCTACGTTACTATGCGGCCCACACAGGGCGATATGGGGGCATGGAGAAGATCAACTGCCAGAATCTCCCACGTATCCCACAGGATGCCACAGACCGTAACCACCTACGTTACGCGCTTTGCGCTCCCCCCGGTCATACAGTTCTGGCGTGTGACCTGTCCCAGATCGAGGCTCGCCTGAACGCATGGCTGTCCAACTGTCAGGATTTGCTACATGTGTTCCGTACAGGTGGTGATCCATACTGTGCGTTTGCGTCGAAGGTCTGGGGCAGAGTCATTACCAAGGCCGACCAGCACGAGCGGTTCATCGGCAAGACCTGCATCCTCGGCCTCGGCTACGGCATGGGCTGGAAGAAGCTGAAGGCAACCCTCCGCGCTCAGGGCGTCAAAGAAACCGACGAGCAAGTCAGGCGTTACGTAGATGTGTATAGAATGTCGTACCCCGAAATCCCGGCACTCTGGAAGCTGTGTGATGAGACTGTCGGAATGATGGTGAACGGCGGCTCACGACAGATCGGCCCGGCCACAGTGAAGGGCAATCAGATCATTCTCCCCAATGGCATGTCACTCGACTACCCGAATCTCAGGTGGGTTGAGGACGCCAAGTACCAAGGCTGGACGTACAACTTCGCTGGACAGGGCCGTACCATGTGGGGCGGCAAGTTCGTAGAGAACCTGATCCAAGCCCTCGCCCGAATCATCATTACGGGACACATGCGTCAAGCCTACGAGCAGTTCGGACTCCGGCCCGCATTGCAGGCGCACGACGAACTGGTGTATGTTGTCCCTACGGCCATGCTTCCTCAGTTGGAGCAGGGCTTGCTTGACATTATGAAGACGCAACCTAAGTGGTCGCGTAATTTACCTATTGACGCAGAGGCCGGTCACGGCCCGACCTACGGGGATGCCAAGTGATGTGGGAAGTCTGGCGTTGCCCCCACTGTAAGAACTATTACGAAGAAATCGCAATCAACGAACATAAGGAGGTATGCGATGGGTTCACGACGACAGAAAAAGACCTGCCGGAAGGTGGGGTACAAGAGCGCACAACAGGCTCGGATAGCGTTAAAGGAACAACGTGAAATAGGGGTAAAACGGTTCTATAAATGCCCCCATTGCCGAGGGCTTTACCACCTTACGAGTGAGGAAAAATGAAAAAGCGTGCATGGTCATTCAGCGCTCTCGATATGTTCGAGAAGTGCCGCAAGAAGTTCTACCACCTGAAAGTAAAGAAGGACGTTAAGGAACCTGACAACCAGTGGCAGGCTGACGGTAAGTTCGTCCACGACGCGCTGTTCAAGTACGTGATGGAGGGTGTACCACTTCCGGTACAGCTGCGTCACATGCAGGGCAGTGCCGACAGAGCAATGTCGCTACCGCACGACGAGAGGTATGGCGAAATGCGCCTGTGCCTCAACCACAAGCTACAGCCCGTAGACTTCTTCGCCAAGGACGCATGGGTACGTGCTGTCCTCGACTTGTTACTGCTTTCCGATAACTCGACAATCGCGTTCGTCATTGACTGGAAGACAGGCAAGCAGAAGCCGGGCTTCGATCAGCTGAAGCTGGCCGCAGCGATCCTGTCACGCCTGATGCCGGAGATAGAACAGTTCGTGCTGGTCTATGCGTGGCTCAAGGACAACGAGTTCACCAGAGAAACGATCCACAAAGACCAACTGAAACAGGTGTGGCTGGACTTCATGCCTCGCGCCGCTGCTATTGATGAGGCAGAGAAGACCGGCGACTGGCCGCTGAACCCGACACCCCTGTGTGGCTACTGCCCTGTGAAATCCTGCCCTGAATGGTACGAGAGAGACTGATGAAAAACCGTGACCCGAAAGACATCCTCGAGAAGACTGTAAAAGAACGTGTCAAACGCATGTTACGAAACCACGGCGCATGGTGGCACATGCCTGTCCAGCGTGGGCATGGCGCTCCCGGCGTAGACTTTCATGTCTGCCACAATGGACGCTTCCTCGGCATCGAGACAAAGCGCCCCGGCAAACACCCCACACCCCGACAAATCCTGACGATGGAAAACATTAGGGATGCAGGCGGTAAGACGCTCGTCGTTGGGGAAGAATACTATGACCATGATGGTTCCTTTTCGGGGGAATCGGAGTTACTGGCGTGGCTGCTCAACCCGTAGTCGTCAAAGCAAGCAAAGAATTCCTTATTCCTCCTGATGAGGGATTGTCTGCTCTCGTTCCCGGCAGAATGGTAGACTTCCGGGGGCAGCGCGTTATGGCGTATCCACACAATACGGAAACAACCCGCCTCGCACGTAACATGGGCTACAAAGTACCGGCACCTGTATTGTCGCAGTACGAGTGGCCCTCCGATCCCCCACCTTTTTCCACCCAAAAAACAACCGCCGCGCTGCTCACCATGCAGGCTCGTGCCTACGTCCTGTCCGAAATGGGTACGGGTAAGACACGCGCTGCTCTGTATGCTTGTGACCACATGTTCAAAGAGAACCAGATCGAGAAGGTGCTCGTCGTTGCACCGCTCTCTACTCTGACACAGGTGTGGGACAAAGAGATATTCCGGTACTTCATGCACCTGTCTACCGTGATCCTGCATCACCCGGTGCGTAAGAAACGGCTCGCGCTGCTCCGTGATAACGCCGCCGCCAAAATCCACATCATCAACCATGACGGTCTGAAGATGATGCGGCAGCAGTTGATCGACCAGAAGTATGACGTTGTGATTATTGACGAAGTAGCGACCTTCAGGAATGCCAGCACAGAGTTATGGAAGGCTGCGCGTAGCGTGATACGCAACACCCCCTATGTCTGGGGTCTGACCGGATCGCCAACTCCTAACGAGCCACCTGATGCGTGGGGGCTGGCGAAGCTACTCACCCCCAACAGGGCCACACCCTACAAGAAAGAGTTCATCCGTCGCACCATGACGCAGATCACCGAGTTCAGGTGGGTGCCGAAACCCGATGCCAACGATCAGGTTTACGCCATGTTGCAGCCAGCTGTTCGGTTCAAGCGTGACGATTGCGTGGAACTCCCCGAGACTACCTACAAGGACATTGAGGTCACACCTTCTAAACAGGTGAAGGACACCTACGACAACATGGTGAAGAAGCTGAAGCTAGCCTTCCAAGAGGGGACGGTGACGGCAGCGAACGAAGGTGTGCTTTTCTCAAAGCTGTTACAAATCAGCTGTGGTTGGGTATACACGCAGGACAAGGGCGTGGTTAGACTCGACAACAAGAACAGAGTTCAAGAACTCATCGACATTTATGAACAGGCAGCTGGCAAGGTCATCTGCTTCACGAACTTCAAGCACTCCACGGAGGAGTTGTATGCTCGTGTGCTGAAGAAGACGAACGCCGCAATAGTTCACGGAGGAACTCCGATGGGCTACCGTAACGACATCTTCAACACGTTTCAGGACAGCCCTGAAAAACAGCTGTTAATTGCCCATCCTCAGTGCATGGCTCACGGCCTAACATTAACCGCTGCCAACACGATTGTTTGGTTCACACCTACCACATCACTCGAGATTTACGAACAAGCGAACGCCCGAATCACCCGCCCCGGTCAAGAACATAAAACCCTTGTAATTCATTTGACTGGCACAGCAATCGAGCGTAAGCTGTATTCCCGTTTGAGGCAGAAAGCTCGTCTACAGGGCGCTCTCCTCGACATGTTTAACGACAACTAAGGCGATAAAATGAAACGAATGAAGCAATGGTTTTATCGCTGGAAGCTGAAGCGTGTAGTAGCTGCTCTTGCCCTACGCACTTCTGTCCATTCCGGCGACAAAGATGGTGTCTATGCGTTCGCAAAGATGCTCGAAGCCACAGAGATAATGACACGTGGCATGAAGAAGGCTGATGAAGTGGTGATGACCTGTGAGCGTCACGAACTGGATCAGTTCATTCGCTACATGACGACACTCCATGACTCACGACTGTCTCTACTTATACGCGCTCGAATCGGCCTCGCCACCCTTACAGCCAACGCTGAAAAGGTACTTGGTGAGAAGCCGAAGGAAGTGCTGAAGACAGAGGCAGCGCGAACGCTGAAGGGCCGCAAGTCAACTATCGTTGATGCCAGTGGCAGAGAAGTGGAGATTAGAACATGACAGACCTAAACCAAAAAATCATGCAGTACGTCCAGCTTCGGGACTACCTTGACGAAGCGAAAAAAGAATTTAACAACAGTATGGATCGCGTAAAGCAGGCGATGGCGAAACTCGAGTCGGAGTTCGCTGTACACCTGAACGATTCCGGCAGCAACTCGGCTAACACCGACGCCGGAACGATCTACAAGATCGAACGCACCAGCGCTACGGTGAAAGACCGTGACGAGTTCTTCAAGTTTGCAATCAAGAATCGCAAGTTCGAGGCGATGGACATTCGTGCCAACAAGAAGATCATTAAAGAGTTACTGGACGAAGGCGTGGAAGTACCCGGCGTCAAGTTCACCGCATCCACCCAAATCGGTATTCGCAGAGGTAAAGAATCGTGAGTAATGACCTTACAACTACAGCAGCACAACTGCCTGCACATCTACAAGGGGTCGTCGGTCAGGAAGTATTTGATGAACTGTCCGGTGGCGTATCGTCCGGGTTCCCGGTCATCAGTTACAAAGGCAAGGTCTGGAAGGTCAAGTCCGGTGGCGAAACGCAGCCGTATCTGAACGCCGATGGCGACCCGATGCCGAGCCTCGAAGTAGTGATGCTGCGCTCGAACAACCTGCCCTCGAAGACGTACTACAAAGGTAGCTACGCCGAGGGTGATAACAGCAAGCCTGATTGCTGGTCGAGCGACGGTGTGCGCCCGGACTCAGGTGTACCACAAAAGGTACATGAACTGTGCGCCAGCTGCCCGATGAATGTCTGGGGTTCCAAACAGACTGACCAAGGCAAGTCAACGAAGGCTTGTCAGGACGTCCGCCGAGTCGCGGTTGCCTTTTTGTATCAGCTGGAAGAAGTCGCAGCTGGTAAACGTGACCCGAAAGACGTTGATGTGATGTTGCTGCGTGTACCGCCTGCGTCACTGAACCCCCTCAAAGATTACGCCGAACGTGTACTGAAGCCGAAGGGCATCCCGTACTACGTTCTGGCAACGAAGATAGGCTTCGACGCTGAAGCAGCGTACCCGAAGTTTACCTTCAAAGGTCTTCGTTTCCTCAATGAAGATGAGTTCAAGGCGTCGTCCGAACTGCGCGAGTCGGAAGAAGCCAAACGAGTTCTCAATGAGTCGGCGGAGTACGCTGACGCGGGAAATACCGGGGAAGGTAGCGAGGCAGGGGCAGCGGTCGCGCCTGCTGCACCAGAAGCACCTACCCCGGCTCCCGCGAAGGCTAAGCCGAAGCCGGTACCAGTAGAGGAAACCGCAGTCGCACAGGAGCAGGCAGCAGCACAGGCCGAGACGGTCGATGAGATTGCACCTGCCCCGGCACCAGTTGCGCCGCCTGAGTCTAGTCCGAGTAACGAGGCCCCCTCGGAACCCGCTAAAGCCAATCCCCCGGCTGGCGGTGAGGACTTCGACGCAATGCTCGACAGCATCTTGAGCAGTTGAGTAGCTTGGCCGGGGGTGGGCTATCTGCCCCCGGTCCTTTTTACTGGCGACGACTGTGAATCTATCGGAATTCTATAATGCTGTAGTCCCTGCTGACGATGGGAAGCTGATACTCGCTTTTCTCTCCAACAAGGGTATGCAGCACGTGGTGTGTAACGACCACGCTGAGTTGCAAAAGGCGACGATCAAGGCTGCGAAGTCAGGCTTCAACGTATTCTACGCAATGGGTAGCTACCAGCAAGGCTGGCACGAGAACCCGAAAACTGGTAAGAACCAACTCAGGACACGTGATAACGTACATCAGATCAAGGCGCTGTGGTTCGACATCGACTTCAAAGGCGGGCTGTCGAACCCCACGGAAGTAGTCGCCGCTCTCCGTGAGTTTTGTAACGCGACGAGGATGCCCGCACCGTCAATCCTCGTCCACTCTGGGAATGGCATCCATGTATACTGGCCTCTTGAAGTTCCTATTGCGCGTTCTCGATGGGAAGAACTGGCTCGCGCTCTCAAAAATGAAGCGGCGGCTCACGGCTTACCTGCCGACCCCACATGTACAGCTGACCCGGCCCGAGTACTACGCCCTGTTGGAACCCGAAATCTTAAAGACAGCAATGACCCCAAGGCAGTCAAAGCATTGCATTGGTCTGGGAAGCTGTTTGACCCCCGAGACTTGGAAGCGGCCCTTCTCGGAACAGGTGGAGCGAGTGGACAGCTGGACATTCACGGGAATGTGCCCGACTACCTTCGCGGGCTTCACAACGGGCTTACTGAGCTATCAAATGGTGTGGCTGGACGGACTGTGGAAAGTTTCGTCCCCAACATCGCCAAAAAGTGCGGCGTACTCGCCCATGTATTACAAACTAACGGAGAGGATTGCTCTGAACCCGAGTGGGTTGCTTGCCTCCAACTTGCAAAGCACTGTGCGGATGGTGAACTCTACTACCACGCTCTCTCAGAAGGACACCCCGACTACACTCCCGAAGACACAACAGAGAAGTGGAACCAACGGTTGGAGAACGATGCCGGGCCAACACTCTGTGACACCTTCGCCAGTTTTCGACCAGAAGTATGCAAAGCATGTCCACACCGGGGGAGCGTCAAGACACCGCTGAGCCTAGGCGAAGAAGAAGTTGTAACAGCTGAAGGAAAAGAGTTCCCGCTGAAAACGTGGCGTCCCATCGAGGGCGATCTGGGTATGGAGCGTAAGATGTTCGACCCCGGCACCAAGCAGTTCCTCTGGGAAAAGGTGCTGAACCGCACGTGGGAAATGCAAGGCGCGTCACGAGACATTGTAAGTAACCAGTACAACATCACGGTGGCGTCTAGGCTCGCAGGCTCGACACCTATCAGTATCGAAATGGATGCTAGGCTACTCGGCGACACGGTTTCGCTGAAAAAGGAACTGGCGTCGAACGGTTGCCCGCTTGAGCAGCCCGAACTTGTGCATTGGAATAAACTTATGAGTACATGGCTTCAGGAGATACAGAAAAAACGCCAAGTCGGTAACGCCGTATCTCGTCTCGGCTGGATTGAGCAGCGTACCGATGACGAGAATATCAAGATTATTGGTTTCACCGCTGGCACGACTTCGTTCATGGCTAACGGCACGAAAGAGGCCGGTGTGCGGGTTGCATCCAAGTATAGGGAAATTGCCCGGCACTATCAGTGCAACGGTGACTTTGAGAACTGGAAGGAGTCGGCTGATTTCGTCGCTGACCAGAATAACCCCGCTTTCACGACGATCCTCGCTTCTGCCTTTGCTGCGCCGCTGTTTGGATTCACTGGTATGCCCGGTGCCATGCTCACAATCGTCAGTAATGAGTCAGGGCTTGGAAAGTCGTCCGTGCTGAAAACGGCACAGGCGGTCTGGGGGTCCCCGACCAAGGGTATGAACTCCACCAGCGATACCTACCTCTCGATCATCAACAAGACAGCGTTCCTGAAGAACCTGCCGGTGTATTGGGACGAGATACGTGGTGAAGGCGCTCTCGAGAATTTTTACAAGACAGCCTTCGATATTGCACAGGGGAAGGAGCGCACACGCCTTACCACGAACGCTGAGTTGCGTGAAGTCGCTGACTGGAAGACGATGGTCATAGGAGCCAGCAATGAGAGTATCTTCGATTATATGGGCGGACTTGGAGGGGCTTCTGACGCCGCAACAGCGCGAACATTTGAGGTTGAAGTCGATCCCTTTAATGACCCGACTCGGGCTTCGCGTAACGCCATGTTCGGACTGCTGGACTCGAACTACGGACACGCTGGACTTCGTTTTGCAGAATATATCAGTACCAAACATGGGGCTTTGGAGCAGGCTGTTCAGAAAACATATCAAAGTCTGTATGCCGATCACAATTTCCGAGAAGGAGAGAGGTTCTGGTGTGCAACTATCGCTGCCCTTCTAGTTGGTGCAGCTGTTGCGAAAAAGGCCGGTATCGTCTCCATCGACACCAAAACCCTGAAACGGTATCTTCTGGACAGGGTTACGGTACTGCGTACTCGCACAGGTCACTCGCTCGCAGCTGCGTCTGCTCGAGAACTCGTCATCGCTTACCTACAGCAGCACCAAGCCGATATGATGGTCGTTGACCAGTTCCCGAAACCGGGCCGCTACACGAAAGACCCGGTGATCCTGCAACCCTCGAAAACCGGAAAGTTGATGATTATAAAAGGCGAGAACGACACCTACCGCTTCACCGTCCACGACTTTCACAGGTGGCTGAAAGCGTCACACAACATCAGCTTCTCGTCCATCGAAAAGCAGTTCAAGAACGAAATCAGCGGGACTATGATGTATACCATATTTGGTATAGGCGCTAACAGTGACCTGCCCAGAACCCGTCTTTATGAAGTGCAGCTTTAAGGTGCATTAAAGGCCCACTATTAAAATGTCAAAAAATAGAAAATTGAAAACGCAATCTGACGTTACAGGGTGGTCGTCCGACTACTACCAACTGCCCCCCGGTGCCAAGGAAATGCAGGACCTCATCGAGTACCGGGACATGAACTTTGCGATGGCCAACATCTTCAAAGCGTGCTATCGTTACGGCCACAAAGCCAACACCAGTAAGGAATATGATCTGAACAAGATTATCTGGTATGCTCAACGGGAGTTGAAGCGGCTGAAGAAGTTGGATCATGTGGTACGCAACCCTACAAAACCTGAGTAAGATTCCTGTCATCATCGCTGGCGTGGTGGTGGTCCCTGTCGTCATGTGGTGGTTCCGCAAGACCCCCATCAGTGATGTGCCGAAGGTACTTCTTCCTTGGTGTAACCCGGAAGACTGGTACGGCGGTTACAGAGCGTTGCCTGTAGACTACAACTGTGTCCCAGATAACATCTACGATGGCGACCATAGCTTCTGGCGCTTCTGGCAGTACCATGCGTTTCGCAATGGTGGCGACGGCCTCCGCAACTACAGCTGGCACGTATGCAAATATGACCATGAAGAAATGAAACTTGTGTATGAAAACGATAAAGGCTACCGCGTGCAACAGGGTAAGTACGGGTCCATCGGTAGGTACTGGTTCGGCAAGCGGTACTTCACCAAGTATGGCTTTCGCTGCACCCCTAAAGATGTGCGGGAAGGGTACGATCCCAAGAGCTTCCGCTGGAACTACGGCGCTGGCCCTGCTTGGTCGTTTCGCAGGGTAGACTAATGGGCGAGAGAGAAAGAAGTAAGGCGTACTACGAGAAGTACCACGCATCCCCCGAGGCGAAGAAAGATCGTGCTGCCCGCAACAAGGCACGCCGCAAGGCCATACGAGAAGGCAAGGTCAAGAAGGGTGATGGCAAAGAGCTAGACCATAAAGTTCCACTGTCGAAGGGTGGTAGCCGTTCGACTTCTAACACACGTGTAGTAAGCCGCAAGACTAACCGCAGCTACGCACGTGACGCTAAAAATCGTCCAATTTAGGAGAGGACAATGCCGAGTCGCACACTGAGAAAAGAATGGGAACGCAGGAAACAGCCGAAAGCTATGCCTGTAGTCGAGGAACCAGTGGTTGAAGAACCAGTGGTTGAAGTCGAGGAAGTTGTCGAAGACGTAGAGGTTGACAAGGACTAGTCCCATAAGGGTCGCTTGTAGTACTCGAGAATCATTCCCCACGGAATCTGCATGGGTGAAGCAAACTCCTCCTTCTTGCCTTCGTAGAAGTCAGTAGCGAGCACAAGCGTATCGTCGTTCTCCTCGACCAGATAGCCGGTTGTCCATCGGATGACCGGCTTGGTCTTTTTTGCATCTTTCCTTGTGAAATCTTGTGTTTCTATACTCGCATCTTCCCAACGGACCTCTACCACATGGTAGTGTTTCACAGTCGCCATTCTCCGTCGATGATGAACAGCAGGCTACGTTTGCCATTGGCGTACAGAACACAGTGACAGTGCATCCAGCTGCTCGGGCCTTGGTTGTAGTCCAGCCGCAGCGGGGTGCTGGTGCCGGTCTGGTAGCACCCCTCCTCGATGCCGGGGGAGTGGCTATGCCCTATGATGGTCTTGACCCCGATCCGACGCAAGTTCTTTCTGGAACCCCTTGTTCCGTTTGGCCCTTTGTCACCGTGCAGCGACAGTTCGACATTATTTAGCGCAAAACTCTCATCACGTTTCAGACACCTGATGGGAGCGTTCTTCTTCAATCGTTCGACCCAGTACGTGAACGGGTGAGGTACGGCGTTTCCCTGACGGACTTCTCGGACAAGGTGTAGTGCAGTTTCTAGGTAGAACTCCGCATTTTCTGGGTCGCGCCTCCAATCCTGCTCTCGCAGCCACCGGGCTAGGAAATCATCGTGGTTGGAGGCCACCAGAACGCCTGAGCGCCCCGCACAGACACGCGCCAGCCACATGACGTCTTGTATGACTTCATCCCTGACAAGATGGAGGAGGTCCACACGCTTAGCCACCTGAGCAAATGGGTCGTTCTTTGTGTGGTGGTTGGTGGAGCTACCGTCATGGAGGTCGTGAAATACCAGATGTTCGGGGTCAAGCTGCTCCACCATACCCCCCGGCCCGAACGTGACGTTCTCTACCGTCTTGTCCATGACGGCTCGGTGAGTATCGCCGAAGACCAGCGCTGATGCTCTTGGTGCCTTCTTTACATCTGTTGCGTGGTACGCAACATCGAGGTCGATAAACGACCCATCCTTGGTTGCGTTCAGCTGTCTCATACTGAACTTCTTACCGATGATGTCTACTGCGACGGCGGCCAGAGCGTGGTGGAACTCCCCTTTCTTGCCAGCCTTGCTGTCCGTATAGTTCGGCATGGTGACTGCCCCGGTGGTGGTAATGATCTTGGGGTAGCGGTGGGATGGGGTGGCGATGGTTTCGAGTTGCAGTTTAGTGTGTCCGAGGATCGCTGACTCGCCGTGTGTCAGGCTCTCGAACCCCTGCAAGGGGTTGACAGCGGTGGGCTGCGTCTTGATGTCTCCGAGCAGTACAAGGTTCTCATTGAGTTTCTTGCGCTGGTTGTAGAGGTAGGGGCGTAGTTCACTGGCCCACGATTCTAGGTTCTCCTGCGATGCAACCCACTGCGAGGTCGGATTTTTGTACCGGAGAGGAATCACCACCAATTCAGCATCGTTATGCTTGCAGTATGTCAGAAGTGACATAAAGAATGGTTCGTGAACAGGGGTAGCGTTCTGTGCAGCTGTTATGACGAAGCGTTTTACTCCGCCTAATTTGCGGCGAAACTGTGGGTTTTTGTCCGCATCCTTACGGCTGTTACGACCTGAGTACGGTTTGTTGGGGTCGGTCGTCGAGTAGCAGTGCAGGCGATCACCTGTGGTGCCACGACAATTCCAACGTACCTTGCCTGACTGCGCCTTGTTACCTCTGCGAAGGGTTTGATCTCCGCACTTGGGGCAGGTCTTGTAGTACTGGGTCCGACCTGATTTGTCCTTCCGTTTAACGGTAGGGTTCGCCATAACCGGCGTAGAGTGCTGCTTTCTTCTCATCTATCGCTGCTCCATATCGCTCGTATTGAAGTTCACGCTCGAGTTTGCCCTTCAGGTTGCGAAGGAGCGCAGACCGGGTGATCGCTTCCTGTGGGAATGAGCTGTTAAACTCAACGATCTGATCTATGATCGCACGACGCCCGGCTGCACTAGATGTACGAAAGTCTTTCATCAACCTGATTTTTTGCTTCCGTACGTAGGCTTCTTTATCTTTGATTGCTGCTTGCCCTTCGTAGAATTGTCCAATAGCTGTTGGAGTAAATCCTACTGCCTGCAATGCCGTCTCGTAAAACCCTAGCGCACTGGTGTCGAGCACAGTGTCACCGGAGTTGTTCACCAAACCCTCGGACGCAAACCGGCCAGCCCGGAGAATGTCACGAAGGAATTTGGGGGAGAAGACTTCAAGGCCCTTCATTATGTCGCCGCTACCCATGTACTGTATACCCCTACCAAACGTCAGAGCTTGGTTGACGCTCGCACCTCCGAAGGATGAGAGCAGTGAACCAGCCACCGACTCAGGGGTGTCACCTCGCAGGTCGATGAAGAACAGGGTTCCCAAAGACATGCGCGTAGAGAGATCAATGCCCAGCCCGGCGGGTAGCCCCTTGCCGAGCACTGTTGAAACAGTTGTACCAAACAATTCGTTCATCGCCGAAGTAGTGACCCGGTCGAAGGTCGCACCGCTGAGGGCGTTCTGCCACGTGTAAGGCTCGTCTTCATCGCCCAGCGCCATCATCGCCAGACCGAAGGCCATCTTGATCGGCTGCAACGTCACACCCAGTGCGCCAGCTACGGCAGCGTGGGTACCGAGAACGCCACCGAGAATCTTGGCGGCGTCCTTGTCGCCCTTCAGAGCTGCTGCCGTGTTGCGGATGATGTGTGCGTAGATGTGCTGCGACCACTGCATGAACTGGAACACGATTGGGAAACGCAGGAACGCGGGCGGCTTGTTGGCCGTCGAGTAGTCAAACTGCGTCTGCGATACCATGTCCTCGGCGTACTGCGTGGCCGCTTCTCGTGCTGCTTCCTCGCCTGCCCCCCCGTTCTTCTGGCGGGCGTACTCCAAATCGTAGGCAGCGATAGCCGTCAGAACGCGGTTGTTCACTTCGACCATGTGCGCCATCGCACGTGACGCATCCATCGCCTTCGTCGTCCACGACTCCTTGCCCGTTGCGATCTCTCGCAGCTCCGTCAGCGGGGAGACTTCCAACACGCTTGTCTTACGTAGCTTGTCAAGCATCTCGAGGTGCTCGTCCGCACGAGCGTCGTTGGCCTTGAGACTATCACGCAGCTGATCGAAAACGCCGAAGGCACGCTCGGCAGCGAGGTTGCCTTTCTTCAGCAGCGCCAGACCACCCTTAGACTCTTTTATCTGACTGAAGATCGGGTCTTTGATGAGGGCTTGCGCTCCCTTCATAGCTGCGAAGGCTTGGCCCCAGCCGTGGCGACCTCCCATCGTGGGCAGCGACACCATCCACGGCTGCGTGCTGTTAATCATGTGGTAGGAAGCACTGGTCAGCATGTAGAACTGGGTCAGAGCGATGCCGCCCCGCACAGCCTTGTGGAGCTGTACTGGGTCGGTCATCTTCTCATCACGTGTCTTCAGCGTTTCGTACACGTTGTCCAGTTGGACGCGAGACATCTTGCTCGCGCCCTGTCGGTAGTCCTTCAGGAAGTCACGCATGTCAGACAGCCCCTTCGCCATCTGCCAGCCATGCTTCAGCTGTGACCTGTAGTAAGCAGACTGGCGAGCGTAGTTGGCGAAGTTGCGATGCTGCGTGAAGTAGTCCACACCCCGGCGGTTCTGTCGTTTGATTTCTCTCTTACGGAACGACTGATCGGAAAGCGACTGCAAGTAGAACTGCTTGATCGCGTTTTGTGCAGCTGCATTATCCGACAGCGTTTCAAGGATGCTGGACAGCGCTGCGTTCGAGGTGATCGCCGACTCTCTCGGCATCTCTAGCTTGCGTCCGACATCTCCAACCCAGTCGTAGCCTTCGTCTACCAGCTGTTGGCGTTTCTCCATCACTTCGGTGATAGTCTCACCCATGACGAAAGCACTCTCCGTGACCTGCACGCTCCACCGTCCATCACTTTCCTCACGTGTGTTGACAGAGTAGGTCGGGTCTTCAAGACGCTGGTCGGCTGCGTACTTCCGTGCAGCTTGGCTGTCCTTAAAGTACTTCTTGTCACGCATGGTCTTGGCGTAGACAGCGTACTCCCCGTAGCGCATGAGGGGGAAATAGACCCCCTGTTTCATGGCCGGTACGTTAGCCACCCGTTGTATGAACTTGGCGAGGTTTGCAGCATCTTCACCAAGGAACTCACCGAACTCAGCCAAGATTTCTTCCTGCGTGCTGAACTTCAGGATGTTCGTCTCGTTGTACTTGCGGTTGAACGTCCCAAGGTCCATCGTCTCACCGGCTCCCTTGGTGACGACTCCGCGTACGGCATTGAGCATCATCAGGCCGGTTTCTTGTTCAAGCGATGACTGGTAGTAGTCTGTAACCTCTGCCCACAAATCCTTGTAGTCTTGCGGCAACGCTTGGTACCGGGCACGCAGCTCACGATACATAGTCGGCTGAGCCTTTGCAGACTTCTTGTTCCTCTCATGCCCAGCGACCTTGCTCGGGTCGAGCGTGTGCATGGTAGCTTCAGTAGCAAGCTGACTGAAATCGTTAGCTACCTTAACACCGTGCTTCTGCTCGAACTCTGACCATTTACGTGACAGGCGTTCAGGCATCTGCATCAGTTCATTGTTCATGGAGTTGCGAGCGTTGAACGCATCCATGTACTTCGCCAGTGGACCTTCTTTCCCGCCGAAGTACTGTTCATAACGCTCACGCAGCTGGCGCATGGAGTGGAACGCATGGCTCAACTTGCCACGCCCGAAGATTGTCGCGCCTTGTGTTGCAGCCGTACGTGCTCGGTTTTCGATGTCGTAGGTCATCTTAGCTCTGTTCCAAACCTCACGAGCTTTATTACCTAATGCTACGTCTCCGTGATATAGGTCAGGGGCGTTGGGGTTGTCTAACTCAGCATACTCGAATAGTTGCGGCTGCAATTCCATAACCATATCGAAAGCTGAAATTTCGTAGTCCCCCACCCAACCAAGTAACTGCTTGACCAAGTCTTTGAACCGGCTCCACAGAGACATCCGGCTATCAAGCATAGTGGTCTTAGCTGCCTGCTGCATAGCTTCGTTCGAGAACATTTCTGCTACGAACTCATCGACCTGATCCTGCGGGCGCAAACCATACGGCAGTTTACCAACAGGGAACTGCTCCATGAGTTTTTGGCGTACTTCACTCTGGACATCTGTCATCAGTGAACGAAGCGTCTGGTTGCGTTGCAGGCTTTCCTGCGTAGCAGCGTGCATCAGCTCGTGTAACGTGACACGAGCCAGCTTGTGTCCAGACATTCCATCCTTACGTGCAAGGATTACACGGCGATGTTTGCCACGGTAAACACCATTAGTGTCGGGGTTCTTGATGAGATTAGTCCAATCCCAGCGAACCGTAACATCGCTTAGGTCCAGCTCAGCCAGTTTGCGAGCAGTAATCCCTAGTGCGCTGCGTTCAGGCAGTGAGCTGATGAGTGACTGAAGTACAGTATTGGCCCCGCGCAAACGGTAGCGATCATTCAGCAAGTCGCCAAGCTGATTACCTGCATCGTCGTATGCTTGACGATGGCTGTTTATATCTTTACGAGCCTCTTGTACGTATTCTCCGTACGGTCGCATATCTTTTTTACCACCCGGTTCCCAATGGTATTTACTCGGGTCATAACTGTTTGCGTATCTGGTCAACGCTGGCGTTGCTGCTAGTACAACATCCCAAATGGTGTCAAGGTTTTCGTCAGTCTTAATACCGAGAATCTTAAACACAGCTTTCTTGAATTCATCCCACAGCCAGTTCTTCTTGTTGAACTTGGTAGCCTTTAAGAAATCTTGAAATTCAGGATTTGAAAATGCTTCAGCAACAAACTCATGTGGATTGGTAAAACCGTAGGGCTTGTCTTTTGCGGCTTTAACTATTACTTCAAAGTCGTCACCGACCTTGTTGATGTAAGCAATTTTATTCGGCTCTTGTAAACTTATTTCAGCTGTAAAAATTTCAGCGAGTTCTTGCTTTGATGCTACGTCACTAAACTTCCTTTGCTTAAAGAACTTATCGTTAATAAGAATGCGTTCCAGAATTTTTCCGGTATGTTGTCTTCCCCACGCTTGCTGCCCCTGCTGTATTAGTTCATCTATGATAGCCTCAGCCGTTTGACTGCGATCTATAGATTCTACTGTTGCTGCATGGGCAATTTCATGGAGTACTACCTGTAGAAACTGGGCGTCAACCAAATCTTTATTCGTTTTGCTTAGCGCTTCTTCTCCGTAGAAATACTCAAAGTCAATGTCTACTCGCCCTGACTCATTCCAGTAACCACCGACCGCGTACTTCATCCCCCACGCATATCCGAGGCCGATACCACGGGTGACATCTACGCTGCGTAATTGTCTAGCGACCTTACCCAAGGGGTCAGACGAAGGTAGAGTCTCGATGATTATGTCGAGTGCCTCGTTAAGCGAGATTCTTGAGTTTGAATACTTGATTTTCTCATGCAGTTTGTTAGCTGCTGTAGTGTATACCCGTTTAGGCTTAATGTTTTTAAGCAAAAAGCCCGGTAGCTTTTTGTATACCCACTCAGATTCGGTATCAGCAATAGCTGTACCGGCAACGCTACCAGCGTAGCGCCCGACCTTACTTTCGTGCCTGTATAGGGGTTTGGTGTATGACTTGCGGATGGAGGCCATGCGACTGCGGGCTTCCCTCTTAGTCAGTATACCGTCGTCCAGCGCTCGTGCAGAACGACGGAGGCTAATCGTCGGACGGTCAGGTACTTTAATAGTCACCATCTGTGCGCCGACGTTGGTCAGGAAACCCTCTTTCTTTAGGTCTTCAAGCAGCTTTAGCTCGGCATCAACCAGCTTATCTCTCGTGGTCTTCGGGTTGTCCACGATCTTACGGAACCGTGCAAAGATGGCTGATGCACGGACATGCTTGATCGAGTCCAGCTCCTCTTTAGCGATGAACTGATCTTTCTCCGTACGCTTCTCACGCTCAGCGATGCGCTTGTCCAGCTCCCCTTCAGGACGCCTGTATGTAAGGGTGACAGGTTCGTAAGGTTTATCCGTCTCACGGCGTACGACTGTCCTGTCCATAATGATCGGGTCGCTACGGCGAAAACGGTTCATCAGGTGAGCGTCTTTCGGGGTGAAGTCGAACTCGCCGTCAACCTCATTGACGATTAGCGTATTGTTTTTGAACTTGAAGCCGAAATCTTCCAGCACCCGTCGCAGCGGCAGGTAGAAGTCATCTTTCTTGCCCTGCGCTCGGTAGTTGTCTAGTACCCACTTGAGGTTTGCCGCTTCAGCCAGCGTCGGGTAGTACGTACCCTTGTTGTTCCAGTACGACTCGTGGAACTTACGGATGATCGGCTTAATGAACTGCTTGTAGTCGCTGTCTTTGACCCACTTTTTCTTGGCCTCGTGCAGCCGGTTAGCAGCCTCGAGTTTGTCATTGAAGTTGTTGACCTGCTTTGCAATCGTAGCGAGGTCCTTGCCCATATCCTTCGCATTGATGATGAGGGTCTGACGAGCAGCGTCGGCGAAGACAGTTCCAAACAGACGGTCAGAGGTCTTACCGGCAACACGTTTTAGGCCAGTAGATATTTTACTAGCCAGCTCCATAGCAGGGTCGTCTGTCCTACGGCTCTCAACTACAGCCTGCCCTAGTTCAGCCAGCGACTCAGCCCACCAGATACCCATGACCTCATCCTGCCCGAGTTCCGTCAGGTTGCCGTACTCATCAGTCTCAGGTGCCACAGCCTTCAGACGTTTCAAGGCACCCTTCAGGTTGTCCGACAGATCGGTGTATATCTTTTTGGCTTTCTCAGCCCGAGCCTTCAGCTTGTCAGCACCTTCTTCGTACTTCTCTGACGAGGAGGTCAACGGGCCACTGCGTACAGTCGTACGCCGGATGCCGCCACCCTTCTTGTTAGTGACGTTGGTGACGATGTATGCGCCTTTAGCCCGTGCTTCCGTGCCAGCGCTATTTCGCATACTGACTACGGCCCGCATAATCTCTTTGATCCTCTCGGAGCGAGTTGTGATTTCTCGCTTCATTTCAGAGATGCGGCCATCGCTAAGACGTTTGTTGGTGGACTGCCGCCACCGTAACGCATCATCGAAGACGTTGTTCAGTTCAGATTCGGTCAGTGCTTCCAGTTCTTTCTTCGTCGTTTTCATGTCGAAGCGGTAGACCGGGCCTTCCAGCGTATCGCCGATGGGCTGGTCCGAGTCGTCCTTGGTACGGGGGGCGGTAGCCTCCACCATAGCGGCGACGTAGGTATCTTCCTCAGCGTCTTCTGCTATCTTCGACTCACGGAAGTCTGCTAACTGCTGCTGTGTTTCAGACAGGATTTCCGCTTCCATCTTCTGTGCATCGGTGGGCATCTCGATCCCGAGGCGCTCAGCGATCTTACGTTCGTTGTAGGACAACTGTGCAACAGCTGCCTCACTTGTGTATCGAGCTTCGCGGACAGCCTTCTCGACCTTACGGCGGGGATTCGACCCCTCCCGTACCTGCTCGATCTTCTTCAGGGCTTTCTTTTTGTCTCGGTTAGCCTTGGAGACAACAGTCCCACGAAACTCAAGCGGAATGACCGCCTTGTTCTTAGCGATGAAGTCAGCCTCGTAGAGAGCCTGCCACGCATCGGTGTAATCCTGCTTCAGCTGCTTGTTCTTGAACTCGTAGCTGTCAGGCGGGAAGAACCCGTCGATAGAGCGAGCCTGTTCTTCATCCATCTGCTTAGCGGCGAGGCGTAGGAGGTTCTGTGCAGCTTCCTCTCGAGTACCGGCCTTAGCTGCCGCTTCAGTCATATCCTGACGCTCATCGAACGGTACACGCCTGCGTATTTCGTCAGCTACCTTTTCACCTTCTGTCTTATACGTAGCCTTTCTCTTTCGCTTGGCAAGCTCAGCCTTCTGTTCATCCTGAGTAGGCTTGGTCTTGCGCTTCGGCATAGTGCGTATCGGGGTGACAGTAATGCGGGCATCAGCTTCAGGCTGAGCCAGCTGGTACTCGTCGGCCAGCTGATCTGCATATTTGTTCGCTCTCCTTACGTCGCTGAACGTGCGGTCTTCAATGACCTGCCCAGCATCATCAGTGAAACGCACACGGTGACGACCAGTACCCGTGCGAGGTGTGCCGCCCGGCGTACCCTCTGGTTCTGGTTCAGGCTCAGCAAACAGGTCGTCAGCAGCCATCATCTCCCGGCGGGCTATAGCTTCTTCAGCCGTCAGTACACGTGTCTCACCCCCCATCTCCTCCTGCACCTGTTGTGCTTCTTCGAGGGTGGACACCAGCGTCTCTTGCTCGACGCCTCCGTTCTCTCCGATCTTCTGTACAGCAAGGCGACCGTCGATCGGCTTACCAGTACCAGCCCCGGTGATCTCACCGAGGATGGCTTGCAGGTCTTCGGGGTTGCTGTTCGCCAGCGCCTCCATCCACTGGTCGGCAGTCTCCTCATCCTTGAAGATCATGTCACCGCCACGACCATCAAAGTCCTGCACCATCGGGAAGTCCCCAAGGATGGCAGGATCAACCTCTTGCTCGGCAGCGAGATAGACGCCATCACGCATACCCCGTGCCAACTGATCCATCTGTGCCGAGATGTCTACCTGCGGCTCGGGTATTGGGGCGTCATACATCTCTGTACGCCTGTTACCAAGCGTACGTTTCTCTGGGCCGGGCAGCATCTCCTGCTGTTCCGGAGCCATCGGGTCTTCAGCAGGTACAGGACGGGTGTTAGGAGCTGGTAACCCACCAGTCGGAGCAGCCCTCGGGAACATCTCAGTCTGTATGTTCTGGCTGGGATACTCCTGCTCCCGCTGTGGGTTAGTCTGGAACATATCGTCCATCTTCTGATCGGAACGGATGTTCGCCTGAATAGCCGCCCGGATAGCCGGATCAACGATGTTTTCCTCTTGTGCAGCGGCGGCCTGTCCAGCCACGTTACCCACGTAGTTGCCCTGCTCGTCGAACAGCTCGTCCGGTATGGCGAACATATCCTCCTGCTGCGTGATAGGGCCTGAGCGCTGCTCCTCACCGAAGTCGAGGGGTAGTGCCTGCTGTGGCCCTCGGGGACCACCACGGCCCGGCGTGAAGGCACTGGGGGCGTCTGGCGTGTCCAGCTCTGGGGGCGTCTGCTCCTCCTGCCGACCACGCCCGAGTATACCGCCGACGCCACCACCCATGATGGCACCGAGCAGAGCGCCCTGTGCGTAGGACTCGGCCACACCTTCCAGCAAGTCCCGGTCACCATCGTAGACAGCGGCGGAGATGTTGCTGGCTATTTGTTCGATAGATTCCTGCGGGCCTTCTTGGATAAGGCCCTCTGATATTGCAGTTCGACCGACGCGCTGGCCGAAACCAAGGCCAGCCGCATCGTCAAAGACAGGTGCGAGGTATCGACCAGCGGCAGCTGAAATTGCTCCGACAGCGACACCGCCGACAACGGGTGCCATTCCCTGCGCTTCACGTATAAGGTCGGCTCGCGCCTGTGTTTCGTCACCGTACTCCTCCATCAGTTGTCTGAAACGGAACGACTCAGCCGACAGCTCATCAGCTGACATCTCGTTAATGCCGTCAGCGATCTCGTTCTGTATAGCACCCAGTGATATACCCGCCTCGGACGCGCTAAGGTACTGGATTCCCTTGCCCATCGCACCGGCCCGCATCATTATCGCGCCGGGTACCAGTGTAGCGAGCAGGGAGGGTGTCTGTTCTATAACCTTGTATGCAACAGCCTCGGCGACATCGAGAGGGCTTCCACGCCAGATAGTCCTGTCGGGGTCGAGAGTCAGCAGCTCCCGGCCCACCATGTCCATGACCTCCGGGTTCATCCGGGCGTAGACGCTTTCGCGCCACTGGGCCAGATCGTCCCGCACTCCTTGCAGGGCTTCGGTAGGGCCTTCCCACCCGAGCCGTCCTGTGGTCTGCCGGGTCAGGTACTCAGCTGCACCGACCAGCGGTTCGGCCACGACCTTCGAGGCACCTGTCTTGAGCAGGCCAGAGATAGCACCCTGCTCCTCACCCGGTGGAGACAAGTCACGAATAGGAACCGCTCGACGCGGGGATGCAGTAGGAGCAGCGTCTTGTATATCCAGCGCACGGCGACGAGTCTGCCCGATTAGCTCGTCCGGGGCAGTTTGTGCTATCGGGTCATAGTCTGGCGTTGGCCCGAACAGTTCCTCGTAACGCTCCTTGAAAGTTGCCATTATTCATCACTTTCGGCATTGGACAGTCCATAGCTCTCTAGCAGCTGTGGTAGCTGGTTGTTTTCGTAGGCTACCATCACTTCTTCGATGATCTCACCCTGCAACATATCGTAATTCAGGTATAGCGCTTCCATGACACGTGTGAGGTATCGTTGGGTCTGTGGATCAATGCCTTCAAGCAGTCCGGACTCTGCTACGTAGTCACGGAGAGCAGCAGAGTTACGGTCCATGTCAGTGCGTTTGCGACCGCCCCCTCGTCCAGCGTTATAAGCGCCGACAAGATCAGCCTCGGAGCGATTGAGCGCTGCTCGGCCCATACGGTCACGATAGATGTTCTCGCTCTCAGCCTGCGGCTTCTCCATCTCGTAGTATTTACGGAGGTCTTGCTCAAACTCACGCCAGTCTTTCGTCCACGTACGGAACGCATCCGGATTGGTCATGTTCTCCATCATCACGGCCAGTCGCTCACCAGTGATTAGCATGGGAGCGCCGGTAGATTCGCCGGTCTGCTCGCTGGCACCCATCGCTACGAGAGCGGGCTGCCCCTGCTTGTCCTTGGTTATGCCAAATCTGACATCAACTCCGTTCGGGAAGTACTGGTACGCAGCCTTGAGCGCCATCGCTGCCCGAGCCGGATCACCAGCTGCGAGCATCTGTAGAGCCTGTGTGCCGTAGTTGAGGAACCCTTTCTGCTGCATCGAGGTGACAGCATCGTGGGCTTCAGGGAGAGACATACCCTGCATCAGCATACTCTCGACACTGGCGGCACGGTAGGCTACCCACTCCTCGGTGTTCATCGTCGGCATCTCACCCGGATCGGTGATCGGGGCGTCGGCCAGCTGGTTCGGGCCACCCGTTACTTCGGGGGCTTGGGGTGCAGCGGGCGGCTGGACAGCAGCTCTTGGCGTTGCCGCCTGTGGCTGGGCAGCTACCGATGGTTCTTGCTGTGTTGGACGTGCAACGTCAGAGCTACGGATAGCTTGTGCTTGTGCTTCATCACGTCCAAAGCCAACCATATCCAAAGCAGCATCGCCGACATAGTTACCGACGCCGATAGCACGAGCGCCTAAATCCTTTAGGAAGATTTCAAAATCAGAATCGTCCTTATCCACCATCAAGGCTTCTGGCATGGTGTACTCTCGGCGCATCTGTTCAGTATCAGTAAAACCCCCTCGGACCGCACCTTGCGCCCCAGCTAAAGCGCCGCCTACACCAGCACCAGCACGCGCTAGCCGAGCCGCCTTACCCGCCACACGCTTACCAGTATTAAGTGCTTTACGTGTACGGCTCGGATTCTGTCGAGCGTTCATACGGTCACGGGTCTTCTGATCGAGTTCGCGGTCTAGCTGAGATTCTGCTGAGCCGGGGTTGGGACGGCGAGTTCGATCCATTGCGTCGAGCTGTTCTTCGACGGACCCACCGTTAGCCATCTTCCTGACTGGCCCGCCATCAGCGGCGGCCATCAGCGACATGTCATCGGTGTTACCCTGCATACCCATCGAGGAGCCTTGTGCTCCTTGGGTCATATCTTCGATGGCCGCTTCGTTGGACTGCACCGGGGAGGTAGGGGCATCCATAGACCCGCCGCCGAAGCCAGTGTTGTCTTTGAAGTTCTGCCACAGCTTGCGGGGCTTGAAGAAATCACCGAGCTTGAACCCGTAGGGGTCTTGGTCCGCCTCGAACTGGGTGAAGTCACGGGGTGCCAGCCCCTTCAGCTCACGGACCTTGTTGATGTCCATTTGCTTGCCTTCAATCGCCATCGCTTGCATCTTGCCTTCTTGGTCAAGCATCCGGTCAATCTTCTTGTTGCGGAGCGACTGCTGCCGGTGGGTTATACCACCTTGCAAACCTTCAACGAATCCGCCCAGTGCTGAATTACCCGCCATTAGATCGCTCCTCTGCGCTGTTGTGACGCAGGTGTGTGGTACTTCTCGAGCAGCTTATCGAAGAACTCCTCGCCCTTCGCCCGTACAACGTCTGCCGGGATGACATACTCGTCTTGTGACAGCATGGCCGGGACACGGTCATCCACGCCCGAACCATCGCCCGGCCCATCAACCGGCCCATCAGCCGTGTACGGCGCTGCCGGACCACCGACAGGGTTCTCTACCTCGCCACCGTCTGCCATGAACATACCAGCTATACCGCCGATACCTTGTAGCATACCGGCTGTCTGCTGCTGTTGAGCGTTCCATGACTGCATCTGATTACCAAAGCCCTGTGACAGAATGTTGGCGTTCTGGTTATAACCTTGCAACGCCTGTCCAGAGAAGCCAAGGCTGGACTGTACAGCGTTTGCGCCGGAGGCTGTGGTGTTGAGTGCATTACCTTGTGCGGCAGAGCCAGCATTCACGGCCTGACCATAGAAGCCAGCGGCGTTGGACAGTGCGCCACGGCCAAGGTTGATGACGTCAGACTGCAAGGCCCGGCCAGTGTCCTCGACACGGCGGTCGGCCTGCGTAGCGGCACCAGCCATTGCTGCGGCCTGTGCGGTGCGTACACCGACATCCAGTGCAGCGTTGCGGGTCTGCGACGGATCGACACCATAGGACTCAAGCCTCGACAAGGCATTACGGCGCTGTGCATCAAACTGTGTGTTGACGTCGGCAAGGGCGCGGGCGCGTTCCTGTGCGCGGCGCTCCGGCGTGTCGTAGTTCTTCGCTTCCTCTGCCCACTGATCCTCGAATGGGCGGAACATTTCTTCGTAGCGCTGGCGGTCAGCCGATGCAGTTTCAAACTGTTCCTGCATGGCCGGGAGCTGTACGTCCAACACCTGTTGGAGTAGCTCTCGGTTCATGGTGTCTTGTTCTCTAGACCATTCAAGCTGCTCTCTAGCAGTTTGCTGTTGCATCTCCGCAATTTCTTTCGACGCTTCAGCGCTGGGTCCAAGATCAGGTGGCGGTGGGGGCGAACTGCAACACATGTCTCAATCCTCTAACTTCTTTGAGAAGTACTCTGCGACCATCCGGTAGCCGCGCTTCTCCAAAAACGGGCGGATGTCCGGGCCGCCCACTGGTGACTTACTGGTCATGCCTACGTATTTGCAATTCAGCTGGCGCAGGCCGTGTTCCGCAAAATTCAATAGCCTCGGGGCCAAACCCAACCCTCTCGCTTCTGGCTTGATGTAGAGACAATCCTCACGGGCTGTGTACACACGTTGGGTATGAAGGTCCCGAAAGACATAGTACTGGATATAACCAACTAATTCCATGTTTTTCCGTACCGTGAATACAACGTACCCGCCATTCTCCTCAAGACTGAACAATCTTACGTAGTCAGGGTCGTAGGGATCGTCGAGGTAGGCTTCCTCGGTTTCGGCGTAGTGTGCTTTGTGAAGGGGGGCGATCTCGTCAAGGATTTCTGACATTTTCTCGATGCCAATGGAAATGTCGTCCTCTATGTATGGCTGAATGCCGCGATACTTCATTTGATAAACCTTTGTAGGTCGTGCCAGAACAGCTTGAAGAACGTCGTTACAGCAGTAAGGACAAGTAGAATAGCCCCAACGGTCCCTCGATACCGCTCCAAATCCTTTTCCATAGCGTCGAGTTTGTCCTCAATACGCTGCATACGACCATGCCTCTCTGAGACGATGGCGTCGATATGGTCAACTTCGGCCTCGATCCTCGCAACTCTTTCGTGGAGTTCGACGTCTTGTTCATAGGTCATTGCCCTCTTGTCATAGGTCATTGCCCAGCCTGCCGTTCTAGGTACTCAAGGAATTTGCCAGAGAAAGCATCAACCTTTTCTTCGATACGTGCCTGACCTGCCTCAAGGGTTTCAAGTTTAGTCGAGTTTGCAACAACAGTTGGGTGGCTACCGGGGTCATCCGCCAGCTCACCCATCCGTCTCTCAACTTCCGTGTTGATCCAATACGTGCCGACTGTACCGAACACCGCAAGCAGTGCAATATATTCACCTACTTTTCTGGCGACCGATTTAGCTGACTCTGGGATCACTTGTATTTCTCCAAATCTGTTAATGCTTCTTGTGCGAACTGACGTTGTTCAGCTTCGTACTCTGCCTGCTCCCTAGCAATCCTCGCGGCGCGAGCTGCATCCCTTTTTCGCTGCTGCTCAAGCTCATCCAGCCTAGTAGCCAGATCGCTGTGCTCAGCGCCAGATACTACCTCGTGCGCTTCAATCCGCTCCGCTGCATATACCGCAACTTCGTCGTCCTGCGGGATAGCCGCGAGGCGTTGTTCCAGCTCGTTTACACGGGCCAGCAGCATGTCGTAGTTATCGTTTTTCGGTGCTTCGTATACCGCAACTTCCTTGCGATTACCAAACTCAAAGCTGACGCCAACCTTTACAATGTTTTCATCGCCAGCGCGAGCGATACCGGCTTTCATTGCGACACCGTCTTCATTCATGTAGGCATAACCAAAACCAACACCGGACCTACCATCTACTCTTGTACCTGTAGCAGTAAGGCGATGTCCACGATCTTGTGGTAGGTCAATGTCAAGTGCTGCGGATGCAGCCATGTAGTCAGTGAAGCGACCAAAGCGGTAGCTATACGACTCATCAATCAGCTTTGTGACTCGTGTATAGTCCACGACGCCCGGCTCACCTTGTGGACCCGGAGGACCAGCAGGGCCGGGAGGACCAGCAGGGCCGGGAGGACCAGCAGGACCCGGAGTACCCGGAGGACCAGCAGGACCCGGAGGACCAGCAGGACCCGGAGGACCAGCAGGACCGGGTTCACCACAGCCTACTTCGACAAAAACTGGATGGTCGCATTCGCCGTCGTTGTTGCCACCTGCAAATGTAGCGGTGCTGAGAATAAGTGTTGCGATTGTGAGTACAATCTTCATATCAGCTCATCCAGATCGTCAAACAAGTCTTCATCAGCAGCGTGGTCCTTGATGGGAGACTTAACTACGATGGTGGCTTCGGCGACTTCCTCGTCTACCTCATCGGGTAGCGGGGTGAAATCTTCTTCCTCGTCAACCGCAACCGGCTCGACACCGGCCATCACTAGGTCTTGTGCCGTAACCTCACCGCCACCGACGATCTTCGCCTCGAAATCCTTGACGAGTTTTGCGAGCTTCTCGTCGATCTTCTCGAGTGACATAGTGTGTACAGAGTTGACGAGCGTGCCAGCCTGCTTCACAACCTCTGCTAGTTCAGGCAGGTGCCGTTCCTTAATGACGACTGACACACATGTCAGGAGTTGGTTAATCGCTTGATGTGTTTTCATTTCTCTTTTCCTTAACGTCTACATCACGTAGACCGGGCGCTTGAATCTTCGCCGCGTTTTTGTGGCGGATGCCATAGATAGCGAGGAAGATGGTTACTGTGAGGCCGACTGCCCAGTACGGCATCTTAGCCAAATACTCGAAGCCGATCAGAATGTGGTCCTGCACTCTAGGAATGAACGCGCCGACATACGGCAGCAGCACGACACCAAGGACAATCTCATCCTTCAGTGACTCGCGCTGCATATTGACGTAGGTCTGTTCCCATGTCTGCACGTGCTGTTGCTGTGCAATGGCGGCCTGAACCTTCGCGTTGGCGAGGTCAATCTTGCCTTTGAGTTGGGCCATCTTCAGCTCTTGCTTGAGCTTCTGGCGGTCCTTCAAGTACTCACCTGCAATCTCGCCCAATCCGAAAAGTGATTTCAACCAGTTCATGTGTCGTCGCCTGCTAGGTAGTCTGCCAACCGGAGCAACCATTTAGACCCACGGTTGTTCCATCCATGTGCGTATTTTGCCTGAGAATGGTCCCCAGATACAATCTTTCCGTACAGCTGGAACCGATACGCCGCTACTCGCTGGTAGATTGCTAACAGGTTTGTGGAGGTGACTGCATCAAGGGTTTTAGGACCGAGGACGCCGTCCTGCTTGGCTCCCACGGCTCTTTGTACCCATTTTGAGGCTGCACGTACCCCATGATTGACGCCACAATCCACCACCATTGGGGTAAGGAGCGGTGGAAGCATATCGAAACGTGGGGCTTTTACATACTCGAGTTTATAGAAATCCCGCGCCTCCTGCTCGGTGATGGCCTTGATGTCGTCCTCGTTGACGCTCGTCCAGTCACCACGGTAGTCCTGCCATGCCTTGAGGGTGATGCCCCACTTAGTGGGACCGCCCCGGTCAACTGGGTCGTTGGTGTACGTATCCCAGCCTTCCGCCTTCAGGATGTCTGTGATGATGTCGTCAATCGTCGTCATCGTTGGTGCCACCGGGTTTCAGGTCAGCGGGGTCAATGTCGCCCTCTGCCTGTACGATAGTCAGTTCACCCTTTGCAACAGCAAGAAGAACTTGATGGAGGATAAGTACACCGCCAGCATGTTTCAGGGGTACTGCTACCTCGCTTGCCGGGTCAGTAATGACCAGCCCAGAGTTGATAGCTGCTTTTAGCTGTTCGTTTGAGATGTTCATTTATACAGTTCCTTTATGAGTTATTGAATAACCTTGAATAACCTGTCTATATTACTGGGGTAGTCGTGGCACCGTCAACCAGTTCCAATGAACGCTACGATGGTCTGCCCTGTGGCTGCTTCTGCGGCTCGCGTGTAAAGAACCTGAGCGCTTACATTGGTCACTCTAACTGGCGTGGCTTCATATTGATGCAGCACGTGGCCGCCGACGTTGGTAACTCTAACTGGCGTGGCTTCATTTTGATGCAGCACGTGGCCGCCGACGTTGGTAACTCGTACCGGGCTGGTACCTGCTGGCAGTACTGCCGTGTCGCCGTTGGTGCCGATGCCGATAGCATCCAAGTACGTCGTAAACGTATGAACGCCTCGTCCAACGCCGCACCAGCCAGCCGTGGTGATCCGACTGGCGCTGGTGTCGGTTCGTACCATATCCCAATCGGTAGGCTCCTCTTGGCCGTCAGCCCAGATTTTCCCCGACAGTGTGACGGTTGCTCCGGTGCCGTTGATGCGAAACCGCATCAGCAGCCATTCGTTCGGTGGCATGTAGGTGTAGGTGTCGCCAAAAAAATCGGCCCATGCTGATACCCCTTTAAGATCGACGTCCGGGCCGTTCGCTCCTATTAGAGTAAGCGTTCCTGCATCGGCTCGGTAAATCCGCAGCGTGCCGTTGCTAGAAATGAGTAAAACGTAACCAGTCTCGGTGGTTCCTGCTCCGCTGGCCCTGCCAATAAGATACACGAGGTTGTCGTCGTCGCCGTTTACTCGCACTCGCGCCACGATCTCGCAGTTGGCACGGTTGCCGTCTGAGTCAACGCTATCCATGCTTTGCAGCTGGTAGCCGCTGTCGCCCGTACTGAATCGCAGGACGCGATCATCTTGCTCGTCGATCGCCGGATTTTCGACGCTGATGCTGGTTTCGGTCGCCCATCGGTTAGTGAACGTCGTACTGTTAGCACCCGTTGTCTGGCCACTAAATGTTTCTGTGTAATTGGCCATTTTTAAGTACCTATCTCAAGCCCTACTTCCATCGCGTTGACGTCGGCCTCGGTCCAGTTGCCACCACCATCCGGGTCATTTTCGTAGATATGGCTTTTGTAGCCGTAGGTGGTTGTTAGTCCTTTTTGTCCGCTGTCTACCTCTGTTACGTTGTTTCTACAAATAAGGTTTATTTGGCGGTTGCCCGCATCCTCTTTACGAGCATACGCCCGCACTTGGACCGCGTGGATGGTATCTACGTTGCCGGTTATATTGCTACACGCATAGAGTTCCTTATGGGTAGCTGTGCTGCTATGGTTGTAGGTTGTATCGTCATCTGGGGCAGAGCCATCATCCACGTTTAAGTAATTGCTTACCGCCGGGGATGCGGTGAAGTTGTTGGTGGTGCCGTTCGCGTTCGGCGTCAGCATCTCGATGACGCAGTCGCCTTGCTGATCTGTCATATCCGTGCCGCTATCGTCACCGATATATAGGTCATCAATCGCTATCGGAAGGGATGCGCTTACTGCGGCGATGTGTACATATTGAAGGCTCGCTACTGTATTTAGCGTGTCCACATTGGTAAGGTCTATCTCCTTGGTACCGTTTAGCCAAAACTCTACAGTGCCAGTGGTGTTATTCTGAAACACCTTTAAGACTATGTGATTCCAAGTGCCGAAGTTGACGCTGTTAGTGGTGGTGCCTAAAAGTGTGCCGGATCGACGCACCTGCATGGTTCCGCCAACTGCTAAATAAACTCTTATCTCCTCCCCGCCGTCAGTGTTGCGGGTAAAAATAAGAACACTGTCGCTGGAAGGAGGGCTAGTGGCTTTTACTCCAAGCCCAATGTACCAAGTGGCAGTGGTTGGTGCTGTGAGATGGTGGTAATAATCATCGTCAAAGGAATTTATGGTTAGTGCTCGACCTGTAATTCGGCCAGTTTCAAAAGCCATAGTCCCAACCGTAGTGACGAAGTCATCAGCCTTCATATCAGCTGTATCACCGTAATCTTCAAATCCATTCATTCCTAATAGTGCCATTGGTGTTTCCTCTCCAAAATTTAACGCAGTCCTTTCAGGAATATAGCTATATCCTCAAGGGTTGCATCCGCAGTAGCAGGTGCAAGTACTGTAAGAGTATCCCCCGCTGCAAAGTTTTCATCAGCCGCCGCATCAAACGCCCAAGTTCCTGATGCGCTGATGTTAAAGGTTACGGTGGCGAATTGCGTACCGTTACGTCTAACACTAAACGCTACGTTCCCGGTGCTTGCCACCCGAGCCTCACCAGTACTACCCGTTCCGGGGTCCGGAAGCGTCCAAGCACGGACAGACTCCATACGGAAAACCTCTTGGCTGTTTGTTGGTTTACCGCTATAGAAAAACCCTATGTCATAAATACTTTCTTCAAGCTGGATCGTTCCGCCAGCGTTGTCGTAAGTCAGGATGTAGTTGTCCTGACCAGCACCGACAGTCTGGTCACCGTCGAATACAAAATTGCCCAAGGTCACATTGCCGGTGCCGTTTGGCGTAAGCGTAATGCCACCGTTGACCGTTGAGGTATTGATGATGTTAGCTTGCACATCGAGGTTGCCGCCAAGTTGGGGCGTCAGGTCCTCAACCACATTGCTAATGCCGCCACCTCCGCCCGTCGCCGCTTCAAGCTGGATGGTACCTAACGCATCGTCATACGTCAGGACATAGTTGTCTTGGCCAGCACCTACTGTCTGGTCTGCATCGAACGTGAAGTTGCCTACCGAAATGTTGCCCGTGCCCTTGGCTGCAAGGATAAGGCCAACATCTGTGTCGTCACCAGCTGCTCCCACCGTGGGAGCGTTGGTTGTGGTAGCGTTGGTGAGGTTGATATGGTTGACCGCTGAGGCAGTCTCGGTAAACGTCAGGAGTTCTAGGGTTCCATCGCCGAGAGCAAACCCATTCACATCGAGCTGGCCACCAAGCTGAGGCGTCAGGTCCTCAACCACATTGCTAATGCCGCCACCTCCGCCAGCGCCAATGTCATTGTAGGTCGAACCGTCGTTCGTGAACTCCCATTTATCAGTGGTTTCATTCCAGCGAATCGCCACGGTCCCGGCCACGCCACCACGGTACACTTCTAACGTAACATTTTCAGAGGGCGGATCGGTTGCGTCTGAGTTGAACTGGATGAACGTGCCGTCAACCTTCAGATCACCCGCTGTATGAATGTCGTTGTCTACGTACAGTTCGGTGCTGAGGCCCGTGATGTTCCAGTGCGTCGTGTCAACGAACGTCGTGGCAAACTGGTTGGCTACCGCGCCATACTTGAACTGGGCGGCATCGGACATATCGAAGTTGCCCCAGCTAACTTGCTGCCCGTTGCTGAAGATAACCTCGTCCCACCCAGTGATGTCCAGATTCTCTGTGGTAAGCCCGCACGTCCAGATCAAGTCGTTGCCGGACGCATTGCCATAGTACATGAACGTGTTCAGATTGACCGAGTCGCTGTTCAGGTAGAACCGTCCACTTATAGTGCCTGACTTGCCAAGGTAGATGATGAAGTTATGATAGTCGGTGGTGTAGTCCGACTCGAAGAAACTGATGCCACCGCCCCACGGCTGCATCGCTAACGCTGTTTGCGCACCATTGTTGACCGCTTGGATTTCATTCCTGCCGAAGCGCAGGTTCAAGCTATCGGTTGGGCCAATCTGTAAAGGATGCTCTGTCGAAGTTAGCGATGCGGCGTGGTTTAGGTTGTCCTCGAGAACCATTTGGCCACGTTCACCGATGTAGAAGATCGTCCCAGCGGCGGAGGGTTTGTCGCAGCCAAAGTGCAGCTGGTTAAAGGGCGAGTTATCTACCCCCTCGTAGTCAATATAGAACCCTGCATTTGAGCCGGAGTCACTACCATCGAGGTCTTCTACAAAACGCATGAACTTGGCGTCTTCATTTATACCTGAGTAGGCGAGAGTAAGATGTGTCCCAGCAGGATAAACGTCATAGTCCCAGATCGTGACACCCATCCGGAAGTCAGCGGGGCCATCAACATTCATTGACTTGTCAAACTGTGCGGCCTCCCAGACACGCAGCACTGAATAAAGGTCTGTAGGGCCTGTGACCTCTAGCGTCGATCCTAACTGTGTAGCGCCACCAACATTCAACGTCTGATCCAAGACCGTCGTCCCGTTAACAACGGCATTACCAGTGATTGTTGTGGATACCCCATCAATTATTGTGTCGTAGGCTGGATCACCAACGATAAACCCATCAGGTTCAATAGTGACAGGGTCGCCTTGTACTGTAGGAAACTCAGAGGTCTGCAATGTGTAGGCTGGCCCAATGTATCGAGCGACACCCACAGTAAGTCGCAGCTCATCTATCCATCCATCGAATTGAGCACGGAAGCCCGAGGTTGTATCTGTTAGCCCTATGTAGGGGAACGCGGGGTACGAGTCATAGACAGAGCCAGAAACCGAGTGCGTCCCAATGCGCGTGCCATCTACATACAGATGTATGTTGTTGCCCTCACGAACTGCTGCCACGGCATACCATCTATCTATGGCAAAGGGGAATGCTGTCCGGCATACATTATCAACCGTTAGTCCGTCAGTGGAATACGAGAACTCCAATGCGTTGCTGTCATCCAGCCTAAAATACCAGCATCTCTCCTGCGAGGCATTCCAGAAGTGGGAGATAATCGTGAAGCCGCCATCTGGCGAAGAACTAGGTAACGACGCCAGACGGACCCACGCCTCGATGGTGAAATCCTTATCGAGAAGCTCCATTCCGACGTAATCATTTATCCGAACATAATCAGAGTATGCTGGTGCGCCAGTATTATCTAGCAGTATCGAGGAACCACCGAACTTAGACTGTGCAGTGTCTATCTGCGCACCGTTAGTAGGTACCAGTGTATGCGCGTTGTCGTCGTCCGAACTAAAGTTAGCAGTCGAGCCATCAGTTCCGTTGAGCTTCGTATACAGACCTACGTTGCTCCAATAAGGGTCCTCAGTCGGATCGAATCCGGGGTCCCCTGAATTGAAAGTCAAAAGCTCAACAGAAGCTCCGGCGCTGTTCTGCCAGTCGATACTAGCATCGGTGTCAAGCCTGACATCCAAACCAATGATGTTAATATCAGGTTCAACAGGCGTGTATGTAGGGCCGTCTCCGGGTGGTGGATGGTCGCCCGGAACGGTGTAGCTTGACTTAGTATCTAGTCCGTACTGATAGCCGTCTTTTGAAAGCCGGATTTCATCCATCCGACGATTTGAACCTGTACCGTACCCAACCATCCCTAGGAAGGGTGTTGTCCCAGTGGACGGTCGAACAGTAACAGCTTCTTCAGGGTCGTATGAAGGCCACCCACCAATACCCCCTACTTGGGCGAGGTCTATAGAACCTATAACACTACCATTCCAACCAATCCAGAGGGTGTTGCCAATTCGCTCCGCCACAGCGTGATAGAAAGCATCATACGGATCACCAACAATAGGGAATCGCCCTTGAAAATCGTTCGTGACTCCGGTGCCAATCTGAGTAACGGCGAGACGAAACTCTAGGTAAAAGACGTCGGAGGTCTTGTAATAGGTAAAGGCCCAAACTATACCTACGCCACCGCCGGAATCGTTATATTCCAGAAAGTCATAGCCGCCAACATCATTCGCAATGTTCGACGATGAAGGCCAGTAAATTTTTGTCTCAAGAGTAAAATCACCCGAACCAAGATCATGTGCAGCAACAAGTCCAGCAGGTTGTCCTCCATCAGCAACGAGGCACCGCCACAAACCACCACTGCCTTCGTTCGCGTAGTTGTCTTGTACTGTAGCAGGTGCAATGGCGGTAAGGTTCGCACTGAGAGCCTGCTCTATATGAGAAGTCGCACCATTTGACTCAGTAAAGTTCGCCTGAAGATAAACCTCTGGCGATGAAGGAACGATGGCACCAGCTGTTATATTCAGGTCAGTATTGTCGTGGCAGAAGTCTACATAATTATCCCCGCCGTCAAATCGTATGCACGCATCGAACGTGGCGAGTCCACCAACATTGAGTACTGAGTTAAGGTTTGTAGTACCTGTAACACTAAGCCCGCCGATGTTAGTGAGCGTAGCGTCATTAAGTGTGTAGCCAGCACCGTCGATGTTACTCAGCCACGGAGTCTGGAAGGAACTCCCACCTGTCCCACCTGTGCCACCTGTGCCACCTGTGCCTACAGTACCGTCGCTGTTAATAAGGCCGAGTTCTACCAACTCCTCAAAACGCACAAACGACTTCATGTAGTTATTGTCGCGGCGTTCATGGGTAATTATCGACGCACGTATCTGCTCCACCGAATTTTGTAGAGAAGCAAGGGATAATTCGGCAGGGGGGATATTAGGGTAGAATCTATTCGGTTTAGTTGTAAGCGCCATTAGATTCCAGCCAGCTGTTTCGGAGTCTCCGCGATCTGTAACGAGTACACCGTAGTATTGCCAATCATTTCAATCTGCCACAGATCACTCTTAAATCCTGTAGGCAAACGAAAGATGTCTTCACTCGATATGGTACGGTCAAACACAGTCTTCCTTTCGCCATTCTGGTAGTCTACATGAACCAAAAATCTGACCGTATTCTCTGTAGCACTCAGTTGAGCTATAGGGTATACCAAGCTACCACCTAGGGGTTGGCGTATCTCAGCGTCGGACCATCCAGCTACAAGTCCGGTGTTCCAAGCCGGAGAACCGCCTAACACTTGTCCGTTAATAGTATTCAGGCGTGCCAAACTACCCGGCTGGGATGCGATAGCTGTCATCAGTGCGGTGTTGTATGGGAGATACTTAGCACGTATTTCATACCCAAATGTTACATCACCTGTTATGAACTGTAATCGAGCCGCACCGAAGTTAACTGGTTTCGGGGTTTGGTACATCTTGCTTTGCCAGCGCCACGGCATACGTTGGGCAGTGCGCTCACTATCCCACTCCCAAATGCGGTCTTTGGAAAGAAGAAATACGTTACCAGTATATCGGTCAGTCTCAATACCTTCGATCTCATTGAAGCCGGTCAATGGTACAAAGCGAGCAGTAGGTTCTTTTGGGTCAAGTACAAACCCAGTACTAGGACCGTTGAAAGCGATGTACTGCACGCCTAGTTGTGAGGCGTACAACTGGTCAGGGAGCCAGTCTGCCCATTCTTCTTTTGTAAACAGGTCTTCCGTAATAACTCGAACGCCACTGCTGTTAGCAAGGACAAGCCCATTGATCGACGGATAAAGTACGCCAGCTGTCGTACTAACTAGACCTCTACGAGATAGGCACGGTTCAACAGCATCGACCTTCTGGGTCGTAAATGACGCTGGACTAACACCTTGACCAAAGTACGGTTGGGATTCAGTACCAATCACCAATGTACCACCAACAACACCAAGACCTACAATATCGAACTCGGTAGATAGTTCATATTCGGCGGGCCATGCGTGCGGGCGATAAGGCTCACTAAACAGTAGTCGCCGACCAGCCCAACCTACAAGGTAGCCGTTCGGCATAACGACGAAGCCTTCCATTTCGGGTATCGGAGGTGCCCATGTCGTTGATTCTAGTAGGGGGTTAGACGCTACTGTATCGTTTGATTCATTATCTGTATAAGATGTAGTACCGTAGTTAACCTCACCGACATAAAAGAAGCTAGTCGAAGCATTACCCGGAACGGTGCGATAGATTTTAACTACTGCCTGACCTTGGTCGCCTTGAAATGCACGGCTCGTCGCACCGCTAATTGTGGAAGCCATGTTAGAAATCTGCCACGGGATACCCCCATCACCTGTTACAAGGGTAGGTGGTGACGGCTGACTCTCCTCACCGAACTCTGATACGAAAGTATAGACGTAAGCTCGCGTCTCATCGCTTTCACCATCGCCGGGTGGGGGAGTTACAGTAGGGCCAGTAGCAGGACCCGGCACACCAAGTAAGTACGGGCCATTAACCTGACCCGCCTTAATGTTGGCGGAGGAGTTCATCTGGGGTAGAGTCCCAACACCTGTCCAGAAATACCTATCCCATACATCGTTCACAAGTGGGGATCGAATAACGTCAACATCACGTGTGTCAAATATAAGGTATGAGTCAGTGGGGGTATCCGGAATCCTAAACGCTCGACGGACAGGCGATACTGCTCCGGCAGAGAAATCTGCCTCCTCTACCAGTATACGGTATCCCCGTAATTCACCTTGGAGCAGTTTCGTATTAGATAGTTCTGACGCTGCCATTGGGGGTAGCAGGCGTTGAGATACTCTAGGAATGGCTCCTTGGAATCCTTCAAGTTTTATGCCTGCCATACGCCACCTCCGTTAATCTAGCTGGATGGCCGTCATAGTTTTTGCTGCAACGTACAGCGAGGTGCTTCTCCAATCAACTGCACCGTTAATATTGGCTGTGGCGGCTGTAATAACAAACGTAGCACTCTGAGGGACGTTTCCGTCCGGCCAGTTAATACTCTGCGAATTTGTGGTGGCAAGTTGTGTACCTTGCCCTACTGATGCGCCATCACCTACACGAACTGCACCCAACGTAGCCGTACCCGTTCCGGCGTCTCTTGTAATACCGTAAACGCTTACTAGGTATTTCTTACCTACAGTTAATCCTGTAATTGAAGAAGTACCAGTGAAACTCGGTATTGCGCCTCCTGCTAACTGAGAACTAGCTGCGAAGGTTGCCGGGGTAAGGTACCTGTCAGTGTCGGTACCTGCGTCTACCTCTGCCTGAGTCGCTTTCTCCGCTAGACCGGCACGGGTATCAGTAGCGGTACGTGCAGCGAGCGTAGCTGGCGTAACTGCTTTGTCGGTAACAGTAGGCGTATCTAGCGTAACCTCTGCCGACGTCGCTAGTTGAAGCGTTCCATTAACTGTTTCTGAAGCAGCTGTATCAACAAATTTCTTAGGGGTGACAAAACGAAGATCATCAAGTCCTGCGTCCATTTCTGCTTGAGTTGCGATCTCTGCAATACCAAGAGAAGTTTCAGTGGCCTGAACCACTGACGGATCAGTAGAGACAACAATTTCTGCACCGCCAGCTGTGGCCCTGCTAACACCATCTGTCGGAACTAAAATCTCATTCGTCGATGTACCAGTTAAGCCACGCAAGGGTACTCCAACGATCTCGCCAGCTGTCACTTTAGTGCCAGTACCAGACAACACAGCATCAATGATGTCATTGTTGTTCATGTCTAGGTTACCGGCCATCGTGCCGCCTAGAGTCTGTAGAAGCGCATCTAATACCGTCTTGACCAGACGCAGCTCTACACGAGTCTCTGTCGCATTGAACGCTTGTGCTGTCGTACCATCAATGCCCCGCCCGCCAGCATCAACCGTAAAAGTGCCAGCACCATCATTGGCGCTGCACCTGACAATCTCGATGTCTCCCGCCGGGTCTTCAAGGGTAATATAGATGACGTCTCCACCTGTAGGCTGTGGGAACGTACTCGAATCAGCTACTTGAATAACACCCGAACCAGCAGTAATGCTAACAGACAGGGTAGAACTACAGTTGTTTGCAAAAAGAATCGCCATGTCTTACTTCCTCCACCCAACGGGGTACGACCATGCTTGGGCGTCATTATAGCCTTGCTTAGCCTGTGCATTATAGTACCCAATCCGTCGCCTGAAATTATGCCGCATCTGTCCGGCTACCATCGGGGCGGAGTAGGGTTTGTTCGGGTGCGCGTACATACGGGCAAGGAAGCCCTCACGCAGCGCATCATAGTATTTGGTGCTGATCTGACGCGGGAACGTAACTGCGTCGATCTTAGGTGTCAGCGCCACATGAACTTCAAGTGCGCCGGGTTTTGCTACTTCCAGCTGGGGATACAGTTTGAACTCGTCGGGGTTCGACGTCATGTAGAACCCAACTGGTAAGTTGGTGGCAGTGGTATCCACGCGGTCAGGCTTAGCTGCATAACTAGCCAGTCCGTTACCTTCAAAACTTACATGTAGAATGGCAATGACATCTGAATTGGCGTCAAGGTCATTTGAGTCCTGAAGCCAGATCGCCGTGTCACCGCTAGGGGCGTCAATCGTCAGGACAGACCGCCATGCAAAAGACCTCTCGAAAAACTCCCGAAAGGTCAGTCTGAGTTCCCTCTCCGCGACAGCCCGAACCACACCGGGTAGTTCTGGGATCGTGTCTTGAAGCAGGGTGTCCAGTGATTCTGTGTACTCGGTAGCCATTACAGTCCTATTGCTCCATTACGGAACTGTTGTAGGAGAAGTGCAGCTCTGCCGTCCACAGTGTACTCGTCATCGGTGACTTCTGCCAGCGCGACAACGTATTCCACCATCCTGTTGTAGAACCACATTTCCCACGGCCACGTATCAGTCCAAGCAACCTGTCCGGCACCGGGAGCCGACTCAACAATCTCGGGGACTTCGAGGGAGTTGGCGTTATATGCCGTGTACGTGAGGTCTGGCCTGATCTTCGACAGATCGTGAAGACCACGGTTCAGCATGTTAAGGAGGGTTGAATCAAGATACCGTTGTTGGTCGGTATCCGTGTCCTGAAGAAGCTCACGAGCTTCGTATACGAGTGTCTGGTATGTCTTAGCCATCGGACCCTCCGGTTAAGGGGAGGACCCCAGCCCACCATAATGATGAGACTGGGGTCCAGATCAGCGTCCGATTAAGACTTACGGATAAAGCCGACGCCGAGGGCTTCGCCCTTCACGACCTTACGGCCATAGACCTGCAAGCCACGGAGCAAGTTGGAGAACGAACGCTCAGAGCGAATCGTTTCCATCTTCGTGAACTGTGCAGCGAACGTCAGTCCGGAAGTCGTACCGAACAGAACCGGGAACGCACCAGTCGTCTCGGTGTCGAGCAACAGGTTGCTGACATACAGCGTGAACCTGTCGATCATTCCGAGGCGGCCATTACGCAGGATCGAAGTGCCGTCACCAGCAAGCGAGGCGTCCTTCAGGTCAGACGCCTTGACCAGCGCGGCAAACCATGCCGGGATGACCATGAAGCGGCCCGACTCGGGGACGTTCTGCTCGTCGAGCACCTGACCACAACGCAGGATGTAGTCAATCGGCGAAGCGTTCGTACCGCCATTGTCCACCAGAACCGCGTTGGTCTGAAGCGTATTGAAGCCAAGGTCGATGTCACCCGAGATGGCACCAGCGGTGGCACCCTTGTTCTCAGCGACGATGTCATCGAAACCGTTGCCGGTTGCGGCGACGTTGGTCAGGAAGTCGAGAACATCGGTATCAATCGCAATCTTCATCTGTTCTGCGGCGTCTTCTGCCCAGATGCTCAGCATGTCGATGTCGCTCTGAAGCTCCATCACATCGTCAAGGGCTACGTTGAAGTACTTACCTTGGTCGATGAGCAGCTGAAGTTTTGCGCTCGACGGACGAGTAACCACGAGGTCCATGTCGGCACTGTAGTCAGCAATCGCAACATCGGGACGGGTACGGATGTTTACCGTATCGCCCTGATTCTTGATCTCGCCTTCGTAGTCCGTGTTAGCGATAGCGCCAAGAACGGTGGCCTCATAGAATTTCTCAATGAGTTTGCCGGACCATACTTCAGGGATGAAGTTGCCAGCATACGCCGTTGTAGGGGCTGCGCCTGACCACGGTGTAGTAGTTGGATATGCCATTTTTAATCACTCCTTAGAGTCGGTTTCAACGAACCCTGCCCTCTGCTTGAGCTGCGAAGATGTCTCTTTCTAACTTCGTCATCTCTTTCGGAATCGGTTTGCCCTTTTTTACAAACTCATTCCGGTCAGCATAGAACTGGGCTATGTCTGCGCGGGTCCATACCCGCTTACCGCTTTCGTTCGGAGCGCTTGCTGTCCCGGTTTGAGGCGTTCCGGGGGCCGTCAATTCGTCCAACTTGACCTGTGGTTCCGGGGTTGGTTCCGGAGCAGGTTCCGCTGGTGTAGCAGCAGCGTTTTCGCTTTGAAAGCTCGTGAAGTACGCAATGACTTTATCGGCATCGGCGTTCTTCATCGCTTCTGTCAAAAAGTATGCTCTCGGTCTTCCGGTCAGTCCTTCCTGTTCATCGAGCCAGTTGAGGAAATTTTCGTCCTCGTTCTGGGCCTCCCAGTCCGGTACAGCTGCCGTAAGGCGGTCGAATACCTGTTGACGTTTGGATTCTGCCATAGACTTCTGGCTAGTTGCAACTTTTTCATCCACCTGTTTCACACGCCCTTCAAGCGGTTTCAGGTGAGATTCGATTTCCGGCAGTGTAGCGTTAAGCGATACACGCTGGATCAGGTCGATGAGGTCGTCACCAAATTGCTCACGTTCCTCATCGGAAATAATGGGTTTCTTGGGCTGTTCAGGTTCCGCTGGCTTATCTTTCAACGTCTGCATAGAAGCGACCATACCTTCGAGGTTCAGCATACGCTGACGCATCTCTTGGTTGTCGCCCTGACTCTGTTGCAGCTGTTTCTGAAGGCGCGGGACTTCCGCGTTGTACTTGCCCTGAAGCACTTTGAACTTGTGCTCCCAGTCGGTCGGCTCGGCTTTGGCCGGTTCTTTGGCCGGTTCCTTGGCCGGTTCCGCCTCGATCTTAGGTGGTTCCGCCTCGTTTTTAGGTGGTTCTTTGGCCGGTTCGTTGGCCGGTTCTTCAACTTTCAGCTTGCCGTCGTCGCCATACACTTCTTCGACGATTTTGTTGGCTTGCTCTACTTGCTCTCGTACTGCTTTCGGTAGCGCACTCATGGCGTATTACCTCTCCTGTTTGAATTTTTCAGTGATCTCGGGGGCCGTCACGAACGCTTCAGATATTCCGTCAACGACGAAAGCCTTCCCCTGCGTTCTATACAGGGGAGTGCCTTCGGCGGTGAGGAGTTCCTCATCGAACTTTGCGCGGTGTCCTTCGAGCCATTTCAACACTTGTTTGAAGTCCGGGTTTATCCGGAGATTAGTTAATGACTGCGCTGTTTGTTTGTCTAGTTTCAGTTTCACTCAAAGAAGCCAATAGGCAGCTTCGCATCCGGATCGAATCCATAATGGATCGCTCTGGCACGGGCATCGTCGGTATCTTGGCTGGCCTTCTGCTTGGCGGCTACTGCCTTGCCATCCTTCGATCCGTCCCTCTGACGTCGTGCGCTGGGAGCTGCCTTGTTAATTTCGACGTCATATACCCCGTCCAACGAGGACAGGTTGAGCGATTTAATGACCTTCGCCATTACGATGCCTTCGCCGGGAAGTCCGAACCGTGCCGAATCTTACCCTTCGTCTGGCCGAGGAACTTGCCGCTGGGAGTGCCGCCATGACTACCCACGACATTCGTCGCATATTCTTTCGTGCGCGAGACAGCAACCATCTTGCCACTCGGCGAACCACCGTGGGAACCATGCACGTTCGTGCGGTATCCGGGTTCTACGGAAGCAGTCAGGCTGCCCCAATGTTTGCCTTTCATCCTAATTCTCCATAGCTATGTGAGAGAGTTCACGCTGATCGTACTAGATTCTTGAATTCAGAACAAGTGTCTGGGACCGGTCATGTGATTAAAGCCTTCTTCCTGAACTCGCTTATGAACGCCTGTGCGACACCTTCATCGACATAGGCGTCCTCCATCATGTGTACGAAACCAGTGACATAGTCCACCATCGCAGGGTAGAACCTGATGTCAGGCTGGAAGTCAGACTCCCAATTCACCTGTCCAGCCTCAGTGATGAAGTTGTCAGTAATCTCAGGTACCCCAGTGGGGTATATCCCATAGAAGGAATACCAAGCATCCGGCCTGATCCTGTTGAGGTCGTTGAGGCCACGGTTCAGGATTGAGATGAGCATGGCGTCAGAATATCGGTAATTTGATGCGACTCTGTCCTTCAGGCGTGCTCGGGTTTCGGCGATCAAGGTTTCGTATGTGAACAGCGCAACGCCAGCGTCGGCACCAGCCCTACCTACATAATAGGACGGCCCGTAGTAGCTGACCGCGTAGTAGCCTGTGCCGTACATTACGCGCCATCCGTCGAGGTCACAGTTCGCCCGGTTTCATCAGCATTCGCCACAATTCTGTCCTTACCACCATCAGCCGACTTGATCCGGTTCTCGGTTCCAGTCACAGCTATGGAGCCAGCAGCTTCGGCTCGTATCAGGCGTATAGCTTCGGCGAACGTCTCTGTACCTTCCATCACCTGTGCGAAAACTTGGCTGACAATCGCATCTTTGTCAGCTTGCGTAATCGGTACATCAATCAGGCCCGCCGAGTTGTTGGCGAGGATACGTACCTGATTAGTGTTCGCAACGTCGATGATGTTGTTGTTCGTTCCCTTGAGGGATACGGCGTACTGGGCATCCTCGAACGTCACAGAATACGGTGGGATGATCTCGAGTGACTCAGCGTAGGTTATACCGGAAATGGTATACGACAGGTTGTGCCGCTGAGTGTCCGGCCACGGCATACCTGCCTCCGACGCCTCAAGCAGCTTCAGCTCGTCAAAGAACGCAGTCGTGTCAAGCTCTCGCACCTCCGGCGAAGCCTGAATGAGAGCCATA